>JACKQG010001315.1_pt1 | contig 34665 bp, 27 predicted proteins | sample 8237621 | NCBI WGS metagenome assembly JACKQG01 (sample SAMN15677084, study PRJNA649215) | marine metagenome | biome: marine; feature: Black Sea; material: saline water; isolation source: suspended particulate matter (SPM) from the Black Sea western gyre | collected 2013-06-09/2013-06-10 | depth...
AAAGGCAGCATGAATAAATTTGCGTCAATCAGCCTGAAGTTTTATGCAACGTTAGGGTTTACTCTCGTAAACGGCGGTTTTTTCAATTTCTCCGGATAGACGTTGCCGTCTGAGTTCGGCCACCTCATCTGCAATTTCCGGGGCAAGGAGATCGTTCACTACCATGCCCTGTAACTCCTCTTGCCCGTATCCTAAGATATTGACAAACGGTTCGTTGGCAAACAGTATTTCTTCCTGTCCATAGAGAATGATGGCATTTAAGCTGTTTTGAACTATGCTGTAATAGCGTTCCTCAGATTGTCGCAGTGCCTCCTCCGCCTGTTTACGTTCAACTATCTCTGCCTGCATTTCTTTGTTAGTTTTTTTGAGTTTAACAATACGTTCATTTACCAGCTCCTCAAGACGATTACGGTGTTTCTCGAGTTCGAGATGGGTTTGAACCCTGGCTTTTACGATAGATGGGCTAAAAGGCTTTCTGATATAATCAACTGCACCAAGTCCAAGTCCCCGGGCCTCGTCATCCTCATCCTGCTTTGCCGTTATGAAGATAACCGGTATGTTTGACGTTCTCTTTTTAGCTTTCAGCCTCTTGCACACTTCGTACCCGTCCATTTCGGGCATTATGATGTCTAAGAGTATCAGGTCGGGGGGATCTTGAGATGTGGCGATTTGAAGGGCATCTGCCCCATTTTCAGCCACAATGCATTGCCCGAAACTATCCATTATCTTTCGTAACTTCTCCCTGGTAACAAGCTCATCATCAACGATAAGGATTTTCATTAAAGACTCTCCTCGATAATCCAAGACATCCTGACTTTTATTTTTCGTTCTTGTGAGGTCTTCACTCTCGCTCAGTGCCTCTACCAAATCGGATTTGTTCATAGTCCCTTATAATAAATCTATAATGAAAAAAATCCATAGTCCAACAGAAATTAAATGTCAATTAATTTTAGATAGTTAATCGTGCACACATGGAGTGAAGCTCGTGTTTTAGCAGGCGCAGTTTATTTTATATGGAAATGAGCAGGAAGTTGCTCTATGATTACATTAAGAGCAAGGACCCTTAGATTCAGGGGAATGGCATTTCTATGAGGTATTTTACAAATCAATAAGTATGGGAGGGAATTATGAAAAGAGGATTTATGGTTAGTGTTATGCTTATTGTTGCTTTTTCGCTGCCATGTGCTGTTAAGGCAGGTTCGACCGATGTGAAAGAGGGTGTTGCGGAAACCACAAGAGACGTGAAAAAGGGTGTGCAGGACGCTGGGAGCGGCATAGAACAAGGCGGTAGGGATGTTGGGACTGCTTTCAAGGAAGGGTCTCAAGAAGTGGGAAGAAATGTGAAGGAGGGCGCCGTTGCAATTGGAAAAGGCACAGAGAAGGTTATCAAAGATATTGGCGAGGGTGCGAAGCAAGGTTATAAAGACGTAACTGAGGGCGTCAAGGAAGGACTTAAAGACGGTGGGAAATAATGGGTCCCAGACTTTGTCATGAGGAGAGTTAAGATGCGTTCAGACATACTAAAGAAGGATATCGAAACCCTTCCACACAGGGCATTACTCATGTCGACAGGCCTGAAGAAGGAAGATTTTGATAAGGATAAGCCATTCGTAGGCGTGGCAAACAGCTATAATAATATCATTCCCGGCCATATTCACCTGAACGAATTAACCCGGGAAATAAAGAGAGGTATCCGGGATGCAGGGGGTGTTCCCTTCGAGTGGGGTGTCCCCGGTGTTTGTGACGGTATTGCAATGTTTGTGGAAATGAGATTGAGCCTTCCGAGCAGGGATCATATTGCGGACAATATTGAGATCATGGTTCTGTCACATTCCTTAGACGGGTGGGTCGGTGTAACGGCCTGCGACAAGATCACGCCTGGTATGCTGATGGCGGCCGGCCGTCTTAATCTGCCGGCTATGATTCTCACCGGCGGGCCCATGAAGGCAAATGTTTCAGAGGGAATTAAACATCATCCCATTGAGGGTTTCGGGCTTGTCGGCCAGGTCAAGGGAGGCAGGATGACACCGGAAGAGGCTGAAAGTCTGCTCCCCTCTATGACCTGCGGGGCCGGGTCCTGCGTTGGTCTTTATACGGCAAATACCATGTCGGTTGTCACCGAGGTGTTGGGTATGTCCGTTACAAAATGCGCGACTACGTTAGCTGCTGACCCTCTAAAGAAAAAAGAGGCCTATGAATCGGGAAAAAGGATCGTGGACCTGATAAGGGAAGATGTCAGACCCAGGAGCATTATGACATCCAATGCCTTTGAAAATGCCATACGGGTAGATATGGCCATGGGTGGCTCAACAAATGCGGTTTTGCACATACCGGTCATAGCGAGGGAGGCAGGTATTGAGATCGGTCTGGATCTGTTTGACAGGATTTCCCGTGATACGTCCAATCTTTGCTCAATAATCCCTGCAGGGACTTATGAGATGGCAGAGATAGATAAAGCAGGGGGCGTTTCTGCGGTCCTTAATCGCTTGAAAGATAAGATAAAGGATTCCCCAACAGTAAATGGTAAATCCATAGCCCTGATTGCCGCTCGGGGAGATGTGCTGGATGACGATATTATCAGGTCCCTTGAGAATCCCTACCATGCTGAAGGAGGGATCGCGGTGCTTAAGGGAAATATTGCAAGGAGCGCAATCATAAAACAGACCGCTGTAGGAGAAGAGATGCAGGTCCATTCAGGGCCTGCAAGGGTGTTCTATTCAGAAAAAGATCTACTTGCCGCGATCGAAGAAAGCGGGATAGACGAGGGGGACGTTGTTGTGTTGCCCTTCCAGGGTCCTGCCGGGGCACCGGGAATGCCGGAGATGCTGACGCCAACCGATGCCCTGAAGGGGGCAGGCTATAAAAGGGTGGCCCTGATCACCGACGGAAGGTTCTCCGGTGCCACTACCGGTCCATGCATAGGACATGTCGAAATGGAGGCCTATCATGGAGGTCCGATCGGGGCCATACAGGAGGGGGATGTTATCGACATCGATATCCCTGAGAGGAGTCTGAATGTGCAATTGACTGATGCTGAAATCAACAAAAGACTGGAGCATCTCAGGTTCCCTGAAAGGGATCTCACGCCTTTATTAGAATATTACAGGAAAAAATTCAAAGGAACGAACTGCTATGGAGGAACATATGAAAGTATTAGCGATTAATTCAAGTGCTCGAATCGGCGGACAGAGTAAGACTGAACTGATGCTTAATCATCTTGTGGAGGGGATGAGGGATGCAGGCGCTGCCGTTGAGGTCATGAATTTGCACAAGAAGAGTATCAAAAACTGTATCGGCTGCTTTACCTGCTGGACAAAAACCCCGGGAAAATGTCTCCATAAGGACGATATGAGCAATGAGATTTATCCCAAATATCTTGATGCCGATCTCCTTGTCCTGGCAACACCTCTCTATCATTATACGGTAAACGCTACCATGAAGGCTTTTATCGAGCGGACTTTGCCTGATCTTCAGCCTTTTTTCAAGTTGAGAAACGGGGTTACGAGTCATCCCATACGGCATAAGACACCGCCTGTGGTTGCACTTTCAGTTGCGGGCTTTCCTGATGAGTCGGTTTTCGATTTACTCTCATCCTATATGAACTTTATTTATCATGGCAGGCTGCTGGCTGAAATTTACCGGCCTGCGGCTGAGAGTATGAGGCCATTGGATGGAGGGGAAAAAGTGGCAGACATACTTGATGCTACGGTTCAGGGGGGACGGGAGTTGGTTGAGTCCATGACGATTTCTCCGGAGACAATGGCCCGGATCAAATATCCCTTTGTTAATTTTGAAACAATGGCGCCAATTGTCAATATTTTCTGGCAGACCTGTATTGACGAAGGGGTGACGCCCAAAGAGTTTGAAAAAAAAGAGATGGTGCCACGGCCTGACTCCATTGAAACCTTCGTCGCCTTGATGGGATTGGCATTTAATAGGGAAAAGGCCGGGGATGCAGAGGCGAAAATACAGTTCCTCTTTTCAGGAGTGGTGGAGGGTAAGTGTTATTTCAACATCAAAAACGGGAACCTCGAAGCAGATTTGGGATCGTCCGATAATCCGGACCTCACCATTGAGACACCCTTTGAGATCTGGATGGATATTACAACCAAGAAGGCTGATGGTCAGCAGATGTTTATGGAGCAGAAGTATAAGGTCTCAGGTGATATGTCAGTGCTGATGCGATTTGGTGATTTTTTTGGGAGGAAGTAAAGGAAAAATGGACACGGTAACTGACAGGGCTGCCTGGCAGGAGGGCGTAAGATTCCGGTTTGATGATTGGGGTTGGGTTGTCATCAACATCGGCATGGGTATTGGCGCCGGCATTGCCATGCTACCCATTGAAATCGGCATGAAGGGTTTCTGGGTGTTCATGTTAGCCGCCGTGATAGGTTATCCTTCCATGTATCTTTTTCAGAGAGTTTTTGTAAACTCGCTTGTTGAAGCACGAACGTGCAAGGACTACCCGGGGATAATTTCTGAATACCTGGGAAAAAACTGGGGTGCTTTCCTCGGTTTTCTCTATTTCGTCATGCTGGTCATCTGGTATTTCATCTATTCAGAGACCGTTATCAGGGACAGCGCTTCCTATCTGCACACCTTTGGGGTTTCTGCCGCTAATTTATCCTCCAATCCCCTGTACATCATCGGAGTGATTTCCTTACTAACCTTCATTGCCTTTAAAGGGGAAAAGCTCCTTTTCAAACTATCGAGTGTTCTTGCGCTGACGGTTCTAACGATCATTTTCCTGATGAGTCTCGCCATGATCCCGGAGTGGAGCTTAAAAAACATACAAGACGCGCCGGACATAATTACTCTATCCAAAGATGTTGTCGTGATGCTTCCTTTTGTTATCACATCCATCCTGTTTATACAGTCTCTCAGTCCTATGGTTGTTTTCTTCAGGCAGAATAGCGATTCCCGGAAGGCGGCTCATTTTCGCTCCATACGATCCATGAATTTTGCCTTTGGTGTCCTTTTCATAATGGTCTTTTTTTATGCCAACTCTTTTAACCTCGCAATCTCTCAGAGCGAGGCAATAGACGCATTCAACGAAAATGTGTCCGCTCTGGCTATCGCAGCAAGAGGATCAGAACACGTTTATATATCGATTCTTGCTGTATTGCTCGATATCTTCGCAGTGGTATGCTGTTTCTTTTCTGTTTTCCTCGGTCTTAAAAAAGGTTCCCGTGGACTTGTAATTAATATCCTGAAACGCTTCCGCTCTGAAAAGCAGATCAACGAGCAGCAGTTGGATAGGGCCATAGCGGTCTTTCTCGTGCTTCTTGCCACAGGAAATACCCTCATCAATATCAAGATTCTGTATTTCATGTGGATATGCAGCCCCATTTTCGGGATTGTGGGATGCTTTATCCCCACCTACCTGGTTTACAGGCTCCCTCAACTCCACAAATATAAAGGTCCACACCTGTACGTCATCATTTTTGCAGGTATTCTCCTCTGTTTGTCGCCCTTTTTGGCCATGTAAAAAAGATGGGGTTGTAAAAAGTCTCCAAGGCCGTCACTCCCGCGAACGCGGGAGTCCAGTTCCGCTTATCATCGCAGAGCTCGCAGGGGGGATTTCGCTTTAATCATGTTATCCTGTCCAGAAACAGCCTACAGACATTTGTGGAGCATGATGTCCAGTATGGCAGGGTCCATACTTTTCAGACCGGATTGCGTTAACTTCCCGAGGTTCCGCATGGTCTCTTCGGGGCTCTCATCGATGATGCCGTCAACCGGCTTAACCACGGTACCTTGAAGGGCCATAAGGGCGCTTTTTACCCCTGAAGATGCGGCCTCCCCGACCTTGAGTGCGCAGCTGGTCTTGGCTCCGTCGCATATAATGGCGGCAAAATTTTCAATATGGTTTTTTATGGCTCCCCCGATCTTTTCTACAGTGCCGCCCAGCAGGTAGGTCACACCCGCCGCTACACCGGCCCCAGCAGCCACAGCGCTTCCACAGAGCGGGCCTATCCTGCCAGCAAGAGACTTGATATAACAGGTCAGGAGGTAACTCAAGGCAACCGATTTGACCAAGAGCAGATTATCTTCGAGGGTCGCAAAGCCGGTTGCAGCGACAATGGGAGTACTTGCAGCAATCCCCTGATTCCCGCTTCCGGCCAAGGTCATGGCCGGAAGCATGGCTCCACCCATCCGGGAATCGATCCCTGCTGAGGCAAAGATCCCTCCCGCAAGGACCATATCGTTCTTTAAAAGACCCTGACGCAGCAGGCTCTGCTGAGTCTTGCCCACACCGAGACCCGGGCCATGGGAGAGACCGTATTTGACTAAGTCCATGTTGAGATCGATTCCCCTCTGGATATAAGCGATGTCATTCTCGTCCAGATCATCCAGTAGATTCACGATCTCTGTCACAGAGAGCGAGGTCAGCCACTGCTTTAAACTTTCCACATTGGAATCTTCGCTCCCCTTTCCGGCAAGGAAGGGATGATCTTTCTGGGACTCGCCATCAATTTTGAGCGATTCGATATGATCATGCCTGCCCGAAATAACAGCCTCGGCCGTGTGGCCTCCCGCTTTGATTGTTGTTCGGATATAGAGACCTTTTTGCCCTTCCTTGATCCCAGCTGAAACCCGTTCATCCTTCAGCAGCGATTCAGCCTTTTCGAGCCCCTGTTTGTCAATGGTCGAAAATATCTGAAGCCGGTTCTCTGGATCACCGGCAACTGCTCCCATGGCTGCAGCCAAGGGAATACCGCTCTGGCCTTCCGAGCCCGGTATAATCACTCCCATGGCGTTTTTGTAGATATTAGGATCAGTAGCCACCTCAATCGATTCAATCGTCTTTTCTTTCAAGAGCGCGACAGCGGCAGCGGCACTGAGCCCGATTGCCGCAGGTTCGGTACATCCCAGCCCGGGGTCGGTCTCAAGGTGCAGAAGGGTTTTTGCCTTGTTGTGAAGGATGTTTTTTAATGTGAAACCCATGATTTGCCTCCTGGTGTCTTGGGGTGATTATCACCTCGCCTTATCCGTCAATTATCCTGTTACTCCATAAACATCTTAGAAAATCGATTGCTGGATAGATGGCAACATTGTCGATAACGAGTTGCCTTTCACCCATAAAGACGCCGAAACAGGCAACTTTGTTTCTGCCCAATTCCTCTGATAATCTGTGCATTCCTCTGTTGAATTTCTTCTCCCACCTGGTGCCGTTTTTCAGCTCGATGGCTACATAACCTGTTGAGGTTTCAAGCAGGATGTCCACTTCAACGCCGCCCTGGCTCCTCCAGAAGTGCAGGGGGTAGTCTAACTCTGTGTAGTGAAGGTACGCTCTTATCTCGTTGATTATAAAGCATTCGAATAATGGCCCTGATTCTTCAGGTGTTGCAGGATAAGGCAGTCGGCCGGACAAGGCTCTGACTACACCGGAATCGAAAAAATAGAATTTCGGATGGCTCACCTGTTTGGTGGCCCTTTTCAATTTCCAGGGATCAAGCCAAAAGCCGATCAGCGTATCTATTAAAATATCAAAATATCCCTGAACGGTCTGCCTCGCCACTCCTGCGTCTCTCGCAATAGCAGTTGTATTGGTAAGCTGCCCGTTCTGACGGGCTGCTATTTCAAGAAACCGGGTAAAATTACCGAAATTTCTGGTCAGCGCCTCTTCCTTGATTTCTTCTTTCAAATATGTTTCCGCGTATGCCTGCAGGTATTTCTTGGGGTTTGCGGATAAAAAAGAACTGGGAAGCATACCAAAAGCGATCTGCTTTTTCACGTCAAGTTCAAAGTCGACCTCTTTGGACACCAAAGGGAAAAGGTTGTAAGTCAGAGCTCTGCCAGCCAGCAAATTTACTCCGGATGCTCTCAATTTTCGTGCGCTCGATCCGGATAGAATAAATCTGATATTTTTCTCTTCAATGATCCTGTGAACCTCATTGAGCAAAGCAGGCACTTTTTGAATTTCATCTACTACAACCCATGAGCCGGGGGACAAATGAGCGGTTTCATGATATAGCAAGGATGGTTCCCGGCTGAGACGGATCAACTCCGTGGTGTTCAAGAGATCGTAAACAACGGTATTGTCCTTATAATTTTTCTGGATCCAAGTGGATTTACCCGTTCCTCTTGGTCCGAGCAAAAAGGCTGAGGCCTCCGTTTTTTTTAGCTCACGTGTAAACATGGTCGGCATTATTGCGGCAAATGTGCCATGATGTCAAGCATTATTTTCACGAAGCAAGGGCAAATAAAGGGTTTAAGAGAAAAGAAAACCCTTGGATGGTGCGTCCAAAGGGCTATTCGTAGGTCAGATTTTTGCTGATTTTCAGTTTACGGATCTTGGCGTAGAGTGTTGTGGGCTTGAGGTCCAGCAATTCAGCCGCACCCCCCTTTCCACTGACGCGCCACTGGCAGCGGCCCAGGGCTTTCAGGATATAATCCCGTTCCATCTCTTTGAGTGAGCGCAAAATCCCGGCATGGGTTTCCCTGCCGCCATCAGGGCTCAACTCTGGGATCCTGAGAAATTCCCCGTCGGACAAAATGGCGGCCCGCTCCACGATATGTTCCAGCTCTCGGACATTTCCCGGCCATGAATAGGCTTTCAGACGGGCCAAATCGCCTCTGGAGACGCCCTTGATTGATTTTCCCACCCGGGTATTGTTCAGATTCAGGAAATGGGTCGTTAGAATGGGGATGTCCTCTTTTCGCTCTCGAAGGGAAGGCACATGAATGGGGAATACTTTCAATCGATAAAAGAGATCCGCCCGGAATTTCCCTTTTTTCACTAAGGATGCCAGATCCTGGTTGGTAGCGGCAATCAACCTGAAATCCGAATGGATGGTCCGGTCTCCGCCCACACGCTCAAATTCCTTTTCCTGCAACGCCCTTAAGATCCGGATTTGAATGTCTAACGACAGGGTATCCACATCATCGAGAAAAAGGGTCCCGCGATCCGCCAGTTCAAAACGCCCGCGGTGTTTCCTGAGGGCTCCCGTAAAGGCGCCTTTCTCGTGGCCGAAAAGTTCACTGGCAATCACGCCCTGCTCGAGGGAAGATGTATTGACCGGGATGAACGGCCCCCCGTTTCGCCGGCTGAGTCTATGGACGGCCCGCGCCACCAGTTCCTTTCCAACCCCTGTTTCTCCGGTGATTATAACGGTGGCGTCCGTGGGGCTCACCCGGTCAATCTGTTCCAGAATTCGCCGAATCGGTTGCGAGTTTCCTAAGATTTGCCGATGGTGAGGGAAAGACTCCATCTCCGTTCGATAAAACTGTGTTTCGTCCTCCAGGCGATCCTTCAGACGCGCGATCTCCTCATAAGCGCGCGCATTGTCTAAGGCTATGGCCAGTTGGTTGTTGATCACGCGAAGCAGGGAAAGACTTCTCTTTGGGGGGGACAGACCCACCAAGGCATTATCTAAGTAGATGATTCCCGAAAGCCGGTCCTCCAGAATCACCGGGCTGCACAGTGCCCAACCTTCATCCGGTCTGGAAAGATCCCCGGTCGTCTTGTTTCCGCCTTCGAGGATGATCTCTGTCTTCTCCCGTGCTACATGATGAAGCATCCGGCGAGCGGATTGAAAACCGGTTGAGCTGATGGTGGAGCGGTCCAGATTCCGGCTGGCCACCAGCTCGAAGCCATCTTCAGGGCCGGGGAGAAAAAATCCGCCTCTTCCGGCCAGGGTGAGTCTCATGAGCAGATTGATGATGCGCTCCAGCAGCCGTTTGCGATCTCGAACCGTGCCGATCACATTGCTCACCTCCACCAGCGTGTTGATCAACACGTCTTCCTCCGCATCATCTAAGTAGGGACGAAGTTCGTCGGGAAAGAGGTTTTCATTGACCCCTGAAACCACATCCCAGGCTTCCCCGAGCAGTTCCCTGGCAGGTTTGTCCTTTCCCGACTCTAAGTGCTGCCGGGCGAGGAGCATCTGGGTCCTGGCCAGCTCGATACGGGCCCCGGCACGGGTCAGTAACTCCCGGCTCCGCTCCAGGTGAAACAAAACCTCCTCACGATGCCCGCCTCTTGATGCGAGCCGCTGGGCCTGGTAGCGAAGACCGACGCCCTGCATATAAACATCTGGCCAATCACGGATACGCTTGATCTCCGAATCATAATTCATCTCCGGATGGATCATACCCGCGTGTTCCAGGGCATCCATGTATTCAAAATTCCACGGACCTCGATGGTGGTACCACCCGACTTTTTTGGCCTTTTCATGGGCCTTTTTCTGGTACTCAAAACACCCCTGCAGGTCACCCCGAGCGTAAAGAACATAGGCCTTGGAAGCATACCCCCCCCAGAGGGTGTAGTTACCTAACTCGGCTTCCGGGTGGGAAAAAATATCGTTCAAATGCTTTTCCGCCTCATCAATGCGGCGAGCCTCAAGGTATGTCAGGACACTCATGAGATCCGTGTAAACCTTGATCTGGGTCAGGTGGAGTCTCGTGGCCCGGTTACGAACAGCTTCGAGGAGGCCGATCCCTCGGGCAGTTTGCCCGCAGATACCGTAACACCACCCCAGGGTGGCACAGGCGCGCAGGGTCGCCTGGTCCGAGGGCAACTCCTCGAGGTCTCCTATAGCCTCTTCATATCGCGAAACAGCATCCTTCACCAACCCCTGCCAGAAGAGAAAATCAGTGGTGAAAAAAGCCGCCTGTTTGCGCAGGTCATCCCGCGGAAGTTGTTCTGCCAGGCCCCATGCCTCCTCGTAAAGACGGCCGGCATGGGCATAATCCCCCTCAATTTTGACCACCTGGGCCAGTCGCAGATCCACCTGGCAGAGTCGCTCCTGATCGTTTTGCGCCATGCTGAACGCCCGGGCCTGATTCAGGATTTCTCTCTGCTGTTCCAATGGCTTGAGATGTCCGCTGGAAGCAATGACCCCCAAGACGGCGTCGATGTAAAGGAGTTTCTCTGCTTCTGATTTCGATTGGGTTTGCAGTGCATTCAGAATCAGCTGGAAGTAGGTTGCCGCAGCCTCTAAGGCTTCGGTATCTAAGCAATGACGGGCCGCCTTCAGAAAATCCGTCAGCCTGTCGGGCAGCAGACCGGTCAACTGGTGAATATGGGTAATGAAGAGACTTTTTCGTTGCTGATCATCAAGGGTTTGATCAATATAAGAAACGAGCCCGGACGTCAGAGATGCTACGGTTTTTTCAGGGGATTCGTGAAGAATCCGTTCCGAAGCCCCAGTATCCCGAAAATAATAAAGACCCGGCCCTTCCATTTCATAGGCGCTCAGGACGTCTTTTCGGGTAGAACGTTCCAGAAACTGCAGCACCGTGACCGGTGAAAGACCGGATACGGCGGTCAGTGTATCTAAGGAAACGGGTGGTGGCAGCAGGGCCGCCAGGATCAGCAGTTCCTGTTCCGGAGAGAGGGAGCGAAGGGAAGCTTCCAAATGGTCTGCCATGTATCAGCTCCTTTTTATACGATCATAATATATGATAAGTTTACCAAATATTATAACATAAAAGTCTACCGTTTGAAAACCAATCTTTTTTCACCATTGATTACAGTATGTTGGGTTTTAGCGTGGCTGGCACCAAAATTGCTATGAATACAATCGATAGGCAATGCTCAATCCAACAACCCAAAACAAGGAGGGAACACGATGAAACGGATAGGATTTGTTCTGGCAATGGTGGGGGTATGTGCCGTAACCCTGTTGGGCTCGGCCCAGGCCGCGGATAAGGAACCTTATCGTATTGGGGCACTTTTTGCGGTTACGGGGCCGGCGTCCTTTCTCGGGGAACCGGAACGTAACACCGCCGAGATGGTGAAGGATATGATCAACGCCTCCGGCGGCATCAACGGCCACCCAATTGAACTGTTTGTGTATGATACAGAGGCCAATGCAACCAAAACGGTTGTTGCGGCCAAAAAACTGATCAATCGGGATCGTGTCCTGGCCATCATCGGTCCTTCCACCAGTGGTACGTCCATGGCGGTTGTACCCATTGTCAATAAAGCTGAAGTTCCCATGATCTCCTGTGGCGCCAGCCTCAAGATCGGCGCGCCGGTGGAGAAGCGAAAATGGGTGTTCAAGGTGGTTCCCGGGGACGACCTGGCCGTTCGCCTCATGTACGACTATATGAAAAAGCAGGGGATTAAAAAGGCCGCCATCATGAGCGTTTCCACCGGTTACGGGATCAGCGGCCGGGGCCAGCTCAATAAACTGGCGCCGGAATACGGTATCGAAATTGTGGCGGATGAGACTTACGGACCAAAAGAGTCAGACCTGACCGCCCAACTCACCAAGATTCGAGGGACCGGGGCGGATGCCATCATCAACTGGTCCATCGGTCCCCCGCAGGTTGTCGTCACCCGAAACTGGAAACAACTCGGCATTCCCATACCCCTCTACCAAAGCTACGGGTTTGGCAGCAAACGCAATATCAAACTGGCGGGGGGCGCAGCGGAAGGGGTGATCTGCCCGGTATCACGCATCGTCATCGCCAACCGGTTGCCTGACGAAGATCCCCACAGCCCGGTGGTCAAACGATACAAAGCCCTCTATGAAGAAAAATTCAAGGGAGAGGTTAGCGTGTTCGGCGGCCATGCCTGGGATGCCATGTTTCAGCTCGCCGCTGCCCTCAAGGCTGTGGGCCCCGATCGAGCCCGAATTAGGGACTACCTGGAAACCCTTCAGGGGTTTGTGGGCAACAACAGCATCTTTAACCGCTCCCCAACGGACCACGTGGGTTTAGGAAAAGACGCGTACGTGATGGTCGTGGTCAAGGATGGCGACTGGGCTATTCTTGAGTAATCTGTGAGTGCCCTGTTTTTGTCGGCCCGCTTTTCCCTTTGCCCCGGCAAAACCAGGGCCCATTAAAGGACGCCCCAATGGATTCCATCAGTCTTGGCAGTCAGGTTGTCCAGTATATCTTTACAGGCCTCACCGTGGGCGCCATCTATGCCTTAGTGGCGCTGGGTTTCAACATTATCTACAACGTGACCGAAGTCATTAACTTCGCCCAGGGGGAATTCGTGGTCTGGGGTGGATTGATCCTGGCCGTGCTGGCGGAATCTCTGGGGATACCGCTCTTCTTCAGCTTTTTTATATCCGTGGGGCTTGTGTCGCTGGTGGGGACGGTTATCTACTGGACCGGCATTCGTCCCTTGCGGCAACCCACTATCCTGACCATGATCATGGCCACGATTGCCATATCCATCATACTGAAGGGCCTGGCCATGTTTATATGGGGAAAGGACCCTTATGCGGTCCAGCCTTTTGTAGAGGCCCCGCCGGTCACCCTATGGGGGGCCTACATCCAGGCCCAGACCTTCTGGGTCCTCGGCATATCCGTTGCCCTGGTGGTGGCACTTACCCTGTTTTACCAGCACACCCTGACGGGAAAAGCCATGCGTGCCTGCGCGGACAACCCCGGCGCGGCGGGCCTGGTGGGGATCAGCTCCGGCAGGATGATCCTCTTTTCATTTGCGCTGAGCGCGGCCCTGGGAGCGGTGGGCGGGGCCATCATCACGCCCATCACCCTCATGGAGTATGATCGGGGCGCCATGCTGGCGTTAAAAGGTTTCGGGGCGGCCATCCTGGGGGGACTTGGAAACTTCTACGGTGCCGTTGCGGCCGGATTCCTGTTAGGGCTGCTGGAATCCTTTGCCACCGGTTTTATTTCATCCTCTTATAAGGATGCGATTGCATTGATTGTGCTCCTGGGCGTCCTGTTCGCCAGGCCCCAAGGCCTGATGGGGTCCTCTTTACAGGGCGATGAATGACAATGCCATTGCCTGAAAAAAATCAAACCGTCACTCACATTTTCCTATTTGCGCTATTTGTGGCGGTACTGCCCTGGGTGTTTGGCCTGTCAAGGGCTACCAGCTACTACACGGATGTCATGGTGTTTGTGGCCATTCACAGTATTATCGCCGCGGGACTCTCACTGCTTCTGGGGTATGCCGGCCAGATTTCACTGGGCCAGGCTGCATTTTACGGCGTGGGGGCCTATGCATCGGGGATTTTGACCACCCGCCTGGGTCTCTCCCCATGGGTGGGGATCATGGCAGGGATGGCCCTGGCGGCCGGGCTGGCCTACGGGGTTGGACTGCCCGCACTCAGGCTTAAGGGCCATTACCTCGCCATGGCGACCTTAGGATTCGGCATGATCGTGTACATTGTTTTTAACGAATTTATCGGGCTCACCGGTGGACCATCCGGTTTTGGTGAAATTCCACCCATCCATTTTTTTGGGATGGAGATTTCATCCACCCTCGGTTTCTATTACCTGGTCTGGACCTTTGCCCTGGTGGTCCTCTGGATTTCCTTGAATATCGTCCACTCAAGACCGGGCCGCGCCCTTAGGGCAATTCACGACAGCGAAAAAGCAGCAGCAGGAGTGGGGATCGATATCACCCGGGCCAAGGTGCAGATATTTGTGGTGAGCGGCGTTTTTGGTGCCTTGGCAGGCAGTCTTTATGCCCATTTCGTCACATTCATCAACCCGCCCCCCTTCGACATCTTTTTTTCCATCAAGGTCTTGATGATGGTGGTGATCGGAGGTATCGGCAGTATCTGGGGCGCCTATCTCGGGGCCGCACTTCTGACGTTTCTCCCTGAGTGGCTGGCGTTTCTCGAAGATTTTGATGTGTTGGCATACGGCATCATCCTGCTGGCCATTGTCATGTTTTCCCCCGATGGCCTGGTGGGTCTGGGGTCGCGGGTGATGGGACGAATCCGAAACATAAAATACTGAGGACGTTAAATGGCGGCCCTGCTCCAAATCAAAAATCTCAACAAACGCTTTTCCGGGGTTCAAGCCATATTCGACCTCTCTTTTGAGGTGACCCAGGGGACTATTACATCCATTATCGGTCCCAACGGCGCCGGAAAGACAACCCTCATCAACATGATTTCCGGTTTTTTCCGCCCGTCCGATGGCGATATCCTGTTTAACGGTGAACCCTTGAGCGGCCTGAAAGCCCACCAGGTGGCCACCAGAGGTATTGCCAGAACATTCCAGACGGTCGAGCTGTTCGGCAGGATGACCGTCCTGGAAAATGTCATGCTCGGGTGCCACCTGAAAAGCCGCAAAGGATTGGTCAGCTCTGCCTTTCGCCTGCCCGGGGTCTTGCGGGAAGAGGCTGATATAAAAACCCGTTCCCTCTCCTTGATCGAAACGGTGGGTATCGCCGAATATGCCTCCATGAAAGCGGCCAATCTGCCCTTGGGGGAACAGAAACTTCTGGAGGTGGCACGAGCCCTGGCCGGCGAACCGCGGCTCCTGCTCTTAGATGAACCGGCGGCCGGGTTAAATGAAGTGGAAACGCAAAAAGCAGCGGAAATGATCATGGGCCTTGGTGAAAGGGGCGTTACCGTGATCCTGGTGGAACATGACATGAAGATAGTCATGTCCATCTCCGAGAAAATCCTGGTTCTGAATCACGGGGCCAAAATCGCCGAGGGTCCACCGGCATCCATTCGAAGAGACCCCGGTGTAATCAAGGCATATCTGGGCGATGAAGAGTCCTATTCTTGAAGCGGAAAATATCCAGGTCTTTTACGGGGCCGTTCGCGCCTTGAAGCACGTGTCTTTTCACGTGGATCAAGGCCGAATCATATCCGTCATCGGGGCCAACGGCGCCGGAAAATCCACCCTGCTCAAGGCGGTGGCGGGCGTTGTGCCGCCGGCAGAAGGACATATCCGATTTGAAGGGCAATCTATTAAAGGGCTTTCCGCCACCGCTATTGTCAAAAAGGGGGTCTCCTTGGTTCCCGAAGGTCGGCAGTTGTTTACCAGTCTCAGTGTCGTGGATAATCTGACCCTGGGCGCCTACCTTCATTACCGACGAAAGGGCCGTGAGGAAATCGCATCCCACCTGGGGGAGATGTATACGCTCTTTCCAATCTTGAAACAACGTGCCGCGCAGATCGCAGGCACGCTTTCCGGGGGGGAACAGCAGATGGTTTCCATCGGCAGGGCCCTGATGTCTCAACCGAAACTGCTCATGTTAGATGAACCTTCCATGGGGCTGGCGCCTCTCGTCATTGCTGAAATCATGCAGACCATTGTGCGGCTCAACAGGGAAGGGACCTCCGTTGCCCTGGTGGAGCAAAACGCCAGGGCCGCACTCCGTATCAGCCGGTATGCGTATGTTCTGGAAAACGGCCGGGTGGTTCGAGAGGGTAAATCGGGCGAGCTTTTAACTGATCCGGCCATTATCGGGGATTATCTCGGCGAAGCGTAGGGTAAGATGGGAATCAATACGGACAATTGTTCCGGTTTAAGCGACGTTCTGATTGAGAAGGAGAGAATAGAATGATTATCATCGGCGAAAAAATAAACGGGACCCGGGAAACGGTGGGAAAAGCGATCAAAGATCGAAACACCGAAATGATTGAAGCCCTGGCAATGGCCCAGGTTGAAGGAGGTGCAGAATATCTGGATGTAAATGCGGGCACGCACCCCCATGAAGAACCCCAGGATATGGCCTGGCTGGTGGAAACGATTCAATCGGTTACGAAAACCCGGCTTTGTCTCGACAGTACAAATCCACAGGCCCTTTTGAAAGGAATTCAATCGGCGGAGCGTCTCCCCATGATCAACTCGGTCAGCGGCGAGCGCATACGCGTTGAAGGGGTGTTGCCTATCGCATGCGAACACGGCACGGACCTGGTGCTCCTGGCCTTGGATGACAACGGGATTCCGGAAACCACGAGTGAGCGGTTGGATATCGTGGGCCGATTAGTGTCCATGGCGCGGGAAGGCGGATTAAGGGATGATCAGCTCTTTGTGGATCCCCTTATCACCACCATTGCCACCCAGGCGGACAGCGGCGGTATCGCCATCGAAACCATTCGCGAGATCAGGGCGCAGTTTCCGCAGGTTCATATCATCTGCGGTCTCAGCAATATCTCCTTTGGCCAACCCTCACGCACACTCATCAACCAGGCATTTGCCGCCCTCGCCATTGAAGCGGGGCTGGACAGCGCTATTATGGATCCCGCGGATCAAGGACTTCGAAACATCATCTACAGCACGGAACTGGTACTCGGCGCGGACCCGGACTGCCTGCGGTATAACCAGGCCCATCGGTCAGGGGTTATCGGCGCTCCGAGGGGATTGCCGGACGCGGATGTGGATGCCATATCCGACGCTTTTGACCGTCTAAAAAACGCATTGTCACGGGCGGACCTGGTCTTCAGTCCGAAAGCGACGGCTTTGCCTGCGGCCGACCCCATCGGCTTGCCGGAAAAAAAGGGGGTAACTGACCCTGAAGCGAACCATCAGCCAATCGAGGAGCTGGTTTCGTCCCTGGTGGAAATGAAGAGAGACAGGGTGCTCGAACTCACCGAAAGCCTGATTAAGAGCCAAACCGATCCTCTGGAAATTCTCGGTGCTTCAAGACGGGCCATGGGCGAGGTAGGCCGTTTGTTTGAAGAGGAGGCCTATTTCATTCCCGAATTGATCCTGGCGGGAAAAATGCTGAAGGATATTGCCGAACGGGTGAAACCCCATTTGACGGCAGACGTGAAGAGTGAAAAAAAGGGCCGCGTGCTGATCGGGACGGTTGCCGGGGATATTCACGATATCGGTAAAGATATTGTGGTGACCATGCTGGACGTGAATGGCTATGAGGTGCTGGATTTGGGCGTGGATGTGCCTGTAGAACGCTTTGTGGAAGCGACCCGAACATTTAAACCCCTGGTGGTGGGACTCAGCGGGTTTCTGACGCTGGTTTACGACCCCATGAAGGAGACGATTCAGGCGATCAGGGATGAGAACCCCGGAGAAATCAGATTCATGATCGGCGGTGGTCAAATTGATGAACAGGTGATGGCCTATACCGGCGCAGACGGTTACGGGAGTGACGCCATTGAAGCGGTCAAGCTCTGCGAGAAATGGATTTAAGTAAGTGAGGGAATGAATTATGGAAAAAACGAATACACAAAAATATCAGGAACGAGAAAAACGCGTGCTGGATGCCATCGCATTGAAGGAACCCGACCGCGTGCCTATTGTTCCTTTGTTTGCGTTTTTCAATTGCTACTACACCCGCATTTCCCCGCGGGAAGCCTATACGGTCCCGGAAAAGGCGGTGGAAGCCTGGCGAAAGACCATTTACGATTTTGCGCCCGATGCCACCTACAGTGTTAACTTCACGATTTATTCCATGGATGAAGTGCTGTCTGATTTGGATTTCAAAGCCATGAAATGGCCCGGTCACGGGGTTCCCGATGATCAGTCCTTCCAGTTCGTGGAGGCGGAGTACATGAAGGAGGATGAATACGAAGCCCTGTTTTCCAACGCCGGGGATTTTTTCCTGCGCAAGATTCTCCCCCGTCTCGCAGGGAATCTCGAGGGCCTTGCAAAACTGCCCCCCCTGGAGACTGCGGCCCTGGGTTATGTCTGGCCGTCAGTGCTGCCGGCCCTGGCCGATCCCGATATTGTGAAGGCGCTCGAGACGCTGCTCGAGACCTCCCGAAAGCAGGTGGCCTGGGTCAAGACCTTTGGCGCATTTGCCCGGGAATTAAAGGATGCCGGCTTCCCTTCCATTAAAGAACAGACCGTGCTGGCGCCTTACGATCTGGTAGCCGACAATCTCCGCGGCACGACCGGGGCGGCCATGGACCTGCTCCTGCAACCCGAAAATTTAAAACGGGCGGTGAATCAACTGGCCCCCTTCATGAGTCGGATCGGCGTTAACGGCGCAAAAGCGAAGGGGAACCCCCGTGTTTTCATCCCCCTTCACAAAGGCACCGACAGTTTCATGTCCCTGAAGCAGTTCAAGGAATTCTACTGGCCGAGCCTGCAACAGCTCATCCTGGACCTGGTGGAAGGGGGCTGTACCCCCTATCTGCTGATCGAAGGGTTGTACAATACCCGGTTAGAGGTTATCCGGGACGTTCCCAAGGGGAAATGCATCTACCATTTTGAGGGCACGGATATCATACGGGCCAAAAAAGTGTTAGGCGACACGGTCTGCCTCATGGGAAACCTGCCCAACTCCCTGCTGGCAACGGGTACGGTTGAGCAGGTGAAGGATCACACCAAGATGCTCATAGACAGTTGCGGTACGGATGGCGGGTACATCATGAGCGGCGCTGCCCTGATCGATCATGCCAGACCCGAAAATGTGGATGCCTGGGTGACCACCACCAAGGACTATGGAAGGTATCAATAGGGGCTTTGTCACTGCTTCACTTACAAGCGACAACGTCATGAAACCAAGGGGTTTATGATGGTGATCAATCCGAGGAGGGCTTTACTTCCACCAGGTTACAATGAAAGGCACAACTCTGTCCCATGTCGGTTAGGCTCTGACTGGTTAGCTGATTGACTCCGCGGTTGTTTGGCATAAAACGTGGCCAGTAAAGACCCTCGATGACTGTCACACCGGGCGCTGTGTCTTCTGTCAAATGGGCATAGAGGCAGCACTCTCCACGGTCATTGAAAACCCTCACCCTCATTTTTTCTTCTATACCCCGTGTAGCGGCATCTTCAGGGTGGATTATTATTATCGGCTTACCGGCCTTATTTCGCAGATATTCGATCTCGTTAAAAGTTGAGTTGAGAAACTGGTGCCGGGGCGGGGTGATCAGCTGCAGATCAAACCGGCCCTCTCCCTCCCCATCTATGCTTGGTTCTCCGTCAGGCAGCGGGTCCAGCCCCTGATCGGCCATACTTTGGGAATAGAACTCAATCTTGCCGGAAGGTGTGCCTAAACCATTGGAAAATATATCCTCAGGCACATTGAGACGAATGGGCCGGCCCTCCTTCAAGTTATCTAATGTGATGCCTTCGAGGTAAGGTGAATCCGAGTTGAGGAGATTCCGGATACGCTCTTCCTCTGTTTCGGAAAAACAGTTCTCAGTAAAGGCGAACCGGGCAGCCAGGTCATTGAAAATAGCGAGGGTTGATCGGGTTTCACCCACAGGTTCAATAACCGGACTCGCCATCTGCAGATAGTAATGACCATAGCTTCTGTACAGATCTGTGGATTCGAGAGATGTAGTGGATGGTAGAACGATATCGGCATACATTGCTGTTTCGGTCATCAGATGTTCGTGTACCACAACGAATAAATCCTCACGCGCAAGCCCTGTAAGAACCCGGGCCGAGTCCGGGGCCACCACTGCCGGGTTGCTATGGTATACATGGAGGGCCTTTACCGGCGGGTCATCAACCGCAGTCATGGCCTGACCCAACTGCACCATATTAATGCTCCTTACGCCTGAAGGAGCCAGATCATCACGCATAACCGCGTTCATATTGAATGCAAAAGCCGCGGATGTGGACCTAATGATGCCTCCGCCTTTTGTATGTGTGGCCCCAACCAGTCCGGGCAGCAGGGCAATGGTTCTCATGGCCATGCCGCCTTTGATCTGGCGGGACGGGCCCCAGCCGGTCCGTATGTACGGGGCGCGTGCCTGGGCGTATTCCCGTCCCAGCCACTCTATTTCAGCAGCGGGGACGCCCGTGATATTTTCAACCCGTGGTGGCGGATAGTCTCCTGCGCGCCCGGCGAGTTGCTCGAAACCGGTCGTGTGTCTGCCGATGAATTCCTTATCAATCAATTCTTCTTTGATGATAACGTGCATCATGCCCAGGGCCAGGGCTGCGTCTGTACCGGGTTTAAGCTTCAGGTGCCGGTCTGCCTCTTTTGCAGTACGGTTCTTATAGGGATCTATGACCACAATGGAGGCGCCATTCCGACGGGCCTCTAAGAAAAAGGGCCATGCATGCATATTAGAGACTAAGGTATTACTGCCCCAGATGATAATCAGATCCGAATTAACGCTGGTTTCGATATCCGTTGTGGGAATATTTCCCATGCTTGCAGCGAAACCCGCTTCCGCAGCAGCACTGCAGATGGTCCGCAACAGCTTGGAAGCCCCAAGTTTGTGGAAGAAAGGATGGCCTGCGTGGAACTGGACAACCCCCATAGTCCCTGCATAGGAATAGGGCAGTATTGCTTCACCACCTGATTCGGAAATGATTTGCCTGTACTGGTTGACAGTTTCATCTAAGGCCTGATCCCAGGTGATGCGCTCGAACTTTCCCTCGCCCTTAGCGCCTGCGCGTTTCAACGGATGAAGGACTCGCAGCGGTGAGTAGACACGTTCAGGATAATGGTTGACCTTCACGCAGATTGCTCCGCGGGTGAAAGGATGCTCAGGATCTCCTTTCACCGAAACTACACGGCCATTTTCCACACCCACAAGGAGCCCGCAAGTGTCTGGACAGTCGTGGGAGCAAACTGATCGTTTGAATTCGATCATCGCACCCCCTCGACTCTGCATCGAATATATCTATGATAGGGGGTTCCCGCAATCCTGTCCCTGTGGGTGTTCTTGGCTAACCGGTTGGCGTTGGCCCCATATGTTTTATCCTGATATACCAGACCGAACCCGTGAGGTATCATAATATAACCCGGTCTGGTCTTTTTCGTAACCTGGAGCTCAACGGTTTCTTCACCGGCCTCGGTGGTTACCTTTACCATCTGTCCGTCATCGAACCCGAAATTTTCCGCGTCCTCGGGGTGCATGATGGCCGTACAGGCCCTTTTTCCTTTGTTCCAGGCAGGATCCCGCATCTGTGTATTGGCGTTGTAGTCCATGTGCCGGCCGGAGGACATGATGAACGGGTACTCTTCTTCATCCTCTTTGAGTTTTTCTGTTTCCATGGCCGGATCGATCTCTTGAATCCAGTCTGCCATCTCAGGAACATTTAGATTGATTCGTCCGTCTTCCGTGGCCAGGGCCTGAAAATGGTCCCATTCTTTGCCGTCTACTTCGCCAACCCAGATACCTTCGGGGTGCTGCAGGATGGCCTGGAAGATCTCTTCTCCAAGGCCCAAGCCCGGGTTAAACCCCACCCGGGTTGCCCTTTCCTGGACTCCGGGTGGCAGTTTTTGCAAAAGTCCCCAGAGCAGGGCCAGGTTTCCGGAACCCAGTTTCTTGCCAAGTGTTTTGAAAAGAATAAAAGGCATGCTCTTGCCGGCCTTGGGATTAGACTTTATATATTCAAGCAGAGCCAGACCGAATCTCAACCGGTCTCCACTGTCGGCCGCTTCATAAAGCGTGTCCGGTATATCAGGGGTTAATCCGAGGCGATCGGCTAAGCGCACGAATATTTCACCCGCTTCGATCTGTTCTCCTTCAGCTTCCACCACGGGCTGGCGCATTTGCAGGAAAGTTTTTGGGAAACCTTCCCCAAGATAAGGATTTCCGTCCCACGATTCATAGGCGGATAAGGCGGGCAGCACATAATGGGAAAGCGTGGCCGTCTCGGTCATTGCTATTTCAACGGTTACCAGAAGATCCAGTTGTTTAAAGGCCTCTTCATAAGCCGAGGTGTCGGCATAGGACCTGAGCGGATTGGCACCGGTCACGATTACCGACCTGAGTCTGTCCGTATGGCCGGACATGATCTCCTCGGGCATCACATTGGGAGGGTACAGTCTGGTTATGGCCGGGTAATCCGTGACAACGGTACGCCAGTACCGGGATTCCCGTTCATCCATGGCTGCGGTTCTCTTTCGTGCTTCTCCACGCAAGCCAACCGGAAAGATATTTCCGCCTTCAACACCGGTTCGTCCACAGACAGCCCTGAGAACGGTTTCAAGATAAGAGACGAGTGTGCTGTGCCGGCCCATAAGAACGCCAAGATCACTGTGATGGCAGGACTTTCGAGTCGTAAAAAGATGGCAGACCTCTCTCACCTTGTCATAATCCAGTTCACAAACCCCTATGGCTGCTTCTGCATCAAAATCAATGAAAAAAGACCGGATCGTTTCAAATCCGCTCACATGTTTATCGATGTAGGCCTGGTCGTGCCATCCTTCATTCAGAATGATGGAGATCATGGCCCGGTACAAGAGGGCATCCGTGCCCGGTTTGATGGGAAGATGGATATCCGCTATCTTGGCTGTTTCGGAAATGCGCGGATCGACGACCACAAGGAGTTTATCAGGGTTTTTGCTGAATTTGGTAAGGACCCGGCGTGCCTGAGGTGTATGATGGCTCATCATCGGGTTCCATCCAAAGGCAAGGAGCATATCTGTTTCATCGAGATGAGGTGTAGTCTGAAGACTCTGGTTGCCGTAAGTTTTTCCATCGGCCCAGTACCTGCCGGTCAGCTCTTGAGCCAGAGCGTTATAAAAATATTGCGAACCTAAGCTTCCAAGCACATTAACAGCAAGGATGCCCTGTGATACACAGCCGATGGTACCTCCCCCCATAAGGGCCAGAGAACGCGGTCCGTGTTCGTTTATTATGGCGGAGAGTTTTTCGGCTATTTCATCTATGGCCTGGTCCCAGGATATTCTCTCAAATGTGTCCCCTGTTTTTTTCAGGGGATGCATGAGCCGGTCGGCATGGTGCTGGTAATATATGATATTAAGCCCTTTCCGGCAGACATAACCCTCAGTGCGAGGGTTATCCTTATCCCCGCGCACCTTGACCATACGATTGTTTTCGACCCGGACTTCAAGACCGCATAGATTTGCACATAGTACACAGGTCGTTTTTTTCCAATCCATTATTTTAACCTCCTTACCCGGATAAAGCGGGAAAGTGCCTAAAGTGAGCTAAAGTTTACCCCGTTAAATGTGAAGCCCTATTTAACTGGTGTGACTAAAGTTGGTATTCTTTCATTCGATGTTCGACGTTTGATGTTCGATGTTGATTTTTTTTGTTTACGACACCATCTCCTCGATAATATCCCTGACTGATTTTATTTCCGTAATCGACGCGCTGACCTGACCGCCTCCGGCGGGAAATACATCAAAATCCCCGGAGCGCCAGGCTGCACCCATGTTCATCATACTATACTCCTGGGAAAGATCGACACTGGAATCGCTCATCTTTTCTGCCAGACGGGGGTTGATGATAATCCTCACATTCATGCCGCCGAGAGGGAGCAGGGTGGTGCCACCGTCAGGGCAGTTTAAAATCGCTTCCTTCCAGCCTCGGGTGGCCGGGCTTTCCATTGATGACAGAAAGCGGGTGCCGAGCTGGACTCCCTGGGCGCCTAAGGCCAGGGCGGCCCGATATCCGCGGGAATCAGCGATGCCCCCTGCCGCTGTTACGGGAACCTGCACATGGTCGCAGACCATGGGAATGAGAACCATGTTGGACGATTCAGGGCTCGTGGTCCGAAGACCACCCGACTCGCACCCGGAAACAATCAGACCATCTGCTCCTGCATCGGCCGCCTTCAGGGCGAAGGAGAAATCCAAAGCAACGTGAAGACCTTTCATCCCCAGCTCATGAATTTTGGGGTATATCTTTTTTGGAGAACCGGCAGAAGTAGTCACGGTCTTAACCCCGGCCTCTGCCAGAACCTCGAGGATCTGATCATTGGCAGGGTTCATTGCGATCATCAGGTTGGCCCCGAAAGGTTTGTCTGTCAGCTGTCGGATATCGGCGATCAATTTTTTAATTGCTTCAAGGTCCTGGGTGAACCCCAGGGCTAACATACCGAAACCACCGGCCTCGCACACAGAGGCCACCATATCAGGGCTGTTCAGCTCACCGATGGGCCCTTGAATGATGGGGTATTCGCTTCCTAAAATTTTCAATAGCTCGGACATTTAAAGACCTCCTTGTTAAAGTGTTTGTAACTGTTCACGGAACGTTGAAATTAGAAAATAGAGATTGGAAATTTGATAAACTCGTAAAAAGTCAAAAAGCGTCCGTTATTGTCATTCCCGTGAAAACGGGAATCCAGGGAAATTAATCACTTCTGGACTCCCGCGTTCGCGGGAGTGACGGCCTTGGAGACTTTTTACGAAACCATCAAATTTGGCCTTCATGCTTTTGTGTTGTTCATGAACGCGTTCAATTTTGGACCGATCTCCCCAGTTTCAAATTTCCAGTTTCCCCGCTAAGAACGGGATCTTCGACAAGTTTCAAGCCGTGAACGGCTGCTCTATTTTCTTACACCCGCAGCTTTTTTATCAGCATACCAGTGCTCCATCCACTCCCTCGTATCCCTCGGTGGATCATAGGTCTCTTCCTTACGTTCCAGGATAAGGGATTGGGTGGGGCACTTGTAGACGCATACGCCGCAACCGATGCATTTACCAGGGTCCAGCACAGCAGCCTTTCCCTTCTTGTTGCTTGCCTCCGGGGAATCCTCTAAGCAAAGGGCCTCCATGGGGCAGCGCTCTATGCACAGACCGCAGGCCTTGCAGGTTTCAGGTGTTGTGCCCACACGATAATTGGACACATCGTGGCTCTTGTCGTGTTTAAGGACGTGATACGCCTCAAAAAAGAGACAGCAGCACATACAACAGTTGCAGATGGTGTCCGCCCCTTCCCGCCAGTTGGAGATGGCATGGACCAGGCCTGATTCAGCCGCCTGTTTGAGGATTTCCTTGGTCTCGTCCCGGGTGATCTCCCGACCCAGACCATTTTCTACGATATAATGCCCGAGCTGGCCAAAGTGGAGGCAGACTTCCATTTCGTGGTCGCAGACCTTTGAATCGGTATCAAGGAGTTTTCGCTGGCGGCATGGGCAGGCGGAAACGGTGCAGTAGTCCTGGGAATCCACGAACTTAACCACGTCTTCGTATGGAAGAATCCTGCGGGGATCTTCAACAGTTTTGTCTATTGGGATGGTTCGAAGACCCTTGGTATGGGCCTCCCTGAACTGGTCCATAAAGCCGTCATAAAAGTATTTGTTGAGCGGTCTGGCCATATCTCTTGTAGCTTCATCCGGTTTTTTCGCCCAGAACGGCCCACGCATAAATACGAAAAAGGAGTCATTCAAGCTGTAGCGGACGGTACCCCCCTTCTCACTCCGCCAGACAGCCGCCCTGCGCGCCAAGGCATCCAGTTTGGGTCCCAATTCCTCGGGGACCATCCCTTTCATCTCGGATAGTTCCTCAAGGCTTTGGCCCGAAAAGGGTATGCCGGTCAGAAGCGCCGCCTCTTCAGGGTTGTAGAAGGCCTGGACGGTCGGCATAAGGTGTTCGGAGTCAGGAAGCCCCCACCAGGCCTTTCTCAGCCAATCGATTAACTCCTGGTAAATCTCTTTCTCTGATTTATGAGGCATATGTCTATTGATCAATTGATTTGTATGCAAAAAAAACCATTATCATCGAATCTCTTTCAACAGGCGCTTTAGTGCGATCTTCTTTTTAGGGCTGAGGTTGTTGAGGATTTCCTCGTTGGACTTTTCCCTCTCGGCCTGGAGCAGGGGTTCCAGTTTTTTTGCCTTGCCGGTCAGGTAGATGCGGATAAAGCGTTTATCCACGTCATCAGTCGCCTTGACAATCCATCCCTTTTCGGACATGCGGTCTAATATGCCCGAGAGGGTGGCGTTATCCAGGATCATCCGTTTTCCTATTTCAGTGGCCGTCAGACCTTCTTCGTCCCAGAGGGCTTCCAGAATCAGGTGCTGGACCGGTGTGAGTCCATGGGGCAAGAGATGCTGTTTGAAATTGCCGTGGGCCTTCTGATAAGCCTTGGCCAAGAGAAATATAATGCAGTCTTCGTATTGGGCCATAGTCAAAACCTTTCGTATACATAATATTATCGAGCTCTCACTCCATTGTAAAGAAAAAAATGACCCGTTTTCGTCATTCCCGCGAACGCGGGAATCGAGGGAAATCATTCCATTGCGGCGGGACTGGACTCCCGCGTTCGCGGGAGTGACGGCCTTGGAGACTTTTTACGAGACCACCAAGAACTTGATCGAGAGCTTTAGATAATTTGAAAATGTTAAGTATTATCTTGAACATAGTCACTTTAGCTCACTTTAGGCACTTTCCGGTTTATCCGGATAGTAATAATTTTATAATAATTTGATTTTTAATAAAATTTATGTTGACTTTTACGTTTGGTAAGGATTATTTTTGGTCCTAAACCTATCCATAAACTGCCCTGACAATCAGGTCCTTAGCAAAATGGTCAAAAAACTCAAACGGTTAACCCTTAAAAAGCAAGCAGAAATGGCGTTAAGGGAGATGATTGCATCTTATCGTTTCACGCCTGGAAAATGGATAAACGTGGAAGGTCTGGCGAAAGAGTTGGAAGTCAGCCGAACTCCGGTATGGCAAGCGCTTAAAGATTTGGAAAAAGAAGGCCTGGTCACTCATACTCCCAAACAGGGAATCCGAATGGTACAGATGACATTAGAGATGGCTCACGACCTGTATACAGTAAGGGGTTTATTAGAGGGTATGGCAGGCCGTTTAGCAGTGGAAAAAATCAGTTCTGGAACCCTTAAGCGTTTGGAATCCATTCTGAAGAAACAGCATCAGATCATACAAAGTCAGAATGTGGTGGAATACTCCAAGTCGGACTTTGAGTTTCACGCATTAATTTATGATTCCTGCGGCAACTGGCTTCTCAAAGAGTTACTGGAGAACATTAAGCGCAGATCCCGCCCTTTTGTCTGCGACATCACGCCTATCCTGCCTAAACTTTATGAGGATCATATAAAAGTGGTGGAAGCTTTCAAGAACCAGGATCCTGCCAGCGCAGAAAAGGTTATGAAGGGGCATAACAAGAGAATGCAACACCAAATTGAACTAAGCCGAAGAAAACAGTAACCTTACGTTTTTTGGGAGGTTAAGATGTCACTCACCTTTAAAGAGCTTCACTGGGCAAAAGACATTCGAGTTCAACAGTATCTGCAACCGAAAACTCTGGAGGAGGCATTGCATATACTCCAGGATTACAGGGGGCGCGCCAGGGTGATTGCAGGGGGAACTGATGTCATTCCCCAGTTGCGAAAGAGGGATATTGAACTGGAAGCCCTTGTGGACATCACCGGCTTACCGGATATGGCTAATATTGAGAAAGATGGTGACAAGATTATATTGGGCGGGTTAACAACCCACGCCCAAGTAGCTTCCTCTCAGTTGATCAAGGACCAAGCCGGGCTCCTTTCAGAGGGTGCGGGCTCGGTGGGTTCCCCGCAGATCAGAAATATTGCCACTGTAGCAGGCAACCTAATTAGCGGCCAGCCAGCAGCCGACACGAGCATACCGCTTTTGGCCCTGGACGCCAGCGTAACTATCGCCTCTGGCGAAGGCGAGCGAGCCGTGCCTCTAAGCGAGTTCTTCTTGGATCTGGGTAAGACCGCCCTGGATCCGTGCAAGGAAATCCTTACCAGGATAAAGTTCCAGCCTCTGGGCAAGGACCAGGGGGGAGCCTATCTGCGCCTGAGTAAACGTAAGGCCCTCTCTCTCCCCATGCTGGTGTGCGCAGTTAAGGTCACGGTTAACAAGGACAAAAATACCATATCTGAGGCGTCCATCGCCCTTGGCCCGGTAGCGCCAACACCCTTTCGTGACCGACACACCGAAGATGCCCTTAAGGGAGCGCCTATCAACCTCACTACCTTAGCCGACGCAGCCGAGGGCGCATCGGCCTACTGCTCGCCCCGTGACAGCCTATTAAGAGGTTCCTGCGACTACCGGCAGGAAATGGTCAAGGTATTTGTGAAACGGGGGCTGGTCCGAGCCTTAGAGCAGGCCGGATGTACACTGGACTAAAGGAGTATGTTATGAGCACGACAAAGCTTTCCTTCAAACTCAACGGACACTCGATGGAGGTGGCGATTGCGCCCAACACCCTGCTAATAGACCTATTGAGGGATGATCTCGGTTTAACCGGAACAAAAGTTGGTTGCCGTGAGGGGGAGTGCGGCGCATGCACCGTGCTGTTAGACGGGGAACCTGTTAATTCATGTATTTTGCCAACCATTAAAGTGGCGGGTCGATCTTTGACTACCATAGAAGGCCTGGCGAATGAAGAGGGAGAATTAGATGAAATTCAGCAGGCCTTTATGGATGAGGGTGCGGCCCAATGCGGGTTCTGTACACCCGGGATGATCATGAATGCAAAGGCCCTGCTTAACAAGAACCCCAATCCCGATGAGGCGGAGATCAGGCAGTCCCTTTCAGGCGTGCTCTGCCGTTGTACGGGCTACCAAAAAATAGTGCAGGCAGTCGTGACAGCCAGCCAAATGAAAAAGTTACAGGAATGATATGAGTTGAATCACGCAGCCAGTTTTTGACGGGCTGTTGCCCAAATGATTTTATCAACACAATTTAACTTCAACAACCGTTTGCAAATCCATATTTGCTTATAATTACTAACTTTATACCATGTGAACTATTTTAAGAATAATGTTGACATATTAGTTATAATATGATAATGTCATGGTCAAAACTCCAATAGAGGATTTCTGCCATGATGGGTCACCAACCAATTTACCAAAACAAGCTTTTTATCACCGGGTTCAACCTCGATAAACGGATCCGACAGGATCATCTTTTGAGAAAAATCCTGGAGAAGATCGACTTTGATTTCATATATGATGAAGTCAAAGACTCCTATGGATATAATGGGAATGTCTCTGTTCCACCTCCTGTCATTTTAAAGATGATGCTTCTCCTTTTCTTGTATAATGTTAGATCTGAACGGGAACTGATCAGTACGATTCCCGTACGTCTGGATTGGCTATGGTTCCTGGGTTACGATCTTGAAGATGAAATCCCAAACCACAGCGTACTGAGCAAAGCCAGAACCCGGTGGGGTGTGAAAGCATTCAAAAACTTTTTTGAATGGATCGTCTGGCAATGCGTTAAAGCGGGTCTTGTTGACGGCCGTAAAGGCTTTGTTGATGCCAGTCTTATTGATGCAGATGCTTCCAATAATTCAGTGGTGGATACACACAAGCTGGAGAAATATTTAAACAAAAGCTACCAACGACTTGAAAATCGATTGGATGAGATAAAGGCTTCAAAGAAGACACCCGCAGACAGCCGTCATATTTCCACCACCGATCCCGATGCTTCGATTACCCGCCATAGCATAGGGAAACCAAAGTTACGTTATAAGACCCATCGTGCGGTAGATGAAAAACATGAAGTCATAACCGCAACCAAAGTGAGTCCCGGATCTGTGGATGACGGGCACGTCCTGGAGGATATGATTGACGCCCATGAACACAACACTCAACGAAAATTAGAAACAGTAGTGGCCGACAGTAAATACGGAACAAAGGATAACTATCTTCTGTGTAACGACAGAAAAATAAAGGCGCACATACCTTCCATTGAAAAGACACATAGGGGTTCAGGGAGACGGAAAGGTATTTTCCCTAAGGAAGCCTTTGCCTATGATCCCAAGATGGATATCTTCCTCTGTCCTGCAGGGGAAGCATTGCGAAAAAAAAGTTATAACAAAAAGCGCAAGTACTACGAATACAAAGCCTCTGCAGCGGCCTGCGCGCAATGTAAACTTAGAAGTAAATGCACTAGGTCCAAAGATGGTCGATCTCTCAAACGCCACGTGAGGCAAGAAGAGCTTGATGTCATGCTCAAAAAAGCCGAGAGCAGAAAGGCAAGAAGAGATATCAAGCATCGTCAGGATTTGTCTGAGCGTTCATTTGCCTGGTCCACCAGATATGGTTATAAAAGGGCAAGATGGCGAAATTTGTGGCGTATGGAGATTCAGGACTTCCTTATCGCAGCCGTTCAGAACATCACTATTCTGATAAAGCAGCCAAAGGATAAAATGTCAAAGAGCAATGTCCGGATGGAGGAAGTCCGGACGTGTCAACAGAAACGGACTCAATTTCGCGATATGGGGGCCGCATTTAGTCGGCTTTACGGGTTCAACAGTATTTTGTCCGGCATAATCCTTCTGATCACGTTGTCCCAAAATATCGCTCGGTCAGTTCGCTTGAAATTCAGGCTGCAAAACCCTTTTGAGCAACAGCCCGTTGAGGGGTAACACCATGCGAGATAAAACCGAAGACAAAAGAAAGGTACAGGTCCTCACCAAAGAAAAATTGGACCTCGAACAATTGCTTACAGCCCCTAAAGAGAGATTGTCCGTTGCGGGCCATTCTGTTACCCGAACGGATGACCTCCAAAAGGTCACCGGAAAACTCATGTATGGGGCAGATTATCCTCAAGAGGGTTTTTTGCACGGAAAAATCCTCAGAAGTCCGTTCCCCCATGCTCTCATTAAAGACATTAATGTTGAGAAAGCTCAAAAACTGTCGAGTGTTGCAGCGGTTCTTACGGCAAAGGACGTGCCGGGAAGAAACGGTTTCGGGGCTATTTTACCAGATCAGCCTGTGATCTGTGAAGACAAAGTCCGTTACGTCGGAGACGGTGTGGCCCTGGTAGCTGCTGAAACTGAAGAAATAGCCCATGAAGCCCTCTCTTTGATCCAGGTGGAGTACGAGCCCTTGCCAACGGTTTTTGATCCGCGCGAAGCGATGAAGCCTGACGCGCCCCAAATTCACGAAAAGGGAAATCTGCTTTCGAGCAACAAACTTCGCAAAGGTGATGTAGATAAGGGCTTTGATGAGGCGGAAGTGATTATAGAGAGAACCTATCAGGTTCCTTTTCTGGAACACGCCTATCTGGAACCCGACATCGTTTTTGCTATTCCCCAACCGGATGGAACCATGTTGGTAGAGGGGCCGATGCAAGCACCTTTCACGGTCAGACGCAATCTTGCCGCAGTGCTTGGGATACCGGTAAATCAGGTACAGGTCCGTCAGATTCACATGGGAGGCGGTTTTGGTGGTAAAGAGGACGCCCCTATCGACATAGGTTGCCGGGCCGCTGTACTGGCCCACCACACTGGACAGCCGGTTCGTCTGTCCCTTGAGCGCGAAGAAGTGACTCTGCAGACCTGTAAGCGCCATCCCATGATTATGGAGATCAGGATTGGAGCAAAAAAAGACGGACATCTAATGGCATTCGAGGGCGTCATCTATGATGAGCAGGGAGCGTACGCAGGCCTGGGGCCTGTCATTCCTCCCGCTGGGGGCTCCCATATCCACTCCATGGTGATGATGCCCGGTCCCTACCAAATACCCCACGTAAAAGTGGATGCCCATCTTTGCTATACCAACCATCCTTACGGAGGGGCTATGCGTGGTTTCGGCGCACCTCAGGTGCACATTGCCCATGAGCAAGTCATGGACGAGTTGGCACAGGAGCTTGGGATGGACCCTATGGAGTTGAGGCGTATAAACGCTTTTAGGCTCGGCTCGGTTACAGCCACCGGTCAAGTGCTGGATCAGAGTGTGGGGCTCATCGAGACATTGGATGCCTGTGCCAAGGCCTTCAACTGGGAGGACAGATACGGGAAGAGCCAATACGTTGACGCTGAAAGCAGCAAGCGGCGTGGTGTGGGTATTGGCATGGGCTGGTACCGTACCAGTGTTGGCACAAACGGCGACGGGTGCGGGGCGAACGTTTATGTGCATGAGGACGGTTCTGTCCTTCTTTATTCGGGCATTACCGAGATGGGCCAGGGAGCATTTACGGTCCTGCCTCAGATATGCGCAGAGGAATTAGGGGTGCGTATGGAGGATGTGCGTCTGGTGAAGCCCGATACCGATATGGTGCCGGAGTCAGGTCCCACTGTAGGCAGCCGTTCTACCACGTTAATGGGCAACGCCATTATCATGGCCGCTCGTCAGATTAAAGAGTCTATCCTTGAGATGGCCTCTGAAATGCTTCTCGTTCCCATTGACAGGCTTGAGGCCAGGGACCGCCAGATTTATGACCGGGAAAACCCCGGCAAATCTCTGGATTTCAAGGAAGTGGCTGCCAGGTGCATGGCCATGGGCAAGCGTCTCATTGGTCAGGGATGGTGGGCACCGCCTCCCCCTACCCTGGATCCGGAAACAGGTCAGGGCAATCCATATTTTGTCTATACCTACTCGACTCATATGACAGAGGTTTTGGTTGATGTGGAAACCGGTGAGGTAGAAGTAACCGATTATGTAGCCGCATTCGACGTCGGGAAGGCCATAAATCCCAAGGCAGTGGAAGGGCAGATCGAGGGAGGAGTGGCCATGGGTCTGGGCTATGCCCTTATGGAAAAGCTGGTCATGAAAGATGGCTATCCTCAAAACCTCAACCTGCAGGATTATCTGATCCCCACCACCCTGGATGTCCCTGACATTACACCTGTTATCCTTGAGGTTGAAAACAAGTTAGGGCCATATGGCGCCAAAGGTATTGGTGAGATGCCTAATATTCCAGCTACACCCGCTATTCTGAACGCCATAGCCAATGCGTGCGGCGGGCGCGTACGTTCCCTGCCAGCAGACCCGGAGAATGTGTTCGTGGCCATTCAGGAAGCAGGGGGACCGCCGGAAAGGTAGTGGTATTTTTATTTCACTTCCGAGAGGATTTTGTGGGTCTAATAAGGATACATCCAGCAAAACTGGGCTGTAAGAATCAACCTTTAAATAGTGCCGATCCATAAATGGCTGTTTTCTCATAGGCGAGCCGTAGAGTCTACGAACCGGAGGCCGCAATCTCATCGTTAGACTCAAATTTTAGTCCTCGAAATATTCCAAGTTTTCCTGACTGCCTTCTTTATCCCTAACCCTGAATTCCGCTTACCTGCGGGACCAAGGCGTGAACAACCAGACATTAACTTTAGGTACTTTTCCGGTTTATCCGAGTTAGGATAGGGAAGAGATATATACGAAAATAGGCTGAATCTGCAGGGACGAAGCTGTATTGCTGGACGCCCTGCCGGATCGAGGAGGTTTAAAAAATGGCAAACAAGCGGAAGCGCTACGAAGACCTTGACCAGACGGTGAAAGACCTGGTATTGAATGCCGGGGCCATTGACGTGGGTATTGTGACCACCGAGACCTTAGAAGGCGGGCCGCCGTCCACAGATTTGTCGTATGTATTGGATGGCGCCAGGTCGGCGATCGTTTTCGCACTGCCACTGGACCAGGAAAAGATCGAGCGGTTTCTCAAAAAGGAGGATTTCCCCGGGCATTGTCTGGACAATGTCCGCACCAACACCCAGGCCAGCGGCATCGCCCTTGAATTGGCCCGCTTTTTGGAAATGAAGGGGCATGCGGCGGTTCCTGTGGAATCAAACTTCGTCTACCGTAAAGACACTGCACGGGGACCGTTTGACGAAAAACCCCCGATTTCCCATCGCTACCTCGCCGTACGCTCCGGTATAGGGCATTTCGGGCTGTCCGGCAACGTCATACGGGAAAATGAGGGAGCAGCCATCATTTTGGGTTCCGTGGTTACGAAGGCCCATCTGACACCCACAGAGCCCCTGTCTGCCGGAGAGAGTTATTGCGACGAGTGCCGGCTCTGTATGGCCGCTTGCGCCTCTGGCCTGATGCACTCGGAAGAAAAAACCAGAGTTACCCTCGGTGGGGTTGAATTTTCCTATGCAAAACGGCAGAGCTACAACCGTTGCGACTATGTCTGCGGCGGGTTTTCCGGGCTTTCCAAGTCCGGCAAGTGGTCCACCTGGTCACCGGCCAGGTTTCCCATACCGGATAAGGACGAAGAGTTCCTGGAGGCCCTCCGTGGGACCCTTAAGCCGTATGCCCTGCGACCGAAACCGGGCATTGGCTTTTATCATCCCCTCCTGCCCGGGAACAAAGGGCAGAGCACCTGCGGCCATTGCCAGATCATCTGCCATCCGGACAAGGACGTTCGGGCGAAGCGTTTAAAAATGCTGACAGAAGCCGGAGTGGTTATACAGCTGGAAGACGGATCACTCAAAGGAGTTTCGCCTGAAGAGGCCCTGCAACACCTGGCGGCCATGAGCCCGGAAGAGCGGACACTGTATGAAAACATAACCCGGATAAACCGGAATTACGAATTTGGGGATTGAGGGATTGAGGAATTAAAAATATGTCCCCAGCCCAATGCAGGCCTTCGGCCGCAACCAAATAATAATAGAAAAAATGGCGTTCATT
>JACKQG010000596.1_pt2 | contig 34664 bp, 39 predicted proteins | sample 8237621 | NCBI WGS metagenome assembly JACKQG01 (sample SAMN15677084, study PRJNA649215) | marine metagenome | biome: marine; feature: Black Sea; material: saline water; isolation source: suspended particulate matter (SPM) from the Black Sea western gyre | collected 2013-06-09/2013-06-10 | depth...
CTTTCTTCATAACCTGCTAAAAGCTGAGTTAATTTTTTATACGCTTTTTCCTCAGTTAAATCTATACTTAAGTATTCTAAGCGTGATGTGAACTTCTCAAATGCACTTTCATTATAACTTGCATCTTTGAAGTTGTCTATGAATTTTTCTTTTATAAGAGAGCAATACTCTTGTGTGCTTAAGGGTTCACGGGAAACTGCGATTATTCTAGTCTCAGCATCTAAGTGTTCATCCTGACATAGATGGTAAAGAGCAGGAATCAACTTACGAAGAGCCAAATCTCCATGACCGCCAAATATAATAATATCTTGAGCATTTTCACTATTCATTTTAAAACCTTTTGAATAGTCTGACATATTTTAGTTATTTAGTAATCATTTAACTGCATTATTTTTAATCAAAAATAAATATAAAATTCATATTAATTAATTTAATTATTGTGAATCTCTATCCTTATGATAAAATAGCGATTAAATTAAGGAGTGTCTATATGAACTGGAAACCGAAAACACCCTATCTCGCAACAGACGGTATAGTCGAGATATATGATGATTCTCAAGTGTTTTTAGGCATAGTTCTCATACAAAGAAAGAACCCTCCTCTTGGCTTAGCTCTTCCCGGCGGATTTGTGGATGTTGGAGAGAGTGTTGAGCATGCTGTGGTTCGAGAGATGAAAGAGGAGATATCTCTTGATGTGCAGATTACAAAGCTTCTTGGAGTCTACTCAGACCCTGCTCGTGATGAGAGGTTTCATACAGCTTCTGTTGTGTATGTTTGTAAAGCGTATGGAGTTCCGGTTGGAGCAGATGACGCTAAAGAGGCGATGGTGGTTTCATTAGAAGATTTAAAATTAGATACACTTGTGTTTGATCATGCAAATATACTTCAAGACTATCTCAACACAAAAGCATTTCATTGACTCTATTAAAAGGATTACATATTGGTTTACTATATTACAAAGTTGATTATTACAGCGATTCTAATCGTGTTAATATCTGAGATAGCAAAAAAAAGCAGTTTAGCCGGTGCATTATTGGCAGCAATCCCACTCGTCTCAATATTGGCTATGACATGGATGTATATAGATACTGATAATACTAAAAGTGCTATTGAATTTTCAAATAGAATTGTTTGGCTCATCACTCCGTCTATGACACTGTTTATAGTTTTTCCTCTTTTAATAAAAAAAGGCTTGGGCTTTTATCCAAGTATGATTGTCTCTATTTTAATGACTGTTCTTGCGTATTACAGTGTCATTTTTATTCTTAAGAAATTTGGAATCGAGTTATAGTTTGATTGACTATGAATTTGAAGAAGACGCTGAACCTACTTGGTTAGTCAAACAAAGAGAAGACTCCCTGCTCGCGGAAAAAGCATTTACCAAAAATGAAAAAACACTTTATAAAGAAGGCGATCAGCTTGGAAACTTTTTATTTGTGCACTATAACAAATTTAAAAACCGTGCAACTTTTAAATGTCAAGAATGCGGAAGAAAGTTTACTTATAATATTTACTCCATAAAAAATAAAAAACGCTGTAAATGGTATAAATTTCATGATAAGAAATTTTGACTCACTTAATAATCCATCCGGAAAAACCATAGCTCTGCATCACTCTATACATACATTCTTCTATGAAGGGCATGGATTCTCTCATATCATATTTCTGCGTTCCATCAATCATGGACTCTGTCTCTAATGCATTTACAGTGTCCTCTACAGTTTGAAGCATCTCAAGTAACTCATCGTTGGTATAGATTTCAATATTTTCGTACTGTTTTAGATATTTCATATATAAATTTTTAATAATTAGCATATAGTACTGTGCCTGCAAACTGACCAATTCCATCCTACAATTATTTGTTTGGACTTCAAGTTGTGCACTTAATTTTTCATCTATACTAGGCATAATTCTCTCTTAAATTTTTTCTCGATTATAGCTTATTCCATATGTATATAAAATAATGCTAAAATAACAAAAATAACAATCAAAGTGCTTTAATGATTATTCGATATTTTCTTTTTTTATTTATAAGTGTACAAATTTTTGCTTTAACGCTTGGCGACAGCTATTATGTTGATTCAAAGAATATTAAACTTCAAGACATTTTTCCTCAAGCTTCTTATGATATTACACTCTACCAAATCGAGACAAATAGATATACAAAAAAAATTAAATCACGTGAACTTATAGAACTTTTAAAAGAACATGGTTTTAAAGATATCACCGCTTCCAGCAGGTATGTTCACTTCACCCAAAAAAGCCCTATCGACACATCAAAAATAAAAACAGAGATTATCAGGTTTTATAAAAGCAAGTATCCCGGTATTGAGATTAAATCTATCATTCTCACTCCCAGAGGCTATATCAAAGAGCTTCCCCAAGAATTTGAAGTGCACCTGCAAAAAAAAGCCTATCTTAAGAATGACGGCACCCTGAGCATAAAAACCATTGATAAGAAAAAACTTTTTTTTGATTACGTGCTGGATGCACAGTTATATATCTACACTGCAAAGAAAAAAATACAAAAAGGGACAAGGCTTTCTCTCATAAACATGAGTAAGAAAAGTGTCCGGCTTGATAGGTTCAAAGCGATGCCCATTAACGACACCCACCTAAACACAAGTCAAAGCAAAAGAAAGTTTAAAACTGACACTGTTGTCACGATAAGAGATATTCAAACTCTCAATTTAGTCAAAAGAGGTTCAAATGTAAACGTTAGCTTTAATGATAAAAACATCAATATATCTTTTTCAGCAAAAGCCTTACAAAATGGAAAACTTAACGATATAATAACAGTACAAAAAAGCAATAAAAAAAGACTAAGCGTAAAAGTCGTTGCTAAAAATAAAGTGGAGATTCAATAGTGCTTAAAAAAATTGTTGTTGCAACGAGTGGTGCTAGTGGAGTAAACCTTGGTTTAAAAACTTTAGAACTACTTCCAGATACGATAGAAAAACATTTTATTATGTCTAAAAATTCTAATATTGTTCTAGCTAAAGAGATGGGTGTAGTTACACATAAGGATAAAGACATATCTGCGAGTATTGCTTCGGGTTCATTTGGTGTTGATGCCATGATAATTGCACCTTGTAGTATGAATACGCTTGCTAAAATCGCCTGCGGAATAAGTGACAATCTTGTTACGCGATGCGCTGCAGTGATCATCAAAGAACAAAAAAAACTTATATTAGCTCCAAGAGAGATGCCTTTTTCAGCCATAGCGCTGGAGAACATGCATAAATTAGCCAGTTTAGGAATCATTATAGCTCCACCGGTTATGGCCTATTATTCTGAGCAACAAACACTTGATGAGATGGAAAACTTCATCATTGGAAAATGGTTTGATTTACTTGGCATTGAAAATACTTTATATAAAAGATGGGAATAAAATTTGAATAAAAAAATAGCACTCTACCCTGGAACATTTGATCCTATCACAAATGGACATTTTGACATTATCGAACGATCATTAAGCCTTTTTGACGAAGTAATCGTAGCGGTGGCGATGTCAGAAGATAAAAAACCGATGTTTACACTTGAGCAGAGAATAGAGATGACAAACAAAGCGGTAGCACACTTAAAAAATGTACGTGTTGTTGGTTTTGACAACCTTACAGTTGAGTTTGCACGCGAGAACAATGCTAGAATTTTAATCCGTGGTCTACGCGCAGTAAGTGACTTTGAATATGAATTACAACTGGGTTATTTAAACAACTCTCTTGATGACACCATGGAAACTGTGTATCTAATGCCTAAACTCAATCATGCTTTTGTTAGCTCATCGATTGTAAGAAACCTTTTAAAATTCAATGGTAAAACATCTCATATCCTCCCAAAAGCAGTACAAGAAACCATAGAGGGTATGACTTCATGTACATTGCGATAGAGGGGATTGATACAGCTGGAAAAAGCACGCAAATTGCAAAACTGGCAAAGCACTTTCCTGATGCTATCATAACAAAAGAGCCTGGGGCTACTGAAATTGGAAAAGAGATTAGAGATATTGTTTTATCTGCTCGCACTAAAAGTAAGAAAGCTGAGTTCTTACTTTTTTTAGCCGATCGCGCTGAACATATGCAAGAAGTAATTCAACCTAATTTAGACAAGATGATTATATCAGATAGAAGTGCTGTAAGTGGTGTTGCTTATGCACTTATCCAAGGTGAAGTGAGTAAAGAGGACTTAGTGTCATTAAATAACTTTGCAACAGATAATACTTACCCTCGAAAAGTTTTTCTACTACGTCTTACAAAAAAAGAACTTAACTTCAGACTTTCTCAAAAAGATTTAGATGGAATTGAACTTCGTGGAAGTGACTATCTTTTAAATATTCAAGATGCGATTATCGAAGCAACTAAGCTCCTAGGATTAGAACTTGTAGAGATAGATGCTACACAAAGCAGAAATGAAATAACAAAAAACATATTAAACAATATCAAGGATAGTAATGATTAAGTCACTCAGAGGAATGAACGATATTTTAAGTGAGGATTATGAAAGATTCACGTACTTTATAAACACAGCGACAGATGTTGCACAAAAGTATGGTTTTCATTTTATTGAGACTCCCCTTTTAGAAGAAACAGCACTTTTTAAACGCTCTGTTGGCGAAAGCAGTGACATTGTTGGAAAAGAAATGTATCAGTTTATTGACAAGGGTGAAAATGATGTTTGTCTTCGCCCTGAGGGAACTGCCGGTGTTGTTCGTGCTTTTATACAAAAAAAGCTTGATAAAGCTGGCGGACTTCACCGTTATTTTTACCATGGTTCCATGTTTCGTTATGAGAGACCGCAAAAAGGGAGACTAAGACAATTCCATCAGTTTGGTGTGGAGAGTTTCGGTTCTGAGAGTGTCTATGAAGATGCCAACATGATTATGATGGTGGCTGACATTCTTGATGCGTGCGGCATCGGTTACAGACTCCAACTCAACTCCCTTGGCGATTCTATGTGTATGCCGACATACAGAGACAATCTGGTGAAGTTTGTAGAGAGACGCAAAGATGATGTTTGTGAAGATTGTGTGAGAAGACTCGACACAAATCCTATCCGGGTGCTTGATTGTAAAAATGGAAAATGCCAGGAGATATATGTGAATGCTCCAAAACTTATAGACAACCTTTGTGAATCTTGCGACACTGATTTTACAGTGCTTAAAAAGATTTTAGATACAAATGAAATCAAATATGAGATAGACACTAATTTAGTCCGCGGACTTGACTACTACTCAAAAACCGCTTTTGAGTTTGTGAGTGATGACATTGGAAGCCAAAGTGCGATAGCCGGTGGTGGACGTTATGACAGACTTGTAGAGTTTTTAGATGGGAAGCCCACCCCTGCTGTCGGTTTTGCTATGGGGATAGAAAGACTCATGGAACTCATTAAAATGCCGGAGCAAACAAAAGAAGGTTATTATATCGGAGCACTTGATGAGAATGCTGTTGATTTAGTGGTGCAGCTTGCACATAAAAAAAGACGCACTGATAAGGTTACAATTGACTATAAAGCTAAGAATTTCAAAAACCATATCAAAGGTGCAGATAAAGTAAATGCAAAATATTTTGTGCTTATTGGTTCCAATGAAATACAAAGCGGTGCTATAGTTATAAAAAATTTAGAAGATAAAACTGAAGACAATATCCCTATAGAGGAATTTTAGTATGGAAATGCTTCACCAACTTTGGAGTCTGTTTTTAGATTTTTTTGAATTTTTTATAATTGCAGCCATATTTGGCTTAGTGCTCCTCTTTATTCATGATAAATATGTGCAACGTAAACATGCCCTACTCATAAACTACCCTATTATAGGACGTGGCAGATATCTTCTTGAAGCGCTTCGCGAACCTATGCGCCAATACTTTGCAGAAGAGTCTTTTTACGAATCCAAAGACAAGGTGGACTGGGTTTATAAGGCTGCAAAAGATGTGCAGAACTATCAATCATTCTCGGTGACACAACCTTTTGAAGGTTCTAGATTTATTATCAAACATGCTACAAATGTTTTAAATGAAGATGAAGTGGATGAGGATGTTTCAGTTGTTTTTGGTAAAGACAGAGATATGCCATTCACCTCATTTTCACCGATAATCCGTTCTGCGATGAGTGATGGAGCCCTAAGTCCTGAAGCAGTGCGCGCATTTTCACTTGCTGGAAAAAATTCAAATTTAACTATAAACACGGGCGAAGGTTCACTGACATCAAATCATCTTTTTACACTCAAACCTGATTTAAAAAATGCAAAATACCTCGAAATCATCAAAAGCACTCCATTTGCAGAATTTGCATTTAAACTCGGCGACAAAGTGTTTAACCGAAAAATAGCTTTAAAATGGTACAGAACTATTTTACTTCATAAAAGCACACAAAACACATATATCTATGACTCAGATTCTCATGTGCTTTTTCGTGTTAATTGGCAAGCGGCACTTGAAGATTTTCCAAATGAAGTGCCTTCGAGTATCCCAAATATGATATTTCAGATGAGTTCCGGTCTTTATGGTGTTCGTGATGAAAATGGTGAATTCGATGAAGTGAAATATCAAAAAGTTATGAAATTTTGCCGTATGACAGAGATTAAGATTGCTCAGGGTGCAAAACAAACCGGTGGAAAACTTGCAGGAAGCAAAGTGACAGCGGATATAGCATATTACCGTGGTGTGACAGAAGGTGAAAATGTATTTTCACCAAATAGATTCCCCTTTGCTGATTCCACAGAACATCTTCTTGATTTTGTGCAAAGACTTCAAAAATTATCTAAAAAACCGGTTGGATTCAAAATTGTAATCTCTGATGCAGATGCAATAGATGAGATGGTTCAAGTGATGCAAAAAAGAAAAGAGCAAGGTCGAAGTTTACCTGACTTTATAACTGTGGATAGCGGTGAAGGTGGAAGTGCCACAGCTCCTCTTGAACTTATGGAATCAGTTGGTCTGACTACAAACAATGCACTGTATGTTTTAGACACGATCTTAAAAACTTATAAAATACGTGATGATATAAAAATTATAGCAAGCGGTAAAATCTTAACTCCCGATGATGCCATTATCACTATGTGCATGGGTGCAGATGCTATTGGTATAGCTCGTGGATTTATGATGAGTGGCGGCTGCATACGTGCTAAAATGTGTTCAGGGTTCGGATCACATGTTTGTCCTGTTGGAATGGCTACACAAGATAAGAAAAAAAGAGCTTCATACCTTGTTGTTAAAGAAGGGATAGAGATAGGAAATTACCATAAGAACCTCATTAAAAGCATGAAAGTGGTTTTATGTGTTATGGGTATCAAAAATATTAAAAATTTAAACAAAAGTTTACTTACATTTAGAAATAATAATGGCGAAATATACTTTGATGTAGATCAACACTTTCGTCAAAAACTACACCTTTAGGATACATAATGAAAGAATTCGGTCTAAATATATGGGCAAACAATAACTTTGCCGTCAAGAATGCTAAACTTGTTGTGAATCATAAAAGTGAGCCTGCACTGCTTGATATCGTGGAGGACATTCGTTCTAGCGGAGTGCGTGGACCTATTTTACTTAGATTTCCACATCTTATTCAGCAACAGATTCAAAGTTTATATGCTAATTTCAGCAATGCCATTAGAGAAAATAAATACCAGGGTGAATTTCATGCAGTTTTTCCACTCAAGGTCAATCAATTTCCCAATGCTGTCGACGCTATCACAAAAGAAGGCGGGGTTCATGGTTATGGCCTTGAAGCGGGGAGTAAAGCTGAACTTATTCTGGCAATGGCAAAAACACCAAGCAATGCTCATATAACCGTCAATGGTTTTAAAGATAAAGAGATGATAACTTTAGGTTTTATTGCCGCACAAAGCGGACATAACATCACTCTGACCATTGAAGGTTTAAACGAGCTTGAGACAATTATAGAAGTCGCACAAGAATCCTCTTTAAAAACTCCAAATATCGGTATTAGAGTTCGGCTTCATAATGCTGGTAGTGGCACCTGGGCTAAAAGTGCTGGCATGGACGCAAAATTCGGTCTCACTTCTACAGAAATCATTGAAGCTGTGCAACTTTTAAAAGATGCGCAGCTTCTTGACAAACTCAGTATGATTCATTTTCATATAGGCTCCCAAATGGAGGATATCGCTCCAATTAAAAAAGCACTTCGTGAAGCTGGAAATATTTATGCAGAACTACGGCGTATGGGTGCTAAAGATTTAGATAATATAAATATCGGCGGTGGTTTGGCAGTTGAGTATGACCAGCATTCAAGTTCTAAAATAAGAAATTATTCTATAGCCGAGTTTTCAAACTCCGTAGTGTTTGCCATCAGTGAAATCATGGATGCGAAAAATGTAAAACACCCGAATATTTTCACTGAATCAGGAAGATATGTTGTTGCGTCTCATGCAGTGCTGATCACACCTGTTTTAGAACTGTTTTCACAAGACTACAAAGAAAACTTATTAGGCTTAAAAGAAACAAACCCACCGCTTATAAATGAGCTGTCCTATCTAAATAAAAGACTAAACCTTTCAAATGCCACAGAGTACCTTCACGATGCACTTGATCATATTGAATCAATTTTCACTCTTTTTGACTTAGGATATATTGATTTGCAAGATAGATCCAACGGTGAAATACTCGTACACAACATTATAAAAAAAGCTTTAGCTTTAAAGATTTCCACCCCGACTGATGAACTTGATCAACTCCAAATTAAAATTCAAGAACGTTACCTTATCAATGCTTCTATTTTTCAAAGTCTTCCTGATTACTGGGGTTTAAATCAACACTTTCCGGTGATGCCGCTTCACCATTTAGACACTCCTCCGCATCGTGCAGCTGCACTATGGGATATCACTTGTGACAGCGACGGTGAAATCGGTTTTGATCCGCATAAACCGCTTTACCTGCACGATATAGACTTAGACAATGAAGATTACTATCTTGGTTTTTTCAATGTTGGAGCGTATCAAGAAACATTGGGAATGAATCACAATTTATTCACCAAGCCCAGTGAGTATACAATTCATATAAATAATGAAAGCTATAAAATCTCAAACAACAGCGAATCAATGTCTATTTTAGACATATTAAACTCTATCGGTTATTCTAAAGATGAAGTTTTAAATAAGCTTGAAAGAGATTTGTTAAAAAGTGACTTTATTACAGAAAAAGAAAAAACAGATACACTTACGAAATTAAAATCATTTTTAGAACAAAATGGTTACTTAAGAACTACAAACTAAAGGCACAAAGTGGGAATTTACAGTGACATCAGAGAAGACTTCGCAAATGCGTATAGGAATGACCCTGCCCTTAATTCAAAAGTAGATTTCTTATTCAACTACCCAGGTGTTTGGGCTATTGCATGGTACCGTGTAGCCAGCCGGCTACATAATTCTGGGTTTAAACGTTTTGCACGTATGATTATGGGACTCACCCAAATTTTCACAAACATAGATATTCATCCAGCAGCAAGAATCGGTCAAAGAGTTTTTATAGATCATGGCACCGGTGTGGTTATCGGCGAGACAGCTATTATCGAAGAAGATGTTGTGATTTATCAGGGTGTGACACTTGGCGGTGTTTCACTAGAACATGGAAAACGTCACCCCACTATCAGAAAAGGTGCCGTACTTGGTGCCGGTGCCAAAATTCTTGGAAATATAGTTATCGGTGAATATGCAAAAATCGGTGCAAACTCTGTTGTTGTCAAAGAGGTTCCGGATTGTTCCACTGCGATTGGAATTCCTGCACATGTTATAGAAAAAGGAAGATGTACAGATCCGTTTATGCACAATATGCTTCCGGATATCAACAAAGAGATGTTTGAGTATTTACTTAAACGTGTTGCCATTTTAGAACATGTTTTAGTAGAAGATAACAAGTCTGTTCTTGAAGAAGACTTAGAACTTGAAAACATCTACGAATCTTTCATTAAAGCGATGAAAAACTAAGTCTTCCTCTTTTGTCTTTCTCATTCTTCGGATATAATAAATAAACTATTATAGGAATGATGAATGAAGCGACTTGATAAAAAAGATGCCCCTGTAAATATTACACAAACTGAAAAATTTATGAGTGAGAATGACTTTATTGTATCTAAGACTGATACAAAAGGTTATATAACATACTGCAATCAAATTTTCATAGATATGTCAGGCTATACAAAAGAAGAACTCATCGGTGCGAATCACAACCTCATAAGACATCCGGATATGCCGGCAGTTGCTTTTAACTTAGCATGGGATTTGATTAAAAAAGGGCAAGAGTTTTTTGGATTTGTAAAAAACCTTAAAAAAGACGGTGGATATTACTGGGTCTTTGCCTATATAACTGCTGATTATGATTCAAAAGGCACTGTCATTGGCTATTCATCTTTTAGACGTAAACCTTCACGTGTTGCAGTGGAGACTATCGCTCCAGTTTATAAACTTTTATTAGATGCTGAAAAAAAAGGCGGGATGGAAGCTTCAGGTGAATTACTCGAAAATTTTCTAGCAGAAAACAAAACTTCATACAATAACCTTGTTATTAATTTACAAAAAAGCTAAAGGAAAAATAAATGAATAAGTTTAAAAACTATAAAACACTGGCTTTTTTAACACTTAATATAATTCTCGCTCTTTTTTTATTTTTGGAGCATAATGAAACTATTCTTTCACTTATCTTCATAATTATGAGTTTTTTATTTGTTTTCATCCCTTCTGATGATTTAAACAGCAACTCTCATGACACTAAGGTATTTCAAAATATTTTAGATCTTACACATGAAGTCTCACGTGGACAATTAACAAATCGTATCCATTATGATGACACTTCCTCGCAGGCTGGAGTTTTAGCAGAATCTATCAACGACATGCTTGATCAAGTGGAAGTCATTCTTAGAGAATCTAGAAACAGTATAGAAGCAGTCACTCATGGAGATATGACAAGAACCATGTTTTCTTCAGGGCTTCATGGAGAGTTTAAACTAACAGCAGATGCTGTGGCAAAAACTATTGAAGCGATGAAAGAGAATGCTAAATTTCAACTCTCAGGTATATTTGCAAAAGAACTCTCTATGAGTAATGGCGGAGTCAAAGGTAACTTGGATCTCATTATGAACACTATAATTAATATTGGCCATGATATTAAAAATGTATCTATTTCTACAAAACATACAGCAAACCTTTCCGCACAAACGAATGTATCCGTCGGTGAAACAAGCCAAGAGCTTAGTCAGCTGTATCAACTCATAACCAACACCTCAGATGCCGTCACATCACTTAATTCTAATGTGAATGATATCAGTTCTGTTGTTGAACTTATTAAAGATATTGCAGATCAAACAAACCTTCTTGCTCTGAATGCTGCCATAGAAGCTGCGCGTGCAGGTGAACATGGCCGTGGATTTGCAGTTGTCGCGGATGAAGTGAGAAAGCTTGCTGAGAGAACTCAAAAAGCGACTTCAGAAATATCTATAACTATCCAAACACTCCAACAAGAATCAACCAGCATTGCTGAAAACTCTGATCAAATGAACCATATTGCCATCGCTTCAAATAAGACAATGGATGATTTTTTAAACACTATCAATGAATTCAATCAACAACTCGAAACAAACGCAATCAGTGCAAACAAGAACTCCATTGACCTTATGATGACTATATACAAGATTCAACATATTATCTTTAAGTCTGAAGCTTACTCATCTGTGACAAATGGGAACTTAAAAGAAGATATGGCCTCTATAAACCATCATAACTGTAAATTTGGTCATTGGTATGACAACATTGCTCCTGAACTTTTTGGCGATAACAAAACATTTGCCAAGATGTCTCAATCACATGAAGCATTTCATAAAGCAATTTCTCAAAATATATCCTTTGTGCTCGAAGGAAGTGATTCTTTACAAAAAAATAAAGACACCATCATTAAAAATTTTGCTGTATCAGAAAAAACGAGCCAAGAACTTTTTGCACTTATGAATCAACTGGTTCAGGAAACTGCGGGTGATGTTGATTTAGAAAAAATTTAAATTTAAAAAAATTAAACTTCTAAACTTGTATATACTATTTTTTTAGTATAATTTCATATATTTTTTAGGAGAAGGTTTAATGTTAACTAAACGCGTCAATACACTTTCGGAATCAATCACGATTGCTATCACAACACTTGCTCAAGAGTTAAAAGCTCAAGGTAAAGATATTCTTAGTTTTTCAGCTGGTGAACCAGACTTCGGAACACCTCAAGTTATCAAAGATGCAGCGATTAAAGCTATCAATGATGAATGCACAAAATACACTGCTGTTGATGGAGTTTTACCTCTTAGAGAAGCTATAGCCAATAAACTTAAGAGAGATAATGGATTAACCTACGCTCCTAATCAAATCATCGCAAATAATGGAGCAAAACACTCCCTATTTAATCTTTTTGCTGCAACTATAGAAAATGGTGCTGAAGTGATCATTCCTTCACCGTATTGGGTCACCTACCCTGAACTGGTTCAATACTGTGGCGGTAAAGTTGTAGAGATTGAAACGCATGACACTGATGGTTTTAAAATCACTCCTGAGCAATTAAAAAATGCTATCACAGATAAAACAAGAATGTTGGTTTTAACATCTCCATCAAACCCGACCGGTTCAATATATACAAAAGAAGAACTTATAGCTATCGGTGAAGTGCTAGAAGGTACAGATATCATCGTTGCCAGTGATGAGATGTATGAGAAACTGACGTATGATGGCACTTTCACTTCATGCGCAGCAGTGAGTGAAGATATGTACAAACGCACTGTGACTATTAACGGGCTTAGTAAATCAGTTGCGATGACTGGTTGGAGATTCGGTTATATGGCTGCAGCAGACACTGAGCTTATTAAAGCTACGAAAAAGCTTCAATCTCAAAGCACGTCAAACATCAACTCTATCACTCAGATGGCTGCTATTGCCGGTCTTGATGGCAGTGCTGATGCAGATATAGAGATGATGAGAAAAGCCTTTATTGAGCGTCGCGATGAAGCTGTGAAACTTATCAACGATATAGATGGACTCAGTGTTTTAAAACCAGATGGTGCATTTTACTTATTTGTAAATATAAAAGAGGTTTCAAAAGACTCTCTTACATTTGCTAAAGATTTATTAGATAAAAAACTTGTAGCTGTTGTTCCAGGTGTTGCTTTTGGAAGTGAGGGTTACTTCAGATTAAGTTTTGCGACTGATATAAACACTATCCGTGAGGGTATAGCTAGGATTGCAGAGTTTGTTAAAGAGATAAAGTAGGTTTTAAAAACCTACTTTAAAGCTTGTAATGCTTCAATAACTGCATCAAGGTTGTCCATCGGAAGATGCACTTTCCACTCAGGCTCTTCTGCATTTCCCACCAATGAAATTCCTACACTTGCAACCGTGGCACTGCCTTTTCCATACGGCTCTTCTACTTTAGTCACTGATATAACACCTTTTTTTGTTCCGCTTAATGGGATTACTGCACTCATGTAAATTCCTTTTTATTATATAAAATTATTTAAGTAGTCTAGCTAATCTACCCTGAAGCTTTAACCATGATTTGTGATCCATAAATGGAAATCCAGCAAAAGTTAAGCCTGTTTCTTTGACTGATTTTGTCACACCCGTTCTTGCAGCAAAAGTGTTGAATGGAGCTATTTCTATATGTCCGGATGCACCTGATTGTGCACCGAAAACAGTGTTTCTTCCCATTTTAGTGGAACCTGCAAAACCACTTTGAGACACCAATACAGAGTATTCACCAATTTCACAGTTATGCCCCACTTGCACAAGGTTGTCTATACGCACACCTTTTTTGATAAGTGTGCTTCCAAAAACTGCTCTATCTAAGGTTGTATTTGCTCCGACATCCACATCATCTTCAAGAACAACATTTCCATTTTGATAAATCTTTTTATGTTCGCCTAGTTTATTTGTAGCAAAACCAAAACCGTCACTTCCAACAACTGCACCGGCATGAAGCACACAGTTATTTCCAACAATACAGTCTCTATAGACCGTCACATTGGGATAAATTATTGTATTGTCGCCTATAACAGAGTTCGCACCAATATAAACATGGGCCATAATCATACAATTTTCACCAACAATGGCACCGTTTGCAATCTCTGCTTTTGGTGAAACAGTGGTGTTAGCACCTATTTTTGATGAAGGAAGGGTCTTGTCTTCTATTGGAGGGGCAAAATATTTTGAGACTTCAGCCATCTCCCAATAAGGGTTTTCCACCACTAAAGCCACGCAAGCCTCCGGAACAAACTCCATTGTCTTAGCATCAACGATAATAGCGCCAGCATTTGAGAGAGACACATCTTTTACATACTTGGAGTTTGCGACAAAGGAAAGTTCAGAAGCTCCCGCATCCTTTAAAGTGTTCATAGATTCTATCTCTATATCAACACCATCAAATTTTGCACCGATTATATTTGCTATTTCTGAGAGTTTCATACCCCTCCCTTTATCTTTCCAGGGCCACTGCACCGCTTCTTACAATCTCTTTAGGGTTGTATCTTTTGATTGCGCCTAAAAAGTGATCCACTCTTCTTGGTTCATCTGTGACCATAGCTATAACCACGTTTTCACCGACATTCACTATTTTTCCGTTGTAAGCTTCACATAAAGTGTTGATATCACTTAAGTTTTCAGTGATTGGAAACTTCACCATCGCCATCTCTTTTTCCACTAAGTCAGCGTGTTCGTACACTCTAAGCACCGGGATAAGCTTATGCAGCTGTTTGGTGATCTGCTCAATCACACGAACCGAACCGGATGTGACTATCGTGAGTCTTGAATACTTAGAATCCGGGATAGGAGCAACAGTTAAAGATGTGATGTTATATCCACGGCCGGAGAAAAGATTTGTGATACGGGACAAAACACTTGCTTCATTCACCACGATAACTGAAATTACTCTTCTTTCACTATTTTCAGTCATTATTTTGTCTCCTTTTTCTCTAATAACATCATGTTAAACAGACTTCCGCCTGATGGCACCATCGGCATAACATTTTCAAATCGCTCAACGATTACTTCTATAAAAGCAACAACATTTTTTGCAACTGCATCTTTAAGTGCTGCGTCAAATTCTTCTTTTGTAGTAACTCTATACCCTATCCCGCCAAAAGCTTCTGATAGTTTTACAAAGTCCGGCTGCACTGACAAGTCTGTCTCACTGTGACGTTTGTCATAAAAAAGAGTTTGCCACTGACGGACCATACCAAGAAAGTTATTATTTAAAATAATATTTATAACCGGTATTTTTTTCTCAACTGCTGTCATTAATTCTTGACAGTTCATCAAAATAGAACCATCTCCTGTGAAGTTGATGCTTGTCTTTTCCGGAGAAGCTGCTTTAACACCGATAGCTGCCGGAAAACCAAAGCCCATAGTTCCAAGACCACCGGAGGTTATCCATTGATTTGGACGAGAAAATGGATAAAATTGCGCCGCCCACATCTGGTGCTGTCCAACATCTGTAGAGATGTTTGCACTATCTCCTAATAATTCGCCAACTCTTTGAACAACCCACTGAGGTTTAATTCTCTGGGAATCTTCATGGAACGTTAAAGGGTGAAGCTGGGCAAACTCATTGATAGTTTCTCTCCAAGATTCATACTTTTCACTTTTGACCTTAGACACCTGTTCTAACATATCTTTTACAACATTTTTAACATCACCGACTATAGGATAATCCACACTTACAAGCTTTGAAATAGAAGCTGGATCAATGTCCACATGAATCACATCAGCATTTTTAGCAAACTCAGAGAGTTTACCTGTCACACGGTCATCAAATCTTACACCAAGACCTATAACTAAATCTGTTTCACTCATCGCCATGTTTGATGAATAGGAACCATGCATACCAAGCATACCGACAAGTAAAGGATCATCGTACGATAAAACACCGCGGGCCATCAATGTCTCAACGGCTGGAATACCGGTTTTTTGAACTAAGTCCCTTACTTCATATCCTGCATTTGCATTGATAATACCGCCACCAAGATAAAAAAGAGGACGCTTTGCTTTTGCTATTGCATCCATTGCTTTTTTGATTTGACGAGGATTTCCTTTAACATTCGGCTTGTATGTTTCTAATTCAAGTTCAATATCATAGTTGAATTCTTCAATCTGTGCTGTGACATCTTTTGGAATATCCACATGAACAGGTCCGGGACGACCCGAACGCGCTATATAAAATGCTTCTTTTAAAACACGGGGCAGATCTTTTGCATCTGTTACAAGATAATTGTGTTTTGTACAAGGACGGGAGATACCGATAGCATCAATTTCTTGAAAACCATCTGTACCGATTAAACTCATTGGAACTTGACCAGAGATAACAACCATAGGAACAGAGTCCATATATGCATCCGCTAAACCAGTCACTGCATTTGTAAAACCGGGACCGGATGTAATCAAAGCCACACCAACCTTACCGCTCGCTTTTGCATAACCTTCAGCTGCATGCACTGAAGCTTGTTCGTGACGATTTAAAATATGTTGAAATCCATTTTGCTTGTATATTTCATCATAGACATTCATAATCGCTCCACCAGGGTAACCAAACACTGTGTTCACCCCTTCTGCGATCAAAGCTTCAATGACCATTTGCGCGCCACTTATTTGCATGAAAAGTCTCCTATTAAAATTATTATTTAAAAATTTGTTGATTATACTGAAATAACCTATATTTTAGGTTAAAAAAGAGTGTAGTTAAAAGCTAAAATCTTAATCTAATATGGACTCAACAATCATAGAAGGTCTCCACATACTTAAAGATCCTTTCGTTAATAATTCTAAATTCAATTTTGAACTTGGAAATTTTTTAATAAAAATTTCATATAAACTTAATATCTGGTCTTCCAATCCAAAGTTCAATATATAATTTTTAATCCCTTCTTCGATTAAAAACTTATCTTTTTTAACAGCTACGGCTTGTTCTAATTGAACCATATAGCACCATCCAAAAACTGTGGCCAATGCCCTGTATTTTGAACGAATCATCATATAAGAGGATAAAGCTCTTTCAATCCCTGCAGCATCACCTTCAACTGCATGAGCACTTGCCACTGCTAAATCTTTATTCCATTCCTCTTGTAATCGTTTTCCATCTTCAGTGTCTTGTAAATCTGCTGATATATCAAGCATATTATAGGCTGTGACAATATCTTCATCTTTGACAGCTTTAAAAAATTTCTGCTTGGATTCTATATCTAGCATCATCTCTTTCACCTCTGCTGCAAAGTCAGGAAAATCTACAAGAATTCTAATCATTTTAATCGCAGAATGGGTGTCCCCCACATTGAGGAACTCTTGTGATTTGATATAAAGAGTGTCTCCATAATTCATGATTGTGGTGTATTCTGGAAACTCCATTAAAAACGGATGCAATTTAATAAGCTCAAAAGTGATTTTAAAATCCTTTTGACCAAGTGCAATTTTAAACCTCTTGTACACTTCAGCTTGCGCAAAAAGGTCTTGTATAAGTTTTGTTTTATCACTTATACCCCGGTATGGTGCTAAAATTTCACGTGCCGTATCCATCCCTTTTGGATCAAGTGCATGTTTTTGTGCCAATGCAAATGCTTTTTTCCATCTCTGCTCTAATGATTTATAAATCGGGGTTTCTTTGTACATCGGATGCTGATTTGCAAGCCCGTATGCCAATAGCAATTTACCTCCTTTTGCGACATCCACAAATTTATCATAATCAGCATATTCAAGAATAATCTCTTGCATAATTTTATTTTTAGCCGGTACATTTTTAAAATGACCCAGTAAGGCTATGGCAGTTTTTTTATCGCCCTTTTGTAAGTGCAGTTTTGCTTTTGCCAATGTGTTTTGCCAAAGATTTGCAACACGAGAGTGAATCTCTGTATATTCAAGCAAAGGATTTACATCCACGTAAGCTTGAATATCTTCATATCTTTGTTCTCTTAAAAGTGTATTTATATGTTCTTCACCTTCGTAAATATTGTAAACCGATACGTTTCCATCATTACACGAGAGAATAAGTTCTTTACTTTTCTCATCAAAGACCAGGGAAGTGATGGAAGAACCCACTTTTATATACTTTTTAGATAACTGTTCATATGTTTTTAAATCATATACTAAAACATAGCCCAATGCCGTTGCTAAAAAAAGAAATTGATTTTCCTCGGCAGTAATAACCTGAGTGACATCATCGTGAATTCCGTCAAGCCTGGTTATCACCTTTGCATTACGAAGATTCCAAATAATCCCTTGATTATTTTTATCTACACTGAAAAATCTGTTGTGACCTATAAATGTCATCTTCATAACAGGGTCTGAATGTGCCTTTAATTTATACTTTTGTGTCATCATAGTAAGATTAAAAAGAGAGATTTTTTTATCGTATGAGCAGGTTGCGACTAAGTTTCCATCGCAACTGAAGACAATGTCATTGACAGCGTCAATATGCATAGGAAGGGTGAAGACCAACTTACCGCTTTGTATATCCATTACAAAAGTTTTTCCATCATCACCGCAAGAAAACATATACTTACTGTGCGGATCTATACCTACACATGATGCTTCACCGTGATGCCTGTCCACTTTAACAATCACTTTTTTCGTTTTGGTGTTGTAAAGCCTTGATTCTTTAGAATCAGTTTTCAAAATAGCAAAATATTTTCCATCACTAGAAAATTCTATAACTTTATTTTTATATCGTAAATGATGAATATTTGCTTTAAATCCATCAAGAAGTTCTAATGTTTGAAGGTCTAAGTATCGAACAGTGCTTTTAGCATCAACTATTAAAAGACGTCCATCATCAAGAATTTGAGTGTGAACAATAGCATCTTTAAAGTTTTTACTTCTTAGAACTTCCATATTTCTAACCTCTTAGATAACCTTCATCTTTTAAAACTTTTCTAATCTTATTCTGGTGTTCTTCACCTTTTGTTTCCATATGAACTGTGACATTTGCATCTCCATATTCTAAAGAAACAGAGGTTCTGTCATATGCGATATGCACTATATTTGCATTAAGTTCTTCTAAAATTTCTGTAAACCTTTTAAGCGAACCTGGTTTATCCACCAATGTGACCGTTATCATCATTTTTCTGCCAGACTTTAAAAGACCTTTTTCGATGATGACTGAAAGCAGTGTGACATCCATGTTCCCACCACTTAAAACCACTGCCACTTTTTTGCCCTTTAATGATTCTAGCTTCTTATGCATAAGAGCAGCCACACCGACAGCACCCGCACCCTCAACCACAAGCTTTTGACGTTCAAGTAAAAATAAGATTGCACTTGCTATCTCCTCATCGTCCACACTGATAAATTCATCAACATTCTCCAGCATATGTGCCAGTGTGATTTTAGAAGCATCTCTTACAGCGATACCGTCTGCGATAGTCCTAACGCTTTTAGAATCTATGGCAACTTTTTTCTCAAAGGAGTTTTTAAGAGCAGGAGCTCCGCTGGCACCCACCCCTATCACTTTAATTTTAGGATTAATCGCTTTAAAAGCAAGTGCCATCCCCGAGATAAGTCCACCGCCGCCAACAGGTATAACCACAGCATCAAGCTCTTTACAACTCTCTAATATCTCAAGTGCCACAGTGCCCTGGCCTGCAATAACTTCTTCATCTTCAAAAGGGTGAACAAAAGTCAAGGAGTTCTTTTGGCCGTACTCTTTTGCATAGGCATATGCTTCATCATAGTTCACACCGGCAAGTATCACCTCTGCACCGTAACTCTTCACACCGTTTATTTTTGTAAGCGGTGTGGATTCTGGCATAATAATCACAGCTTTAATTCCAAATTTCGATGCAGAAAGAGCCACACCTTGAGCATGGTTTCCCGCACTCGCCGCGACTACACCGCATTCTCTTTGAGCTTGAGTGAGTGTTGCTATTTTATTATATGCACCACGGATTTTAAAAGCACCTGTGACTTGAAGATTCTCTTTTTTTAGATACACATCAGCTTCAGCCATCTCACTAAGATGCGGTGCATATGAAAATGGAGTGTTCACTACAACGTCTTTAATGCGTTCTTGTGCCTTATATATTTTTTCTATGTTTAGCAATAAAGTTCCTATCTATTTTGTAGTTCAATTTTAGGACAATGGTTTTGAACAACCTTCATACCGGCATCTTTTGCTTTTTGTGCCGCTTCATTGTTCACAAGTCCAAGCTGACCCCAAAAAACTTTAACATCCCCGCGGGCTATTGCAGCGTCAGCTATGGCATTGAATGCTGCAGGTTTTCTAAAGATATCCACCATATCAATTTCAAAGGGTATCTCCGCTAAAGAACGATACACTTTTTCACCGAGAATCGTATCTTCTTTTGGATACACAGGCACTATTTTATAACCTCTTTGCTGCATAAATTTTGCAACCATATTACTTGCTTTGGATTCATCAGGAGATAAACCCAACATTGCGATCACTTTCACACTGTCTAAAATCTCTAAAATCTCTTCATTGCTTGAGTTTACACGGGCGAATTCGCATTCCATATCAATTCCTTGATTATTAATTTAAAAGGATTATATCAAAAAAGAATAAAATTTATTTGAGGTGCCTGAATGTCGAAAGTGAAACTATTTTAACAATTCTTCAAGAGCCCTGCGTTTATTGATCTCTGGAATCAAGAAGTGATTAAAACGTTCACTGTCTATAGGCTTTTTTAAAAATCGGTGAACACCGATTTTTTTCAATTTCCTATAACTCTCACGAGTCTCATCTCCACTTATCGCAAAAAATGAGTTTTGTAAATCTTGACGGGCTTTAAAAAGGGAAAAAGCAAATTCATAACCATCCATCTTCGGCATATTTATATCACTAAACACTATATCAGCACCGTTGTTTTGTATATACTCAAGTGCATCAAAACCATTTTCAAAAGAGACTATTTCTTCATCGCTCACACCCAAGTCTTCCAAAAAAGATTCTATAATCATGCGAACAGTGAAAGAGTCATCGAGGATAATTATTTTCATATATCAATTCTAGTTAAATGTCTCTAAAGTCTTACTTAAAGCAGTTTTTCCTGACCAAGTCTATAGAGGGCAAAGTCATATTTCATAGGATCCCCGGCATCGAAACTTTTTAAGACTTCAGTTATTTCTATCGCAGCTTGCAAGTCATAGGTTTTTCTATGTAAAAGTCCAAGTTTTTTGGATACATTAAAGGTATGTGTGTCCAGAGGAAGGATTAAGTCTTTTTTATATTTAGGATTCCATAAGCCCATATCAATATTATCTTTTCTTATCATCCAACGAAGAAACATCATCCAGCGTTTTAATGCGCCAACACCTTTTGTTTTTGTTGTAACTTGTGAAATAAGAAAAGTATATCCCTTGCTTTTATACTCATACCCTCGCTGCAAGGATAAAATCATTTCATTTATTCCATCAACAACATTTTCATTTTTTTGGTGACCTATATCAAATGTTTTTTCTAAAGTGCTGAACTTGTTAAGTCGTTTTAAAGCGATGAATAATGCCGCAATATCTTCTGATTTTTGAAAACGGTAGTAATGATTTTTTAAAGACTTACGTATCTCTTCATCACTCTTTTGTAAAAGTGAAAAATCTAAAGAATCTAAAAACTTCACTATCTGCGCAACGTTTCCATAAGAAAATAATGCACAAATCAGGGAGATACTGGCATCATTGTATCTTTTAGCCACTAAAATCGGGTCGAGTCTTTGCTCAGACACTTCACCTGCAACATTTCTCTTTTTAACTTCTGCATCAAGTCTTTTTTGTATACCCATAAGTGTTGCTTTATCTTAACTGATAAAGTTTTTTTCTCTCACTAGAACCTGCAATATTGAGCTGTTTTCTATATTTTGTGATAGTCCGGCGAACCATTTTCACTTTAAAATTCTCTTGAATCAAATCTAAAAGTTTCATATCACTCAAAGGTTTCTCCCGACTCTCAGCCTTCACCACACCCACTAAAAACTCTTTAATCGCAGCATTGGAGACATCTTCATCTATAGCAGTGGTGAAAAACTCTTTCATAGTGAAGACACCTCTGTCACAAGCAATATATTTATTTGCAATTGCACGTGAAATTGTCGATGGATTATGCCCGAATTCATCTGCTAAAGTTTTAAGGGTGAGAGGCATAATGGCACCGCCGGTGAAGAACTCATACTGGTACTCAACTATCATAAGTCCGACTTTATAGAGCGTTGCTTTACGCATATCAAGTGCGTCCACAAGAGACTTTGCTTCTTTGATTTTTTGCGAAATAAATTCGTGTTCCACTGCGTAATCCGTATCTATTTTTATAGTTGGGTAATAGGCATCATTGAGCTTCACCTCAATGGAATCGTCTTCATTAAAAAATATCATCAAATCAGGCACAACCTGTGCAGAATCTTCTTGATATTCTATTGCAGGCGGGTTTTTAAATGTGCCCAGCACTTTCATCACTTCAGGAAAATGCTTTTGTGAGGAGTAAGAATGAATCTCCTGCATATTTTTAATCACTTCACAAGCAAGGGTGTATCCGCTATCGCTAATCTCAGCCGAATCAAGTTGAAATATAAAGGACTCTGCTAAGTTGCAAGCTCCTATCCCGACAGGTTCAATGTGAGCAAACCTCAAACGTATTTTTTCAAAATCATCTAAGCTTATACTGTGTTTTATGCAAAAATCTTCAGAATCTCCTTCATAATACCCACCCTCATCAAGATTTGAGACTACAAACATTGCAATCTCTTGAGACATCGGAGTTGGAAAAAGCGGAGCTTCAAGTTGTTCATCAATCACTTCATGTAAAGTGCGTTGCTGGATTGTTAAAGCTTCTATCTGTTCTGTGCGAGAGTTGCTGACACTGCCGGAGATTATCTTTTTTGGAATTTTCTTTTCAAAATTCTCTTCATAGCCGGACTCCACTTCCACAACAGGGTTAGCCTCAACAAACGGTGCCATGGCCTCGCCTAATTCAGATAAACTTGAATGTAATATCGGAAGCCAATTTCTAAGTGTGTTTGAGAGTTTATGCTTACTCTCAACACTCTGGGTTTGTCTAAGTCCTGCCATACACTATCAGCCTAAAGCTTGAAATCCTCGCCTAAATAGTGTGTGCGGACATCCGTGTTTTCACCGATCTCCTTACTTGTTCCACTTGCAAGCAAAGCACCCGATTTAATAACATAAGCTCTATCACATACAGCTAAAGTCTCACGAACATTATGGTCTGTGATAAGCACACCTATATCGTACGAAACAAGTTGGTGAATAACCTTTTGAATATCTAAAACAGCGATTGGATCCACCCCTGCAAAAGGTTCATCAAGGAGTAAAAATTTAGGTTCATTCACAAGTGCGCGGGCAATCTCCACACGACGTCGCTCGCCGCCGCTTAAACTGATACCCTTACGGTAACGGATCGGTTCAATGTTAAACATATCAAGAAGTTCTAAAATTCTATCTTCTTGTGCTTTTGGATCTTTTATACTCACTTGTGCCGCAACCATAAGGTTGTCTTCCACACTTAAATCTTTAAATATAGAAGCTTCTTGAGGAAGATATCCTATCCCCTTTAATGCACGTTCATGCAGCGGCATATTAGAAATATTTTCTCCATCAAAGAACACTTCACCGTCACTTGCTTCTATAAGCCCGCATATCATATAAAAAGTGGTGGTCTTTCCCGCTCCATTGGGTCCCAATAAACCGACAACTTCACCGCTGTTGACTTCAAGACTCATACCTCTTACAATCTGTAAATCTTTAATTCTTTTTTTCAAACCTATCGCTTCTAACTTATGCATACTCCACCCTGTATTCTCGTAAATTTTTTGATATCTTTTCAATATCTATCGTAATGTTTTTTATGTCCGCTTCATCTAAAATATTCTTCAAAGCATCATCACCCCACTCTACAAAATGCAGACCTTCTTTATCTAACTCTTCTAACATACCAAGTGAAATAAAATGTTCAAGTCCATGATTATAAATATCATAATGATAAATATTCCCGCCATAGCATTGTTGCAGAGAAAATGTCGGTGAAGTCACTTCATCTTCAACTCCAAGAGTCTTCACCATCTCTTTAACAAAGGTGGTTTTCCCAGCTGCCAAATCACCTCTTAGAATCACCACACCGGATGAAAAATGACTCAAAACATCTTTTATTAAAATATCTAAACTATCAAGCCCTAGTTTGTATGACTGCATAATTTATTTGACACCTCTATGATTTGTTTAAGTTTTTTCTTTCCACGAAGGTTTCGCAAGGCTTCTCTTGCCATCTCCAAACCATCTTGAATATCTCGCGCACATCCATCAACCATAAGGGCACACGCTGTATTTATAAGCACTATATCTCTTTGTGCATCAGTGGCAATTGAATCAAATATATTATATAAAATAGCGGCATTTTCTTTAGCATCACCACCTATTATGGCTTTGAGAGGAACTTTCTTTATTCCGTATTCCTCCGGGTCAATGACAAATTCACGCATTTTCCCATTACGAAGCTCGCAAGCATAGCTGACATCAGAAATACTGATCTCATCCATACCTTCTGCTGAACTCACAACAATCGCCGATGAGGCTCCGTTTATTTTAAGTGCTTCAGCCATTTTTGGAACAAAAGCTTTATCAAAAACACCAAGTAAAGATTTTTTCACACCTGCCGGGTTTGTAAGCGGTCCTAAGATGTTGAATATTGTCTTATCCGGAATACTTTTTCTCACAGGCATAATAAACTTCATAGCAGGATGATGATTTTGCGCAAACATAAAGGTGAATCCCGTTTCTTCTAAGAGTCTGGCTGTGTTTTTGATGTTTAAATCAAGTCTCACTCCCAGCGCTTCAAACATATCCGCGCTTCCTGACTTTGACGTGATGGAACGGCTGCCATGTTTTGCAACCGTGCTCCCGCATGCTGCACAAAGTAAGGCCACAGTTGAAGATATATTGAAACTTCCTATCTTATCGCCACCTGTTCCCACAACATCAAGAGCGCGAAGAGAAAGCTCTTTGGAAATTGGTAAAGCAATGGCAAAATCTCGCATAACTTCTGCAGCAGCGGCTATCGATTCCACTGAAGTGTATTTATCAAGTGTCATGCTTAAGAGAAACTCGCGCATCTCATTTTCACTCATATCATTGTTAAAAAGTGAGGTGAAGGCTGCTTTGGCTTCATCATAGTTCATGATATCTCCTTAATATATTGATCTTGAAGACTTTTAGGTGTTGATTTTGTAGTTGGGATTTGTAAGACTTCATACTTTTTAGAACTCTCCAAATAATTTATAGTGATAACATCACCAACTGCAACATTTTTACTTGCCTTTGCAGCTACATCGTTAATCAGCACAACTTTATTGCTTATCATATCTTGTGCCACTGAGCGTCTTTTTGTTATATTCACTGAATTTAAAAATTTATCTATTCTCATTCTTTGACTTTTAAAGGTTAATATAACACAACCCCCTAAAGCTACAAAAAAATAATTTTTTGAGATTTTTGAGATTAATTACATGCTTCCTATGAATTTTTCTTTATTGTAAGATATTGGAACTGAAATTAATGTAAGAGTTGGAACATTTTTTGCATTACATTTTAAAAAGACACACTCATGTTAAAATTCACCACCCATTCCATGCTTTATATAATGAATCTTTTAGAGGAAAAACTAAAAACTTTAAAAGCAAAAGATATTATTGAATTTGAAGTTGTAAATCCAGATTGTGTTGATTCCACCTACGCTGGAAATATCTTACAAATCAATGATATATTATATCTCTATCATGGATATAAGGCTTGGAGTGATTTGGCACATCTATTAAAATGCAGAATGCTCACACCCTTAGTCAAAGAAGAGCATCTGGTGCTCATACGATATCAAAAACTGAGTCCAGACACAAGTTTTCATGCAAACACTGCAGACGTGGAATCAAAGTACGGTTTAAATTCTATTTTTTCTCAAATACATAAGATGGAGGAGCCCGCTTTTTTGCATTACTATAAACAAGCACTTACAAATGTGCATATAAACAAAAGGATGAGAATTTTAAATCTTGGGGTGAATAGCGCAGATGAATTTGAGTTCATTCAAGAGTATGCTTCGAACTTTAAGAACTTAGAACTTGTAGGAGTTGATTACTGCTCTTCTGCGATTGAAAATGCAAAAGAAAAATTCTCTGATGCGAAAAACATCAGCTTTTATACGCACGATATAAACGATTTAGATGCACTTAATTTAGGACGGTTTGATTTAATCATAAGTATCGGAACACTTCAAAGTTCCAACTTAGAGTTCAATCCTCTTTTTATGTCCATAGTGCAAAAGCAGCTAAAAAAAGATGGGGCAATCATACTGGGTTTTCCAAATTGCAGATGGCTCGATGGTGAAATGATTTATGGCGCACGGGCAAAGCACTACGCATTTTCAGAAATGTCACTTGTTTATAAAGATGCAATATTTTGTAAAAAATATCTTCAACAAAAAAAGTTTCGGGTTACAATAACGGGGAAAGATTATATATTTTTAACAGCAACTTCCATAAGAAAAGACTAAATCTTCCTAGACTTAGCCTCTTATACTGTTAGTTGAAAAACGGCATTTTCATACCGCCCTCTTTTTTATCGTCTTTACCAAAAAATGGCATATTGTCCATGTTTGGCATATCTATTTTTTTACCGTCTTTTGTGTCTTTACCAAAGAAAGGCATATTGTCCATGCTTGGCATTTCAGACACTTCAACTGTATCTTTCTTACCGATTTTGGTAGATGGCATCTCTGGCATTTTGCCATCTTTGATGGAGTCCATACTTGGCATTTCAGGCATTTTTCCATCTTTCATGGAATCCATACTTGGCATTTTCGGCATTTTCATACCATCAGAACCGCTTCCCATACCTGGCATTTCAAATTCAGAACCGCCATCTTTTCCAAAACTTGGCATCTCCGGCATTTTTCCGTCCTTCATCGAATCCATATTTGGCATTTCGGGCATATCAGGCATCTTTGGCATTTCAGGCATCTCTGGCATTTTTATACCATCAGAACCTCCATCCATGCCTGGCATCTCCGGCATTTTCATTCCATCAGTTCCAGAACCCATACCCGGCATCTCTGGCATCTTCATACCATCAGAACCTCCACCCATGCCTGGCATTTCAGGCATTTTCATTCCGCCCGAAGACTTTTCTTTTTTGTCTTTGCCTAAGATTGGCATATCATCCATCATGTCCATACCGGGCATCATACCTGCACTTAAAATTGTACCTGACACAAAGGCTGTGCTAAGTATAATTATTTTTATTTTTTCTTGTTTCATCTATATTTCCTTGCTATTTCCTATGATTGTATCTAAATAAAAAATATAACTGGCTTAACAAGATAATATTTTATTATGATGCGAATCCACTTGAGAACTTGTCTTTTGCAACAACTATCTGTTTCTGTCTCTCTTTTCTTTTGGTGTCTTTTTCTACAAATATTTTTTTACGTGTTTTAGGATCCATCTCTGTATAGTACATAACTGCAGAGTACGTTCCTGGAGTTGGTGTAAAAACTTGTGCTTGTTCTGGATTCATTTGCAACTCATCTGTGGTGAATCTCTTTAACTCATGCATATCTTTATCTTCACATCCAGGATGCGCTGCTATAAGATAGTAGGTTAAAAACTGCTGCTTACCCTCTTCTTGGTTTAGCTTATCGTAGAGTTTTTTGAAGTCAATAAGTGTTTGTTTTCCAGGTTTCCCCATCAACTCAAGAACATGTTGTTGTGTATGTTCAGGTGCCACTTTCATTTGCCCGGATATATGATGCTTCACCATCTCTTTTAAATACTCATAACCATGTTTTTTATCTTCAGTGATCAAGTCATACCGCACACCAGAGGCAACAAAAGCTTTTCGCACACCTTCCACCTGTCGTACTTGACGCAGTAAGTTTATGTTACGGGAATGGTCAGGTTTCATAGACTGGCAAAGATGAGAGGCATCCACACAACGTTGGTAATCACAGGTTCCGAGTTTAAGTTTTTTATTACACTCGTACCCATACATATTTGCAGTAGGACCGCCCACATCAGAGATAATCCCTTTGTAGTCTTTATACTTATTGAAATCTTTTGCCTCTGCCAAGATATTCTCTTCTGAACGGGTTCTGATTGTACGGCCTTGGTGAACCCCAATAGCACAGAAATTACATTCACCCCAACAGCCATGGTGTGTCATGATAGAGAATTTAATCGTCTCTAAACACTTCACCTTTCCCATTTTTGCATAAAAAGGGTGAAGTTCTCTCGTAAATGGTAAATTTGAATTTGCATCCATCTCATCTTCATTTAGATGATCACAAGGAGGATTTTGGATTAAAAACCTTGTATCGACCGGCTGACACAAACCATTTGCTGCGATTGGGTCATTGTTATCATAAAACAAATCAAACAAATCTATATATTTTTCTTTATCTTCCAAACACTCTGCATGCGATGGCATTTGATGATACTCAGGTTTTGGTTCTTTAGATATATAGCAAATTCCACGAATATCAGTGTAGTCTCTTTTTTCAGCGATAGCTTTACTCAACTCTTCTAAAGCTGTTTCACCCATTCCATAGATTAAAACATCTGCTTTAGAATCAAAAAGAATCGGTTTTCTAAGCTTATTTGTCCAGTAATCATAATGCGTCACTCTTCTTAAACTTCCCTCAATCCCGCCTATCACAATAGGGACAGTGTTTTTGAAGTGCTGTCTAATCAGGTTGCAGTATACACTCAAAGCACGGTCTGGTCTTTTGTCATTTTTCCCACCAGGCGTGTAGTCATCTGAGTTTCTGAACTTTTTTGTCGCAGTATAGTTACTAACCATAGAATCAACACTGCCGCCACTCACACCCCAATAAAGACGAGGTTCACCCAAACGCATAATATCATTTGGAGATTTCACATCAGGTTGTCCTATCATCCCGACTCTATATCCAAGTCGCTCTAACATTCTGCCAACCATCGCCACACCTATAAAAGGAGAATCTATATAAGCATCACCGCTTACAAGAATAACATCACAATAATCCCAACCGTGGGCATCCATATCAGCACGGGTTGTCGGTAAAAAATCTTTTTCTGTAAAAGTCACAGTGTCTTTATTTTGATTTGCTTGTTTATTTTTATTTCTTCTTGACAAAACAGAACCTTTATTTTTTAAATAACTTTTTGTATACTATTTATTAAGTATAATAATACTAGAAAAAAATAAAATACACATGTAGACTTTTTATATCTCAAAAAATTTAATTTTTTGTAGCTTTAGGGGGTTGCAGGGACTTTGTGTCCCTGCTATTATAATGAGCTTTTGCTCATTATAATATATAAATTAATAAAAATGAGATTATAGATGACCTACCCCTTTAAAAACTTAGAAAACTTTACGCTTCCAAGATTACTCGATCGTTCTTTAGAACTTTTTGCAGATAATGATTCTTTTGGAAATGTTGGAGAAAAAGCGATGACTTATGCGGAGTTTCACAAACGCGTAATAGAAATGGTGAAGTTACTCAAGGCTCAAGGTGTTTCAAAGGGCGATAGAGTTATTTTACTAAGTGAAAATATGCCTAACTGGGGTGTCGCTTATTTTGCCGTCACTTATTTTGGTGCGGTTATTGTCCCTATACTTCCTGACTTTCACCATGCTGATGTTCACCGTATTATGGAACACTCCGGCGCCAAAGCTGCGTTTGTCTCTTCTAAGTATCAAGAAACGATAGAAAGTTGTCCAAACTCCATAGTCACATTCACTATCAATCTCAATACACTCACGATGAATAATGAGCCAGAGACTTCAAATAAAGAAATTGAAGAAATCACAGCGCCCAAAGAAGATGATTTGGCTGCAATTATTTACACTTCCGGAACCACTGGAAACTCCAAAGGTGTCATGCTCTCACACAAAAACCTTGTGACAAATGCTATGAGTGCTTATGTGCAAATAAGTATTAAAGAAGAAGATGTTTTTCTTTCCATCCTGCCGCTTGCGCATACATTTGAAGGGACTGTCGGCCTGCTTATACCTGTTTTAAACGGCTGCAGTGTTTACTATATAGATAAGGTTCCAACCCCAAGTGTGTTACTCAAAGCATTTGCCGTAGTCAAACCGACAATGATGGTGAGTGTGCCTCTTGTCATAGAAAAAATCTACAAAAATAAAGTCTTGCCTAATCTTACATCATCAGCTTTTATAAGCTTTTTATATGGAATCAGTTTTTTCAGAAAGATACTCAATAAAATAGCCGGCAAAAAACTCATAGAAAGCTTCGGCGGCCGTATACGCTTCTTTGGAATCGGCGGGGCTGGGATTTCACCTTTTGTAGAACAATTTCTCATAGAAGCAAAATTTCCTTTCATAGTGGGCTATGGACTCACAGAAACAGCTCCCCTGCTGGCTGGTTCCGTTCTTGGAGGGAAAATCAAGTTCAAGTCCACCGGTATACCGATGGCAGGAGTTGAACTTAAGATAAAAAACAAAGACCCACAAACCGGCGAAGGTGAAATACTCGCTAAATCACCGAGTGTGATGATGGGTTATTATAAAGATGAAGCTGCAACTGCTGAAGTTATGGAAGATGGCTGGTTTTTAACTGGAGATTTAGGTTTTATTGATGAAGAAGGCTTTTTATTTATCCGGGGAAGAAGTAAAAATATGCTTTTAGGACCGGCCGGTGAAAATATCTATCCTGAGCAGATAGAAGCTGTGATAAATCAAAATAAACTTGTGCTTGACTCTCTCGTGATGCAAGATGAAAATGCAAAGCTTATCGCTAAGATTCATCTTAACTATGACATGATTGATGTAAACAACAAAGAAAAAATCGCATCCACACTCGAAGATATCAGACAAGAAATAAATGCCCAACTCTCTTCCTTTTCTAAAATAGTGAAGTTTGTAGAACAAGAAGAGGAGTTTATAAAAACTCCTACGAAAAAGATTAAAAGGTTTCTATATATCGATACATAAGGTGACTTCTAACTAAAACTGAGGTTGCAAGAAAGGGATAATCTGTTTTTTACGGCTTAAAACACCGTCTAACCACACTTGAGAATTTTCTAGTTTACAATTAAATGCAGTCTCTATTTTACTCTCATCATCGCTCACGGTTAAAAGTGTTGAACCTTCTTTCATAATATCTGTTAAAAGGACAATGATAGTATGAAGGCCTTCTTCTTCTTTCATAGCTTTCATATCTGTCATAATTTCATCTATTCTTGAATCTAGAACTGAGATATCCACCATCTCTAATTGATTGATCCCCACTTTGTTGCCATTCATCTCAAAAGCTTTATAGTCTCTTGTGTTTAAGTTTCTAGCAGATGCACCGTCCACTTGAGATTTTGCAATAAACATATCCATCGCCACTTGCTTGTAGTCTTCAACACCGCATATTTTAGACAACTCTTTTACAGCTTTTGTATCAACTTTTGTGCATGTTGGTGATTTAAAAATCACCGTGTCACTTAAAATTGCGCACATCATCATCCCGGCTATATCTTTGGGAATCTCCACATCATATGCTTTATACATCTCATACACCACTGTGTTTGAACATCCGATAGGTCTAATCCAACACTCCAGTGGCGTCGAAGTTGTTAAATCTCCAAGCTTATGATGATCTACAATTCCAAGGATTGTAGCCTCCATAATATCGTGAGGCGCTTGCGCTTTATCTGAGAAATCTATAATATAAACATCTTCCCCGGCAACAGAGGTTTTGAGCTCAGGCAATGTTCCATCAAACTTATCCAGTATAAACTGTGTTTCAGCGGAGATTTCACCTTGACGGGTCGGAATACAATCTTCACCGAGCTGATTTTTTAAATATGAGAGAGAGATAGCACCCACAATTGAGTCGCTATCAGGACTTGTATGTCCAAAAACGTATGTTGACATCTAATGACCTTTAAATTTTTTCATATTATACTCAATTAAATTTATTATTAATGAACTAGATCCACAGTTGCTGCTTTATTGCCGTCTTTAATGATTCTAACTCTATCGCCGGCGACTATATTTACAACTTTAGCAACAACCACAACAGTCTCTCCGTTGTCAAGTTCGATTGTAAGCTCAGATGCATTGGCTTTACCCACCTCGCTTCCAACAACTCCACCAGCCAGAGCACCACCGACTGTGGCCAATCTCGTACCTGTATTACTACCAACAGTGGAGCCTAGCACGGCACCGACTATAGCACCTATAACCTTCCCGCTGCCATCATCTTTTATAGTGACCGGTCTGCTTTTAATAACAACACCGGTTTGCACTTTTTTTATTTGAGAATAACTATCTGCATCATATTCCGGACCTGTTTTACTTGCGCATCCACTAAGAAGCAATATGACTATTGAACCGCTTATAAATATTTGTTTTAACATCTTTTATCCTTTTAGTATATAAATTATTTACTAAATTATACTACTAAATTGATTTACATAAGACGGGTTCTTATTGAAGAAATGTAACCACTTCATCAAAATCGAGTCGTATCTGAGAAGACTGTTCATTAAGCCTATAGCCAAATGGCACCACAACCGAGAGTCTGTACTTTGATGTGTCAAGCTCTAAAATCTCTTCCACTTTTTCTTTTTCAAAACCTTCGATCGGACAAGAGTCAATACCTAAAACTGCAGCAGCAGTCATCATGTTACCTAAGGCAATATAGCTTTGTTTTGCGGTCCAAGCTTCAATTTTTTCATCTGAACTTAATGTGTCCGCTAAATGCGATGCATAAATATCCATATAAAAGTCTAAAGTCTCTTGGGGCATTTCCCGTCTTTGAAATCTTTTCTTCACTTCACCAAATTCTGGCTTCACCGATTCAATCCCAGCAAGCACAATAACTAAATGAGAACATGAAGTGACTTGAACCTGATCCCAGCATACAGGGCGTAATCTAGCTTTTAATGCTTCATTTGTTATAACTAAAAACTTCCAGGCTTCCATACCAAAAGAAGAAGGAGACTTTCTCCCCGCTTCTAATATATATCTTATATCCATATCTGATATTTTTTTTGTTTCATCAAAAACTTTACACGCATGTCTAAAATTCAATGCTTCTTCAAATGTTTTTTCCATACTATCCTACTTTACTATATATATTTCATCTTTAAGAATGTGAAACTTTTTCGTGTGCTCACTTTCTTCAACTGCGAATTTTTTTGCAACTTCAGGTTTCACCAAATAATATCCAAGAACAACATGCACTTTATCGCCCCTTTGAAGCTCTTTAGCATAAACAACTTCACGTGTTTCTTTACCTTTGATCATTGTATCTTCCACAACTTCATTTGCTAACCATGGAGGTGTTCCTTTTGCATCTTTTCCTATAACGCGTTTAAAAACTTTTGCTTGCATCTCTTCTATCTCAGCATTTCTCTCAACACTTACACGAAGCTCTGTATGACGCATAGGGTGAAGCATCAGATCATGCGGACTTTGATTATAGATAGAGACTTTAAAACTTTTTTCTTCTTGAAGAAACTTCATATCAATATACTGCAATAATTTTTCTTTATGCAAATTTGCTCCTGGAAAACCATGAAATGCGTATGTGCCCGTTTCTCCTTTTGTAGAAACATCACCTTTCACCTGCGGCATATGACATGTGATACAGTTGTCATCAGCATTTTCTTCACCCATGTCTGTAACACAAACATCAAGTTTTTCTTTGTTTTTTTTATGCGAATGACAGCCCATGCACACCTGTCCGTTTTTAAAGTTTTCACTGTATTTTTGATAATGTTTTTTACTTCGCAGCGGCTTCTCTCTCGTGCCGTAATAATCTTTTTTCTCAGGATGTATTTTATTTGTATTTGACATCACACCAATTTCTACAGATTCAACTCTATGACAATATGCACATAAAATCCCTTCCGTATGTGTCTCATTAGCGGCATCTGGCACGCCTTTTGTGCCTTCTCCCAACATATCTGAAATATTATCTGCTGTGGGTGTATGACACTTTGCGCATTTATACTGTTCTTTTTTTATATTTGAAGGATGCTTATCCCATACAGCTTTATGAATAGGATCTTTAAAAACTGTAGAATTTCTATGCACACTCTTCTCATATTCAGCATAGATCTCCGGATGGCACTTTTTACATGTGATATTCGGTTCAAAGCTTAATGTGCTCTCAACTTGAGCAATCAGAGAAGACACCTGTATACTTAAAAGTAATAATAAAATTTTAATTTTCATACTCAAATCCTTTACATATAATTTTACCCTAATTTAATTATAAGTTCCAGACATTAAGTTGTATTTTTAATAAAAATGTTTATTTTTTGATTTTTTTTGCCCAGCGATGAAAGAATCTTGCAGGAGAGAGTCTTTTACTTATTTCTTTAGCCTCTAAAATATGTTCACATAATATTTTTGCCAAATACGGAGCTAAAACAAAGCCGTAGCCTCCGTTTCCATTTATCATATAGAGGTTGGGATAGTGACAAAAAGTGCCATAATCAATCTTTTTAGTATCTAAACGAAGCCCTTTTTTTAGAGTTTCTTGAGATATGACAAGTGAGCCAAGAAGAGGCATATAGTCCACTGATCCAGAACGAAGCCCCGTATAATCTTTAACGACTTCTGCATCTTCTAAGTCTATCATACGGGAAGCTTTTTCAAGAAGCTCTTTTCTCCCCGCTTGTATGTCATA
>JACKQG010001316.1_pt1 | contig 34661 bp, 25 predicted proteins | sample 8237621 | NCBI WGS metagenome assembly JACKQG01 (sample SAMN15677084, study PRJNA649215) | marine metagenome | biome: marine; feature: Black Sea; material: saline water; isolation source: suspended particulate matter (SPM) from the Black Sea western gyre | collected 2013-06-09/2013-06-10 | depth...
GGGGGGGCAGGATTTGGGAGGGGAAAAAGATTTTTTGAAGAGCCAAACCCAGTACGCCGCCGGGGCGAGAAAGGACGTGTTTGCGTGGCGGAAAGAGAAGGGCGGGTGCCCACCCGGGGGCTCGTTTGCGGGGAAAGGAAAACAATGCGGCACGCCCTACGCACCGCTTTTGCTACCCGTCAACGATGTTCGGCTGAGCATCTACAACCGCCGGTCGCCGAAGTTGCCGCGTGACGACGCCGGGCCTTGAACTGCGCTCGTTGAATCGATTCGCTCTCAAGAGCCATGGCTGGACTCGCGGGGCTGCCAGCAGTCGAGTCTTGGTTCTTTCAGTGCCGATGTGCTTCCTGTTACGCGTCATCTTCGAATCGTCGTCGCGCCGATCTATTCTGGTAGTGTTGAGTGTACAATTGTTAAAAGCGCCAACTTCTATCCAGAGAAGCGATCGATATGAAACGCAGTCCGAAGATCGGCGAGATCGGTGAGCTGTCATTCGTCGTGACGGACCAGCACATTATCGACTTTGCCGACGACAAAATGCCGCCGGTTCTGTGTACGCCTTGGTTAGTGTGGTTCCTCGAACATGCTGCCCGTGAAGCAATGCTGCCGTTACTGGATTCGGATGAAAGTACCGTCGGCGTCCAGGTTGACGTCGAGCATCTGGCACCGACACCACCAGGCCAGCGAGTAAGCTGCACCGCACGAGTCATCAACACGGACGGCCACCTAATCACGTTTCAGCTCTCTGCCAGCGACCGGCACGAACGTATTGCTCAAGGCATTCACAAGTTGCGCGTGATCCGCTGCGAGCGCTTCGCCAGCAGAGTCCGAGCGAAGGCATGACGACTCCGGCGGCACGCGATCGATGGCTCGACGCAGGAGGAATCGCAAACATCGATTAGAATCTTGCGCTGCCGATCGCAATTGGTTAGAATGGTTTGCATGGAGACAACCCCAATACGCGTTGTGATTACGCTGATCGTTCTGTGTTGCTGCCTAAGTGGCATGGCGGGCGAGGTGCGTTTTGATGAACATATCCGCCCGATTCTGGCGGAGCATTGTTTGCAATGTCACGGTCCCGATGAAGAGCAACGCAAAGGTGACTTGCGGCTCGACATCGAACGCGATGCCAAGCTACTCGCCATCGTGCCTCACAAGCCTGACGAAAGCTCGTTGGTCGAGCGGATCACGTCCGACGATCCGGATCTTAAAATGCCGCCCGCGGAGACGGGCAAGCCGCTGAACGCAGAGCAGATCGCACAGTTACAACAGTGGATTGCCAAAGGTGCTCGCTACGAAGGGCATTGGGCGTTTGAACCGATTGAGAAGCCAGAGGTCCCAATCCCCAAGACGGCAACCCCGACAGATATCGACCGTTTCATCGTCGCTGCTTTGGAAAGACACGGACTCAGCTTGTCGCCTCGCATCAGTCGGCAGCAGCTGATTCGACGAGCCACCTTCGATCTGATTGGGATTCCGCCCACATGGGATGAAGTCGAAGCGTTTGTAGGAGACCAATCGTCGCACGCCTTTGCGAAAGTAATCGATCGATTGCTCGATTCGCCTCGTTACGGTGAACGTTGGGGGCGCCACTGGCTTGATATCGCTCGGTATGCCGACACGCATGGTGGCAGCGCGATCGGATTCACGAAATTTCCGTTCTCGTACACTTATCGCGACTATGTCATTCGGGCGTTCAACGCCGATCTACCTTACAGCCGTTTTGTGACGGAGCAATTGGCTGCCGATCAAATGAATCTTGATGAAAACGATCCGGCTCTGGCGGGACTCGGGTTCCTAACGATCGGAATGCAGTTCCGGAATCCGCACGATGTGATCGACGACCAGATTGATGTCGTAACGCGTGGCCTGATTGGGCTGACGGTTGCATGTGCTCGCTGCCACGACCATAAATATGACGCGATTCCCACCGCAGATTACTACTCGCTTTATGCGACGCTGGCCAGCAGTCACCAGCCCGACTTGCTGCCAACCGTAGGTCAACCAGCCGACTCCGAGGCCTTTCGCACCTATCAAACCGATCTGTCCAATCGCCAAGTGATTCATGAAGACATGGCTCGCGATCAGACGCAAGTGATGCGAGGCAGGTTACGGATGCAAGTCGGTCTGTATCTGCGTGAAATCGCTAAGGGGACTCCCGAGCAAGATCTTTCAGCCGCGTTTCTTTCGTATCGAACCGATGACCTACGACCGCTCGTCGTTAATCGTTGGCGAGACTACATGGCGAAGATGCCAAAAGACGATCCCGTCTTCGGACCTTGGGTCCAACTTGCGGCACTCGAATCGGACGGGTTCAAGCAGAAGTGCGATGAGTTGTTGGCGTCTTGGAAGACCGCAAACGGTGATCCAGCAAAGTTTGCCGACACGCATACGTTCGCTACCACCGCGCCACCATGGAATCCAAGAGTCTTGGATGCGATCGAGAAACAGCAACCGTCGTCGATGCTGGACGTCGCCGATTCCTATGGAAGGCTCTTTGCAGACGTCCATCGCCAATGGCTGACTTCACTGCTCGCGGCTTCGCTGGAGGCTGGGGCCGGCGCAGATGTCATCCCGGATCAGGACAAGCGTCACGCCGAGATCAACAGCGCCATCAATTGTCAAATTCGACGTCATCTCTACCAACCCGATACGCCTACCGCCATGTCGGATCAAATTGGCACAACGCTGCTTAACCGAACCGTTCGAGACAATGTGAGTGGGAAAAAGGGAGCGATCCACGACCTACATCTCTCGTCGACTGGGTCGCCGCCACGAGCGATGGTTCTGCGAGAACAAACAGTTCCCGAGACTTTCCATATATTCCGTCGCGGCAATCCTATCGATCGAGGCGAAGTTGTTCAAGCGAGTTTTCTCACCGCGCTGTCGCGGTCCGATGGCGAGCCGTTTGCCGACGGTCGTCGACGTCTTGGGTTGGCCGAAAGGATCGTCGATCCCGAAAACCCACTAACGCGACGGGTGATCGTCAACTGGGTGTGGCAGCATCACTTTGGTCGAGGTCTAGTTCGCACTCCCGATGATTTTGGAACGCGTGGCGACTCGCCGACGCACCCGCAATTGCTCGACTATCTCGCAGTCAAGTTATTGGAAGATGGCTGGTCGTTGAAGAAGCTTCATCGGCGGATAATGCTTACTGAGACATACCAACAAGCCGCTGCCGAAGACGTCAATTCGCGTGTCGCAGATCCGAACAACAAGTTGCTCTGGCGAGTGCCTCGGCGCAAACTCGATTTGGAAGCAATGCGCGATGCCATGTTGGCGGTCTCTGGAGAACTCGACGTAGCAGAAATCGGCGGCCGTCCGTTTGACTTCCTGTCAAATCCCGTCGTGCCGCGGCGCAGCGTGTATGCTTTCGTGAACCGCGACATTGTGTCGAGTCTTGCGAGTACGTTTGATGGCGCAAATCCGAGTTCCTGTACGGCAGAACGACCAGAGACAAGTGTACCTCAGCAAACGTTGTTCGCGTTGAACTCGGAATTCGTTCAGAACCGAGCAGCCGAGCTGGCGAAGCTGACAAGTGAAGCGGACAGCGACGAGTCACGAGTACGTTGGATGTATCAGCGGGCGTTTTCACGCGATCCTGAACCTGAAGAATTGCAGATAGCGCTGCGTTACATCAGCGCGGACGAGAACAGCGAGGACCGGTGGCAACAACTGGCTCACGTATTGTTAGCAGCCAACGAATTCGTTTTTGTGGATTGAGTTTTGGAGTGCGGTGACTTGTCACCGCTTTCTTTTAGAATGGACTTCGAAACTGAGCGGAAGTGGAATGAGAGATGATGTGTCTTGAAAAAGAAAGCTCTGACAAGTCGGAGCACTCCAAAGGAAGACGTACCTTCCTTAAGCAATGTGGCATGGGGTTCGGTTCATTGGCGCTCGCGGACTTGCTATCGAGTGATGGCCTGGCAACAGAATCCGGCACTCACTTCCCGGGCCGAGCGAAGCATGTGATTCATGTCTTCCTAAATGGAGGCATGTCGCAGGTCGACACCTTTGATCCAAAGCCGGAACTTACCAAACGCGGCGGCCAGATGCTGCCGTTTGAAAATCTGAAGACGGAGCGTCGAACGGGAGTCGCATTGCCATCGCCATTCGAGTTCACGCAGCATGGCAAAAGCGGCATTCCAGTCAGCGATCTCTTTCCGCATCTATCGAAATGCGTGGATGAGATGGCAGTCGTTCGCTCCATGTACGCGGAGTTGCCGAATCATGAGATGACACTGATGTTGATGAACACGGGCGATCAGCGTCTGGTGCGTCCGAGTCTTGGTTCCTGGCTGACATGGGGAATGGGCAGCGAGAACCAAAATCTCCCAGGCTTCATCGTCCTGTGTCCCGGTGGTTTACCGGTCGGCGGTGCTGGCAATTGGCGTTCGGCCTTTCTGCCGGGCGTGTATCAAGGAACGTTGGTTGATACCTCCAAATCCGATCCGACCAAGTTGATTGAGAATATTCGTAACGAACGCCTGTCCGCGGACGGGCAACGCGAGCAGTTCGAGTTACTTCAAGCAATCAATGCTCGCCATCTCGCCCAGCGTCCCGGAGAAGCCAGCATTGACGCACGTATTCGCTCCTTCGAGCTGGCGTATCGGATGCAGACCGAAGCGACGGATGCTTTCAATGTGGATGACGAGCCGGAACACATTCTGAAGCTGTACGGAGAAGGTCCGCAAAATCGCCAGTTATTGATGGCTCGGCGGTTGGTCGAGCGTGGTGTTCGTTTCGTTCAAACGTGGCATGGCAATATGCAACCGTGGGACAGTCATTCCAATATCAAGACCGAGCATCGCAACGTGGCGAACCAATGCGACCAGGGGCTCGCCGCACTGATCGTTGATCTCAAACAGAGAGGCTTGCTCGACAAGACGCTGATCCTTTGCACTGGCGAGTTCGGCAGAACGCCATCGGTGGAGATGGGACAGAACGGTTCTGGTGCATCTCAGGGTCGCGACCACAATCACTGGGGATTTTCGCTGTGGATGGCCGGAGGTGGCATCAAGGGCGGCACGATCCATGGAGCCACGGATGAGTTCGGCTTTCGAGCGGTTGAGGATCCGGTCTCGATACACGACTTACATGCGACGATGTTGCACTTGCTCGGCTACGATCACAAACGTTTGACGTATCGCTACGCCGGTCGAGACTTTCGGCTGACCGACGTTCACGGCAGCGTCGTCAAGAAAGTCTTGGCCTAAACATATTCGTAGGACGCGATACCTGCGCATACGCTCTCGTTTCCGATTACACTGGCGGCGACCAGCTTTGCCATTCAGATCAACAACCAGGAGCCGCTCGTCATGAAGAAGGACGATACCAATCAGATGAATCGAAAGGTCCTACCTTGGCTAATCATGACGTTGCTGGTAATTCTGCCGTCACTGATGTCGACCGTCGTACCCTGCAAAGCGATCGCTGCCGATGAAGCAACCGTGAAGCACTCGTTTCTCGGTGCCGGCAAAGCCAACAAGGCAGTCATTGTCGGTGAAGATGGTAAAGTGCAGTGGAGCGTTGATTTGCCTGCAAGTGACGGGTGGGTCTTGCCAAACGGTAACGTGTTGTTGGCTCTTTACGGAATGAAAGGCTTTCCCAACGGAGGTGCCGTGGAAGTCGATCGCACCACAAAGAAAATCGTTTGGCAGTACAAAGGAAAACAGAAAGAAACAAGCACGGTGCAGCCCTTGGCGGACGGTACGTTTCTCCTTGCCGAGTTAGGTCCGCAACCGCGTGCGCTCGTGATCGATCGAACCGGAGAAGTTGTCAAAACAACGGCGCTGCAATGTCAGACAACTAACTTCCATATGCAGACTCGCATGCTGCGCGTGCTTCCCAACGGCAATTACATCGCGCCTCACTTGCTTGATTTCGCAGTCAAGGAATATGACGCTGACACTGGCAAGGTGCTGCGTACGTTTGCGACGGACGACCGGGGACGAGAAAAGCGAGACTGGCCCTTCACGGCGATTCGCCTGAAGGGCGGCAATACGTTGATTGCTTGCACGAACGGGAACCGCATCATCGAAGTCGACGCGGAAGGCAAGATCGTCTGGAGTGTTACGAACGACGACATCGGCGAGAAGCTGTTCGACGACGCCTGTGGTGCGCAGCGATTGCCGAATGGCAACACGGTCATCTCCAGCTATCACGCCAAAGGTGATTCAGTGAAGTTGTTCGAGGTTACACGCGAGAAAAAAGTCGTGTGGCGTTACGCGGGAATGAACGCGGGCTTCCATCACTTCCAAATCCTGACGACGAATGGAACGCCGGTCGAGCCGAACACTTGGAAATAACTCCGCGACGCATAGTCCCTTGTAGCTGAAGTCGCCAAGGCTTCAGACGCACCACGCAAATCTCTGAAGTCTTGGCGACTTCAGCTACTAGAACGCGAGCACGCTCATGCAATCGAGACTTCACGACTTTCGATACTTGTCACTCGTTGCACTTGTGCATTTCATCGTTTTATCTCTTGCACATCAAGCCACGCTCGGAGCTGACAAACCGGTTCTGGTTGAATCGCAGCGCATCTGGGACAAGGCACCGCATAATGCTTTTACCGACTTGCTGCGATATCGCGATAAGTGGTATTGCGTTTTTCGTGAGGGCAAAGCACACGTATCGCCGGATGGTGCGTTGCGAGTCATCACGTCCGACGATGGAGAACATTGGCAGTCGTTGTCATTAGTGACATCGCCTGAATACGATCTTCGCGACGCGAAGATTACGACCACACCCGCTGGCGAATTGATGCTCAACGGAGCTGGCATGATCGCGGATGCCGATGTGCGTTACTACTCGAAGAGCTGGTTCTCGTCGGACGCCGGTCGGACATGGGACGAAGGATACGTGATCGGCGATCCAGGGTTCTGGTTGTGGCGAACACATTGGCACGAAGGAACTGCGTATTCGATGGGGTATCATACGCTGCGCGATCGAACGCAGCGCACGCTACGGCTTTATAGTTCAAATGACGGGAAACAATTCGAAACGCTTGTCGCACGTGTCCCCGCACCAAATGGTTGTGGCGAAGACAAGATCTTATTTCTCGAAGACGGCTCGGCGATTTGCCTATTGCGCCATGAGACGGGCAACAAGCTGGCTCAGCTTGGCACTGCGAAGGCACCGTACACCGATTGGACTTGGCGCGATCTGAATCTCCGCATCGGCGGACCTAATATGATTCAGCTCTCCGATGGTCGGATTCTCGCGGCGACTCGTCTCTATAACGGTGGCACTCGTACTTCGCTCTCGTGGCTCGATCCAGAAAAAGCGACGCTGACCGAAGTACTCAAGCTCCCCTCCGGCGGCGACACCAGCTACGCAGGCATGGTGATGCACGAAGGATTGCTTTGGGTCAGCTACTACTCATCGCACGAGGGAAAAACGAGCATCTATTTAGCGAAGGTGCGAATTCCAGCGGCTGACTGATCGACGTCGATCAACGGATTATATGTTTGCTCATCTCGATGAGGAGATTGAGTACGGAGCCAGTCTTCATTCACGCTAGGGTTTTCACTGTGACTTAGTTCAGGTCACGCGGTATCGGCATCGCCGCGTTGGTTTGAACTCGCCAAGCAACCAACTTCTGCCGCAATCGATTGGCAACGTCTGGCATGTCTTCGGCCAAGTTGTGTTTTTCACTCAGATCACTTTTCAAATCGTAGAGCTCAACGGAGTTGTCATCAAAGCGTTCGATCAGCTTGTACTTGCCGTCGCGGATCGCGCCGCCCAGCCGATTCGAACGATGCCATGCATAGTTCGGATAGTGAAAGTAGATCGCATCACGATCAAGTTCGCCGTGGCCGTGTAACAGCGGCATCAAGCTGATGCCGTCCGGCGATTCTGAATCGCTCCGTTTCACTTTCGCAGCATCGAGGAGTGTGGCGTAGAAGTCCATGCTGATCACCGGGGTGTCGCAAATCGTACGTTCGGCGGCTTGTCCTGGCCAACGAACTATCAGTGGTACTCGAATGCCGCCTTCGTACAGATGGCCTTTCGCCGTTCGGAGCGGTCGATTGTCGGAAACGCCCGCAAAGCCCCCGTTGTCGGAAGTGAAGATGACCAGCGTGTTGTTGGCTAGTTCCAGTCGATCCAGTTCTTCCAGGACGCGTCCAATCGAAGTATCCATCGCCTCGATCATGGCGCCGTAACGAGTGTCGTTCAGACCGGGCCCCTTTCGATCAGCGTATTTTGTTAGCAGCGATTCGGGAGCCTCCATCGGCCAATGAACGGTGTAGTTCCACAAGAACGCGGCAAACCGCTTCTCGCGATTGGTTCGAATGAAGTCGATCGTCTCGTCGGCCAAACGGTCGGGAAGGTACTCGCCCTTCCGCCGGTCCTTAATCGTGGGAATTCGGTAGGGATCGAAGAATGTTGGCGGTCCACCGAAAGCACAACCTCCGACATTGAGGTCGAAGCCTTGATGCTCGGGATAGAAGTCAGGATTGCCACGTCCAGCGAGGTGCCATTTACCGAAGAAGCCTGTCGCGTAGCCTGCTTCTTGGAGCCGCTCGGCAATCGTCGTCTCCTGCAGTGAAAGCCGATCGAACACCTCCGCCGGATCGAGCTTTGCATTGGGTGGAGTGAACTGCGGTCGATCCGGAATGTGATTGGTGATTTTCAGTCGCGCGGGTGCTTTGCCTGTCATGATCGCGGCCCGCGTCGGCGAACAAACGGGCGCCGCAGCATAGGCATCTGTGAATCGCATCCCTTGGGTTGCCAAGCGATCAATGTTGGGAGTCTCGACGAGCTTATTGCCTTGACAAGCCAAATCCATCCAGCCCAGGTCATCGATCAGGATGAACAAAATGTTAAATGGTTTCGCAGCCTCGACTGGCTTCTCCTCAGCTGCGGTCAGCGTCGGAGGAGCTAACAGCAACAGCGCCAGAACCGCCACCCAGTGTCTCGAAGCAACCAGTCCGATAACGGATCTGGTCGATATCGCTTGCGTAGTTCTCAATAGTCCGTTCCTTGATTTCAAACGCGAGGATAACCGGCAAGAATTGGTATCGCGCCAGATCACGATGGATTATGATCCTTATCCGGCTCCCAAATCAACTGGATCAATACCATGACTGAGCGTAGCGCGTTTCTGATAATCGCTGTCACGAGTTGCGCGGTCCCATTAATTGGGATAAGAGCAGAAACGGTCGAACTCAACCCGGGCACGACAACCTACGATGACCGTCCTTCGATCTCGGTTGCACAAGATGGCACTACATGGATCGCGTTGCATACGTATCAGAACGGAAGTGACGGAGTCGCGGTGCGACGAGTCGGTCGTGATGGCCGAGTTGACAAGCTCCGCACAATCAGCGAGACGGGCGACACGCACGGCCCACCTACGATCGTTGCTGACTCGGTCGAACATGCCTACGTCGTTTGGTCGGCGAAAGTCGAAGGGTACTGGCATGTAGTGCTTCGGGAGTGGAAAGATGACGATTGGTCCGATCGTCGGCTTGTGTCGGATCCAACACGCAATGCCATCTTTCCCACTGCGATGCTCGTTGGCGAGAAGCTGCTAGTCGCTTGGTCCGAACGAATTGGTAAAAACTTTGTGATTCGCGGGTGCTACATCGAAGGCACAGCGCGGCAAGTGTTCGACATTTCCGACGAGCACATCAACTCGTATCGGCCAGTGCTGATTCAACATGGCTCCGACATCTGGGCGTTCTGGGATCAATATCGCAAGCCGAACTACTCGATTCATGGGCGCCGATTACTTCCAACACTCGATCCGATTGAGCAAATTTCGCCAGCTGACGAATACTGTCTAACACCCACGGCGGTTTCGCATTCAACCGGTATGCACGTTGCGTGGCTTCGCAAGATCGATGTGATTGGTGGTCCGGGTGTGGTCAGCCAGTGGCATACGCTGCACGCGGCAGTGCGCACCGGCGACAACTGGACTTCGATTAGCGACACAAGCGGCAAGACGGAAGCGGCTGAGTTGACACAAGGTTTGATGGCGAAGATCGATCCGAAGTCGGTCGCGACTGGCGGATATCTCGGTTCGCGCGTGCGGCCGATGCTGCAGGCGGCTGGCGAGCAAGTCTGGTTACTGTGGGAACGCAAGTCGGATCATCGCGGCAGCACGCCAAAAGTTCCGGGAGATCTAGTCGGCCGATTGATCAAAGGGGGCCAGTGGCAGACGCCGAAGGTTCTTAATCGAGGTTACGTCGATTATCACGTTGTGCATACAGGAACCAGTGGTGACGAAGTTGTCACCGTAGTCGCTTCAAAACTCCCTCGGCAGGCAATGCGAACATACGAGCGATTCGCTGTGAACCCTGCGGATGCAAAGCCTTTCGAGCAGGAAGCGTGGACCGGCTGGAATCCGATCCAACTGCCAGTCGAATCTGAAGTGACACCTCGACGTGAAATTGAGATCAACGGCAAGAACTACAAACTGTATTGGGGTGACTTGCACTGCCATAACAATCTTTCTGCGGATGCCGAGGGCGAAGCGGATGAGTTGAATCACTATGCGCGAGATCGTGCCGGACTTGACGTCGTTGTGTTCACGAACAACGACTTCTACAACGTGCCCCTTACCCAGTACGAGTATGAAGTTGGCAACCTCTTCGCCGACAGTCACTCCGTCGAGCGAGAGTTTGTGTCGCTTCCCGGCTATGAATGGACGTCGCGAATTCCTGGAGTTGCGACGGCGAAACTGAGCGACTCCGGCAACTGGTTGCCACCCTATCGCAACCGCTCCTACGCGAATCATCGCAGTGTGATCTATCCGCCTCCTGGAGGTCCTCTCGTACATTTCACGGAGGTCGGCAACGACATTGCGAAGTTGAACGAAGCCGTTGCGAGCGCGGGTGGCATTACGCTATCTCAACATCCTACGTTCAAGCTGAGCGGCCACGCGGTGGAAGTCGGGCTCGAGTTGACATCCGGTTGGAGCAACTATATTTTTCAAAAGCCGCAGCTCTTCCACAGCTCGTTGGACCAAGGCTTGAAGGCGAATGGCGCTCGACTCGGATTTGTGGCCAACGGAGATTCGCATCGACGAGCGCCTGGACTGAGCGGAGCGCTGACTGGAATCTATGCCGAAGAGTTGACTCCAGAGGCTATCTTAGACGCGTTACGTCACCGTCGCTGCTTTGCCACTTCTGGTTCGCAGATCTTTATGGACGCTCGCGCCGGCGATTCATTCATGGGCGAAGAAACAGTAGCTCGAAATGGGAAGATCACATTGAGGCTTCACGCGATAGGCACACGCTCGATTACCTCTGCCACGTTGATTCGCGACGGCAAAGAGATCTGCAAAGCTGGCCTCACGGGACGACGAGACTTTCGCGTCAAATTCACCGACGAGAACTTAGCTCCAGGTACGCATTGGTACTACTGGCGCGTGAGCCAAGACAAATCCGCCCCTACCTTACCCGGAAACATGATGATCGCGCACGGACACCTCGCTTGGTCGTCTCCGCATTGGGTTGTTGTTAAGTAACGATTCGCAAAAGCGAACGCTACGCAATCACGTCATGGATCGGCTTGCCGAAGTCGATGTCGAGGCGTTTGTGGCCGGGGACTTCAAGCTTGCGCGGATCAAGGCCAAGCTGATGCAGCACGGTCGCATGGATGTCGGTGACGTAATGTCGGTCTTCCACTGCGTGAAAGCCGATCTCGTCCGTGGCACCGTGAGCAACGCCGCCCTTTAAGCCACCTCCAGCCATCCAAACTGAGAAGCCGTACGGGTGATGGTCCCGCCCGTCGGATCGCTCGGCACCCGGCGTACGACCAAACTCAGTCGCCCAAACCACAAGCGTCTCGTCGAGCAGCCCTCGTTGCTTCAAATCTTTGAGCAATCCGCCGATTGGCTTGTCGACGCGACCGCAGTTCCGCGTGTGGTTGTCTTTGAGTTTTGTGTGGGCATCCCAACCACCGCCGCCGCCGCCACCATCATAGATTTGCACGAAGCGTACGCCGCGTTCGACCAATCGTCGCGCGGCCAAAGCTTGGCGGCCCATTCCTTGAGTGGCTTTCTCATTCAACCCGTACATTTGTTGTACGTTGTGTGTTTCGCGATTCATATCGACAATGTCCGGCACTGACATCTGCATGCGGAACGCAAGTTCATAGGCTTTGATCCGCGCTCTCAACTTCGCATCGTGAGGATATTCGACGGCAGTCAATTGGTTGAGATCGCGTAACAGGTCGAGCTGATGGCGCCGTTCGCGCACGGTGACTTTGTCGCCCGGTGTGCCAAACGGCAACGGGTTCTTTGGATCGAGTGCCATGCGAACGCCAGCGTGCTCGGGCCCGAGATAACTGCCGTCGTGAGCCCCCACGCCACCGCAACAATCCCCTGGCGGAGGTCCCATCACGACGAATTGCGGCAAGTTCTCGTTGATGCTCCCCAGTCCGTAATGCGCCCAAGAACCGATCGACGGGTAGAAGCCATCGAAGATGTGCCGCCCGGTATGAAACTGTAACTGTGCCGCATGATCGTTGTCGGTCGTCCACATCGATCGAACGACTGCAATGTCATCAATACAGCTGCCCACGTGCGGCCACCAATCGCTCACTTCAATGCCGCTTTCGCCACGCTTTCGATAGCCGACCTGGAGCGGATAGACCTGAGCCATCAGCGCTCGCGGTTTACCGGCAAAGTCGCGAACGTTCTGGCGATAGTACGGTGAATCGAGCACGGTTGACTTGTAGGGCGATTCGTCGATCGTAAGGCCCGCGTACCGGTTCAACGCCGGCTTCGGATCGAACGACTCTAGGTGGCTTGTTCCTCCATTCATGAAAAACCAAATGACACTCTTCGCCTTCGGCGCGAAATGCGGCAGGCCCGTCGGCTGCACCGCCTCGGCTCCCTCGCCCTCTTGTTGCAACATCGCGCCGAGTGCGAGACCCGTAAAACCGAGGCCGCAGTCCGCGAGGAACTGGCGCCGCTGAACTTGTCCGCAGGGAAAGTCGTTGGTCGGGTTCATCAATTCGGCTCCAGATGGAACGCAAGTTTGCTTATCTTATTGTGACGAAATCATTGTGCAGTAGCAGCACGTGGACGAGATTCTCTCGCGCACGCAGCTGTGGTTCGCTCGAAGGGCTACGTTTTGCCGATCCGCCGGCTGCGAAGGCCTCAACATCCTTGTCGTTGAATTCGATGGCTTGTTCAGCGAGAAACTTTTGACAGCGCGATACTTCTTCGGTGGTTGGAGCACGCGCCAAGATGGTCTCGAAGGCTCCGGAAACGAAGTCCGTACCGGTTGCGGTAAGTTGTTCCGCGATAATGCGCGCATGATCGATCGTCAAGCCGCTGTTCATCATCGCCAATGACTGATGGGGAACGACACTCTCTTTGCGCACGTAGCAGGAATTTGGATCTGCCACATCAAAAACTTCCAGCATCACCATCTTCTCGTTCGGTGTATTGCGGAAGTACATGCTGCGTCGCAAAACGCTTTCGCCATCGGTTTCCGGGATCTCGGGGCCACCGAACTGCATGTTCAACTGATCGGCCAAGTACAACGTGCTGTCCCGAACAACTTCGGCTTCCATGCGACGCGAGTTCATGCGCCAGAGAAGTAGATTCTCAGGATCGTCGGCCAGCGCAGCCTCGGAACCTGCCGCGTGCGATGACATGCGATACGTACTCGACAAAACGATTTGTCGATGCAACGGCTTCATGTTCCAATCGTTTGCAATCAACTCGGCGGCCAGCCAATCGAGAAGTTCCGGATGAGTCGGTTTGCGACCGTTCAGACCGAAATTCTCGGGCGTGGCGACCAGTGGTTGGCCGAAGTGGCGGCCCCACAAATGATTAGCCGCCACGCGAGCCGTTCGCGGATTAGAAGAGCTGGCTATCCAAGCAGCGAGAGCCGAGCGGCGACCAGTACTCGTCTTTGGAAATTGTTTACCGAGTGGCGTGAATGATTCTGTCGGCTTCTCCGCCGCTTGCCGCGCAGCGCTCAGCTTCTCTTTCGCCTTGTCCAGTGCTTCGTTTGCGGTGTTCTCTTCTAGCTTGGCAAGTTCGAGTTCTGCTGTGAGGACACCGACGTGTTGCTCCGCTGCAGACGCTTCAACCGCAAGCTGTTTCGCCAGTTCTGCGTCCTCTTTCAAGTTTGTTGCGATCGCAGCTGCAAGACGACTCTCCACAGAGCTTGCCTGCGCTCGTGCAAGTTTGAGTTTGGCTTTCGCCAGTACTATTGCACGGTTTGCCTGCCGCTCGAGTCTCTGAAGTGTCTCGATCGACTCGACCTGCTCGGTGATCTTCAGCTCCAGAAACTCTGCCGATCCCTGATGTACCCACAGCGCGAACTTGCCGTCCCGTCGTTCGAGCGGCATCGTGTATTCCAACTTCCGATCGCCGTTTAGTTCAATGATTAGCTGTGATCCTTGAACGTCGACATCAATCGTCGCTTCTTCGCCTACCTTGAGCTCGGTGTAGACGATTCCTGCTTGCGGATAGGCTTGTTTGCCGCCGGTGCGATGAAACGCTTGCACCGACTGGCGCCGGTCGTTGGTGCTGGTGTAGACGTCTTGCGAGTTACCCTGATCGCGGTAGTCGAAGCTGAAGCCGATCGAGCGATAATCGCCGGGTTCCAACGGGCGATAACGCAAGTGGACTTTGAAGTCGCTCGGGTGATCCGCCTTGGTGACAATCGTTGCAAAGCTTGTTACCGCCGTTTCGACGAGCTTCTTGTCTTCGTACACCCATGTTCCGCTAACCGTTTTCCAGACGTCTGGCTTTGCCTTGGAGAAATCATCGTGCAAGAAGGTCTGAGGCTCTTCTGACGACTTGGTTGCCGAGTCATTGGCTGCCTGCAAATTGGCACGTGCCGAAGCAGCAGTCGTTTCCGCCTCGTTCAGCTTGGCTTGGGCTGCGGCAACTTCCTGCTGAGCCTTCTCGATCAGTGATTCTCGAAGGCCAACTCGCAGCGTCGGGTACCAAGCCTTAGGCGGCAGGTCGATGGCGACGACTTTAAGCTCGTCACCTCCGAGTGCAGCCGGCACGCCGGGATCGATCGGCTTCGACTCGTCGGGATAGCGGTTATCGCCTCGTTCGAATCGATACGTCGGAACATCCGGCTCTTTGTCGTAGACCAAAGCAATCCCGTCGGTAAGCACTTGTCCGAGCGTCGCATCTTTCTGTGTCGTGGTTAGCGCCGAGATGGGATCGGTGCGAACATGATGGGGCTCGAAAAAAGCACGGAAGCGATAGTAATCTTCCTGGCTGATGGGATCGAACTTGTGATCGTGACATCGGCAGCAGCGGAGTGTCAGACCGAGAAAGGCTTCGCCCGTTCGCTCAACCGTTTCGAACATCCACACGTTGCGATCGAACTTGTACCAGCTGCGGCCAAGATACCCAGTCGCCGGCAGCACGGCAGGATCGTCGCCAGCGATCTCGTCCGCCGCCAGCATCTCGCGGATCATCTGATCGTAGCCTTTGTCATCGTTAAGCGACGATACGATCCAATCGCGCCATCGCCAGATATGTCGTTGACTGTAACGAATCTCGTTGATCCCGCGACTGCCGTACCAATCGCTGTACCTCCACACATCCATCCAGTGCCGCCCCCATCGCTCGCCGTATTGAGGGCGCGACAAGAGATCATCGACGACGGCTTCGTCGGCCGCAGCAGATTCGTCGGCGAGAAATCGATGTAATTCGACGCGAGTCGGTGGTAGACCAATGAGATCGAGATACACACGCCGCAGCCAAACCGTCCTCGACGCTTCGCCGACGTGCGACAGCTGCTCGTTCTCTCGCTTCGCCGCCACAAAGTGATCGATCGGATTGCGACACCATTGGCGTGCATTTACTTCAGGAACGCTTGGTCGGACAATCGGTCGGTACGACCACCAAGTCTTCGGATCGGCTTGAGGTTCTTCGTCGGTTGGTGCCGCTGCGCCGTCAGCGATCCACTGGCGAACGATGTTTAGCTCTTGTTCGGTGAGCGGCGTTCCTTCGTTCTCAGGCGGCATGCGAAAGCCCGCATCGCCTGTGAGGACGTCGATCAACAGACTTTCGTTCGGCTCGCCGGATACAATAGGCGTTCCCGAATCTCCACCTCGCTTCAGTGCGACTGCCGTATCCAATCGCAGGCCCGCTTGCTGTCGGAACGCCCCATGACATGCGTAGCACTTGTGTTCGAGGAGCGGCTTGATCTGTTGCTCGTATTCAACGTCACCGTTCGCAGCTGCGAGTTGCGTCGCACAGAGTGCAATGCCAAGGATCATTGATCGGGAGTGGGAGAGATGCATAAGGAAGGCAGCAGCGGGGTTGGCGATGTATCATCTATATTGTGTTCTGATCCGACGGAGTTCACAACAGCATCAGCCGAGTTAAAAGTATGCCAACGTTAGATCGTCGTGAATTGTTGCATGGAGCGGTGGCGGCTAGCGTTGTTGCTAACTTGTCGACCGCTGTGGTTGCTGAGGATGGCTCGGCGCGCTCGGTGCAGCGGCGTGTTATCGACACAAACGTCAGCTTATTTCGGTGGCCGTTTCGCCGCTTGCCTTTGGATGAGACTGGTGAGCTGGTCGCGAAACTCCGTTCCCACTCGATCGAACAAGCATGGGCTGGCAGTTTTGAAGGACTGCTGCATCGTGATATCGCGGGTGTGAACTCGCGTCTCGTCGAGGCTTGCCGCGCGCATGGCGACGATTTGCTATTTCCGTTTGGTTCTGTGAATCCTGTGCTTCCAGACTGGGAAGAGGATCTTAGGCGATGCCACGAAGAGCATCGCATGCTGGGCGTTCGGTTGCACCCAAACTACCACGGATACACGCTCGATGATCCTCGATTCGAGCGATTGATGCGCCTCGCCGCGGAACGCCGACTGACCGTGCAGCTTGCCGCTGCGATGGAAGACACTCGCACACAACATCCGCTGTTACAAGTTGCCGATGTCGATCTGACGCCACTTCCGGAGATGCTGAAACGCGTGCCAGAGGCGAGGGTCGTCGTTCTTAATCATAAGGTGACGGGGGCAGAAGTCATGCAACTGTTAAACACCCCCGGAGCGTACTTCGATATGTCGCGAGTGAATGCCACCGACGGCGTTGCCCGCGTGATGCGCACCGTGCCGAAAGGCCGAGTTGTTTTTGGCACGCATGCTCCCTTTCTGATTTATGAGTCGGCGATGATCAAAGTGTACGAGTCGAATCTTACGGATGACGAAGACTCCTCGATATTGTATGAAAATGCCAAACGACTAGTTTCGCGAGCCTCCGTGTAATGACTGCTGCAACACAACCATTCGGTCTTCCTGCACCTGATAAACTTCGAAAATACAAAATCTGGGATTCGTACTTCCTCCCAGCGCATAGTGCTGACCCTCAGCGTTTCGCGACCGACATGAAGCGATCGCATTCGGCGATCGAGAAGGCCGCGATCGAGCGGTTGTGTGTATTCCTGCACGTTGGATTAGGTACCGCCGATGCAGCGACCGAAGCGAATCTGCGGGAGAACCCGGAGGTAATCGTTGCACCGCTCAAGCAGTGGCCAGAGATGTTGCTCGGCATGATGCGATTGAATCCCATGGATGTCCGCCGTTCGCTCGACGCGTTGAATCGCTGGATGCGTGATGGGCCGATGGTCGGTGTCTACTTCGCGAGCAGTAAACAAGCATCACTGCCGTGCAATCATCGCAACTTCGATCCACTCGTACAAAAGATCGACGAACTCGGTGGCGTCATCATGCAACACACTTGGTTCAAGACGAGCGGCAAAGATAGCGCTGGTGAGTCAACTCCGTCGGAACTTGCGGAACTGGCCCAACGCTTTCCCGAGATCAAGTTTCTGTGCGCTCATGCCGGCGGCGAATGGGAGAAAGGCATCCGAGCAATCAGGGCCCATCCCAACATTCTGGCGGAAACATCCGGTTTTGATGCGACGGCGGGCTTCATCGACATGGCCGTTCGCGAACTTGGAGCAGATCGCGTCGTCTTCGGAAGTCATTTGCCGTCCCGTTCTCTCGGAACGGAGTTGAGCAAAGTCCTTAGCGCCGACATCTCTGCCACAGATCGCAAGAAGATCTTTGGCGAGAATCTCCGGCGATTGCTCGGTCCAATTCACGCGAAGCAAGGGATTCCGAAACGGTAACTGGGTGAACAGCTGGCGGCAATTGGCGTAGCAACGCGTATCCGATCGCTAACGTGCCGCGCGCCAAAGCCGAACCGTTCCATCGTTGCCACCGGTCGCTAGAGTGTTGCTCCCAGGAGCATACTGAATCCAAAACGTGAAGCTGTCGTGTCCATCGCACGACGCATATTGTGTCCACGTCGTTGTATCCCAAAGCCGTACTGAACCATCCCCACGCCCAACTGCCATTGTGTTCCCGTCCGGCGACATCGCCAGCGCGCGGACCCACATTTCATGCTGCAGTGTCCGTTCTTCCTCGAAGGTTTCCAAATTCCAGACCTTGACGGCACCGGATGAATCGGAAGAGGCGAAGTGTTTGCCGTCCGAGGTAAAGACGATTGTCCAGACTGCAAGTTTGTGACCTTTGATCTTGGCGCGCACTTCCCCAGTTTTGAGATCCCACACGATCAGCTCACCTGGGTCGCCAGTCGTCCAGTTTCCACCACCCGTGATCAGCAACCTTTCATCTGGTGAAATAATTGCGCAGTAAATCTGCTGCTTGTGCTCGCGCCAAGTTGCCTTCACTTCGCCTGACTCCACATCCCACACTTTGACCAGACCAGCATCACAGCCACTTACTAACGTCTTCCCGTCCTTCGTGAAGACTACCGAAGAAACCGCACCGCGGTGACGCTGCTGCGTCTCACGTGTCGAACCATCGCTGATGTTGTCTAGAAATATCTTTCCGGTGTCGCCACCTGTTGCGAGAATCTTGCCACCCGGGGAGAAAGCCGCACACCGCGTCGTTGGATGCCCTTCGCGCGAAAAGATTAGTTTCTTGCTCTCCATGTCCCACAGCTCGAACCGCGTCTTGGGGCCACCGACAAACAACTTCTTGCCGTCGGGCGAGTAGGCAATCGTCCAAACAGAATCGGATCGTCCATCGATCACAGCGAAAGGCGCAATGCTTCGAACTTCCGGCAGCCAGTAGAGCAATCTGCCATCCAAACCAGCGGAGATTAATCCGTTCTCCGAATCGAACACCATCGCCGCCACTGACTCTTCGTGTGTTTTCAAGGACTGAATCTCTCTCCACGTCGCTGTATCCCACAGTTTGATTGTTCCGTCCCAACTGCCCGTCGCCATTCGCTGGCCGCCAGGATCGAATGCAACCGACCAGATCGCAAATGGATGCGTCCCAAGTGCGATCGGCTCGCGAGCCTCCATCAAGTCGTGAACGGCGGCAGTTCCGTCAGCGGCTGCGATTACAAGGTGATCGCCATCGGGCGAGAAGGCGAGAGCCGTGACGCGAGAGCGTTCAATCTCAAACAATTGCGGCTCGGTCGTTGGTCGCGAACCGCCTCCCGCTCTGATGTCGTGCAGTTTTACTTCGCGCGAATGCGAAGCGATTGCCAGTTTCTCAGCGTTCGGCGAGAAAGCGATCGTTTGCACCGGACTTTGCTCCACTGTCAATTCGCGAATCACTTTGCCGCTGCGAACGTCCCATAGACGGACCTCACCTGCATCGGTGACTCCCGCCAACAACGCAGAGTTGGCAGAGAAACTCAGAGTCACCGTTCGATCTGACGTCGAAACGTCCCGGAACTTGATTTGATTCGTTTCGAGATCAAGCAGGGTGACGGTGCCGTCAGGATCGGCGAATGCCAACAACGTCGCATCACGCGAGAGAACGGCACAACCCGGCTCGCTGTCGATTTCTGTGACGAGTTCAGATCCACTGGATCGGCCAGCTGACCATTGCGATACGCGACCGTCGATATCAACGATACGAATGTGTTGATGGTTTGCCGACATAGCGATACTGAAAGTTGTCGGGAATCTCGACAGCATTTGGGGCGTGTTACGCAATCGAGTTGGTACCCGTACATTGGCGTCGAGTGCTTGGTATGTCGGGAGATCGTCAGCAACCGTGAATTGCCCCCACAAGCATGCCGCTAACAACACAGCGCTGAACTCAAATCGATCGCCGATCATCGCTTACTCGCTTGGATAAGGTGTTTACTCGCGTCCGGCAACGAAGAAACTTTCGTGAAGAAACCCGGTCAAGATGCGGCTGGCAGGATCATGTGTCCAGTAGTTACCGTCAATCACGAACTTGTAGCGATGCTCTCCCTCTTTGACGACCGTATCAACGTGATAGATGCCATCTCCATCTGAGTCATTCAATGGATTGTTCACATTGCTTCATTCGTTAAATGTTCCCGCAAGGTGAATCGTCTTGGCTGGCCGATCGGGCTTGTAAGTAAAGCGCGCACGATAGTTGCCACCACCGATCGCCGTGAGTTGCGGTTCGGGTAACGTCAGATTTTGGTTGAGGAACACGCCTTCGAAGTATCCGATCATCATCTCTTCCCAAGTTTGTTCGCCCCATCGCACGGGAATCGTTGGGTCGGGATTCGATAGGTTGCGTTCTGAGTTGTCGAAGTAGGCGATGCATTTGAGCAACGTTCCCTCCGGCATGAATTTCGGCTTGGCGAGCTTGTAGGTATTCTGCCAATTGAAGTCGAACCGTGGGACGTCAAGAAGAATCTCGCGTGAACCGTTCGGATACGTCGCCTCGAAGCGGAACGCTTTGCCTCGATAGTGCATGTGTGGGACAAGCGCGTGGAGTTCCATATCGTGCGAGAACCGGTGAGCGGCTTCGACGCGATGGTTCTCCGCGTTAGGTGGGATTTCAAAATCCAGATTCGCAGCCACGCCGGTCTGCATCGTATGGCGGATTGTCTTTGAGTCGGCGAAATAGAGTCCGATTTGACTCTGGTCGTGACGCTCGCTGCCGTCAGGCGTGTAGTGAATTTGAAAGACCAGCGTCGAACCAGGTGGGACGTATCGCGCGACGCCTTCTTCCATCTCCATCGGCGGTGAGCCAGGCACATATCCGCCGACCGTCTCGAACCCGACTCCACGCTCCTCCAAGATCGGATCTCCACCAGGTGGATTGATAAAGACGATGATATGATGAACGACACTTTGTACACCGGGGCGGATCTCGGAAGCCCGTACCCACGTGCCTTCGGTGAAGCCCGGATCGACGGTCACGTATTGGTAATCGACGACACCCGTCGCGGTGACCGTAATTGGTTCAGGCATCGTCAGCACTAGATCCGGCTCGCCCAACGCCCAACCATCAATGAACTCGCGTTTCGGTGGTAGATCTTCGTCGGAGCCCTTCGGCACGCCATTCTCAAGCCACTGATATAGCACTTGTTTCTCTGCTTCCGGCATCTGCTCGTCATTGGCGAAATGCCCATACTTCGGACTCGCATGCCAGGGCGGCATGCGCTGGTCTTCGACGACTTCACAAATCGTCTCTGCCCAAGCAGCCACCTCTTCGTACGATTGCATCGCGAACGGCGCGATGCCATCCTCGCGATGACACTCGACGCAGCGACGTTGCACGATCCGCGAAACTTGTTTCGCATAAGTGATCTCGCCAGTCGGAGCTACTCTCGTGACTCGACCAATGTGGCAACCAACGGACTCGGTCTGCGGCGTACTCACCGGTTCCCCGGCTAACATCTCGTTGATCGCATCTGTCAAGTAATGCGTTTGCGGCTCGGCACGTGCATAGCCGATGCCAAATTGATCGTCGATGCGTCCCCAGTACCGGACGATTCGTTCCGCGTCGAGCAGAAACACCTCGGGGGTTCTTTCGGCTTGGAATAGATCCGCGACACGATTACCCGGATCTTTCAGCAACGTAAATGCGATACCGTGCCTTCGTGCGTAGTGTCCAAGTTCGGTCGGCGTGTCTTGTTGATTGGAGCTAATGCCGACAAATGCCACACCCTGCGATTTATATTTTTCAGCGAGGTTCGCCAGGCGTGATCCATAAAGTTTCGCCAACGGACACTCCGTGCCGATAAACGCAACGACAACGATATCGCTGTCGCTGTCGCTCAAGGTATGCTCAGCACCAAGATAGTCCAGCAGCTCAAAGTCCTCGATCCTGCGACCGATTTGCCTGTCTTCTGGAGTTGTCGACGCGTTTTCATCGCCAGCTCCTGCCGAAGCTTGCTGCGCCCAAGTCTGCAAGATCATCGGCGTGATTACAGCAGCGACAAGAACGACCAGGAACGTCGTCCATCCTGCTCTCGTTAAGCGGACGTTTGAAGGTTCTCTGTCGAGTAACCGTATGACACGGCGTTTGAAGTCCGATTGATTTCCACCAGATGCGGCGAGCGCGGCCGCTTGTGGCGTGGGCTCTCCACGCCGCAGCAGTGAAGAAAGTTCCGCCATTCGCACCAAGGCGTCCGCGTAATGCACGCGTTCCCAGCCGGCGGCGAGTACGATGTCGTCACTGGCGTTCTCACGTTCGACGTCGATTCGACGGCTGATATACCAAACAGCTGGATGGAAGAAAATCACCGCTTCCACCACACGTTGCAGCAGATTCATGAGCGGGTCGTAGCGGCGCAGGTGTGCCAACTCGTGCGTGATAAGCGTTTCCAGTTGATCTGGCGACAGACCGCTCGCCAGCGACGCCGGTAACAGAATCATCGGTCGTGCAATACCAACGACTACCGGAACGGAGATTTGCTCGCAGTAGGCGATCGCAGGTGCCACGCGCAACCCGATTCGTTTGGCTTGGCGTGCGATTCGATCGGGTAACTCAATGTCGTTGATCGCGACAGCGGCTCTTCGCAACTTGTGGCCGCCCCATACGCCACTTGCCAAACGCACAATCATTGCGAGGACACAAGTTAGATAAGCAATCGTGATATAAGGTGCAATCGCTGGAAGTAGCGAGCGGCGAACTTGCTCTAGTTCGTTGGCGGATGTTATCGGTACGTTGCGATTGGAGTTCGCCGTGCTGCCTCCTTCCAGAAGGACCGCCGCCTCAGCAACGTCGGTCTCCGCGCGAACTTGCCGACTCGACTGGTTGCGCTCCGGGATGGAGCGATCAGCGATCAACGCTTCAGATATCTCTGTGAAGCCGTTTGCTGTAAGGACATTGCTTGCCTCATCTGTGCGGCCCAACCGCTCGCTCTCTCGGTTCAACGCTACACTCTCGCTGCTCTCCGAATGCGCGCCCAATAGAACAAACGTGATCGGAAGGCAAGTCAACATTGCCAGCATCGCAACGACGTTCAGTAAGTATCTCGATTGTGCAGAGCCGCGTCTGATCAGACAATCCAAGGTGAATGCGAGGATCGCAACAAGACTCCCCTGCCAAAGGAAATGAACTAACGTTTGCGCAAGTCGTAGCGAAAACGAGTCGTCGAGCCAAAGAGATGGGTTCATAGTATCGTCCTAGGATTCTTTTAGCTTGCGGTTGATAATCCGCCGGAGCTCCTTTAGCTCGTCCGCGTCAACGTTGTTTGCGTCGAACAACTTCAACAAAACGGCCGACGTCGAGCCGTCGAACACACGATCGACGACGTCGTTCAACATCCGCTCCGAAACGGTCGCCTCGTTCAATCGTGGCGAGAACAAGAAAGAGTTTCCTCGCTTCTTCCGCATCAGATACTGCTTATCGACCATCGTATTCAGCGTCGTGATGACAGAAGTTTTGGCCAATTCGCGTCCCTCGTCCGCCAGAACACCTTGGACTTCGCGGGCCAAAAGCGGCGACTCTCGCCATAGTACCTTGAGTATTAGAAGCTCTAACTCGGTGGGTTGCTTCGAAGCTGGTCGTGCCATGTCTTGCGCTCACATTGGACGTCTAGTTTCATAGACGATATACGCTTGCCCGGCACTCGTCAAGCAAGTTCCATAAAAAAGTCTATAAAACTAGACGATGGGTCAGGCGTGTTGCCTGATGCGAGTCATCAGGCGATGCTGTCCATCATAGATTCTCAAGGGCCAATCGACAGCGTAGAATCGTCCGCTCGCGCTGTGAGCAATCTGCGACTGAGTTCAGGAGTACAACGATGTCTCGAAATAGTATTGCATCGGTCAAGGTTGGCGTTGTGGGGCTCGGCAGATTCGGGCGGCTGCATTCGTTGACCCTCGACCAACTCGCGGAAGCTGAATTAGTCGCTGTGGTGGCGCGTCGGCAAGAGAGCCTCGACGCCATGACCCAAGAGTTACCTGACGTGCAAGGTTGGACGAATTTGCAACAGGCGATCGATGAGTCCGATGCGGAGGCGTGGGTTGTCGCATGCACGACGGCGTCGCATGTATCTGTGGCGAGATTGTTGCTCGAAAGCGGAAAGACGGTGCTGTTGGAAAAGCCAATCGCTGACAACTTGGACGAGGCTCACAGTCTGGCTCCGCTGGTCGATGTTGATTCAAGCAATCTCATGATCGGGCACATCGTATTGTTCAATAGCGAGTATCAGCAGCTGCGCGATGTTGCGCGACAACGGGGGCCGATCTCATACATCAATTGTGTGCGTCATCGTCCGGCCAGCATCGTCCAGGACTTCCCCGGCGAAAATCCGTTGCATGCGGCGATGGTACACGATCTTTACGCTACACAAGTATTACTCGATCGTGCCGAGCCAGATCATTTCAGTTCACAGTTTCGTCGCACGGAGAGTGGTGACATCGACCTAGCGTTGGCGCAGCTCAAGTGGGACGACGGTCCGGTCGCGTCGTTCGCCGCCTCGTATCTGACTCCGTCCGGAATGCCGCCACGAGGCTTTGACAGAACGGAAGTGTTCGGTGACGGTTGGTCGGCTCGAATCGAGCCGAATCCAAGACCAATCGAAGTATGGGACTCACAAGCGTCCTGGCCGTTGGCGCTAGAAGTCCGGACGGACCCGCCGAGCGGAATGATGGCTGAGGAATTGCGATGCTTTTGTCGGGTCGTACGCGGGTTGGAAGCCGTCCCAGTTGGAGCAACGTATGCGGACGCGATCCAAGTCCAGCAATGGATGGAGAAACTCTGTACCCCAATTCACAGACTACCTCCGACCTAATGCAGTAGAGTGTTCGCAGGTGAGCGTGCGCATGCGCTCCGATCTGCACTCGTTAAAGTGGGAGTTACAATGTCGCGTGTGCTAATGATTGCTGTGGCTGTGTCGTTCGTAACAACGGCCGCTCCGGCCGCCGAGAAGATTGTGAGCGGGCCGCAAGCTGGCGAAAAGGTCACCGGTTTCTTTGACTTTAGCGGCGTGAAGTGTGGCGGTGCGACGGACCGCTATGCGGTTGGTACGAAGCCAAGGTATTACTGAGCCTATCACGGTCTTGTCGTCCTGGTATTCACGCGGACGTTCGACGACAACTTGGCCAGTTTGGTCAAAGATATCGATGGTATCATTGAGAAACATCCCGAGAAAAAAATCGGCTCGTATGTCAATTTTTTGGGCGATGACATGGAGCAATTGACAGCGGCAGCAATGGAGTTTGGCGAGAAGCACACATTCAACCGAGTCCCGTTGCTCGTGCCACATACCTTCAAGAACGGCCCGAAACGATTGAAGCTTCATTCAGACGCTGAGACGACGGTCATCGTCTACGAACTTATTCCCGGCCGCGTAGTCAAAGCGAATCACGCGTTCGGCGTAGGTGGGCTCAATCCGACCTCGATCAACGCGATCGTCGCCGACGTTGAAAAGCACTTACCCTAGTCAGCTTCTCAATCGCTATCTGGCTTTTTCATGCCTGCCATGCTGAAATGGTCGGAAGCAATTCCGTAACAACCACTCACTTGGAATCAGGCGATGAGCAATGTGCAACGATTCGGTGCGACCGGCGACGGCGTAACCGACGATACCGAAGCGATTCAACATGCGATCCGGGACGGTGATGGAGTGCTGCACTTTCCACCAGGCAGCTACCGCATTACACAGCCGATCGAAATCGATCTCGCGCAATCCGGTCCGTTAGGAATTGATGGCACCAGCGGTACGGCTCGTGTGCTGATGACGGGACCGGGTCCTGCCTTTCGTCTGATTGGCACACACGGTGGGACTGGCGATCCGACGTCCGTGAAAGGCAACGTTTATCCGAACCAGCGGTTGCCCACGATCAAGAACATCGAGGTCGAAGGCGCTCATCCAGAAGCGGACGGGATCGAATTGATTCAGACGTTGCAGTCGGTCATCGAAGGCGTGTTAGTTCGTCGCTGCCGCCATGGAATTCGTCTAACTCAGCGAAATCGCAACGTCCTGATCAGCCATTGCCACATCTATTACAACACGGGCGTCGGCATTTTCTTGGATCAAGTCAATCTTCATCAAATCATTATCGCCAGCAGTCATATCAGCTATAACCGGCTGGGCGGCATACGAATCGAGGGCTCCGAGATTCGCAACCTGCAGATCACGGGCAATGATATCGAATACAACAACCATGCTCAGCACGACATGGATGCTGAGCCGACAGCCGAAATATTCGTCGACACAACGGCACCGGGTTCGAGCGTTAATGAAGTCACGATTGCGTCGAACACCATTCAAGCTACGCTTTCTCCGGGCGGTTGTAATATCCGCATTCTAGAAACCGCTGACGGCTCGTCCCGCCCGCCTGGGCTGTGGTCAATCACGGGCAACATCATCGGCAGTCAAGAGAACAATGTTCACCTGACCGGTTGTTACGGCGTCTCACTCAGTGGCAATTGCATCTACTCGTGTGGGAATCGAAATCTATTAATTGAAGACTCGCGCCAGATCAATGTTGGCACTAACACCTTTCGACGGCACACGCCGCGGATGGGGACAGGGATTCGCATCGTTCGTTCCGCGGACGTCACGATCACTGGTTGTTCGATCTTGGATGAGCATCCCGATGGTCAACCCTCCGGCGCTGCGCTCATGGATTTAGTTGCTTCCCAGCGGATAAATGTCTCCGGATGCCAGTTGCTTGACGGCGTGCCTTGCGGCATTGATGCAACTGATTGCAGCCACGTGAGCATTACGGGTTGTACCATTCACGACACTCGGGAAGAAAGAAAGTCCGAGCACGCAATCCGTTTCACTGGGCAAGGCAAGGGCAATCTTGTCGGCATGAACTCGATCGGTCCTACTATTATGTCGACTTTCGTGTTGGACGAGGCCGCTGGAGTCACCGTCGACGGGAATGTAGTGGAGTCTTGATTGTGAATCTCGGCGCCGACCGATCTTGAATTATTAAGCTCTTTGCGGTAGAAGTCGCTCCTCTTTCTGCCAACATTCTCGACTCATCTTCGTGATTCAGTGTACGCAACTTCCCTAATCTCTGCCTCGATGTGGTTTAGGGAGGAACTGCGCAATTGACGATTTAGCCGACGTTGTTGATCGATTCCCCGCTTTCAAACCACACGCGCTTCTGCGTAGCGGCCATCTCCAGACCATTGTCGGGAACGTCTTTCGAAGCACTCAACATCCCTACCGGGCGGTCCGTCATCCGGTCCTGCTGCCGGACGGCGACATAGCGATGTTGCATGAGGACCGTCCGGATACGTGGGATGAGACTTCGCCGACAGCCTTCTTGATCCATGGGTTGGCCGGTTGTTATCAGAGCGCCTACATGGTCCATGCGGCTCGTCGGCTGAACGAAGCAGGCGTCCGAACATTTCGAATGGACATGCGGGCCTGTGGAGCGGGCGAGGGGCTTTCGCGTATGCCCTATCACGCTGGCTGTTCTGACGACTTGTTCATAGCTCTCGAACGAGTTGCCGAACTCTGTCCAGTCTCGCCGATCAGTCTCGTCGGGTTTTCGATCGGCGGTAATATGGCGCTCAAACTGGCCGGCGAGGCCGCCGACAATCTACCTCCGCAACTCTGCCGATTGGTCGTCATCAACCCACCGATCGATCTGGCCGTTTGTGTCGAACGCTTCTCGAAGGTCGCGGGCGGTTTTTACGATCGCTATTTCGCCAGGGTGCATCATCGGCAACTAACGCGATCTGCTGCGTTGATCGAGCATGCGCCGCACGTCGTCGGCGCGTCGCGACCTCGGGGCCAGCGCGAGTTCGACGATTTGTATACGGCGCCGATATGGGGCTATGAAACGGTCGATCATTTCTATGCCGACACGAGTTCATATCGCGCCATCGAGGACATCCGCATTCCAACATTGCTCATCGCTTCGCGGGACGATCCATTGGTTCCCGTCGAGCTGTTCAAGCCACTGGAGTCGCTGGATCTGATCAAGCAACACTTGACCGAACGTGGCGGTCATTTGGGCTTCATCGGGTGCCGCGGATCAGATCCGGACCGCCGTTGGCTGGACTGGCGAATCGTTGACTATATAACGGCTGGTTGGGCGACGTCGGGTGCCGCGGCAGCGTGAACCAAAGAATCAGCGGAACAACAAACACGTTCGTACATCACGACAAACTTCATGCGATCAAGGACGAGTCGATGTCGCTGATCTTCGCACATCCCGAAGCGATCATGGCATTTTGCAACTCTTCGCGAAAGAGTTCGATGACTTTTGCGACTCCAGCTTCGCCGTCCGCCGCCAGCGCCCAGGCATAAGGTCGACCGATCAAGACGGATCGCGCACCTAACGCGAGCGCCTTAAGCACATCCGTGCCACGTCGAACGCCACCGTCCATGAAGACCTCGGCCTTGCCGTCAACCGCTTTGACGATACTCGGCAATACATCGATCGTTGCTGGCATGCCATCGAGGCGTCGTCCACCATGATTGGAAACGACGATGCCATCGAGCCCGATCAACACCGCCTTTATCGCGTCTTCGGGTCGCAACACACCTTTGATCAGCAGTGGCAACTTCGTGATACCGCGCAGCCTGTCGAAGAACTCCCAAGTCAGCGATAGGTCCCAAGCGTTGGCGTTAAACGCGACGATATCCTCGTAACTCATTTGGTCGGTAATCTGGTCGAAGCCAACGTCGCGGAGATGTTTCACCAACATTTCTTTGGGAAGCGAGAAGCGGTTCCTGCGGTCCGCGTCCTTCCACTCGCCGAGATCAACGGTAACGATGATCGCATCGTAGCCGGCCCGCTCGACACGTTCGACGAGCTTCCGCGTAATGGCTCGATCTTTGGGAACGTACAACTGAAACCACTTTGGACCTTTGCTCGACGCGCCGATTTCCTCGACGCTATTGCCGACGCTGCTACTGACACCATAGATCGTACCCGCCGCCGCGGCAGCTCGCGCCGCAGCCAAGCCACCGTCGGCGTGATACATACGCTGTGCAGCTACAGGCGCGAGGATCACGGGAAGATTGATCTTCTGTCCGATTGCCGTTGTCGAGAGGTCAGCATCCGACACGCCTTTCATCAACGGCGGGTAAACACGCAACCGCTGAAAGGCCGCGAGATTCTCGTACAACGTGATCTGGTCTGCGGAACCGGTCGCGATGTAGTCGAAAGTGGCTTTCGGCAACTTAGCCTCAGCCAGCGCCCGGATGTCAGCGACATTCACTGGCTCTGGGTGAGCTTCTCGTTGTTTCGATTTTGGGGCGGGTGTGGCGTCCGCATCGTCTTTGTTCGCTTGCGCCGAAGCCTGCTGCAGGCCTAACGAACCCGCACCGATTGTTAGTAGTTGCGCAAATGATCGACGGTCCATGGTCGTCTCCTGATATTGCGATCGGTCAATCGACAGACAATCGCACCCAGCGGGTATGTGTGACGCCTTGCGACGTACACCAAAAGAACGTCAGCAAAGTTCCATCCGCAAGACAGATTCCTTGCGGCTTTCCAAAAGCGATCAGCATGTGTTCGGCAAGAAAATTCTCATGATCCGTCTGGCCAAACGTCGCTTCGGCTCCAGCATCGAACACGACAACTTCTCTTTCTCGGTCGAAAGACGAGAGATCTTCGCTCAGCGCAACACGAATCCCCTGCGGTGCCGCGCGGTGATTGTAAATCGCAGCGAGCCGCCCATCCGGCAACGCGATAGGGCAACAGACTTGCCCCGGCAGGTTCGTTGGTTGCGGCTCGGACCAGGTCCGCCCTCCGTCGTCGGAAGTGATTCCATGGACATCGAGATCTTCCTTGGTCCCATAGCGGTGCGTCCACAACATGACGAACAGACGTCCATCAGGCAATTGCGCGTTCATCTGATCCCACCACAGCAGCTTGCCGTCGCTGTCGTCTGCCATGACCGTCAACTCGCCCCAAGTCTTCCCTTGATCCGATGAGACGACCGCCGCCGCCTTTTGATCGGGTGGGCCGTCGTACGCGTCCGGCTTCCAGGTCTCGAAGGGATATAGCCACCGCGATTGAGAGCACTGGATGAGTCGCCCCGCTTTGTTCCATGTATATTTTTCCGGCGGCAGATCAACGGGGACGATCTGAGGTGGCGACCAACTCGCACCTCGATCCGTTGACCAGAACAAGAGCATCTCGGGACGCTGCAAGCCTTCCGAATCAGGGTCAAACAGCGCAGCGTCCGTGACTTCGAACCGAGTTACTGTCATGACGAGTCGCCCATCCGGCAATGGTTCGATGTCCGGACCACGATATGCCCAGCTGTCATCTATCGCGTGGACACAGCCTTGGTTCTGCCACTCCTTGCCGTCCCTCGAACGCAGTACCTCGATACGGTTGTCCGCGGAAGCAAGTTCCCGTCCAACGTGCTGACAAGCGATCCACGTTCCGTCATCCAGCGAAGTAATCGATGGCATGTACGCACCGCGACTCGTGTCATGCGACAGCATTCCTTGGTCTACGATTCTTAGCAGGCCACTTGTCATCTATAATCGCTCCCGGTGAAGTTTGCAGGATGAAGATAACCGACCGATCACTCGAATCCAAACGAAAACCATGGCGAGTACTCCCGGCGAACGAATTGATCAGCGAGATTGGTCGGCTTTGACGCTCGGTGAGCGGATCCGGCAGATCGAAGTCGAAGGCTACTTTGTACTCCCGGATTTGCTCGGGGCCGAGGAAATCGCCGGGCTCAAGGCTGAGACTACCAAGCTGCCAACGACGGCCGTTGATTACAGCGTGCATCAGCAAGTGTGCTCAGGGATTCAGTTCGCAGGCGGACGCATTACGCAATTGATCGCCCACGAGCCGACGATACAGTTCCTGCGAGAGTTGTTCGGCAGCGAAATCGTCTTGATGAGCTATGCCTACGCACGCAGCGAGCCCGGACACCCGGGAATCAGTTTGCACGCGGATGGTCAACCGTACGGTTCGGAAATTTTTGGCCAAGTAGGCAGTTGCCCCTGGCTGGTACGTGTGTTGTACTACCTCGACGATCTTACGCCGGAAGTGTCGCCGTTTCGCGTTGTGCCGCGATCACACCTGTGTATGCACGCCGCCGCCAATCCCTATTTGCGTTACGAGTCGCATCCGGAAGAAGTCATGGTTACTGCTCGGGCTGGCTCCGCCGTGTTGATTAACCATCGCGTGTTTCACGGTAACTTTCCTAACACCGGAGATCGCTCGCGGGAACTGCTCGCCATCGCCTATCGACCAGCGTGGGCCGGACCAATCGCGGACGTCGACGAATGGAAGGAAGAGGAATTGGCAACTTTGCCCGAGTCCGTGCAACCGCTGTTCGCGAGCCGCAACAAACGAGTGTGGGACTTCGCTGGCGGCAACAAGCAGTCCAACATGCCACGTGAGGCGCCCGGAATGAACCCTAGCCGATGGGCCCGTGTTGAATGACGGGATCATCGCACTTAATCAAAAGGAACACCTGTGCGAAAAAGTAAAACGCTTGCCAAATTGCGAGCCAACGAGCCGGTGCGAATGTGTGCTTTGGGACACTTCATTCCCGCGTTCATCCGTCACGCGGCTCATTTCGGGTACGACTGCATTTGGTTGGATCTGGAGCATCGCGCGATGAGCGATCGCGAAGTCCAGGCACTGCTCGCGTACTTCCATCTTTTCGACATCGACTGCATGCTGCGACCGCCCACGCTGGAGAAGTCGCGACTCTATCGTTACTTGGAAGACGGCGCGACAGGGTTGATGATTCCCCATGTCTCGACCGCCGAGAAGGCTCGCATGTTGGTCGACGCTGTCAAATTCCCGCCGCTTGGTGATCGCGGATTGGACGGTGCAGGATTGGACAGCGACTTCATTCTCTCTGGAGGTGAAGGATACACCGACGAGGCGAACTGCGAGACATTTCTGGTGGTCCAGATTGAGACGCCGCAAGCCGTCGCGAATGTCGAGGAAATCGCTGCGGTCGAGGGCGTCGACGGTTTGTTTGTTGGTCCTGGTGACCTCGGTCTACGCATTAAGAAGACGGAAACGGAGCTGACGCTCGACGCCGCCTTTGAACAGGTCGCTGCTGCTGCCAAGCGACACGGCAAAGCGTGGGGCTGTCCGGGTGGTTCGAAGGATCGAGTCCAACAGCTCTGTAAACAAGGCGCTCAATTGATCGCCCACGGCGGCGACTTTCGCGCCTTTATGCGAGCTCTGGAACAATCTTCGTCGGAGTTGAATGACGCCTACGGGACATGATCAATGCAACGCTGAGGTGAAGATATGAGATATCGAGTGCTAGGTTCGAGTGGTTTACTCGTGTCGCCAATCTGCCTGGGTACCATGACGTTCGGCGAACCTGTTGGCGAAGCTGACGCGATCGAGCTCGTTCACGGCGCGATCGACTTGGGCATCAACTTTGTTGACACGGCCAACGTGTATGAAGGTTATAAGCGTTTCCTCGGAAGTCCCGGTGGCACGGCGGAAGAAATTGTTGGCAAAGCTTTGGTGGGACGTCGCGATCAAGTGGTACTAGCAACAAAGGTGTGTGCGCCGGTTGGACCTGGACCTCAAGATCGCGGTTTGTCCGCCAGCCACATTCTGCGCGAAGTTGATCGCAGTTTGAAACGGCTCCAGACAGACTACATCGACTTGTACGTCATGCATTGGCCCGACAAACACGTGCCACTGGAAACAACGATGGCCGCGATGGATCAAGCGGTTCGTCAAGGCAAGGTTCGATATGTTGGTGCATCGAATCACAACGCGGCGCAACTGTGTGAAATGCTCTGGTTGGCCGATAAGCGCGGCTGGCCAAAGATCGTGTCTTCGCAGATTCCGTTCAGCTTGCTGCGTCGCGAGTTCCAGAATGACCTCCCGTTTTGCGAACGCCATGCCATTGGTGTTACCCCGTACCAGCCACTACAAGGCGGCTTGCTCACCGGCAAATATAAACGAGGCAACGAACCGCCAGTGGATTCCCGAGTTGCCGAAAAGCCGGAATGGATGTGGCCGTTGGACGATTTATTGTTTGATCGACTGGAGAGCATCGAAGCACTCGCGAAGGAAATCCAATCGCCGTTCGCCCAGTATGCATTGGCCTGGACGCTCGCCCAACGAGGCATGAGTTCGTTAGTCGTTGGATCCAAACGAATCGAGCAAATCCAAGACGCGGTGGCCGCTGCAGCGTTGGAATTACCAACTGAGCATTTCAAGAAACTCGACACAATCTGCACGCCACCGTGGCAACAACCCGATCCGGTCCGAGGTTGAAATCCAGTTAGACAGTTGGACCAGTGTAGCCATCACTCTCCGAGTGATAAGCGCTCGTAACTCGGAGAGTGATGGCTACACTGGCGGCCACCTAGTGTCTTCCGATGAAGCCCTACGTTTTCGATCGGCGTAATGACGTCCCGCTTACTTATGGGCGAAGGCATGTCGGAAGAGATCGTCGTCAAACTCTCGCGGGATCGTTCCTTCGGCAGCGTACAGATAAAGCGCACCGATGATGATGGTGTTCAGCGCAGACGAAATCAGAGAAACAACTAGCAACGACACCACTCCAATGACGATGGCGACGATACCTAGCGGAACAAGGCCCGCTCCGATCGCGAACGCTCCCAAAACAATCGGAATGATTGCGAGCAGGTATCCAAAGAAGACTACAAATCCGATTCCGAAGTTAGCGCTCAGCGCCTCGCCCCATGTTCGCTTGAGAACTTGAAACGAACGCTTCGCCGCTTCGATCGGTCCTGCCTTTTCAACAACGATGACGGGCACCACGAAATACGTCACAGCCGACCAAGCCATCCCGAGGAGCGAGGCAACGATCGCCCCCACTTTTTCCGAACGCGATTCGATCACGCGGAGAATCAACCCGACGGTCGCTGCGACAAGGGCCCAGCCCACAATCTGTGGCAGACGCGACCAAGCGGCCGAGAAACCATCTCTGAGATTCGGATCACCACCCTTGAAACGAATGATCGCACACGCGACCAGCGCCGAATTGAAGAAGATAATGACGAAGTAGTTCACAAAGTAGTAAGCGAACAGAACGACGTATCCGATGAACTGGTCCATTTGACTGATGCCGTTTTCATCTCCGTTCATCACGGTGTCAACGTAGCCAGATGCCCACAAAGGAACCGCGAAGCTCGCCATCACGAATATGCATGCGATTCCACTGATCAGCGGAAACACCAGCAGTTCCTTGTCGAGTTTCAAGACTCGCCAACTCTGCTGAGCCAAATGCCAACCATTCGAAGCTCGTTGAAACATCGCGCGACCAACTTTCACAATAACTTTGGACGAGACCCTCGAAAACGCTACCTCGCAATTATATAACTCAGTGTGAATGTTCGGCGACGATTAGTTCTCCGCTTCGTGTTGCCTCACCTGAAGATGTTACCAAGAGTTTAGCGGCCCGCGAGACCCTTCAAAGGTCTCGCGCGGACGCAGTAGCGCATCTCAGGTGTGGGTTCCGTTGGAGTCTCCCATTTTAGTCCGCCAACTTTCGTAACAGTTTAGTTCAATTGCCAAGTTCTTCGGTGGTAGAAGTTGAGCGGCTGAA
>JACKQG010001317.1_pt1 | contig 34588 bp, 20 predicted proteins | sample 8237621 | NCBI WGS metagenome assembly JACKQG01 (sample SAMN15677084, study PRJNA649215) | marine metagenome | biome: marine; feature: Black Sea; material: saline water; isolation source: suspended particulate matter (SPM) from the Black Sea western gyre | collected 2013-06-09/2013-06-10 | depth...
TTACTTATTAAACGGTCTCGAGTTCTTTTAGTTTCAGTTTCTTTATTGTTAATTACTTCCTGCGGTGGAGGTGCTCCTGGTGATGAAAAAGTCACTGAAGTCACTCCGGTGCTACTGCAAGATTCTACAGGGTTGCTGGAAAGTGTTGGCGTCACTTCAATCGATGAATTAAAAGCTAAACTCTCAAGTAAAAGTGCACTGTCTTTAACCCTCGAATTAACCGAAGCGGATCCTGCCATCAAAGCAGAGTCTGTGGTTCGGTTGCTGAAACAGAATAATCGCAATATTGAATACCAGAAGCTGAAAACTAATGGTGTTAGTGACGAGGTGATTGCGAAAATAAAAGAGTTACCGCTATCTCCTGTCGCGCTTAAAAATCTGGTCCGACTGCCGGACCCTCAACTATTTCCGATGCCAACTTTATCTCAGCAGGCCATTGATTTATTTAATGCTGAAAAATTAAAGGTACTCAACAGGAAGCTAAGATTAGCCGATCAGTTAGCGCTTGACTCAAGCCAGTTTAAACAGATCCAGTCAGCCTTCGAGCGGGTAGAGATTGTCGATAACTTTGGCAACCTGAATCAACAGTTTCAGAATGTACTGGTTAAAGACGATACGAGTGCGCGCCCGGCGGGTTTTGTCTACCCATCTCAGGCTAACCGCGCTGCAGTCCTGGATCTACCGCCGGGTTACCATCTGGGTAATTACGAAATGGAGCTGGATGAAGGTGTCAGTTCAGACTTTCCGTTTGCAGATAACTGCTATATCGTCGAACCTCAATTGCCAATGTTTGTTTCACAAGCTGGCAATAGTATTAATTCCAGCCTGGTGACTTCAGATTCAGGCAATGCAACGATCAAACTACCGCAAACTGGTATCGCCATGTTTGCCGTATCATCGGAAAATGTAGTAACGGTTAATCTTCAACGCAGCGATGGCTTTTCATTACTCAATCAACAGGTCGTCGGCACTTACTATATATATCTGCCGATCACTCAGGATGATACCTGCCAACCCTTTACCTTTACTGGTGCCAGCAATAACTACAGCATCAGGTTAATCGATATCAAATCCACTGAACGACTGAATCATCACTTCTATTTTGAAGGTAACGAATACCTTTCACCCGAAAGGCAAATTGAGCTGATTAATTCAAATCCTTTTTTCAACGCTCAGTCGTATAGCTTTAGTTCCATCAACTCCTTACTCAACAGGGTTGATCTGTTATTCAAGATGAAAACCAGCTCAGCGGGCAATACCGGTTTTGATGTACTGATTTTTTCACCCTCAGGCAAAGCGTATTCAGCCACCCAATATGGTATTACCGGGTTTCATACTGCGTGGGGATTTGACCAGGGCATTGCACGAGAGAACGGCGTATGGCGCGTTGACCTGCTGCCCCCTGGCAGTACTCAAACCACGCTGAATCAGCTAACCGGTATCACCGCCAGAGTGACTGACGAGAATGCTTCAGGTCGGTATTTGAATGTACTGGCTGCTGTGAATACCGATCCACAGGTTCAAACCAGAGAGTTTGTGCTGGGCCTGTTAAAGAATGTTTCGTTGAAAACGCAGGGTGATGACGGTGATTCAAATGAAGGCGAAATCAGCCTGACCCTGAACACCACGATGGCACCGAAACTGAATGCCCCCAGTTATCTGGAAGACCTGCTAGCCCGGGACGGTACGATGAATGATCAGATTGCATTATGGCAATGCTGGATTAAGTCTGAAAAAACGGGACATGAATTTGAAACGAATGCGGAATGTTATGAGTATAAAGATGAGTTTGATACTCAACAGGGGTTGTATGAACATATACGTGAATATGATTCACAGCATGATCCTCAGTACTATCGATGCCGAGATGAAAACGGGGATGAGGCAGTCTGTATTCGAGGTGAAAATGGCTACTATGGAGATCTTAATATAACTGAGCCGGAAAAGGTCAAAATGGTTATGGAAGACTATGCCAACACCATGAACAGGGAGTATCAGGATGTTGAGTATCTGAATATTTTATCCAATTATTATGACCTCTATCTGAACTGGAAAGACAGATCGGTGCAAATCGATACCGGCAAATTTCCGTATGATGGGCTGGCTTATAAAACCCGTGAGTCTTCGATTTGTGATATCACGGATGCGGGTTGTGTGGGGACAGAAAGTATACAGGCTATGCTGCCTTACTTTGATAGCCCGGTCATCATCGAAACCAACCGCCCCGTGTTTGGTGTACCCGCTGACAGGGTAAATCAAAGTACCTTACCCATTAATTTCGATTACCTGGCAATCGATCAGGATGAGTACGACACCGATGCTGAATTATTTACCGTGCTGGCTTATGCGGCCACTCAGGTTTACAACATTGCCACAGGAAATTTTGTCGGCCTGGTGTGTAACTCGGTGGGATTACTCGATGACCTTCATCAGCTGGAAAAAGATGCTGAAGATGAAGCGCTGGGCAGCGCAAGGGTGAGTATCAACCGCTATTCCAGTAGTGATCCTTTTTATGGATTGCATACGGCAAAGAACTTTAATTTCTTTATCTCCGGGGTTCCAGAGGGTAATACCCAGATCGATACCCACGGGCAAACGATGAACTACGCGCAAATGGCCTGTGGTGTTGCCGGTCTGGCGACTTCAGGCTACAACTTTTTCCAGAGAGCCGATTTTCTACTAAGCCTGGATTATGCGCAGTTTGGTGAGCATGCCGATCTGGTGCAGGCGATTGCCGGGATTGCAGGAGCCATTAATAGTGCAGATCTGGCATTACAGGCTGATGCTATTGCGACCATGATAGAAAACGGTCAGTTCGATCAAGCCCGTGAACGATTAAAGTTAAATACCAATATTAATAATTTAACTCAGGGAACCGATGTCTATGCCGATCTGGACGCGCTGTTAAATACCTTTTCCAACGAAGCCTCTGCCGCCAACGGCAATAACATCATTAAATCGAATGCGCACTATCTTCTGGATGAAGGCCGCAAAACACGCGCCCAGGTGGAGTTTCAACGGATTCACTCGGTACCGGTTTTAACCTTGTCGGTTACGCTGGATAGTTTGAAAATCATCTCAAACCAGGAGGACGACAACGATGCAAGTGTTCAAATAAAGCCATTTGTGGGACTCATCAACGATCGACCTCGTGACGGCCTGAATACACATAGCCTGTTTTCAGATCAGGATGATGGCAGCAATGCGGCATCAGGCTATCTGCGCTTCTATGGTGTAGCGGATGGCGACATACTCACACCCCATGCCCAGCTACTTTCTGCGACCGGCAGTAATGTTGCGGCAATCTATGTCGAGCTGGCGATTATTGAAGACGATGGAATGAGTGTCGAAGATGACGACATGATCGGTGTATTCAGCCAGACCTTTAAGCTGGAAGAAATTTTTAATTCAAACGCCGAGTTTAAATGGAATTACCTGGGTGGCAATGACTACCAGCTGGAGATTCGTGATTACCCCGTCTATAACTCACGCAATCAGCGCACACTTGAAAATCCTCTGAGTGCCGATTATGAACTGCAGAAAAAACATAACCGTAATCGTAGTCCAGGCGCATTGGTGAATTTGACTATCCGGTTACAGGTGGGAGATCTTACCGATCACTATCCACAACTCGATAGCGCAATAGCCGTGTCGGAAGTGAATGCAGGTAAAGACACTTACTCGATGAATATGAATGAAATAAATAGCCTGGATATTGTCGATATAGCGAGTCCAGAGCTGTTTGATGTACTGGCAGGGCTGGCCATCGTCACACCCTCTGGTCACGCCGGCATTGACGGCGTCGTTTTTCGCTACGATGTAGAAACCTTTGCTCTTACAGAGCTGTTTCGCTACGACGCCACAAACTTCAGTGGTGAGCTGTTGCCGATAAAAAAGGCACTCAGCGCGGCAAATACCATCAGCAGTTATGTCGCGGACGGCCTCAGCCAAAACCGTGCACCAGCGCTGATTAAACTGTTACCGAATAACCGAATCCTGTTCGCCATTTCGGGTGATGATGGCGCCAGGTTGATGATTGTCTCTTTCACCAACCAGGGCGTGATGACGCTGGAAAGCTCCCAAACACTGATTGAAGCCGATGGCTCTCCGATTTATAGCTTGATGGATGCCACCCTGTCTCCTGACCGCAGCCGACTATTAGTTCCGTATATTCCGCAGAGCTATAAAAGCGGGGATAAGACGCAGGCAGTGCATTCGAAAGTCATGTACTTCCAGTTACAGGGGAATGATTTTATCTATCGCGATACGATTGAAAATGTGGCAGCTACCATCGCCGGCGCTGAGTTTGTCGGCAATGATGCCATCAGTCTGACCTTGAAAAAACTGGCCTATGTCACCTCCAGTTCAACGGTATGGGACTGGTTAGACAGCTATCTCAAGGATCTTCATGCGGCCTGTAGCAGCAGCGCCATGAATTGTCTGTATGAAGTCCTGAGTCGAGACGTATTGATTTACCAGATTGATGAAAGCGAGATGGTGGAGTTGATCGAGTCATTTGATCACTATTCAGCGCCAGTAACTTATGCATCGGGCAAAACAGTTAACCACTATAGCGCGCTTCAAAATCATCTCATTGACGCAGCAGGAATCAGTCACGCTGAAACCATTTCAGCAACCGGGGCCAGCGCCGTGCTGAGATATAACCGCACTGTTTACCAGTTGGGTTTTGATATGAATGTTAACGGGTTTGTCAAAACAGGTTCGTCATCACTGACACCGAGAAAACAGATTCGGTATAACCCGGTTGGGCTGTATTACTGTGCCGAAGGGCTTTCCTGTTCGGGGTATTTGCAACCCGCAAATGCGGCAAACAGTAATGACGAGAATACCTATGTCAGTCCAGACAGAGTCATCGATTTTGATTTTGCCGATTACGTGCGGGATTTAATCCTGAGTATCGACACTCAGGCAGTCGATGCCACTGGCAATAGCTGTAACCTGTATACCTATGTCGATACCGTTGGCACAAACGGTCTTATCGGTGGCACATCGTTCATTAGCAATCCGGATTGTCATCGCCAGAGCCAGTTAAAACTGACCAGTCTGTACGATGGCCCGGCCGCCTTTAAAGGCCCTCAGATCAGTGGAGACATCTTCGATACCGAAGTCACTATGGATGGTGCTAACGATATTGCCGGTTTAGCCTTCTACTTCGATGTAACGGACCGGGATACCCGCATCGACCAGTTAACGGTGACCGTTACCGCTCAGAATGACCCCTTTAATGAAACCATTAAAGCGCCTTTCAAGATCCATAGCCCACTCTATACCGCACGCTGTGAAACGACCCAGGAAGGCCACGGAAGCTGTAGCGGAAGCATTATCCCCGACTATGAAAATGCCAGCTTCAAACAAAATATAACGGTCTCGGTTTCTGACGGCCTGTACACGTCTGAGCGCAATTTCAGCCTGTTTCTGGATAGAGAAGCGCCGCTACTAATCGATAGCGCACAAACGGTACCGCTGGTAACGCCAGAGGCTTATCAGCTGGTCGATATGACGTTTGATAGTGCCACATCAGCCTCATCGATGAACTGCACCAACACTAGCTATTGTTACCTGATCAATAACGGTTTTGTGGATGCATGGGACTGGGTCAACAAACCAGCATGGTTAAGCTGTGTCGAGCAGACGTCAGCGGCATATGGCAGCCAGCTGTTACGCTGTATCGGGCAACCGCCTGTTGGTCAGGCCGGCAGCTATATGATGCAAATCAATGCCTATCAGGCGAAAGGCAGCGCCTACCAGAAAGCCGCTTCAATGATGATGACGCTAAACGTAGCAGAGCCGGATGTGCAACCCGATGCATTCAGCTTCCCCACACAGAGTGATACCGCGCTGGATACCCTGCTCGAATCTGCACCCATTACGGTGTACGGTTTAACCGGTTATGCCACTCTGTCACTCGATCAGGGCGAATACTGGCGCAGCAGCAGCGGGCTATGGTCTAGCGCTGCGGCCAGCAATATCGTGAATGGTGAAATCATCAAACTACGGTTACAGTCGTCCACTGAATTCAGTACTGCAACAACGGCTAATCTGACGCTAGGTGGTATAGCAGGAAGTTTCACACTCAATACAAAAGCCGACCCGAATGCGAATGACTCCACACCCGATGCATTCAGTTTCACTGCGCTGACCGGTCAGCCTCGTGCACAGTTAGTCGCAAGCAACACGGTGACCGTGAGCGGTATCTGGATCGCATCACCCGTGACAGTATCGAATGGAGAATATCAAATCGGAACTGGCGGCTGGACCAGTCAGCCAGCGCAGCTGGAAAATGGCCAGGCCGTTGCTGTTCGACATACCACGTCGGATAGTTTCGCGACCGAGGTTGTGACCCGCTTAACCATTGGCGGCGTGAGCGCAGAGTTTCGTTCCACCACCCTGGCGCTGTTAGCACCGGTACTGTCTACATCTACCGCGATTGTCGAGCCGGTGATCAATACGCTATTCGAGTTCACCCCCATCAATACGGGCGGGGATATCGCCAGCTGGAGTATCGTTAACAAACCAGCCTGGGCCAGTTTTGACAGTGCCACCGGACAGTTGACTGGCATAGTCGATAGTCTGAATAGCTTTAGTATAGAAATTACCGCCAGCAATGCCACGGGCTCTGACACCTTTATTGCAAGCGTTAATGTGCAATCGGATAACGCACCGATAATCAATGGTTATGCCAGCAGCTGCTCAATCGATAATGACTGGTGTGACTTCAGCTTTAGTGATAATCCCGGCTGGAGAGCCTCGGTTAACCGGCTCACCATCGGTGCGCCTTATGGAATCGATGCGCCTGTCGTGTTGTTCAGCCCGAACGATTATGAATTAAGCGCGGGTAATCTACGCCTTAAAATTAACGCGATCAATAATATGGTCAAGCAGGGCGGTAACTATCAACTCCTGATATCCGCCACAGGCTATTCAGACAGTAGCGTTGACTTTATGCTGGACGGTGGTGCTGCCGTTGTTGGCACATTCTCGGTAACACCTGCATTTTCAGCGGGTCAGGTCTCTACCGTTAGCGCTCAGGTCACCAACCGGTTTGGAATCCCTTTCAGCTATGCAGAAGTGATAACCGAACTGAATATTAAAAATCTGACACCTAATATCGACGAAGTTTATAAAGCCAGGGAAAGTCAACAGGCCGCCTGGCAAGCGCTCACCCTGACATCATTCTATTCGGATTCTACGGGCAATGTTTCCTTTCAACTCGGCCTGCCCGGATGTATCAGTATCGATGATGGTTTTCAGTTAAATATGGGGGCGCAGTCTGTACAGTATTTGAATAGTGCTAGTGACTGTATCGATGTCGACTGGATCAACCGGGAAGCCTATATAGACCTGGGTCATATCGCAGAAGACAGCCAGGGTAATAGCTATATGGTCTATTCCAGTAACACAGACTTTGCCGGCATAATACATCTCGGTGCGTCAACCTTGAATGACCTGTATCTGGTCAAGCTGGATAGAAATGGTGAGCAAAGATGGGTCAGAGCAATCGCCACGAACAGCTTTGAAACAGTCGCTTCACTGGTCATAGTAAACGATGAAATCTATATCGCAGGTTCCACCGGCACGGATGGCGATATCGATGGAGCAGGAGATCAGATTGCGTTGGGGATGAATGATCAATTTGTGGTCAAATACAATACCAGCGGAGATCGTCTGTGGACACGCCAGTTTGGAACAGCGCTGAATGATTCCGTGTATATAATGGCAACGTATAATAACCAGTTGTACCTGATCTCGAAGGTTGGTTTTACTAACGAGGCTCCGGCACCAGCAAATACAGCGATGTATACCTTGTCGCTGGATGGTACCAGCCTGCAGATGGTGATGGATAACACGACCTCTACAGCATTGATCGACCGAGTAGCGGGGAGCTATTCCTTCATGCAAATCGATGCTGCCGGAAATTTTTATCTGGTCGAAGGAAACGATGTCTACAAATTTAATAATAACGGACTGCAGTTACAGCAAAGTAAAGCCCTGAGCAAAAATATCGATGCCATGGTACTGACGGATAATGCGCTGTGTGTTGCATCGGACGCTGCCGACATCAATGCTACCGCAGCCGTTAAAATAAGCTGCTTCAACACGTCTGACCTGGATTTACGCTGGGAAAAACTGATTGAATCCAATGCACCGTATTTACACGAAGCCAATAGCAATGCCCGTTTAGCCGTTCGGGATAACGTGGTGTATGCGCTGCTCAGTTCCAGTGCTGAAATTTATTATGATGCGACATTGAGTGAAACACCGAACCAGACGCTGAACTTAATAGCATTCAATGCCGATGATGGTAGTGAGCTAAATCACCAAAGCTGGATCACAGAAGTACGTAGCGATGCGCTCGTGATGGCTGATGAGGTATCAATCGGGTCAACTGGAAACATCTACCTGAAAGGCCGCGTGACTCATACCTTTAACTCAAGCCTCCAGATCGGTTATATTCAGGTGGCGGGAGCGATTCAGTATCCGCAGAATACCTTCCTGATCAAAACCTCGCTGGCAGCCACGGCCACTCCGCTACCTTTGACGGGATTAACTCGAAGCGGCTTCACAAACGTAGTGACGGATCATGATCATGCATTGCAGTGGGATGATGATTTTTCCAGTGAAGATACAACAGCGACCTGGAGCCTGGCCAACAATGCCTGTCAGACAAAGGTTATGGCCGGATATACGGACTGGAGGCTTGCCACCGATGTAGAGCTGCAACGGGGTGCGGCATATACCCCACAGGAAGGCTCAAGGTTTGTAAACTATAACCCTGTTGACTGGTGGTATTACTACTGGACAGGTCTTGAAAACAGTCCAGGCTGGCATGTAGCGATCAAACCCCAGGGACCATTGGCGGATGCTTTTGATGATAACGACTGGTTAAACTTTCGCTGTGTCAGGGATAAGCTGTAGCGACCCAGGTCACATGAAGTTTTGCAGCGTGTTTAAGTCGAGTAATGAAGATGAACTTAACCGGACATTGCGCGATATTTGCGGGTTAGAGAAGTATATTTATTTTACTTCTCGCAACTTTACGACATACAACCTCACCGTTACGTTATCGACCTGAACGTGATCTAGATGCTTGAAAGTGATCACAAAATATGTGAATCTGCTTCGCACAAATTTATTTCTCAGAAAGGAAATTATAGTCATGGACATCATTGATAATATTCGACACCTAAAACAGGGCATTGTTAGATTTGTTGACCCGTGAATAATCCCGGTCAAGACTCTGAATCAAAGCAAACCCTTATCCCTAATCTATTGCAGGAAACAAACAATGCTGATAAAAAAAATAAAATGCTTCTCACTCGCAATAACGATAGCTTTTTCAATGGCCACCTTGTTAGCACCGACGGCGGCACAGGCAGCAAGCGGAAACGATCAGGTCAAGCAGGTTGAACGGAAAATTTCCAGCATAAAGCGAGGCATCGCAACCTCACCGTCGAAAGCCGAACAAGACTTGCTGCAGGCGCGTGAATTATTAGCCGAACTGGAGCAATCGGAGCCTGACAACAAAAAACTCCCACAGCTTCAAAAAAACATTGAAACCCTCGGTCAACAATTAGAGAAGCGTCTGGGTCGACCCATTGGCGGCTCAGCGCCAGAGCCTAAGAAGAGCAGCGCACCCGTTAAACAGGCGACCTTGCCTTCCAGTTTACCGAGCTCAGTTTCTTCAAGAATCAAAAAAATCGATGGCTATCTTGATGCAGTGGAAACTGCTCTGGCAAAGGATCAACTGCAGACCGCAACATCCAGGTTGAACTCAGCGCAGAAGGTCATGGATGAGATCCAGTCACGTTACAGCAGCAAGATTCCCGCAGGAAATGAAGAGATGAAAGTTGCCACCGAGCGCCTGTCTGCAGTGACTCAACAACATAACCAGGCTGCAGCGGCCGCAGCCAGTGAATCCGCCAATCAAGCGGCAAATCAGCAGAAAAAAGAAGCGCAATCACAGGAGTGGATTGAGAAATTCGCGCCATTTAACGATCGTAAAAGCGATTCATACCTGCTGATGGGCTCGTCGTTCAACAGCGCTAGCGAAGCAGAACAGAAGAAGAGTCGTGCGGCCTACGCGAAGGCCAATTCTCTACTGGCAGAATATCAAACAACAGACTTCCCCTACGGCAAGACTCAGGAGCTTGAGTTTCTCCTCCCCGGGCTTATCGACAAGCTCAAATATTTCAACGCAGACGAATCCAGCGCCCAGCAGGCAGAAGCCAACAGTGAATGGGTTGAGAAGCTTAGAGCCTATAACGATGTTGGCGCAGGTAGCAGGAAGTATCTCGTGGCCGGTGTAACCAAAAACGGGGATCAGATTAAGCAACGGGAAGCACTTTTTAATGAAGCCCAGGCAGTCTGGGCCGATTATCAGAAAGCCGAGTTCCCTCTTGGCAAGACCACAGAGCTGATCAATCTGGAAAAGGAAATGCAGCAAAAGCTGGCGGAAATGCCCGATGTCTTGCGTAAAAGCCGTATCCTGGTGGCCGCAGAACTGGAAGGTGACATCGATCGGGTATTCGCCAACCTGAATAAGGATACCGACTGGAAGAGCGATACTTCAAAGAAACCGAGTATCGCTATGCAGCGGGATATCGAGCCTTTACGCAATGCACTGCAGAGCTATGCCGGATTAGTAGAGCCAACGGATGCCAGCTTGCTTAAAATGCAGAAAAAGATTGCGGATATAGAGCAGCTTGACCAGAAAAATCGGTCCATACGAGCCGAACGCACATTTATGGAAGCTGACCGTTTTAGCGGCAAAGGTGCGGAAGACATGAAGAATAAGGTCAGGGATATCGTCAAACAGAAAATTCCCGGCGCCAAACTACTGCGCGTAACATTGCGCGCCGAAGCCTGGCAGGAAGAGAGTGTTACGGAGTGGACGGACACCACCAAAACAGCATCGCGCTATCGCGTTACGCGGTTTATGACCGCCCATGCGGCTGCAAAATCTGGAGATGGCAAGGTATACCTGCACGGCGTTCATCTTGCCAGCGATCGAACAGGCGATGGGAGCTGGGGCCCTCTGTATGGCAATATTAAGTGGTCAGACTGGATGGCTGAAGAAAACGTAAACAAATAATCCTCAGGACATACACCAAAGACATCTGACCTATCTCGGAGTTATCGGGTTAGAGAATATTGTTCTCTGACCCGGTTTTACTCAGCGTCATTCCGGCATGATCTTAGCCAGAATAACCGCCAGAAAACCCTATTTTTTCTGTTTTCCCCTCGTCATTCCAGCGCACGACTGAAGGGATTCAGGAGGTAGAGCGAAGCAGGATGCCAGAGCCGAGGCTGGAATCCAGAGAAACTGCGACAACTGGGAGTTCTTAACCCCAGCCTCGACTCTGGCTCCTTTCCGGCATTATCTTAGCCGGAATAACCGTCAGAAAATCCTATTTTTTCTGTTTTTTCCTCGTCATTCCGGCGAACGACTGCAGGGAGCAGGAGGTAGAGCGAAGCAGGAGCCAGAGCCGAGGATGCCCGTAATAAAAAAAGTGACTCGCACACTAAAAAGGAATTTGCTACGTAGTCAGGACTGCTTTAGTGTGTAAAAATCAATCCGGTAAGATTCAGATTTAAAGTACCAGCCCTTAACCTCAAAATCATGCTTTTTCCAGCGATGGACAAAGGTTGTTCCCAACAACCCCTTGCATTTCTAACATCTCTGGCAGTCATACCATGTCGAGTCTGGCATGACGATTCCTCTGCTTTTAGTTTACGAACTTTCTGGTGGGCCAATTCTGGTTTTATTGATTAATGCCGTATTAAAAAAACACGATAAGCGAACACGATATCGACGTAATAAGCGAATTGTGGTACAACTCAATAAGCGAATTATCGTACGGCACAAAAAGCGAACAACAGACCATGGCAACTCCATCTGAAAAACTGGCAGTATCCCTTGAGGCTCTCCACCACCTGCAGGAGCGTGGCATCGTTGCCATACGCTCTGCCGACCTGACACGAACCCATAGAGAGCGACTCAGCAAAAATGGTTTCCTTGAGGAGGTCATCAAGGGCTGGTACATCGCTGCTAATCCAGATCTACCGAATTCAGAAAGCACCACATGGTATGCGTCGTTCTGGCAATTTTGTGCAGCCTACCTAAGGCAACTTAAAGGAACAGACTGGTGCCTTTCACCTGAGCAATCGCTATCTTTGCATGCTGAGAACTGGACGGTTCCAAAACAGCTTTTGGTTCGCGCTGCCCGGGCGCGCAATAACATTACCGCTTTACCATATGGCACCTCATTACTGGATACAAAATCGACCCTGCCAGAGGAAAGTGATATTGCGCAGATAAATGGCCTACGCATTTTTTCACTACCCGCAGCATTAGTGGCCTGCACCCCCCGATATTTTGAGCAAAATCCGACCGATATTCGAGCCGCTCTATCCATAGTACGTGATGCATCCGAAGTACTTGAACCCTTACTTAAGGGCGGAAACAGCACTATTGCAGGAAGGCTTGCGGGCGCATTTAGAAATATTGGTCGCGGTCGTATTGCAGATAATATCGTGAGCACGATGCGCTCTGCCGGATATGATGTACGCGAAAATGATCTCTTCCAGTCTAAGGCTCCAGTAACTTTTTCCACGCATGAAATATCTCCATATGCCAATCGTATTCGTTTAATGTGGCAGGAAATGCGTGAACCCGTTATCGAGCGTTTTCCGGCAGCTCCCGGCCTGCCAAAAGAAACCAAAGCCTACCTCAAACATGTCGAAGATGTTTATGTCACGGATGCCTATCACTCGCTATCGATTGAAGGCTATAGAGTTAGCCCGTATTTGATCGAGAAAGTGCGAGACGGGGCCTGGAACCCGGATAGCAACAGGGATGATACAGAGCAGCGAAATGCAATGGCTGCGCGTGGATACTGGCAAGCCTACCAGCAAGTAAGAAAAAGTATTCTAAAGGTTCTGAACCACGATAGTCCGGGCGAGGTAGCCTATGATGACCACAGCATCTGGTATCGAGAGATGTTTGCACCAGGGGTAGTCGCGGGCATTCTAAAGCCTTATGATCTTGCTGGTTATCGTAATGCACGGGTATATATACGAGCATCAAAACACACTCCACCGGGAGCAGAGGCAGTGCGTGATGCCATGCCAGTCCTGTTTGAATTGTTGCAATCAGAAACCGAAGCTTGTGTGCGGGTTGTACTCGGGCACTTTATTTTCGTGTACATCCATCCTTACATGGATGGCAATGGTCGCATGGGCAGATTTTTAATGAATGTGATGTTAGCAAGTGGCGGTTATCCCTGGACGATTATTCCAGTTGAGAAACGTAACTCCTATATGTCGGCGTTAGAAGACGCGAGTGTAAATCAGAATATCGTTCCTTTTACGGACTTTCTGGCGTGGCTGGTAAGTGATGGATTAGAGTGAACGACAGGAGTTATCAGCCATAGACAGTGCTTGCTGTGCGATAGAAAAAGGTTGCTCCCAACAACCCTTTGCATTTCCACCATAATCGATGTTCGGTATGACGATTTCCCCCTCTCCTTCTATTTATCTACTTTCTGGCGAGACCGGTTTGACCTGACAATAGAACGGGGTGAGAGCGCTGGGACTTTTATGCTGTGGTATTTGTTTTAATTCTGGAGACGTTGATCCTACTCAGTGCCCGCAGTGCAATGGACAAAGGCTTCTCCCAACAACACCTTTGCATTTCCACCATCACTGGCAGTCATAGCCGATCAAGTCCGGTATAACGACACTCCCGGTGCTGTTCGCTGGATGCACTTCCATAGCCGCAAACCATTGGCAAATGCCGAGTAAAAAGGTAAAGAAGGGTGAAACCACCACTAATCCAGCATGCTTTTCGGGTGTTTAGCCAGTCTTTATAGTGTAAAAAAAATATATATTCCCTGCCTTTTTGCTGTCAGGAATTTTTACAGCATCCGTCAAAAACCACTCATTACACATAGACAGGCCACTGCCCACCTCAAGCCCAGCATATAGGCACATTAATTGCTTCTAATAAATATAGAGTGAATAGTCAGCTATAGCTTTTCCATTTTTTGACTTATCCGAGGTACTCGCAAATGAATAGCAACAAAATTTCCAACAAACAAACTCCCGTTTATCTGATTACAGCGGCTAAAGGGATCTTCCTGTCCGCACTTTTGGCATCCACCTCCGCGTTTGGTGGCATTATTTCTACCCCTGTCACCCCGGTTGCTACCAATGTTGGTGGTTATTCCATGACGGCATTCCACCTGCCGACCGGCGACAACAATACTGCAAATTCGGCAACTTCCTTAAACGGGGACATTGTAAACTTCACCAACATGAACGGAGCTAGCGCTCAAAGCATGACAGTCGGTGATCAAAACGATTCTACCAATACCAACGATGCCTGGTGGAGTGGGTCAAGCGATTCTTTCTATTACGCTGATTTAACTGTTCACTGGCTGGAACTAATAATGCCAGCTAACACTCTGGCTTTTTCCCTGACCATTGACGCCAATTTCAGTGCAAGTGCCTGGATTCTTGGTGTGGCAGATGATGGTAGTGCCGTTGATACGGCTAATAGAAACTTCGCCATGAATGCGAATGGTTCATTTACCCCGACACCCTCCTATACGATACCGCTTAGTGGCCCATCCAAGTCATTTGGCTTTTATGCAGACAACTCCGGCGGCAGCTGTAATACCATATCTAAGGTAGTGATAGATCCTACCTATTGGGGAATGGGAGATTTCTCCATCCACGTTGATGATAATGCCTGTGCTGTTCCAGAGCCCAACACAATATTGCTGATGTTGATGGGTCTTATGAGCACTTTTACAGCCGTATTTATTAGACGTAAGGCTTAATAAAACTGCATAAGGCTTTTAAATTAAAACCGTCTCAACCTTTTCATGGTTGAGACGGTTTTTTTTATTCATCACCATTTAAAGATCATTAACGGCCTGTTCAGGAACAAGTGACTCCTATTTACTCAAGCCAGATTTATTCACTCGTCCTCCACAGTTTGTCCTGAAGCCGTTCATTCCGCCAATCGATACAGATATACAGATTAATGGAATGAATTGCCGTATTTAAACCCTTATACCAGCCCCGAAGCCTGCACATCGGCATGGTAGGAAGATCTTACCAGCGGCCCGCTCGCGACATGCTTGAACCCGATCGATTCACCATACACCTTCAGCTCGTCGAACTGCTGCGGGGTGTAGTAGGCTTCTATCGGCAGATGTGAATCGGAGGGTGCCAGGTACTGGCCGATGGTGAGCATGCTGCAGCCATGTGCACGCAGGTCGCGCATCACTGACATGATCTCATCGACCTCTTCTCCCAGACCGACCATCAGGCCGGACTTGGTCGGTACCTGCGGGTGACGCTCGCCGAAGCGCCGGATTAGATCCAGCGACCATTGATAATCCGCCCCCGGTCGTGCCTTTTTATACAACCTTGGCACCGTTTCCATGTTGTGATTGAACACATCGGGTGGTGCTAGAGACAGGGCGTCGAGCGCGATATCCATGCGCCCACGGAAATCGGGAGTCAGTGTTTCCACCCGGATGCCGGGTTGAGCGGCACGCACGGCCGCCACACAATCGGCAAAGTGTTGCGCTCCACCATCGCGCAGGTCATCTCGATCGACTGAAGTGATGACGACGTATTTCAGGCGCATGCTGGCGACCGCATCGGCCAGCTGCGCCGGCTCTGCAGTATCCACCGGTAACGGCCGTCCATGTCCGACTTCACAGAATGGACAACGCCGCGTACACACCTGACCCAGGATCATAAAAGTAGCAGTGCCATGCCCGAAACATTCGGGCAGGTTGGGACAGGCCGCTTCTTCACACACGGTGTTGAGTTTATTCGCGCGTAACAGCTCGCGTACCTTTTCCGCCTGACGGCCGGTGGGCAGCTTGACCTTCAGCCATTTCGGCTTGGGTAAATGGTTTGCCTTCGGCACCACCTTGATCGGGATGCGCGCGAGCTTGTCGGCCCCGCGTAACAGTACCCCGGGCTCAGGACTCTTGTAGGTTTCATTACTCATCAGCGCTTCTTCGGCATGTACAGATCGGTGATGGTGCCTTCGAACGCTTCCGCCGCCATCGCGACCGTTTCCGACAGGGTTGGGTGTGGATGTACGGTGAGACCGATATCGGCCGCATTCGAGCCCATTTCGATCGCATGTGCCATTTCCGCAATCAGTTCACCGGCATTTACACCGACGATACCAGCACCGATCAGACGATCGTTTTCTTCATCGAAAATCAGCTTGGTCATGCCTTCTTCTCGCGCGATAGATAGCGCGCGTCCACTGGCTGCCCACGGGAACACTCCCTTGCCGTATTTGATGCCCTGCGCCTTGGCTTCGATCTCGGTGACTCCGACCCACGCCACTTCAGGATCGGTATAGGCAACCGACGGAATCACCCGCGCATCGAAGTGACTCGGTAAGCCACTCGCGGCTTCGGCCGCCGTCTTGCCTTCGTGCACCGCCTTATGCGCCAGCATCGGCTGCCCGATGATATCGCCAATAGCAAAGATATGCGGCTGCGTGGTGCGCATCTGGGTATCCACTACCTGCACAAAGCCACGATCATCCACCGCTACGCCGGCTTTTTCGGCGGCGATGGTTTTGCCGTTCGGGATACGCCCAACGGCAACCAGAATTCGGTCATAGGTCTGTGGTTTATCCGGTGCGTTCTTACCATCGAAGCTGACGGTAAGGCCTTTCTTGTTGGCTTCTACGCCGGTCACGCGGGTTTCCAGCCAGATATTGTCGTAGCGTTTTTTGATCCGCGTCAGCAGCGGCTTCACGATGTCTTTATCCGCACCGGCCACGATATTGTCGAGCATTTCGACTACGGTAATCCTGGTGCCGAGTGAAGCGTACACGGTAGCCATTTCCAGACCGATGATGCCGCCACCGATGACCAGCATGGTTTTCGGCACATCCTGCAGTGCCAGTGCACCAGTAGAATCGATTACGCGTGGGTCATCTGGAATAAACGGCAGATGCACTGCTTCCGAACCAGCCGCAATCACCGCATTGTCGAATTTGATCACGGTCTTTTTGCCATCGGCAGCAATCACTTGTACATGGTGCGGATCAAGAAAGGTTCCAGTGCCTTTGACGACTTCGACCTTACGCTGTTTGGCCAGCCCGCTCAGGCCGCCGGTCAGGCGTTTGACCACGCTATCTTTCCAGCCGCGCAGTTTATCCAGATCAATCTTTGGCTTGCTGAAGGTAATCCCGTGTGCGGCCATATCTTCCGCTTCATCCACTACTTTAGCTGCATGCAACAGCGCCTTGGAAGGAATACAACCGACATTCAGGCATACCCCGCCGAGCGTATCCCAACGTTCAATCAGTACCGTTTTCAGACCCAGATCGGACGCTCTGAACGCGGCTGTGTAACCACCGGGGCCGGCACCCAGCACCAGCATCTGACAGCTGATATCGGCACTGCCGCCATGACTGGCCGAGGCCGGTGCTGCCGCAGGTGCCGCAACCGGTGCAGATTTAGCGGCGGCAGGTGGTGCTGCAGCTGCGGCGGCACCCTCGACTTCCATCAGGCAGATAACCGTGCCCTGCGAGGCCTGATCACCGACCGCAATCTTCATTTCCTTAATGGTGCCAGCATCAGAGGATGGAATATCCATCGACGCCTTATCCGATTCCAGCGTAATCAACGCATCTTCGGCAGCGACCTTATCGCCCACCGCCACCAGCACTTCGATTACATCCACGTCACTGAAGTCCCCGATATCAGGAACCTTGATTTCAATTATTTTACTCATGTATATCTCCAGGTTCGTTCAGGGTTACAGGATCAGGTTACGCACATCCGACAGGATGAAGGCGAGATAACTGACAAAGCGTGCCGCGTAGGCACCATCGATGACGCGATGATCGTAAGACACCGCCAATGGCTGAATCAGACGATCGACGATTTCACCATTCATGCGCTTGAGCTGAATCTGCGAACGGGTCAGCCCCAGAATACCAACTTCTGGCGCATTCACGATCGGGGTAAAGTTGGTTCCACCGATGCCACCCAGGCTGGAGATAGTAAAACAACCACCCTGCATGTCGGCCGCTTTCAACTGACCGTCTCTGGCCTTTTTTGAAATTTCTCCCAGCTCACGGCCGAGATCGAAAATACCCTTACGGTCCACATCTCTGATCACCGGAACCACCAGACCATCCGGTGTATCTACCGCGATACCGATATTATAAAACTTACGCTGAATCAGGTTTTCACCGGCATCATCCATTGCGCTATTGAACTTCGGATATTCCTTTAATCCAGCCACCACGGCTTTAAGCATAAAAACCAGCGGGGTCAGGCCAAAGCCCATCTGCTTGGCGCGATCTTTCAGCTGCTGGCGATACTGTTCCAGCTCGGTGATATCGGTTTCATCAAAGTGTGTGACCTGCGGTACATTCAGCCAGCACTTGTGCAGATGTTTGGCCGAGAGCTTGCCGATGCGACTCATCGGAACGGTTTCGATGGTACCAAACTTGGCCCAGTCCGGTTGAGTGATGAGCGGTATGCCCATGCCGGTTGCCGGCGCGGCAGGCGCTACTTTGCTGGCAGCAGCAGCTGGTGCGGCGGCGGCTACAGCCGTTTGACCACCACTATTATGAAAGTTTTTCACATCGTTTTCGGTAATGCGATTATTACGCCCGCTACCGACCACTCTGGCCAGATCAACACCCAGTTCACGTGCGATACGACGGATCGATGGACTGGCGTGTGCACGCCGGAATGCAGCTGCGTCGGTACTGGAGGCTGCCGCAGGGACACGTGCAGGAGATTTAGCTGAACCACCCTGCTGAGCAGCGGCTGGAGCTGCCACCGCAGCCACTGACGCTTTGCCTTCCAGCACCAGAATCAGACTACCCTGCGACACCTGATCACCAACCTTCACCTTAACTTCTTTGACTATGCCACCTTTCGGTGCCGGTATATCCATCGAAGCCTTATCCGATTCCAGTGTAATCAGTGCATCATCTTCTTTAATGGTGTCGCCGGCATGCACCAGCACTTCGATCACATCAACGCTGGAAAAATCACCGATGTCGGGTACACAGATATCTTCCAGCGCAGCCCCACCGTAGCCACCACCGGAACCGCTAGGGGCCGGAGTGGCCGCTGCCGTACCGGATACGCGCGGTTGTGAATTATCGCTCGCGACATTCACGCTTGCTTCTGCGCCGCTTTCCAGCAACAGGATCAGGCTACCCTGCGACACTTGATCACCGACCTTAACCTTCACTTCTTTAACGACCCCGCCTTCAGAGGCAGGGATATCCATCGAGGCCTTATCGGACTCAAGGGTTATCAGTGCATCATCTATAGAGATGGTATCGCCGGCTTTCACCAGCACTTCGATGACATCGACATCGGAAAAATCACCGATATCGGGTACATAAATTTGTTTAGCCATGATTGACTCCTGTTCGGTGAATTAAGCGTACAAAGGATTGGGTTTATCAGCATCGATGCCATACTTTTCCATCGCCTTAAGCACGGTTTGATAGCTGATCCTGTCTTTCGCTTTACTCGATTTCTGCTGGTCGGCGAGTGCCTTGAGTGCGGCAATGGTGACGTAATGTCGATCCACCTCGAAATGTCTACGCAACGCTTCACGGCTGTCTGAACGACCGAAACCATCGGTGCCCAATACCTGGTATTCACCGGGTACGAAGGCACGAATCTGTTCCGCGTAGTTCTTCATGTAATCGGTCGCAGCGATCACTGGACCTTCACACCCCAGCAGGCACTGCTCAACCCAGCTCTGTTTAGGAGTCTGATCGGCATGCAGCAGATTCCAGCGCGCACAGGCCTGACCATCACGTGCCAGCTCGTTAAAACTTGGCGCAGACCAGATATCGGCAGTCACACCCCAGTCATCACGCAACAGATCAGCGGCGGCAATCACTTCACGTAAAATGGCGCCACAGCCCATCAATTGCACCCGATGCTTCGCTTTTGGCGGACCCTGCTGGAACTTATACAGCCCATTGATGATGCCCTGCTCAGAGCCTTTCGGCATCTCTGGGTGATGATAGTTTTCATTCAGGGTAGTCAGATAGTAGTAAACGTTTTCACCCTTTTGATACATCCGCTTCAGGCCATCATGGAAGATAACCGCCAGTTCGTAGGCAAAGGTCGGATCGTAGGCAATACAGTTGGGGATAAACGACGCGAACAGCTGGCTATGCCCATCCTGATGCTGCAGCCCTTCACCATTCAGTGTTGTACGCCCGGAAGTACCACCGATCAGGAATCCACGTGCCAGCATGTCGCCAGCCGCCCACGCCAGATCGCCCACGCGCTGAAATCCAAACATCGAATAAAAGATATACACCGGAATCATCATCACGCCGTTATTCGCATACGAAGTCGATGCGGCAATCCAGGACGACATTGCACCATCTTCGTTGATGCCTTCTTCCAGCAATTGACCGGATTCAGATTCCTTGTAAGGCATGATGTCTTCGGCATCCATCGGCTTGTACTTCTGCCCTTCCGGCGCATAGATACCGACCTGACGGAACATGCCTTCCATACCGAAGGTACGCGCTTCATCCGGCACGATCGGCACCAGGCGCGGACCGATTTCCTTGTTACGCGCAATCGCGACCATTAAACGTACCATAGCCATCGTGGTCGACATGGTGCGCTGACCGGTGTCCTTCAGCAATGCATCGAAGATCGACAGATCGGGAATATTCAGGGTTTCAAACTCAGTCGCACGACTGGGTAGATAACCGCCCAGCGCCTGACGATGTTCGTGCAGATACTTCATCTCGGGCGAATCGATCGCCGGACGATAGAAACCGGCCGCTTCCACCGTGGCATCATCCACCGGGATATGGAAACGTTCACGAATCTTCTTTAACTGATCGGCGCTCAACTTCTTTTGCGAGTGACTGATGTTCTGCCCTTCACCGGCTTCACCCATGCCATATCCCTTGATGGTATGGGATAGGATGACGGTCGGGCGATCCACCGACTCGGAAGCAGCGGTGTAGGCAGCAAACAGTTTTTCCTGGTCATGCCCGCCACGTACCAGATCATAATAGATCTCATCGTCGGTCATGTCAGAGACCATTTCTTTCAGCTCAGGGTACTTGCCAAAGAAATTTTCTCGCACATAGGCACCGCCTTTACTTTTGAAGTTCTGGTATTCTCCATCCACGCACTCCATCATGCGCTTGTGCAACAGGCCAGTGGTATCGCGTTTCAGCAGGCGATCCCAGCCAGTACCCCACAGCACCTTGATCACTTTCCAGCCGGCACCCTTGAAGTTACCTTCCAGTTCCTGCACGATCTTGCCGTTACCGCGTACCGGGCCATCCAGTCGTTGTAAATTACAGTTCACCACGAACACCAGGTTGTCCAGATTCTCGCGTGCGGCCAGCGAGATAGCACCCTGAGATTCCGGCTCATCCATTTCACCATCACCGAGGAAGGCCCAGACCTTGCGCCCTTCGGCATGATTTTCGGCTTTTTTCGACAGCCCGCGATTTTCCAGATACTTCAGAAAACGCGCCTGATAGATCGCCATGATCGGCCCCAAACCCATCGATACGGTAGAAAACTGCCAGAAATCGGGCATCAGGTAGGGATGCGGATAGGAGGATAACCCTTTGCCAGCCGCTTCTACACGGAAATTCTCCAGCTGGGTTTCATCGATACGACCTTCCAGGTAGGCGCGCGCGTAGGTTCCGGGTGCGGTATGGCCCTGAATAAACACCATGTCGGCACCGTTTGGATGATTCGGGCCTTTCCAGAAATGGTTGTAACCGACTTCGTACATGATCGCAGAAGACTGAAAACTGGCGATATGGCCGCCCGGTTCGGCCGGTTTACGGTTTGCACCCACCACCATCGCGGTTGCATTCCAGCGCAGTGCACGTAGAATTTTACGTTCGGTTTCCAGGTTACCCGGATAGGGTGGCTGTTTATGTGCGGGAATGCTATTCACATACGGGGTATGCGAGGTATCCGGTGGCTCGACACCCGCTTCGTAGGCTTTATCCAGGGTTTTGCGCAACAGGAAATGTGCACGTTCAGCACCATCGCGCTCGACCACAACATCGATGGAGTCTTCCCATTCACTGGTTTCCTGCGGATCCAGGTCGGGTGTTAATACTTTGTTCATGTTCTCTCCTAATTTGGGTGGCTTGGCAGAACAGCAACTCCCGTATCAGGTGCAAACATCATTAGCGCTTACTCCAGCATATTGTAGGGTTTATGCCTCTGCCGAAAATGGAAGTTCCATCAGCGGCCGGTTATTCAGGTTTTTTTACAGACTTCAATTTAACCTGTTATCAAAGAATACTCTCACCGGAGTTGTTTTTTTATGTTGCAAATATCCGTCCCTGAAGTGACCTAAAACAATGATCAATGTAGAGATCACTGATATTTTCCTTATAAGTTGCCGAATATACTATCAATTAAATGATATATACATATCAATTTAATTGATCAAGGCACCTGAGACGGCTTTCCTTTGCCCGGGTACTCTGGAAATTCAAGCTCCAGCTCGTGATAAAAGAGAGCAATCGCCTGCAAACCGTTCACTCAGACCTGTTAAAATCACAACAGCCATCTTGCATTACCTGCTGGCGGCAGCTGCTGCTAGCCAACCTCATCGAAGCAAACACCACCCAATACCCTGTGCACAAGGAACCTGATGCTACACCCAGCCCACACTGTTGAACTTGAATATTTTATCGGCTCTGCGCTGCATGCCTTCGTCATCGTCTGTCTTCACTGGGTTTGCCGAGTGCGAGCTACTGAAAAAACTTAGCGCGTCAAAGATTGATCTATGGCATGGGATACGGCTTTATATCGGCGCAAAAGGAATGTGCTGTGTAGTTCGCAGTAGCGGGTTTTGATAGAATATCTGTTATTAATTCTTCATGGAAAACTCATCAGGAGAACATCTTGTGAAAAATTTAGTTTGGGACGAATCCCTGTCTGTCGAGGTCGATGAAATCGATGAAGATCACCGTAGACTGGTCGATCTGTTTAATATTCTCAGCCATTCTGTAACGGATGGTGATGCGGATGATTATATCGATGCGGTACTGGAAGAGTTGATCAGCTGTACCATCTGGCACTTCAGGCACGAAGAACGTCTGATGATAAAGCATCAATACGCCGGCCTGGGGGAGCATAAAGCTGAGCATCAAGCCTTAATCGATAGCGTGAGGGATTTACAGAAAACATTTCATCAGGTGAATAAACTGCTCACCAGTGATGACATCGAGTTTCTGGCCAACTGGTTAACCGAGCATATCCTCGGGCAGGACATGAAGCTGGGGTTTTATCTTATGCGGGCGATGTAGAAATATTCGTCACGTTCAACAATCACAAATTGTAAACTTGAGCGTACAGGTAATCGGGCCTGGTGCCTAATTCATAATCTGCGCAAGTTCCTGCATCAGTGTCTGCGCTGAAATACCATGTGCAAATTTGGTAACAAAGCGACCATCCGGAGCCATCAGGTAAAGACTTGCACTATGATCCATCGCATACTGATCAGGCTCGGACCCCTTATCATAAATCTTTTCATAGCGAACCTTAAACTGATCCGCTACACGCCGGATCATCTGCTCAGAACCGGTTAATCCCATCAATCGTGGATCAAAATAATTCACATATTGATTCAGCCTTTTTATCGTATCGCGCTCGGGATCGACCGAAATGAAATAGGGTTGAATCTCCAGCGCGCGCGCTCCCAGTAAGCCGAGCGCCTGAGTGAGTAACGCCAGCTCTGTCGGACAGATATCCGGACACGAGGTATAACCAAAAAATATGATCGAGTAATGCCCCTGCATATCCTGCTCGGTAAAATTCTGACCCAGATGATTGGTTAAAATATAGCGCCCACCAAGTCCGTCGATAATGGGCACATCGTCGCTTAGGGCGGTTGAACGGGCCTGTGCCGCCACATCCATATCCGCATTCAGGCAGCGCTTGATGACATCCGTGTTGTACGCCATTAACTGCAGGTATAGATCAGGCCCTGCCTGCAGATGTCGGCCTAGCGTATCCAGCTCTCCTACATTGATGGACTGCCCCTGCCTTAATAACTCAAGATGTTCGGCGGGCATGCTCTTATCGATAAACAGACACACTGCCTCCTTATTCTGAATGCGACTTCTAACCTTCAGCAGATTAATCGCATCGGTGCTATCCCACGGAGAATCGGTGACACGATCCAGCGTCTTTAACGCATAGGCCTGTTCAAAATAATTCAGATTATCGAAATACATCACGCCCAGGCCGGCTTTCAGGCCTCTATAACCATACTCGTATTCCTTATCGATACGCTGCAGTGGAATCAGCAACTCCATCCGATTGCGCACATAGATATGCGCACGCGCTGGATCGAGCTGAATAAATAATTCGGTTAACTGATCGAGCAGAATGATGACGTTGCGGTCATCCATCCAGAAAAATGGATCTCTGGCATCCGGATTCTGGCGCGATGGCAGAATCTTCATATCGGTGCTGGACAGCAGTTCAACCACTTTCACCGACGCGGGTAATTTTTCGATCACCGGCTGCAGCGTTTTTTCCAGTTCCGACCCGACCCAGAGTAGTAACTGTGCACTGTCCAGTTGCTGCTGATGTGCAGCCGTCAACCTGAAATTATAAGGCGTTTGTTGTTGATCGATTAATAACACGGGCTGCCCGATGTCTTTCATCAAACCCGCCACAATCGAGTGCACCGGTTTAATACTGACAATCACCCTGAAGTCATCTGCAGCCTGTAGATGAACACTGCCGAGCAGTGTCAGTAACGCGAGCAGGCTTCTAGCTATGAAGTTGAAGGAACGGATCATGGAAAGGCTTTTTCGATATTGCCAATCGCAGCCTCCAGCTGCTGCTCAAACATTTCCAGTGAAGGGCAACTGCTGTCTGAAGTCATAAATTCCATAAACGACTCATTCGTGCTGCGCTCAAAGCGGTCGCCCAGTTCACGTTGCTTGGGTAGATGTAACACCAGCACCATCTTGATTTTCTGCATTTTTTCGACGTAACGGCATTGCAGCGCGACGCCATTCAGGCGACCCATCTCTGCAATCGATTCCAGCTCGGTCGGGGTGGCACTGATGACAGGCGATGACCCCAGCAGGGTAAACATAAGGGTTAAAGCAGAGAGGGATTTTCGCATGTTATATCTCGTTCAAAAAGCATCATTAATGAATGGATCCGGTTTGCTCTATCATGAGTAACAGATGGGCAGGGATATCCTGTGCATTGGAAAAATTAGTATCCTTTAAAACCGCGTTGGTAAATCTTGCATGACTCAACTTTGCTTCTATGAACTGGGCGTAATCCAGACTTGCACCATTCAACAGGGCATTGCTCATATTAGCACGGGTAAAATCAGCCTGCTCCAGTGCGCCACCGGTCAATACCGCATTATAGAAATTGGTATCACGTAACTGACTCGATATCAGTACCGCGCGTTGCATAAAGCAGCCCACAAATTTACTCCGGTTCAGGTTACTTTCTTCGAGTGAAATATCTTTCATGTAGGCCTCGGTGAAATCGGCTTCCTGAGCGATTACTTCATTCATATTCGAGCCGAACATATTGGCACCAGTAAACTGGCTATTACTCAATATCGAGCCATTAAACGTAGTATGAAACAAATCTGCAGCGGTTAAATCGGCATGGGTGATCACGCAGTCCGTCATAAACGCCCATTTCATATCGGCCTTACGAAAACTGGCATCGGCCAGATTACAGCCCTGCATTTTCGCGTTGGTAAAATCAACACCATCCATTAATGCTCCCTGCAAATTAATGGACCCAAGATTCCTGCCATTAAACGAACAATGGCGTAGATCGGTTCTGGCGACTGGTGTTGCGCAATCACCTTTCGGAAGCTCATCGGCACACACCTGTTGATATAGCAAAACGGTTACGCAAAGTGCTGAGACTAGCCGGTACAATTTGAACCTCCCTAAAAGTCATATTAAACCGGAATCAGGATGAATTCACTTTGATATGTATCAAGCATTTTTCACTACCAACTGGTTATACTAAATCATGTTCAATTTTCCGATCATCCCATGCACTTAAAACTTCCTTTTTTGATTTTGTTTAGCCTTATTTCAACGCACGCCCTCGGGGTTGAGTATGACCCGGGTATCGGTGAAGAAATCAATGAAGTCTGTGCTGGCTGTCATGGTGAGTTTGGACAGGGCGGAAAAGAAGGTGAGTACCCACGTCTGGCCGGTATGCCTGCGCTGTTTATCGCTCAGCAGCTGGAACTTTTCCGTGACCGTAAACGGCCCAATCTTGCGATGATCGAGTATATCGATGAAAGACAGATGCCGGCAGAGGATATATTGCACATCTCTCATTATCTGGCCGGCCTGAAATTGAATACACGCCTGCCTGCTGTGGATGAAACAGCGGATGATTTCGATGCCTATGCACGCCTGCTGGAATCCAAAAAACTGATGCAGATTCCGCGCGCCGAAGGCGATATAGAGACCGGTGAAAAGCTTTACAAAAAAGAATGTGCCAGCTGCCATGGCAGTGACGGTTACGGTGATGAGAAAAAGGTAGTGCCAATGCTGGCAGGGCAATACACCGACTACCTGTGGCGCCAGGTTGAAAAATTACGCAACCGTATTCGTATTCATGATGTGGATGATCCGAAGGATGAATTACTGGATGCGTTTACCGATGCCGAGCTTGCCGATATGTTCGCCTGGTTATCAACCGCAGATGATTAAACGAAAATATCAGCCCGCATGACTGACGGTGATAAACCGATACGGCACCTTTATCCGTTTATTGCCTGACCTCAGCTCCACCAGTGCTTCCCATTCCATCGCGTTTTGACTGCAGAAAGACAGTGTCGCCTTAGCGCTAAATTCACCTTTCACCATATTCTTCAGTTCTATCTGATTGAGCGGCATTTTCATATCCACCCCGTTCAGCTCGACGCTGACGCCATCCACCCTGAAACCTTCGACGAATACCTTTAGCTGTAACGGTTTGGCCAGTGGTATTTCTCGTGGCTCAATCGAAAAACTGACGCTGGCACCATCCTTCAATGCGGTCACACAGGGGCCAGCACGTAAATCACATTGCTGATCATAGGGAATAACGATGAGTTGCACCTGCTGACTCTGTAATTTTTGTTGATAAGCGGTCCAGCCGACAAGCAGGATAAATAGAACAACAATGACCCCGCCCTGAAATTTACTGATACCTTTAAACATGGACGTCTCGCAAGCCGGTTCTAGGGAAGATCACTACGCCGGAAAACCAGATAACCTATAGCGGCACACAGGCTTCCAAATAGCACCGGATAGATAACCGCATAGGCGATATAACCAGCCTGTGAAAAGTTATCCAGAATGACGTATGCCGTGGGACCGAGTAAAACCAGCTGCGGATCGAACAACATCATGGTCGCGGTTCTGAACACCTGCATCGGATTGGCCAGCGCTATCGCGACCGCTGTTTCGGGCGGCAGGTTTTCCTGAATCATGATACCGAGCAATATTAAATCGAGAAAAAGCAGTAACACCAGCCAGGTCAGAAACGCCGCACCCTGCGCCACATCCGATGAGCGTGCCAGTGTGGAGATCAGCATGCCGATGCCGAGAAAGCACCAGGCCAGCGCCATCAGCAGCGCGCTATAAAAAATGAAAAGGTTCCAGGGTATCGCCGATCCTTTGATCACACCCCATACCAGTGCAGCCAGCATGGCCATAAACACCGGCAAAAACACGACGAAGAAGCGCCCCAGAAAACGCCCCCAGAACCAGGCTGCCAGCGAGACTGGTAATGACAGCATATATTCAAAAATTCCCGCTTCTCGATCCCCTGCCACCGAGCGCACCGTGGTAATCAATACAAAGATCGGTAGTATCGCCATCGACAGCTGAATATAGGTGACCAGCAGGCGCGACAGGCCGGTAAAGCCCATCACTCTGGATTCGGACAGGCCGAATACAAACAGAATCACCACGATGCCACCGAATACCAGCGAATACACCATAAACCAGCGTGCACGCAGGGACTCGATAATATCGTTGTAGGCAGTTAGCCAGAGATGCTTCATCTTGAATTCTCGCGCTCAAGCGCCTGTTGTTGCAGTCGCAGCTGCAGTTGCTGGCCATGCAGATTGTACTTCGCTTCCACTTCGGCGATACGCAACTTCGCCTGCTCAAAATTCAGACCGCCTTCAGCCGGCTCTGACTGTGCGCCCAGACCGTATTCCATCGGTGTTGTGTTCCTGCTCACATAGGTCGCGCTTGTCGCATCAATCCATTCTTTGGTTCGATGATCAGCAACCCATAGCTCCGATTTAATTTCATCTTTCCAAGGTTGTTCCTGTAGCCATAGCGCGGCACAGCCGATATCATCAAACTTGGCCACTTTAGAACGCTTACCCTCAGGAAAATAGCGTACCTCTGCGGCGAAGTGCGGATCACTCAATACCATGCGACAGCGCTCACAGTTGTCTCTGTCCCATTTAACCTCGGCCGGCCCTGTATCAGGCTCAGACGAGCAACCCGCCAGCAGCAACAGTAGCGTGAGCACAGTCAATTTACGCAACATGTTCTTTCCTCGACTGCACCACTTCATCCATCGCGATACCTGATAGCAACGCGGCATAGCGCGATAACATCCCCAGAAAGCGCAACCGATCCGGCCCGGCTATAATACCGGTCCATATGGTATTGACAGATGACGAACTGAAGCCCCATTCGCCGAGTGCTTTGGCAAATGCAGGCTCAAACTGAACCATGCTGATCTGACAGGCCAGCTGGCTCGACATATCCACAAGATCGGCGACCACATCATCCAGCACAATCTCGCCCTGATCCATTTCCACCACCCGGTTTACCAGCGATGCAACTTCATCCAGACGATGACTCGAAATCAACATGGCCGAACTCTGCTGTTTTTCTGCCAGCAATTTAAACAGTGTGTGCCGGGCTTCAGGGTCGAGATTGGCTGCAGGCTCATCCATCACCAGTAATTCACTATCGCGCCCCAGTGCAATCGCAATCAACAGCTTCTGTTTCTGTCCACCGGAGAGTTTGACGAAGGGTTGATGTCGGTACTGCACGGCGTCAAACCCTAGCAACCCGGCCACATGCTGCATGCGTTCCGCCTCTGCTCCGCACAGGCTGGCGGCAAAGTGAATCAGTTGACCGACCGGCATCCGTAGCGGCGGTGGTAACTGTGGGACAAAACCGACTTTGGCTAATACCTGCTGACGAAACTCACGTGGATTCAGCTCGTCTACCGTCACTAGCCCGCTGCAGTTATATTCGCCCAGTAGACAGCGGATCAGCGTCGTTTTACCGGCACCATTGGAGCCTACCAGCGCAACGCGCTGGCCGCGTGTGATCGCAAGGTTAATACCTTTGAGTACCTGATTGCGCCGGAAGCGTTTACTGACATTACTAAACTGAATCATGACTTCTATTTCATCTGAACTAGAGGAACTTATCCAGGCCTTTAAACCGGTAGTTCAATGAATCGGTTGGACAGACATCCACACACATACCACAGCGGGTACAGTCCGCACTGACATCCTGATCGATATCATGTGCCCTGCCACGAATGGTTAGATCCAGTACATGCGGCACCAGACAGACCTTGCGGCAGTCGCCTTCATGATGACAGGCTTCGGCATTATAAACCACCCGTAACGGCGACAGCGTACCGACTGCAGCATAGGTCACTCCGATCGGACACACGTAGCGACACCACGCGCGACGCGAATAAAACACTTCAAACAATAGCAGCACACCGACCCAGATGAGTGCCACACCGGGGCCATAGATGATGGCGCGGCTGAGAATACCGGTGGGAGAAATGGTTTCAAACACGGTATAACCTGTCACAATCGCCAGCAAGGCAAAGATGACATAAAAAACACTGCGGGTTTTACGATGAAAGGTATGATTCCTGATGACTTTTTTATCCACCAGCCACAGATGCAGATACTCGGCCCATTCCGATAACAGGTGATAGGGACAGGCCCAGGAACAGAAGGTTCTGCCACCCAGCAGCAGCCACATCACAAAAACGGTAGTGGTACCGATAACCAGATTTAACACCACATGTTTATACGCCAGCATCACCTGCAGGGCCGAGTTTAAATCGGCGAAATGGAAGCCGACAAAACGCGATGCGGTCATCGCCCCTTCCAGTAGCTGTACATCAAATTTATAGGAAACCAGGAAAAGCACGTTAACCAGTATCAGGGTTATCCAGCGGCGTCGTTGCCACTTTCTAAAAAAGGTACCATGGTGCTCAAGATGAGCGGCTTCCAGGTCGGCCTTACTCAGCGCCCCTCGCTTCGCCTGATAGATAGCGAGTAACTCTTCAGACTGCTGACCTTTTTGCGGACGAGTCGGAGGATTACCAAAAACCTGCGAAAAGGATTCTTTTATATAGTTCAACACGATCTATCCCCAGTTCGTGGTTTTGTCGATATCAACAACGATCGCGGGTGCTGCTTCCACCGGGCAGATCATTTCACACACACCGCAACCCACACAGCCATCCAGTACCACCGGCAGCATACGGGTAATGCCATCTGCTGATTCTATTGGCTGCAGCTCTATCGCATGTTTCGGCGGGCACTCATTACCGTGCTGTTCAGCCACTCTGGCCAGAGTACCTTCTCTTTTTGCTTCTTCGCGCTGCCGGTCTTTCTCCACACACTGGGTGATTCGAATCTCGATCGGACACTGGCGCACACACAGGTCGCACAGCTCAAGATCATAAGGATGATCCGCCACCGCAATTGGATTCCAGCGGTCGATCTCATCGTAACGTAACAGGCCTTTATAATCCGGCCCTCGCACCTGCCCTTTGAATCCCCGGCCCTGAACCGCGAGGCAAGTCTTCGGCTGATCGAGTCGGGCAAACCCCATCCGCGTATCGGCCGGATAATTCAGCTCATGGGTTAAAGCACCGGTCGGACAGGCCAGCACACATTGCAGGCCATCACAGGAAAAATCACAGGCCTGTTCGCGTGCATCGATATACGGAATACCGATACCGACGCCTTCATCCAGCTCGGCCAGTTTGATCGCGTTTACCGGACATACCTGCACACACTGACCGCACTTGATACAGGCTGCAAAAAACTCCTGCTCCTCAAATACCGTTTTAAGCGCACCGGGTGGACGCAGACGTGCAGAGGAACCCTGCACAACCGGAAGTAGTCCTGCCAGCGAAAAAGTAACCACACCAGCCGTTAACACAGCAGAGCGAATAAACTCTCTGCGGTTTGTCTCTATTCGGCTTTTGCTCAGCACCCTTTTTACTTTTTTAGTCTCTTCACTCATTGTTTTGAATCACTAATTTCAACCCGAGCCGACATCAATGGGCTATCATCTCTGACCAGCATATCCGGTGTACTGAATGGGGCCAGTCGCTCCAGAAAGTCGAGCACCGCCATCACCGGAGTACCCTGAAAAAAACGAGCGGCAGGTACATCCATCCAGATGCGATCGGCATAACCGTAAAGCTCATAAGGCTTGTCACCGATACCGTCATGATCCAGATCAAAGCCTTCGTAATCATCCCAGTAGTTATCCTTCCATACATTACGGTTTGCGGTTTTTCCACCGGCTACAGAAATCTGTGTCTGATTACCCTTGAAAGAATTTCTCTCGAATATATTACCGGTCCAGTCGTTTAGAAAGTTAATCGCAACATTGGTAAACGCAATCACGTTATCATGAATCCGGTTGGTCTTTTCCGGATCATACGGAGAAACGTCGATATACAGACCGGTGGCACAGTATAGAATCTGATTGCTGGAGATCTCAACATCCGAGGTTTCCTTAAACCCTATACCCATCCCGGTAGGACCGTTGGCATAGGCGATATAATTGTTATGCACGCGCACACCATCGCTATACATCAGGAAAATGCCGACCGAATTATTTTCATAATGATTCGAGTCAACTTCGTTGAAGCGTGAGTACATAAAGTGCAGGGAGTAGCGGCCACCACGCGAATCGTTGCGCGCTATCGTATTATCGGCAGAATACCAGACCACCATATCGCGACTATCACGAATGATGTTGTCTTCAATCTTGTTATTAAAACTGTACCAGAGTCGAACCGAATCACCGCGCACGCCCAGATCGACGGGCTTGGAAGAGATACGATTACGCCGAATGATATTCGAATCGGCCTGCTGTAAGTCGATGCCAAACAGGGTGTTGTCGATCACATTATCCTTGATCACATTGAACTTGCCCCTGACCTGAATCGCGGCATCGATATCGTTATGCGAATTGCCACTGTTGGTCAGATGCATATTTCTGATTACCGCGCCATCGGTATCCAGATAGATCACGGAACCCTTACCACCGGCATCGATGGTTACCTGACCCTGACCATCGATAGTAAGCGGAAAATCCAGCGTGACCGGCCCGGCATAGATACCGGGTGGGGGAACCAGCGTCGATTTTGGTTCAGCAGCATTGATCAGGTCCTGGAAAGGCGGGTAGTCAGCCGCCATACCAGACAGGGTAAAGCCCAGTAGAAACAGCGTGCTGGCGAAACCCCTTAGCATCGACCTAGTCCGCAGATGAAGAAAACTGCTTACGCCGAATCAGAGCTGCAAATGCGAGTACCACAGACACCACCAACATCAGGAAAAAACCTGTATCAGGATAGGAGTGGGTAGCAAACTGCGCCACCTTACCATCACCGAAAACGGTCGGCATGAAGGGTTTCACCGAAAACGCGCCCATGTCGTTCAGGGTATGTCCATACCACCATAACCAGGCCGAGTAATCGATCAGAAAAAACAGCGGTAACGCCATCGGCACCAGTACCAGCAACCAGTAGAAAATACCGCCATTTTTGCGCGCACCAAAAATCAGCACCAGCATCGCCGCCAGCAATCCCCAGAATACCACCTGCAACGCCAGCTCCAGGGTTTTAACCATCGGTACGATTTCAGCCTGATTATTAAAATAGCGCCCCAGACTTTTAGCATAATGCCAGGACATCACCTGAAAAGAACTACCATCCCAGTCCTGCATATCCGAGCTTTTAGCACGATCAATGTCATAGGTTTGTTTCAACTGCTCAATCAGGCGTGTTTTATCACTATCCCTGCCTGCAGCACGTTCTTTCTTTTTTTCAATCTCTGAGGGCAGGATAACTTCCACTCCAGAGTCTTCCAGCGACTTTTTAAGTACACCGGTTATTCCGCCAATCACAAACTCCGGTTCTTCATCCGCCGAGGTCGCGCTTGCATCCTGATCCAGCGAAGTCACCAGCGCTTCCACAAATCCTGCATTCTGCAGCTGGAAACCATCTTCTGAATACATCGCCAGACTCATCCAGAGCGCAATCGCGCCAAAACCTACTGTCATTATGCTCATGCGAATGTTAGGCCGGGTACACATGAAACCAACCAGCATAACGCCCATGAAGACCACCAGAAACTGACCAAAACCTCTTTCCACCGGGCCGCCTGCCGCAATAGGGTACATCCCGACATAGTGATTGATGGTGTCCATTTCATGTACACAGTCGAGTGCTTCGTCTTCGGTAATTTCGGCTTTATCGAGCTTTTTACAGCCATTGAACACACCATTGATATGAAACTCAATGCGCACACCATCGGGAAAGGATTCTGCCGGATAGTTGGGGGCGGTCAACGATACCCACCAGATCGACGTGTAAAAAATTGCCCCCAGTAAACCAATAGCGATGACCGAGAGAATACCGACTTTTAAGGTTTGCTTATTGAAGGATTCTTTACTCATATAATGTGATCCGATATTAAAAACTGTTAACCAATGATTCCTGAAGGCAACCATTGTGATGGAAAGCTAACTCCCACTAGTGCGGGAGTTAGCCGTGCTACACCGGATAAATCCGGTTAAACCCGATTATTTGTAATCCGGGTTTCTATAGTTGACCGATGGCGCCAGATCCTTCGGGTCAACCGGACTACGTGATATCCAGTTGATAACCATCTTCATATCCTTATCGGTAAAGCGCTTGATCTGATCGACCATGTCAGGATTGGCGTTACGACGCTTGCCATCTCTGATCCATTCAAACTGACGCAGCATATAGGCGTAATGCTGACCTTCGATACGTGGATAAAACTTGTCCGGATTACCCTGACCATGATCACCATGGCATGTCACACAGTTGTCCGCGTAAAGTTTGGCACCCTGCTCATACTCTGGTGTACCTTTTTCCCATTCACCCTTTCCGTTATCCGGGTTCATCGGCAGCGATGCGATATAGGCGGTAACATCCGCCATTGCCTGCTCATCACCGATCGACTCCGGTAATGCAAATGGATACATGGTCGGGTTATCACGGTTTAATGCACGAATATCGGCCAGCTGCTTGATCAGCACTTCACGCGACTGTCCGGCAAGCTGAGGGAAAGTGCCGTTGGTCATGCCCCAGCCTTCCAGCAGGTGACAGGCCGAGCACACTTCATACACCTCGATGCCATTCTGCCGATTCGGCGTTAGCGTCATCGCCACATCCTTTTCACCGCC
>JACKQG010001320.1_pt1 | contig 34561 bp, 23 predicted proteins | sample 8237621 | NCBI WGS metagenome assembly JACKQG01 (sample SAMN15677084, study PRJNA649215) | marine metagenome | biome: marine; feature: Black Sea; material: saline water; isolation source: suspended particulate matter (SPM) from the Black Sea western gyre | collected 2013-06-09/2013-06-10 | depth...
GACGTTTCTGCAAACCATTTAACTCACTATCAATTGCCCTTACAGAGTCGAGGAGAACCAGCTGTCGCTTGCTGTAGTTGGCCAGGAGATATTTATTGAACCAGGCATTGTACCAGACCGAGCCCTTTTGAAGGTGATCAACCGTGTTTTTAATGACTATTTGCTCGTTGGCGTAATAGCCCCTTTCAGCCTTCAATTGAGAAATACGGGTGTTGGTTGACATGTAGGCCTGCCAGGCGTCATTCAAGTCTTGACCGAGCATGGGTACGACAAGCAGGAGAAGCAACAGGAGTCTGACCCTGAGAGACATCATGAGTCCTCCCTGGATTGGTTGTTCTTGCCACCGAATTCTTCGAAAAGATCGTATTTTTCCATTTTGTAGTAAAGTGTGCTGGTTTTGAGTCCCAATTTTCGGGCAGCCTTCTGTTTAACCCCTCGTGCCCAATTCAAGGCATCGCGAATCAACTCTCGTTCGGTTTGCTCCATAACCTCATTGAGTCTGCCGCTTGATTGTGTTGATTTTCTGGGGGCGTTTTCAAAGTAAATCTGTTCAGGAGTTATAGCTGGACCCTCACTGAATATGAGGAGACGCTCCAGGAAATTCTCCAGCTCACGAATGTTGCCGGGCCAGGCGTATTCACCAAGCTTGGTCATGGTTCTATTACCGATTTCCGGGACATCCCGCTTGAGTCTGCTGCATTTCATTTTCACAAAATGGAACACTAGAGCGGGGATATCCTCTGGTCTTTCCCTCAGTGATGGAATGTTCAGAGGTATTACATTCAGTCGAAAGAATAGGTCTTCCCTGAACTGCTTTTTTTCCATGGCGGATTGGAGATCACGGTTGGTGGCGGCTATTACTCTGACATCCACTTCGATCTGTTCAGTACCGCCAACACGCTGGAAGCTCTGGTTCTGTAACACGCGTAAAAGTTTGACCTGGAGTTGGGGCGAAATATCACCGATTTCATCCAGGAGAATGGTTCCCCCATGGGCCTGCTCAAAAATACCCTTGTGTTGCCTCACAGCCCCGGTGAATGCGCCTTTTTCATGGCCAAATAATTCGCTTTCTAATAAAGTGTCCGTGAGAGCACTGCAATTGATGGCAACCATCTCCTGACTGGACCGAGGACTCTCAAGATGGAGGGCCCTGGCGATGAGCTCCTTGCCAGTACCGCTTTCACCTGTGATGAGAACCGGGCTATCCACAGCTCCAATCTGTTTGATCTGAGTAATCAACTTTTGCATCTGCTCTGATTTCCCTACCAGGCCATGGAAGCCGTCAGGAATGGAATCTACCTCTGGTCTGGCAGGAGTTTGATCTTCAAAAATGTGGGCAACTTTGGATTTCAGTTCATCGATGGAGAAGGGTTTGGCGATAAAGTCTCGAGCACCCAATTTGAGTGCATTGACTGCCAGATCAATGGTACCAAAAGCAGAGATCAGGATGAAGGGGGTATCAGGGGATTGATCCTGAAATTCCTGGAGGAGATTCATGCCTCCCTTGCCAGGTAGTTTCATGTCTGATATCACCAGATCTGGTTTGAGTTCACGGAACATCTGAGCCCCGGCATGGCCATCTTCAGCAGTGTGAATTACATAGCCCTGAAGTTTCAATACCGTGGCAATACCTTCGCGCATGGTTTTGTCGTCTTCAATGACTAGAATCTTTGGTTTCACAGCTATTTCGTACCCTTCCGAGGGAGATTCATTCTAAAAACGGTGCCCTCTGCATCACTCTTTTGGACAACTATTGTGCCACCCAATTCCCCCACGATGCTCTGGACGATGGATAAGCCCAGTCCAAAGCCACGATCTCGAGTAGAAAAATAGGGTTCAAATATGCGCTCTCGGTCCGCTTTGGGAATACCGGTTCCAGTATCAATAAAATCGATTCCCAGGGTACTGGGACTGTCATGAATCTGAATCATGGTCTGGCTGTTTTTTCCAGATGCCTCCAGGCCATTCCTGATGAGATTCAGAAACACTCGATGCAGCTTGGAGCGATCAGCCTGGATGTCAGCATCACCATCCAGATGAATCGTCTGCTTAAGTGCTGTGAGTTCAGGTTGCAGAATCTGGGTGATATCCGTATAGATTTCTCTGATTGACAGGGTTTCAATGACACTCTTCAAGGGTCTGGCATAATCCAGATATTCCTGAACAATGCGCTTCAAATGCTGGAGTTCTTCAGTGATTTTTTCCAGATAGGATTTGTATGCTTCAAACTTTGCTTCTGGGGGTAATTGGGCCAACGCTTCACTGAGAAGACCGCTATAAATTTCCATACCACCCAGGGGATTTTTGATTTCATGGGCAATACCGGCCAGGAGTTGTCTCGCGCTTTCTTCCTGCTTCTGGATATCCCGATGCATGTCAATCAGGGATTGATTGAGGTCCCCAAACTCATCAGATCGATGAAGTTCCACCGGCTCAGAATTAATATTCGTCTGAATAGATCTGGCATAGCCTGAGAGGGCCCGCACCGGTTTGATCAGCGATCGAGAAAAGACCAGGGTCATGGCAGTGGCGATAAGAAAAGAAGCCAACATGATCCACAACAGGCTGCCAGCCATCTGATTGATGACTGCCATATAATTGGCACCGACCCAGACCACCAGAATCACCTGTGATCCCTGGTTGGTTCTGATAGGAATAGCTGCTGCCTTTACATATTTGTCCTGACCCAATTTATATATCTCTGAGACCACGGGTTCTGCATCATTTTTGAGGGAAAGCAGAGTTGGCAAAGCTGGAGACAGTTCAGCAATATTTTGTTTCAGTCGTCTATCCTGGGCCAGAATGGTCCCATCCTGGTTATAGAGAGTCAAGCCTTCAATACCAGGCACTGCTAATTGAGAGAGGGAGGCTTCAAGTTGTTGTCGAACACTTACCAAGCCAGGTTCCACGGCTAACATGCTGATGAGCTCCTGATCCAGAGTGGTTGCCATAATTCGATTGATCCGTTTAAGTTGATCACCCAATTCTTCTTCCAGAGCGACTCGGGAATACCAATAGAGGGGGATGGAAAGCAGGCTCATTGAGACCACCAGGACACCCAGTACCAGCATGATGACTTTTGGACTTAATTTCATTTCTTAGTCTGTCGCAAAGATTGGTCCATATTCAGGGTTCATAGACTTAAATCTAATTTGGTTCCCAAAATACACAAGAGCCCGCTTACTACGGGCTCTTGTTGAGGAGTATGCCGACCGGGGAGATCGACATGGTGCTACACGGTCTTATTTAGCCAATGGCATCAGGACCGGTTTCCCCCGTTCTGATGCGGATGACCTGTTCAATGGGGAGTACAAATATTTTTCCCCGACCCAATTCATCATGGTTGTTAGCCACAGTGGTAATGGCTTCTATTACCGCATCAACAAATTCATCATTGACGGCAATTTCCAAACGGACTTTGTTAAGCAGGGTTATTTCATGGGAAATCCCACGATATACCTCTGTCACTGGAATTTCCTTACCCTGTCCTTTGGCGTTGGTGACAGTAAACTTATATATCTGTCTTTTGAGAAGCTCTTCCTTGATGTCTGGAAGTTCTTCTGGCTGAATAATAGCAATAATTAGTTTCATTTTAATTCTCCTTCATCACTCTGCTGTAAAAATCTGGAATCCTGCATAAGCCTCCTCCTGGTGTTCACTAATATCCAATCCACGAATTTCTTCAGTCTCAGAAACACGCAGAAAATTTAGGGCTTTGAGGATGCTAAAAAGTGCAAACATCGTTGCAAAACCCCATAGTGAGATGGCAATAGATCCAATAATTTGCGCCATCAGGGGGTGTCCACCGAATATTCCGGTGGCAATTCCACCCCAGAGACCTGCCAGACCATGCACAGGCCAGGCTCCTACGGGATCATCAATACGTAATTTTTCAAGGAGTAGAATACCTAAAACCACTAATATCCCAGCTATTAAACCAATTAGGATGGCTTCAAAATTGGTGACTGAATCACAATTGGCAGTAATGCCAACCAGCCCAGCCAGAACCCCATTTAGCGCCATAGAAAGATCAGGTTTTTTGTATCTAAACCAGGCAAATGCCATGGCCATGAGACCACCTGCAGCCGCTGATAGGGTTGTATTTACAGCAATCATCATCACTGCGTTTGTATTGTCTATGCCGACAATGGCAAGTTGACTGCCAGGATTAAAGCCATACCAGCCGATCCATAGTATAAAAACACCCAGAGTTGAGATGGTAAGACTATGACCAGGCATAGCCCTGGAGCCACCATTTCGTTTAAATCGGCCCAGGCGAGGTCCTAACACAATGGCACCTGCCAGACCAGCGAAGCCCCCCAGGGCGTGTACGATGAGGGAGCCAGCAAAATCGTAAAACCCCAGAGCGTCCAACCAGCCTCCGCCCCACTTCCAGTATCCGCTAATTGGATAAACCAATCCCGTCAAAACAATTGAGTAAATCAGATAGGCAGAAAATTTCATGCGACCTGCAACAGCACCAGAAACAATAGTTGCTGCCGTGGCAGCAAAGGCAACCTGAAATAACCAATTCATCTGAGGGTTAAGTACGCCAGCTCCAGGTTCACTTGCTTCTCCAATAAAGCCAAAACCCGAAAATGAGAGAATCCCATTTCCATCAATGGGGTACATTAAGCTGTAACCAATGACATAAAACAGAAGCGCCCCGGCACTGAGGTCAATTATATTTTTAAAAAGGATGTTGACTGTGTTTTTAGCGCTATTCAAACCAGCTTCCACCATGGCAAAGCCGGCTTGCATAAATAAGACGAGGACTGCGCAAATAAAGAGAAAGAGGTTATCAATGGCATAGGCCTGTATGGCATCTGATGAAGCCATAGCAAAAGAGTTCAGGCCAAGCACCAGGAATACAAAATAGAGGTGTCGTTTTTTCATTTAATATTTCCTCGGAAGGCTTAGAGGCTAAATCCAAAGATCAGGAAAGAGGTTTCCTGTTCCGGATTCAATATGTATGAGATAGTATAGATATCGCGAGTCGCAGATATACCTAGGCTGACCACCCCAAAATCAGGGTCATCACCTACAGTATAAAAACCATTACCCATACCCAGGGTCACAGGTCCATAGCCCAACTCCACATAGGCAGAATTATCATCATCACCACTAAGGTTATAGGCCACCATGGATGTAACAGCTCCCAGATCCATGCCTGCGCTCAGTTCAATTATATGGTTATCCTGGTTGAAAATATCATCACTACCAGAATAGGCAGGGAAGAAGTAGTCTGTGACAGTCAGACCTACAGGTCCGATGCTGGTTGATAGATATAGATCATTCTCGTTACCACCGGTAGCACCACTGGTTGACCAGGCACCCCAGGCGCCCACAGTCACCACTCCGTTGGCATATTCAATAGATGGCTGCACTGATGCTGAATTCCCATAATCTGTCCCACGCCATACATATCGATTAACAACATCTACGCCGATGCTCATCTGACCAAAAGCAAGGCTTCCAATTCCCAACATAACCAGCAAATAAATTGTCTTTTTCATTTTCTTTCCTCTTTAGCTCCCTTAAAGATTTAAACCAATTTCAACCAACAGCCATAATTAATAAGGCAAAATGCGAAAAATCAATAAATATTTTATCTGTTTATTGATTAAACCCTAAATATTTGTCGCGTTTGTGTGAATGTGCCTAAATAGTTAAGCTGTATGTGTATTTATACTTTGATTGTTACTGCAATGATGCCTTTTAGAACAAGGGGGCTATTCCTGTAAAAAGATATGCCAGTCAGGCCGTTTCCAACTGATGAGCAATTCATCCACATTTGACTTTACCACTTGATGTTGTTTCTCAAAACCATCATAGAAAAGCACGTAATCCAGCTGCTGATCTGGTTTTCCATACTCTTCACTAAATTGCTGCATAATGACGTTACCGGGGGTAACAACCCTTTGGCCAATGCTTGTGGTTTGAATGTTGAGACCATTTTTTCCCTGGATAGGTTCATAGGCTTTGAGAACGAGCTCGGAACAGACCAGGGCAGAGTCTGTACGGAAATCGAAGTTTAAATCATAGGGTTTGCCATAGGAGGCAAAGGCGTAGGATATGGCCCGGGCTTTTGCTTGTTTTGAAACATTGGGTCTTAATACAGCCACACCGTCGCAGGTGAGCGTGGTCTCCAGACTATTCAAGATGACACCCGGCTTTAGTGCCTCGATTACCTTATGGGGGTTTCCGTCTACAGAGAGTGAACAGCTTTTCTGATACAAAGGTCCATAAAGATTGTCAAGCAGCTCCTCAAAATTGCCATTAGCATCACCCTGTTCCATGACCCAGGCCCTGGTTTCAGCATCTGAAAAATAAGTTCCCCGTTGTTCTGGAGTAGCGATATAGAGAGCAGTGTGCGTCCAGAAACCGGGCAAGCCCAGATTGGTCAAAGCCCATTCCCTGCGTGTAAATATGATATCTCCTGGTTCCAGCTGAGGTTCAATCTCCTGTATTTCTTTAAGCGTCATAAGGCTTTCACCTAAGCGCCAGACTTTCTTCCCGCCCATAAAACTAGCAACCTCTTTTTGGAGGGGTAGCCAGAACTCAAATGCCGCTTCCTGCATCAACTTCCAGCCATTCTCAAGGGTCATTGCGGTTCCGCTACCTGTACCCATTTCATACAGATATGCTTCAGAAGTCTCTATTTTGGACATATGCTCAAAACCATGAGGAACCTTTGTTTCCTCCATAATCGCATCCAGGGCTACAAACTTTGTCGCCAGAAAAACATTGAGGAAATGATATTTGAACTGTCGGTAAAGATTGGCCTCCAGACCATGCTGGGGGTATGCCTCGTTTAAATAGGTATGTATGTTCTCATTGTTTTCCACAAGGTCCAGGAATTCCAGGGCATAACGATATTGTGTTACAAAGGCCAGATAGAAACAATACATCGCTTCTCTATTGGAGGACCTCCCTTCCTTCAGAAATGTTGAGGCATGATTCTGCTGAATATGGTCCAGTTGGGCCAGATAATCCAGCAGGCTACCCCATGTATTTAATAGAGCCTCCTTTTCTTCACGCTCCAGGGTCAGCGTTTCACCACCCGGCACCAGGCCCCAGGGTTCAGCTTTTTCGCGAGAAAACTGAAGTAAAGTTTCAAGACCCTGTTCACAAACCAGAGTGGTAGATATGTCTTCTTTAATGGTGTTTGATGTGGTTATATCCGGAAAGGTAGAGACACAATTTTGTGGCAAGATACCAAGGACCAAACCTAAGGCAATTTTTTTAAGAATCTGTTTCATTTAGCGCTCCTCTCCTCACTCTGTATTTTTTTAAAACACCTAATATGTAGACAATCCTGTGAATTCCTGAATTCTGTACAAGACTGATTTCAGCAGACCTGCATCATTGAAGGTTGCCACATCAGTTGTATAGTTTTCCCCTTGATTGTACCAGAGCATATCCAGATATGCATCTATTTCCTCAGCCATGTCTGTATTTCGGTCCAACTGCAGGAGGATATTTGCTTCCAGATTATAGTTATCCAGATTCTTGCGAGTCATATTTGCCGAGCCCAGGATCACAACATGCTGTCCCTCCTGCTTTTTAATGAGAGATACCTTAGCGTGAAATTGCTCCCCATGGGTATGGAACCATCGAATGTCAATTTGCCCCTTTGATTTTCGCAGGAGTTCCTTCACCACAGGACGATTAGGGGTGCCATTATGGTGAAATCCAAATCCGTCTTTATTGGGATCCAGAATTAAGCGTACAATCACCCCCCGATCTGCTGCATGCAGCAATGACTTCACAATTTTCCGATTCGACATATAGAACATGGCTATTTTGATCGTATCATCTGTAGTGGAAGCCTCAAAGTGATGCAGGAGGGCATTGCGAATCTTCCCTTCGGTTATCAGCTGAATTGAGCTTCCAGTTTCTTTGGAAACACGTTGCGGAGGGATTCTGGTGAAGAATTCCCCGGAAAGTTTTGAATCAGAAAATTGAGCCAGACCCATTTCAGAGTCATAAATATCTCGCCAGAGCTCACCCTTCACCAGCACACCAATATTGGAGAAATCAGCAGAAGCACTATGAGGATTGGCAGACGTGATAATGGAGACCATTTCATCCCCGCAATCTGCTACAAATATTTTGCGGTGATTGGCCTTCAAATTTAGAAAGGCCAGATAACTCCTGAGGGTCACCCGCGGCAAGTCTCCATCAAAAATATTGGTGAGAAATCCGGATTCAGCCGTATTCCCCAGCCATTGAAAGCCAGTTCTCCAAAGCGGACTGTAGAGTGGATTGCTATCTCTGAGCTTTGTCAAATCTGAAACGATGGTATTGATACCTGCCTGCTGCATGGCTTCCAGTTCCGGGAGCTTGACGCCACCATAGAGAGTATTCACCGGATCCGTTATAAAATCTATCTGAATATCAGGGATCGACTGCTTTTTCTGTATCAGGAGTTTACTCAAATCGGCAGACAATTCATTCAAACTCCAGGCAGCTGGTCCTTTATGGGAATTAAATAGAAACATATCGATGAGGATGTATTTTTGAGCTGAATCAATATAGCTAAAAACCGTATGGAAAATCTGCTGCTGGTGTTGTGTTTCACCAAGACTGTCCCTGAAAGTCAGATCAACCAGGAATTCCATGCTGGAGTCTGCAATAAAATGCTCATCCCCCAAGTAATTCACCCCTGGGGGAAGTGGTTTCACGCCCTGAAAAATGGCGACCACACTCAGCCATCCCAATATGATATATGTATACAACATTGTTTAAAAAAGTTATATCCAATTTACCAGATGCTTTAGTTTTAGCAACTGCTATTGGCATACCTATGCCTTGAGTCTGTTTATTCCAAACACAATTGGAGTAAGAAATTTTCGCCTTCGGTGTATCGGCAGTCCCCGGCAACACTATATCATATTTATATATCCACTATATCTAATTGATTAGAAAGTAAGTCTTTGGTATAACAATTGCTGAACTTATTCCACTGTAGGTGCTTATAATACAGGATGTTAAGTGTGCTTCGAAGATGATTGGCATACCCCTTGTCACTATAAACCGCATGACATCTGCTATGACACTCTTGTTCTTTTGAAAGTTCAATACTTTTTTTGAACATTTCCGAAAAGAATTGATTACTTACACAGCAGAACTAAAAAAAGAACGAATGGGTAAAATATATGAGCACATCCACTATTTATAAAAAGCGCTGGTTTCGTGTTGGAAGCGCACTCTCAATTCTGGGTATCGGTGTTGCAGCCTTTGTCATCCTGTCCGCCACAAAAGAGGAAGCCAAGAAAAAAGAAGCGACTCAGCGTGTACGCCAGGTAGCAACGACTCCCATGCACTATGCCGATCATACCCTGCAAATCCATGGTAATGGCAGCATTGAAAGCCAGCAGCTCCTGGATCTGGTATCCTTTGTCGGTGGAGAAGTGGTCTATTCTCGTGGCGATTTAAAATCAGGTCTGTTTGTAAAAAAAGGCGATATCCTCCTCAAAATTGATGACCGTGAGGCTCAGAACCGTACTCTTCAGGCTCGTTCTGGTCTTATTAATGCCATCGTTTCCCTCATTCCCGAACTCCGCGGCAATGCCCAGGATGCAATCTATAAAAAATGGAATAGCTATCTGGAACAACTCAATATGAGCACCACACCTGAGCTGCCGCTCATCACTGATGCCCAGGAACGCATTCGAGTATCGATGCACAACATATTCAATCAACACGCCACCGTGAAGAATACTGAGATTACACTGGGCAGACACACCATCCGAGCACCCTTCGATGGATATCTGGTGAACGATGGCGTCATTGCAGGAACCTGGATCTCACCAGGACAGGTAGCCGTTTCCCTGATTAACCCCTTTTTGCTGGAGATAGCTGTACCGCTGGCACTATCTGAACTTGAGTTACTCTCAGATGTACTGGTACCCACAGCCATTGTGAGTCCGTCCGAAGATTCAGGCAAACACCTCAAGGGGATATTGCGTCGTCAAAATGCCCACATTGATAAACGCAGTCAGACCGTGACCATCCATATCGAGCTTACTAATCCCAAATTGGATCCAGCCTTTCTGCCAGGCAATTATATGGATGTATTTATTCAGGGGAAAAGGCTCCTGGATGTGGCCCTGCTTCCCCGCGATGTCATTGCACCTGGATCCTATGTGTACACCATGGAGGATTCTCTCCTGGCCAGATATCCTGTAGAAATCGTGGCGACGGAAGGAGATTCTCTCCTCATTGCCCGGGGTAAAGTTGCCCATGGCGCTCAGGTTGTCACAACCCTGCTCCAGAGTCCAATCATTGGAATGCGCATTGCACCCCTGGCAGAAGAAGCAACAACAGATACTGCTTCCCAATAATTTGACGAGGAAAGAGACATCCCCATGTTAAAGAATTATCTCGAGTTTTTTACTCGTCACTCCAAAATCACCAACTGGATCATGATTGTCATCCTCCTGGCCGGTGCCGTTTCGCTGACATCCCTGAATGTCCGGGTAATGCCCAAGATGGATCTCCAGGGGGTTCAGGTAAACATCCCTTATCCAGGCGCTTCCGCACGGGAAGTTGAAGAAGGTATCATTACCAAAGTTGAAGAAAGTCTCCGCGGACTTGAAGGTCTGGGGCGCATTTATTCAGGCAGTCAGGACGGCTATGGCTGGGTTTACATTGAAATTCTACCCAGTGTGGAAATGATCAAAGCCATCGATAAAATTCGTAATGCAGTGAACTCCATCGCCACCTATCCCACTGATGCTGAGAAACCTGTGATATACCAGGACACCATGTGGCAGCGGGTGGCCATGATCACCCTGTATGGTGATACTGATCTCCTTACCTTGAAACGCATATCTGATGAATTTCGAGACGAATTGACTAAAACTGGGGCCGTGAGTCTCATCAGGTCTTTTGGTACGCCGCACCGAGAAATCGTCGTGGAAGTATCGCCTACCAATCTGGAGCGTTATGGTCTTACAGTCGGTGACATCGGAAACTCAATCCGGGCTGCCAATCTGAACATTTCTTCAGGCTCTATTCTCACCAACCGTGAACGCATTCAAATCAGATCCTATGAAAAGAAGTATCAGGCGGAAGAGCTGGAAAACATACCTGTGATTTCAAGCATTGATGGTCAACAGGTCAGTCTCAAAGAAATCGCTTCCATCCGCGAACAATGGCCAGAAAACTGGTTTTATGAGCAAACAGATGGCCAGCAGACCATCGATCTGCATGTCATGTATAGCAATGACGAAGATGTGCTGGATATCGCCAAACTTATTGATGAAAAGATCATTGAAGTGGAGGCTCGCTATGGTGGCCTCATCCATATTGATCAATTCATCCGCGATACTGATGAGCTGGAAGAGCGCATACTAACACTGATCCAGAATGGATTTATAGGTCTGGTTATGGTGCTCATCATTCTCAGTTTCTTTCTCAATCTGCGGCTGGCCTTCTGGGTCGCCCTGGGCATCCCCATCAGCTTTATGGGCACCTTTTTTGTCCAGTGGATGATGGGTATCACCATCAATGAAATGAGTCTGTTCGGATTGATCCTGGTGCTGGGGATTCTGGTGGATGACGGGATTGTCATCGGTGAAGCCATTTTCTCCATGCGAGAACGGGAAGGCAAGTTGGGAATTGACGCTGCTGTTGCAGGAACGTTGGAGGTCATCAAGCCCGTGACGATCTCGATCCTGACCACCATGGTAGCTTTCATGCCCTTCTTTGCCTTATATGGTGACCTGCGAAATTACACGTGGCAGATTGCTTTCGGCATCGTGGTCGCCCTGGGTTTTTCACTGGTTGAAGCATCCATGATTTTACCCGCTCACCTTGCTCACAGCAAAGCCTTAACCAAACCCCCAGGCGAAGGTGTTTCCAGCCCCATGCGACGCAAGTTGGAAGCGAAAATCAATCATTTTATTGAAAACGTCTATGGACCCTTCTTAAAACGGATCATGAATTACCGTTGGAGTGTCGTCGCCGCCACCGTGGCTGGAATTTTGGTTATGGCCGGCGCTTTTGCCGGAACCCATATCAAGGCTCAATTTTTTCCGGATATTGAAGCACCCTACGCCCAGGTTCGCATTGAATTGCCCCTGGGCATCAACACGGATATTGCCAATCAGATTCGGGCGGAAGCCATTGAAAAGGCTGTGGCCTTTGGCGTTAGCAAGGCTCAACCTGTAGATGGGTATGACAATGCAATTTTGAGTCATCATTCCTGGATGAATGGCAATACCATCAGCATCTTTATGTCCCTCATTCCTGCCAAGGATCGCGAATATACGGTGAAATCATTTTCCGATGAACTCAGTGAGGCTCTCGGTGAATTCCCCGATGCTGAAAATGTCCAGGTAGGCAGCTTCAGTTTTGGGGGAAGTCCAATTTCGGTGCGTTTCCTCTCCATGGATATGGATGAGCTGCAAAAAGCCAAGGACCTGCTCAAGGAAGAATTAAAAACCATCGATGGGATCAAGGATATTCGCGATGACACACCATTGGGTACCAACGAATTTGTTGTAACCTTGAAACCCAAGGGTGAAGCATTGGGACTCACGCTCTATGATGTTTCCAGCCAATTGCGCCAGGGCTTTTACGGTCAGGAAGTCATGCGACTCCAACGTGGACGTGATGAAGTCAAGATCTGGGTGCGGTTCCCGGAAGCAGATCGCCAGAGTGTCTCACAGCTGGAGAATTTAAAAATTCGCACACCTTCGGGGAGCTTTGTTCCCTTTAAGGAAATTGCCAGTTATCACATGCAGCGCAGTTTGCAAAGGATTCGCCATGAAGACGGATTCCGAGCTGTTTCCATCCACGCCAATATGGACTACACCAAGAATGACCTGGCGGTTGTCCAGGAGGAGCTAAATGGCAAGATCATTCCCTGGGTACTGTCTCAGGTAGATGGGGTTACCACCGCTTTTGGTGGTCAGAATGAATTTGTCAGGAAGTCCACAGAATCCATTCAATTCACCCTGATCCTGGCTTTTGTGATCATGTTTACCATCCTCATGTTCCTCATGAAATCCTACGCCCAGTCGTTTCTGGTTCTTGGTTTGATTCCCCTGGGAACCGTTGGTGCTGTTGCAGGACATGCCATTATGGGATTACCTGTTTCATTCCTGTCATTTCTGGGGATCATCGCCCTGGGCGGCATTATCGTTAATGATTCAGTGGTGTTGATTGACCGATATAACAATTTGAAACTAAAGGCTATTCCCCCTGCTGAAGCTATCTATATGGCGGGCAAGCAACGGTTTCGCCCCATTGTTATGACCACATTAACCACAGCAGCCGGTCTAGCGCCTCTGATTTTTCAGAAATCTGAAGGGGGGCAATTCCTGGTGCCCATGGCCGTATCTGTGGCTTTTGGGGTGGTCTTCGGAACCTTCCTGACCCTGCTCATGCTCCCGGCAGTTTTACTGGTGATTGATGAGGATCTACCTGTAATGCGTGCCAAGGTTTTCGCCTGGTTCAAAGGTTCCAATTAGATACTGGCAGTCACATTCATCTTTTTGATCAATAATAAAAGCGATACTGGCATAATTGTCAGGATCGCTTTTGTGTTCATGCTGGTCAAGGAATGGATTAAAAATCGTATCCTTGTTGGAGGCAACATACTCTTAGGAGCTGATCTCCAAACCTGCCTTCCCCTCTCGTATCTTGATTACAGTGGCCTCGGGATTGGCCAGAACATACTTGGAGATTGGAGCCAGAATCTCCTGTTTCACTAACCTTTTCAGAGGGCGAGCACCATATTCAGGCAGATAGCCCTTCTTGGACAGATAGCCATGCACCGAGGGATCTATTTCAACGGTAAAACCGCCTTCAGCTAACAATCTCACTGCCAGAGCCAGTTGGATATCGACAATTTTTTGGATTACTGCTGCTGAGAGATCATTGAAAGTCAGGATCTCATCAATACGGTTAATAAACTCAGGGCGAAGAAAAGACCGAATATCATCAGATGGTATGTTTGAGGTCATCACAATTATTGTGTTTTTGAAGTTGACCTGTCGCCCCTTGGCGTCAGTTAAATGTCCATCATCCAATATCTGTAACAAGAGATTCAATACATTGGGGTGGGCCTTCTCAATCTCATCAAACAGAATGACTGCATAAGGGCGGCGGCGAATTTTCTCTGTAAGCTGGCCCCCTTCTTCATAACCCACATATCCTGGAGGGCTTCCAATTAATTTTGCAATGGCGTGTTGCTCCATGTATTCACTCATGTCGATACGAACCATAGCTCGTTCATCATCAAACAGGACTTTAGCCAGAGATTTTGCCAGTTCCGTTTTCCCCACACCAGTATTGCCCATGAATAAGAAAGAACCCAGGGGACGATGCTGGTCTGATATACCCAGTTTGGACATGCGAATCACATCGGCAATCTTGCCCACCGCTTCATCTTGTCCTACTACCCGTTTCTGGAGTAGTTTCTCCAGATCCAGTAGTTTTTCCTGCTCACCGGCCAACATTTTTGTTACTGGAATACCGGTCCACCTGGATACGACCTCGGCGATATCTGTCGTACTGACTTCCAACTTCAGAAATCGACTATCAGCCAACTCCTGTGTCAACACCTCCACCTGTCGTTCAAGACCGGGAATCTCCTCGTACTGGATTTTGGCAGATCGCTGATAATCCCCATCTCTCTGGGCTTGTTCTGCTTTTTGCCCAAGTAATTCCAGGCTGCCCTTTAAGGCTTGTATCTCGGCGGCTTGTTTTTTCTCGGCCTCCCAGACACCACTTAATTCCTGTAGTACTCCCTTAAGCGTATCAATCTCAGTTTTTACTTCTTTGAGTCGTGCACGTGAACGCTCATCTCGTTCTTTTTTAATAGCCTCGCGTTCCACTTCCAGTTGAATAAGTTTGCGCCGAGCATCATCAATCTCTGCAGGTGCAGAGTTCATTTCCATACGGATCAGAGCTGCAGCCTCATCCATGAGATCCACAGCTTTATCGGGTAAAAATCTATCGGAGATATAGCGATCTGACAGACTGGCCGCTGAGATCAACGCTGAGTCCTTGATATGCAGACCATGATGAAGTTCATATTTATCTTTTATACCCCTCAAAATGGTGACGGTGTCTTCCACAGTAGGTTCTGCAATGTATACCTGCTGAAACCGTCGTTCCAGGGCGGCGTCTTTCTCGATGTATTTCTGATACTCACCCAGGGTGGTAGCTCCAATAAGTTTCATGCGTCCCCGGGCCAGTTCTGGCTTGATCATATTGGAAACATCCATTTGCCCTTCGGCATTACCAGCACCTACGATCATGTGGAGCTCGTCAATAAAGACAATTATTTTGCCGTCGCTATCGACCACTTCTTTGATAAAATTCTTCAAGCGCTCTTCAAACTGACCACGATACATGGCACCAGCCACCATGGCACTCAAGTCCAGGGTGATGAGCTGTTTGTCTTTAATGTTTTCAGGGACATCGCCCTCAATAATACGGCGCGCCAGCCCCTCTACGACTGTGGTTTTACCTGTGCCAGGATCGCCAATAAGTACCGGGTTGTTTTTGGTCCTTCTGGACAGAATCTGAATGATGCGACGAATTTCGTCTTCTCTTCCGATGACAGGATCTATGCGTCCTTCCCGGGCCAGTTTGGTCAGGTCGATTCCATATTTTTCGATGGGGTTAACGTTCTCTTCAGGATTTATAGTTTGGTTCATTGTGTGCTCCTCAATTCAATGTGACGCTTAATAGCGAAGGTCATGCCAGCAATAAATATCTGTCAATACGGCAGTTAAGCTTATTTATTTTGAGTTTTTTTATGTGAACTATGGTGGATTGACAGGAAATGCTCTAGAATGCTCTGCCAAAACTGCAGAGTGCGCTGGAAATGATTTGAGTGATCCGCGCTGAGTAAAATTGGTAAAGCCTAAATTATTACTAGATTAGTCCATGAGAATACCTGACCCATTTACTTTGATCATTTTTGGCGGAACGGGAGATTTGTCCCACCGTAAACTTTTTCCAGCCCTGTTTAAGCTCTATCAACAAAAGCGCCTGGCTGAAACCTTTGAAATAATAGGGCTTGGGCGCAGAGCACTTTCCGATGAAACCTTCAGATTAAAAATCAGCACTTCATTGCTATCTGAAAGCGAGCACCCCTCAGAATCTGACCAAGTCAAAACCTTTTTGGAACATATCCATTTTCAAGGCCTGGATATGGGGAAATCATCCGATTACAAACGCCTGCGAACTCGCTTGCACAGCTTCGAAGAACCTGTCCAGAAAAATATCCTTTTCTATCTGGCCACAGCCCCCACTTTCTTTGCTCCCGTTGCCCGGGAGTTGGCAGCTCTGAACCTGAATCAGGAAATCTCTGAAAGCACCTGGCGCCGTATCATCCTGGAAAAACCCTTTGGGACGGATTTGGAAAGTGCCAATCTGCTCAACACTGAACTCCTCCAGTGCTTTGAGGAGCATCAGATCTACCGCATCGATCATTATCTGGGAAAGGAATCAGTTCAGAATATTCTGGCCTTCAGGTTTGCCAATGGACTCTTTCTACCCCTCTGGAATCGACGGCACATCCATCGCGTGGAAGTCACAGCCGCCGAGAGTCTGGGTGTTGAAGATCGGGGGGGCTATTATGATCAGTCCGGAGCCATGCGTGACATGATTCAAAATCATCTCCTTCAGCTGCTGGCCGTGATTGCCATGGAACCACCCAATCATTTTGACCCGGATTCCATTCGTGATGAGAAAGCCAAGGTGTTAAAAGCTCTACGACCCATTCACGGAGCCGATATTCATGACCAGGTCATCCGAGGCCAGTACATCGGTTCCAAAATTCGTGGTGATGTTGTTCCCGGCTATCGCGATGAAGTCAATGTGGATCCCAAATCCTCCCGGGAAACTTTTGTGGCCATTAAAGCCTTTATTGACAATGAGAGGTGGCAAGGGGTTCCTTTTTATATCCGCACGGGTAAACGACTGCCTACCCGGGTCAGCGAAGTGGTCATCCATTTTAATGGTCCAGGACACCAACTGTTTCACGATAAATCCGCTGAACATATAGGCGAGAATCAACTGGTCCTGCGTATCCAACCAGATGAGGGCGTGTTATTGAAATTTGGGCTCAAAGTACCGGGAGCTGGTTTCAAAATTGCTCCAGTGGGTATGGATTTTCATTATTCAGATCTGAACGAAGATGCCCTTCCCGAAGCTTATGAGCGGCTGATTCTGGACGCCCTGGTTGGCGACAACACTCTGTATGCCAGAGCCGATGCCGTCCAAGCTGCCTGGAAATTTGTGGATCCCATCCTGGACTACTGGCAAAAACATCCCAACACCAAACTTTATGGCTATCCAGCTGGTACCTGGGGACCGCCTGAGACGCTAAAACTCTTTGAAAATAGTGAGGAAGATTGGCGCTATCCCTGTAAAAACTTGAGCAACGACGATAGCTACTGTGAGTTATAAATGCAGCTATTGAATATTTCACCTGATCTGGACCAGCTTAACATCAGCCTGGCAGCTGCCATGGTTGCTGAGTTGGAGCGGGTGGAGGCAGCAGGAATGAAGCCTTTGACCCTGGCTATTTCAGGCGGCAGAACCCCTCTTGGCTTATTGGCTCATCTGGTGGAAAACTATTCTCACTCACCCATCTGGAAACAACTCGACCTTCTCTGGGTAGATGAACGTCATGTTCCTTTTGATGACCCCGATAGCAATTATGGCAATGCCCGTCCCTTTATTGAAGCCCTGGGCATCCGTCCCAATCATATCCACCCCATGGGTCGTCAACCGGACACAGCTCTGGCAGCCCGGGAATACCATGAATTTCTGATTCAACTTGGAAGTCAGAGACCTCAGGGAGTAGCCCTTTTTGATTTAATGCTTCTGGGTCTGGGACCTGATGGTCATGTGGCGTCCCTCTTTCCTGGAACTGAGCACACCCAAGATATAGAATTATGCAAAGCCACCATTCAGCCGGAATCGGGACAAGCCCGTATCAGCTTGACGCTGGCAGCTTTAAACAGCACGAATTGTTGTATTTTTATGGCCAGCGGGGTTGGCAAAGCTGACATCATTTCACGGGTTTACCAGGCATTGCCAAATCCCGAACTACCGGCCTCCCTGATTGCTCCCCGTCATAAACCCATCTGGTTCATAGACAGGGTAGCAGCCAGTCTCCTCTAATTAACCCTCGTCCCACTCAAAAGCTTCATCCACAACCTTCCACATATACCAGGAGGCAATGGAACGATACGGTTTCCAATGCTCAGTCAGCGCCAGCATTTCATCAGAGACAGGTAAATGATCAAGCTCAAAAAAGGACTGCATCCCGTTTTTAATACCCTGATCATTCAAGGGCAGGACATCCAGTCGTGCCAGTGTAAAAATCATAAACATATCCGCTGTCCACTGCCCCACACCACGAATACTGGTCAACTTCTCTGATACCTCAATATCTGAAAGATGGTCAATGGTCTTTCCCAAAAATTCATGATCTAGAAAGGCATGCCCGATTCCAGTGACATATTCCGATTTACGCTGGGAAAGACCAGCCGCTCTGAGGGGGTCAATTTCGGTTTGTGACAATACCCGGGGAGAGGGAAACTCGGAATCAGGAAAAATGGCCAAAAAACGATTAAATATGGCGCGAGCCGCCTTGCCGCTAATCTGTTGAAATATGATTGAACGAACCAGGGCCTGAAAGGGATCACCGCCCCGTTCCAAACGAGGTGGTCCAAAGGTATCTATGAGAGTTTTGAGGCGCTGGTCTGATACGGAGAGTTGCTCACAACCCAGGGCAATCTGTGCTGATAACTGACTATTCATAAATCCTTCCCAGGAGGGGTTGTTTAAACAAAACCATCATCAAAGAATGAATTGCTTCTCATGCTTAAATCAATGGAAAAACAGCCAGGAGCATCCAGCTCACAAACAGGGCACCGCTCAGGGCAAAGATCCAACTGCCCCGCTGTACCAGATTGGGTATCACATGAAACAGAAGCACCAGGGGGAAGACCGGGAGGAGCAACATCAAAAACCCCAGAGACGGGCTCAATTTAACGGCTAGGATCAAGCTCCCAAACAGCGTCAGGCTATGGCCTGCCCACCAGATCAATCGACTGCCACCACGGCTAAAACTACTTAGCGTGCCCAATAGCCAACACCAGGGCAATATTCCAAGGGCAACCAGGGGCCATAAGATCAGACGCTTGGGGATCAGTAACCAGGGAAGCCAGACACCCCCGCCAGTTAACCCAATTCCCAACCACACCGCTGTAAATATCAATACAGCATTGATTATCTCATGTTTGTTAGGCCTTATTATTTCTGATTTTAGCATGAAAACACCAATCAGGCAGCCACCAGAAACCAGAGGATCAAATAGCCCCCGGCACGAATCCCAAACAAGGTGTTTAAGGGGAGTCCCATGAGACCGGCCAACCATAAAAGCAGGGTCGCACTGACGGCACTGCCCAGCATGATCAGGATACGTCTATGGAAAGCCATGTGTTTGCCGGGGAGGATTATGGTGTGGCGGGGAATAACCGTCGATGCCAACACCAGGGTCCCCATGACCACCAGCACAAACCACAGTAAACGTCTATCTATATAAGGTTTAGCCCCTTCCTGAATACCAAAGGTGCTGTCAAGCCAACTCAAGGCTCGCGCGTGGGTTGCCGGAGCAAAAAGAATGGAGATATGCTCCACGCCGGGAATAATCTGAAAGTCCCGGGCACTCCCAGAAGCCAGATCGCCCCCTACACCGCCAGCCTCAGCAAGACGATTTCTGGCATTTTCCACAAAATCGGGCTCCAATTGTCCAGCCATAAGCAATAGATTTTTAGGCAATTCCGGGGTAACCGGGGTCCTCACCGGGGATATGGCAATGGTTGCCTGCGTGGCGGGATGGGTTTGACCAAATCGTAAGGCTGCTGCTGTGCCCATGGAATGACCCACAATGGCCACCCGACTCGTATCGATTTGTTCGTATTCACTGACTGCCACCAGAACCGTTTCCACATTATCCAGCAACCAGGGACTGTAAATATCCTCCTGCATGGGTTGAGGGTTTCCGGCATGTCCATCAAAATCCCAGGTCACCACCACATAGCCAGCATGAGCAAACTTCAACGCCATCCCTTTCATGATGGTCCCGGATCCAGCCAATCCATGGGCCACCAGAACCAGGGGCCGCTTACCGGAGCCAAAATTTTCAAGGTGGATAATTTCATATGGCAACCCCGAGCGACTACCTGATTCAATCACCAGCCCGCTTCTGGACTTCTTGAGCTGCCACAGGGACACGGCAAAAAGCAGCACGCCCAGGAGAGCTATGCTCATTCTCAGCTTGTTCGGTTTCAGAAAAGTTATTGCTGCCTCCACATTAGATCCTTGAGCATAATCGAAAACATCGCGGGGTCTCCGAATTTCCATGAGTGCTTTCATTGTCTACTACAATTGATTCTCATTGGATTTACTTCATTCCGCTAGCAAATCAAATAATTAATGGTAAGGAATATTGCTTAAACCACCCCTTTAAAGAGACATATCGCCTCTTACAGAATTTGTTTCTCCACCAGGACCTGGCATCAGATATTAGAGGGCATTGAAAAGATGGTCTGGCTTATGAGCAGAAATAAATTCATGACACCCCATATTAAACTTTCATTTCTGGTGACATTCCTCGCTTCGTGTGGTCTTTTTGAACCGGATACTGGCATCTCTGAATCCTATACCTTTGAAAGTACTGCCATTGGCGCCACCGGGGTTGCAGCTGTGTATTATCCTGAAGACTACACCTCAAGCACAGCGGTTATTTATCTGTTGAATGGGTGGGGCACTGATGCTTTCGCCTGGGAAACCGGAATTGATCTGGCCATGGAAGCCCATAAGCGGGACATCATGTTTGTCTCTTTAAGTGCCGGTAGCAATCTCTATATGAACAACAGCTCCATCCCCAATAAGAATTATGAAGATTATGTTCTGGAAATCGTTGAGGGTGTGGAGAATGAATATGGTTTGGAGGTCGAACATACCCACAGGGCGCTTTGCGGTATATCCAATGGTGGTGGCGGTGCGATTTATCTCATGAGTCGATACCCCAATCTGTTTTCTGCCTGCGGTTCACTCAGCGGGACCTATTACAACCAAATCAATTTTAACAATCTCCGCAGTCATGGGATACGCATTGATGTAGGAACTGATGATGGAATTTTGAGAGAGCTGCAACGCTTGCATAACAAGCTCACGGATGATCGCATCAGTCATGACTATTATGAGCATGCCGGAGACCATGATTGGGATTTCTGGAAGAAATATTGTCCAGACCAATTCGATTTTTTGGAGAATTGGATGTCCACTGATTGAGATTGTTGAAGTCACACCAATGCAAAGCTGCATACACTTCGGACATTTCAAAACTTCGATACCGTGACCTGTCTACGCTAAATGCTACTGCAAGCCAGGCATGCTACATATCGAGGTCATTAGCTTGCACCGGCTTGCGCTAGTTTCTTCAGAACCACCAGCAGATATGAACTCTCCAGATTGGAAAATTTGGCGGTGAACTTTTGGGGATCATCAGCATAGCGACCCTGGTCCCATTCAGCATCTACAGCTGCAATCACCCGTTCCAGCTCCGCTTGCCACTGAGATTCTATTGCAGCATCACCAGTAGGATCATGCATGATCAGCAGACCCTGACTGATCACCTGCACTACACGAGCGGACAACTGCATGGAAGCCAATATCTCAAGGTTTTTCACCGGTTGGTCTTGAGGGAATTGACTGACCAGTTTTTGCGCGAGTTGGTTCACGCCCTCCAGCTCGCTGATCTTTTCAGGTTCATCAGAGAGGTCGTAGTGGTTGTTGGTGATGGCAGTGTAGGCTTTACGATCCAGATGTAGACCAGGCCACTGGCTAAGATACTCATGTAGCTCATCACTGAGGGGTATACCAAAAACATTTTCCGCAAAGCGTTTGTGAAAGGCGCGGAGATCAAACTCGCCAGGATGATTTATGAGATCGGCGCTATAGGCAATCCCATACCACATGGAATTCTGTAGATAACGCATAGGCAACCAGATGGTGTTGATGAGCCCCGGGGACAGGCCCTGCTCTACAGCCACAGCCAGTTCCCGAGTATTGTCCAGAGCTGGCTGGGTGGGCAGCACCCGGAGACGATAACAAGCCAGGGATGGAGCCATAAGGATATCCTCATATCCCATCTGGATCAGTTTGGAGAGGTGATCAGGTGAATAATTCGGTTCATAATTCCACTCCATAAGGACCACGTCTTTACGTAGCTTTTGGGCAATGTCTTGATTTTTCACCAGGTGGTCATCCCAGATCATGGGGGTTTTGCCCAGGTCATGCACCTGACCGATGAGATGATTGACATAATCCGTCCAGACCGTGGCTTCATCCAGATCCAGGCTTTCATACAGGCTGTTGAGCTTGACCTCATCGCAACCCAGATGGATAAATTTGGAAGGAAACAGTCCTACAACTTCCTGAATCAGATCCTCCATGAGCTGGGTGGTTTCCAGATGGAGTGGATTGATGGCATGGAAGACCAGTTTGCCGGATTTCTGACCCACATAGAGATGTTCATAATCGGGATGATCGGTGAGGTACCGGGTATGTCCAAAGACTTCGAGTTCGGGGATGATCTCGATTCCCCGTCTGTTGGCATGGGCAATCAGTTGCTTAATCTCAGCAGGAGTAAAGGCTCTGGGGTGGGCTAGTTTTTCAAAACCAGGAAGCTGGATGGAGAGCCCGTGATCATCGGAAAAATGCAGCACCAGTGTATTCATGCCCCACTCCGCCATAAAATCAATCAGGCGATGATAATAGTCGTGTTGTTCCATGAGGCGGGCACAGTCGATCATGATCCCGTTACGCAGGGGCTTGTCCTGAACCCGCGGTTGACAGCTCATGACAAGGAGGACCAGACCAAGAAATACAAACAGGGGCAGGAGGGTTTTCATCATGATGCCTCACTTTTTACGACGGACGAGTGACTGGACCAAATAAAATAGTTCAAATTTGGATATCACGAGAGATAATTGTTCTGTCGATGCCGGTTACAAAAAAGGGCTCCCAGCGGGAACCCTTTTTTGTAACCTTTGCCCTCTCAGGGTCTAAAAGTAATGACCTATTGTGGACCTGCTGAGGGACAGCAACTATAGTATTCTATATCGCCATAATATCCTGCCTTTGTATAACGATAGGTATCACTACCAAATGCACTAGCTCCAACAAGTGTATTGGAACCACTTGTTGCATCCACGGTGAGTACAGCATGCGCTTTCACAATGAATAAATCTGCGCAGGTTAAGCCAGTATCTGCAAATGGAATCGTGATGGTATAATTATCGGCCGGTAGATCGGTAGCCACAATATAAGAGTTAGCATTATAAGCTGAAGGATCACCAAAGTTTCTAAATGTGGGGTTTATCTCCAGGTGAACCTCACCCAAATCAGCCTCATCATTGGTGTCAAAGGTGATATACAGATTGTCTTCATCGTTGGCTATGGAAACTAAGCCTGCATCCAGACCAGTACTTGCATACAGCGTTTCGCTGGTACCACAGTCAGATAGGATTAAAGCCAGGTAGAATCCGAAGTTAACCTGTGACTCATCTCCCACCAGATTGGCCAGTATATAACCTCCTGCATTTTCATCTGCTTCAAAATCACCAGCTGGCGTATCAGAAATCACGGTGTAATCGAGACCGGTCTGGAGGTGTTCAAAAAGGTATGATCCATCAGCAGCTGTGACCGTAGTATAAAGGTTACCATCACTTCCACTTGCTGTGACAGTCAGGCCTTCAAAACCAGCATCGCCGACATCAAAACCGCCTGAGCTGTTGACATCTTCATAGACGTTACCAGATATAGACGCGAAACAACTAGACGTATAGCTTAGATAACTCCACCATTTTTTCCCAGCCTCCTCAAAACAGGCAGGCGAGGCGGCGTCACCAGCATAGGCACGCATGGTGTGGTGGTGACCGTGTCCATGATGACTATTTCCGTGATGATCACAATCCTCGTCTTCATCCTCGTCTTCACCATCATCTTCGTTATCATCTTCGTCATCATCTTCGTCATCATCTTCAGCGATGCATTTAACTTTTGCATCAGCAGTAATGTAAAAGCTACCATCACAAAAAGTCTCAGCGGGAATCACAGCTGTGTAGGTAAAAGCATTGATGTGATTTGCAGAATAATCAGCGTGACCGGGCGAGGGTCGTTTGTTGGATATATCATCCAGACTGGTCCAGACAAAAACATGGATTTTTTCCAGCTCAACGGTTTCATCTGTGGTATAGGTGACGTAAACATTCTCATCATCATTGGTGATGCTGACTGTACCGACATCAATATTTTTATCAGCCCACAGGGTGTAGTTGTAAACACCAAAATCTGAATTCAACTCATTTAAACCTGCAAATTCACCCTCTGCTGGACAGGGGATATTATCATGGCCACCACCTTGATGTTTGGCCAGCGAGTTGTCGCCAAAATCACTGTTTTGTGGATCCACGACATTCTCACAACTGAGTAACCCAAATATTGAAACAACGGAAATTAAACCGATTAGAAATTTTTTCATTTTTAAAGCTCCTCGCTAAACTATTTACAAAATAAGCTCCGAAATATAATTGATAAAAATCCGGTGACAAGTGAGCTTAATCAACTCCTCAATCTGTCATAAAAAGAAAAAACATGAGGCACAAGCCCTCAAACTCCCAAGAGCTCAACTGACAATCGGAAAATAATGGAGACCATATTAATCTCTTTTCTTGTAATATGCCTTGCTGTGGTTCGTTTTGCTGAAATTATTATTCAATTCTGAGCATTTAGGAAAAGTAGGGTAAATGGACTCAAACTGAGTTGAGTGCCACCACGGGTCAGTAATTTCAATGCTTTGGGTATCACAAAAAATCCTGCTTCAAAAAATGACTGCCAGTATTTTTAGTACCGCTATGGCTAGCGACGATGGTTTTTGGGAGAAACGAATTGTCATGGAAAGTTATCAGGCTTTCCCCCATCCCGCTGACGCTACCTTTCATTTCGAGTATTATTTTTGTCCATGGGAATTCCTGTGAGACGTTGATATTGTCACGGGCAATCACAGAAGCATAATTGGACCAACCCAGGAGCAAACGAATCACTCAAATAATGAATCAAACTGCCTCAGATCTTATTCAATTGAGGACCTCCTGGCGCAGCTGCACAGGTATGCCCATCCCCCATGAAAAACTATCTCTCCTGGACGAGTTTGTAAGGAGCAAATCCCAGGGTGTTTTCGGAGATTCAGTTCGATTTGAATTGGTGGCAGCCAGGTCTGGTGATTCGAATGAATTAAAAGGACTGGGGACCTATGGCTTTATTCGCGGTGCCAGCGGGTTTGTTGTGGGTGCGGTGGACAAGCAAATCAACAATCTGGAAGATTATGGCTTTTTAATGGAAGATATTGTCCTCTTCGCTACGAACCTGGGTCTGGCGACCTGCTGGTTGGGTGGATCCTTTCAGAAGGATAACTTTTCAGCAAGAATCAATATTCAGGATCATGAAGTGGTCCCTGCAGTTGTGTCTGTGGGCATAGGGGCAGATAGCAGAAATCTTGTTGATCGGGTCATCCGCAATGTTGCTGGATCAAAAAAACGTCTGCCCTGGAATCAGCTCTTCTTTGAAACTGATTGCCGCACCCCGCTGTCTCGAGCTAAAGCACAAAAATTTGGTGAAGTGTTTGACATGGTTCGCCTCAGTCCTTCAGCTTCCAACAAGCAGCCCTGGAGAATTGTGATGGATGGTAACAGTTTTCATCTCTTTCTAAAGCGAACAAGTGGATATCGTAAACCCATGTTTAGTGACCTTCAGAGAATCGATATGGGAATTGCCATGTCGCATCTTGAAGCTGTTGCAAGGGAGCTCAATTTTGATGGAAACTGGGAACGCTCTGAGGTTTCTTTCAAACATCCTGATAGTTGGGAATACAACATTACCTGGGTTGGTGTGTAATTTTTCCAGTTATTTCATCAAGGCTATTTTGATGGCCCGGCGCTGTTAATCCGCAGCCACTCCATTCTATCACATAACAACTTCAAGCTGCTTCTTTTTGCAAGTCTTGTGTTGGTCAAGTAAATACATGTTATAGATTAAGTGGTTTACTGACAGGGGATCCATCCAGTGATCCTCTCAAATCATTTCGCGTAACATGACATAACAAAGCTCAGGCTTTGGGGGTATTATGAAAAATTCCATCCTCTTGGTAATACTAACGACGGTGTTGTTAGGTCAGACAGAACCGCTCAAAGATCTCATGCACGTCAATCCTCGGGTTTTCGTGCTTCAAAATGCCGTTGTTCATATAGAACCAGGACAGTCCATATCCAATGCCTCCATTGTTATCAGAGATGGTATTATCCTGGAGGTAGGCACCAAGGTCAATGTGCCAGAGGATGCGGCTATAATAGATATGGACGGGGATCATATCTATGCCGGGTTTATTGATGCCTGGGTTGATGTGGACTCTATGGATTTACAGCAATCCCACCGATCTCACTGGATAGATGTGGTTCATCCAGAGTGGGTTGCTTCTGACAGTTATACCCCTGATGACAGGTCAGTGAAGGAACGCAGGAAGCTTGGCTTCACCCAGCTCCATACCGGATTGACAAAAGGTATTTTTCGCGGACAATCCTCGCTTATTGACATGGATGGATCAGCCTCCATCACTATCCCGGCTGTGAGTCAGGTACTGGATTTTTATACCCGGGATAGAGGTGAAGATGGATACCCCGAGGCCCTCCTGGGGACCATTGCTGTAATGCGCCAAACACTCTATGATGCTGAATGGTATGAAAAAGCTCAGAAAATCTACACCAGACACCCAGATAAGAACGAACAGCCCACAGCAGACCTCGCCCTGGCCACCCTGGCTGAAGCTCGTTCCCAGGGGATCCCATTTTTATTCAGGACTGCCCATGAAACAGCTGCCCAGCGCGCTATTGACATTTCAAATGAATTTGACCTGAAACTCTGGCTCATCGGTTCCGGGTATGAATATAGACGTTTGTCTGAAATAGCAGAGGCTAACCCCTTTATCATTTTGCCGTTAAACTTCCCCGGTAAACCCGATGTCACACAACCCTATCGTGCAGATCAGTATACCACGGAGCAACTTAAACACTGGGACATGGCACCAGATAACGCACAAAAGCTGGTCAATTCAGGGGTTGAAATTGCATTCACATCACATGGCCTGGAAGATCTGAAGCAGTTTCGAAAAAATCTCGTAATGGCCATAGAACGGGGACTCACTGAAACCGCCGCCCTGGCAGCACTCACAACCACTCCTGCCAAACATTTTGGACTGGCCAAAACCCACGGCAAAATCAAGGCAGGCTATCAGGCTAATTTTGTAGTGGTTCGTGGAAACTATTTTGAGGCCTCCAATCCCGTGCAGTCCATCTGGGTCAGAGGCTCCAGATATGATATAGATCTCAACTTCGATGATGAATTTGATGGCCTCTGGGATTTTTCTCTGGAGGAAATGCATGGAGAACTGACCATCAAGGCGAGCCCTTTTAAAACCTCAGGAAGTATCAAGCTGGATACCACCACTATCTCTCTGGATAATCTAAAACTGGATGGCTCACAGATCTCCTGGAGTACCGAGCTACCAAACACCACCCCTGGAATGATCAGATTCAAGGGTTTCTGGACCGATGAAAAACTTTCAGGTGTTGCACTTTATCCAGATGGCAAGGAACATGAGTGGATGGCGTCAAATCATACTGCCGCAGCTCCACAAATTGATACCTCAACTGTTTTGTCCAGCGAACTAAAATTGAGCTTCCCCGAAGGGGCTTTTGGGTTTGAACAACTTCCCCAACAACCCAGCTTTCTTTTTATTAATGATGCCACACTATGGACATCCGGCCCTCAAGGGATTATTGAGAAGGGTGACCTGCTGATCCAGAAGGGCAAAATCAAGAAGGTTGGCACTGACCTGACACCTCCCAGGGGCGCTATGATCATTGAAGCGAATGGTAAGTTTGTTACACCCGGGCTTATCGATTCACACAGCCATACTGCTGCAGCATCTGTGAATGAGGGTTCACAAAGCATCACCTCAGAGGTGCGTATCCAGGATGTTCTCGATCCAGACGACATCAGTATCTATAGAGAGCTGGCCGGCGGTCTCACCACTATTCAAGTCTTGCACGGATCAGCCAACACCATTGGCGGCCAGAACTCTGTGATCAAATTGCGCTGGGGATCAGATGCACATGATTTGATCATGAAACGAGCTCCCCAGGGACTCAAATTCGCACTGGGTGAAAATGTAAAGCAGTCCAACTGGGGTGATAAAAACGTCACCCGCTATCCCCAGACCCGTATGGGTGTGGAGCAGATTTTGAGAGATGGATTCACGCGCGCCCGGGACTATAAGACCAATCTGGAGAACTATTCAAAAAGATCGCTCTGGCGCAAGACCCTCACTCCTCCACGTCGTAATCTGGAACTGGATCCACTGGTTGAAGTCCTGGAGGGCACACGCCGGGTACATGTCCACTCCTACCGCCAGGATGAGATCCTCATGATGCTTCGCGTGGCTGAGGATTTTGGATTCACAGTCACCAACATGGAGCATGTGCTGGAGGGCTACAAAGTTGCCGATGAAATGGCGCGACATGGAGCTGGAGCTGCTACCTTTTCAGATTGGTGGGCTTATAAATTTGAGGTCTACGATGCCATTCCCTATAATGCAGCGCTTATGCAGAATGCCGGGGTGCTGGTTTCCTTTAAGAGCGATTCAGATGAACTGGCACGACGCATGAATCTGGAAGCCGCCAAGGGGATTAAATATGGTGGTATGACGGAGATTGAGGCCCTGAATACAGTGACCATCAATCCTGCGAAGCAATTAAAGATCGATAAATGGGTGGGGTCACTTGAAGAAGGCAAGGATGCTGATTTTGCGGTCTGGAGCCACTCCCCCCTTTCAACTCAGGCCGTCTGTGAACAAACCTGGGTGGATGGAAAGCCTTATTTCAGTCTGGAGCAGAATGCAGAATTGCTGGCTCATGACAAGCAGCTTCGTCTGGATATCATCCAGAAAATTCTGACTACCAAAGATGAAGACAGGCAAGGTGCATCAGCTGACCCGGAGAACCATAAATATCAACGGGCCGATCGAGATAACCAGGCCTGGGAAGGAGGTGCCAGATGAAACGAATCTTGTACCTATTCCTGATATTGATGACATACATCTGGGCTTCGGATCAGATTCCAGCAGCTCCTCAAACCAAACCTATCCTCATCAAACATGGAACCTTGCATACCGTTTCCCATGGTGTTTTGGATGGTTTTGATCTTTTATTTGAGCGGGGCCTGATTACCCGCATAGAAAAGGACATCGCTCCTACTGCTGAAATGGAAATCATCGATGCTTGCGGGCTACATATTTATCCCGGGTTGATAGCTGGTGTATCTGCATTGGGGCTGGTTGAGATCTCTGCAGTACGAGCCACCCTTGATTATGATGAAGTAGGAGATATAACTCCAGAAGTGCGGGCCAACGTGAGCTACAACCCGGATTCCGAATCCATACCCGTCACCCGCTCCAATGGGGTGCTGTTTGTGAATGTAGTCCCCCGCGGTGGTCTGGTGCCAGGACAATCATCACTCATGATGATGGATGGCTGGACCTGGGAAAATGCCACCGTCCAGCATCCAACGGCCATGCATATCAACTGGCCAGACATGTCCATCGATCTGAGTCCCAAAGCCAAGGTTAAGGCTTCAACTCAGGAGGAAAAGCGACGCCAGCGGCTTAAGGATCTGGATGATACGATTGACCAGGTCAGACGCTATGAAGTGAGTCAGAAGGGTGCATCAAAAACCAGTGCCCATGACCTGCGCATGGAAGCCTTGATCCCATATATCAGGGGTGAAAAACCATTTTTTGTGCATGCCAGTGAAAGTCGTCAGATAGAAGCAGCAGTGAGGTGGTCCAAAAGGCAGGGGTTAAAAGTCGTCATCGTGGGTGGCGGAGATGTTGGCCAACTTGCTGGTCTTTTAAAGGAAAACCATATCCCGGTGGTTGTTGAGGGAACTTTGAAGCTTCCCAGACGACGTAACAGCAACTATACCGAATCCTATGATTTACCAGCCCGACTGTATGAAGCTGGTGTGAATTTTTGTATTTCTACTGATGGGAGTGGTTTTGCAGCACCACAGGTCAGGGATCTACCCAACCACGCAGCCATGGCAGCGGCATTTGGTCTTCCAACGGAAGTAGCTTTGCGCGCCATTACGCTTTCTGCCGCCGAGATATTGGGAGTTGGCGATCGCATTGGATCTCTGGATGTTGGCAAGGAGGCATCTCTGTTCATTGCATCAGGTGATATCCTGGAGATCACGTCACTCGTTGAGCAAGCTTTCATACACGGCACAAAAACCGACATGAATGACCGTCATAAAACCCTATACAAGAAGTATGAGGAAAAGTATAAGCAGTTGGGGAGTGTGAAAGAAAAATAAAGAGCCGCCTTAAATCCTGTGTTTTTTGTGTGAAACTCAAAGGGCAATCACCATAACTGGTACAAGATTAATCTGGCGGTTATAAATAATTTCCTTATCTCTAGCCCCTGAAGACTGAGTTTACGGCAACGTGAGGGAATAGGGATTTGACCGCTAGCAGCAAATACAAGCAAGCTTTAAAACACTCTATCTCTGAGGGCAAGTGGTGGTCAGTGATGTGGGGGTTTGGGGACTCCTTTCTACCTGCCTTTGCTGTACTCCTGAAAGCCACGACTACTCAGCTCGGTCTGCTGGTTTCCATTCCCCAGCTCTTTGCCGCCATTATCCAACTCAGCGCCATTCGGATTGAAAGCAATCAGGTATCGCGCAAGTCTATGCTCCTTGGGACGACCCTGCTCCAGGGCATGGCCTGGTTCACCATTTTTCTACTACCCTGGTCCACAGGCAGTGTACCTGTCCTCATTGCCCTGGCCACCCTTTACGCAGGTTTAGGAGCCATGGGGCTTCCGTTCTGGGTTTCCTGGATGGGTGATCTTGTGCCAGAGGAGACCAGGGGGACTTATTTCGGGCAACGTAATCGCATTATTGGTGTGGTGACTTTCCTCGCATTGGCCGTTGCCGGGGTAATTTTAAATTTAACTTCTAAATGGAATGCCATGTTGGGCTTTGGATTGTTGTTTTTTATTGCCGGTGCTGCACGGCTCTATTCAGCCCGTTATTTCAAACTCCAATATGAACCGGAACTTCAGCTAAAACCCACGGACAGCTATGGTTTCATGGATTTTATTCGAGGGATGGGCAAGAGCTCCTTTGGGATGTTTACCATTTTTGTCTCTCTCATGAATGTGGCGGTCTTTATTTCAGGTCCCCTCATGGTAGCCTACTGGTTGACTTTTTTGAACTTTAGCTATTTGCAAATGACCTTGCTCATGGGCGCCATTTCGGTGAGCTCCTTTCTCATGATCAGTCACTGGGGCAAACATGTGGATGAATACGGCAATCGCAACATCCTGGAAGTCACCAGTATCATCATCACCCTCTTTCCCCTGCTCTGGTACCTCATCCATTTTCTGGATGGGCCCCTGGTGTTTTATATGGCCCTGGCGATCCAGATCCTGGGTGGCCTGGCCTGGAGTGGCTATAACCTGACACTTGGGAACTATATCTATGACGCCATTGATCCTGGCAATCGTTTGAGAATGACCAGCTATCACAATCTGTTTAAGGGTTTTGGGGTAGTAATTGGGGGTCTTCTGGCGGGATTTCTCTCCAGTATACCTGTGACCAACGTCTGGATTAGCAGTCATATCCTGCCCAGCGGGATTATGATCAGTTTTCTGGTCTCTTCGGCTGCACGCATGTTGGTGATCAAGGTGTTCATGCCGCGCATCAAAGAGATACGTCTCACAGGTAAGACCCGCCCACCCCTCTACTATTTTGTTGCTGTCATGCCTTTCCGGGGACTCAAAGCCGATCTGGTGGTTGGGATCAACCGCACCATCCAAAAGCGTCGTCGGGAGCGAAGCGGTTTTACATCTAGCTCTCAAGCCGAATCCCTGATATAGGATCAGGATTCATTCTTGGTTGCCTCTTATGGCAGACCGCTTGTGTTCAGGCTAAAAAACAAATCAATTGCAGCTTGTTCCAACGCGCTTTCCACATATCTTTGACTTTTCAATCATTTAATTTTCCATTGAGTTGCAGTGTTGTGTCGGCGTTTTCGTTTATCACAATACAGACAGTATTTTAGAAAACGTCCCTGAAATTATTCAAAACAGCTTTCGAGGAGACGCCATGGTTCATCACATTTCTTTAAAACACAAAATTGGATACGGCATCGGTGATATAGGGAGCAATATCTTTATTGTGAGCACGGGGATGTTTCTGCTCTTCTTTCTGACCAATGTCCTGGGCGTGGAACCGGCGTTGGCTGGTCTGGCTCTCCTTTTCCCCAAGCTCTGGGATGTGATCTCGGATCCCATCATGGGCGCTATTTCTGATGCAACCCACTCCCGCTGGGGACGTCGTAGACCCTATCTTCTGTATGCGGCTCTTCCTTTTGGACTGGTCTTCTTTCTGCTGTTTATCGCACCTCATACCCAGTCTCAATTCACCACGGCTATCTGGGTCGGTTCTCTGTTCGCCCTGAGTTGTACAGTCTTTACTGTTTACAATATTCCTTATTCTGCCATGGTTGCAGAAATGACCGATGATTACAACGAACGCATGTCTGTTACCTCCTTCAGGATGGTGGGCTCAACAATCGGTGTCCTCCTGGCTGGCGGCCTGGCCATGCCTCTGGTGGATCTGGGCGGCGGTGGTGAGGCAGGTTTCCGCCTTATGGGGCTCATCTTTGGTATCCTGATCAGTCTTTTCTGTGTGTTGGCATTCTGGGGGACCAGGGGCACGCGGATGATTCAAGTGGAAAAAGCAAGCATATCCGTGAAAGAGCAGCTGAAGATTGCCTTCCGCAACACGCCCTTCAAACGGCTCATGACCATGTATGCTCTACAATCCCTGGCTATCGGAATCCTCATGGCCGGGCAAATCTATTATGTTAAATATGTCATGGGTATGCCGGACGCTCAGGTGGGAATGGTCTCGGCGGTCCTGTTCATCACAGCCATTGTATTTATTCCGGTCTGGGTCAAGATCGGCGTCAAGATGGGTAAAATCCGAGCCTATAAATTTGGAATCGCCATCCTGGTGATCATGCTCTTTTCTCTACTTTTCACCCAGCCACACCAGACCCTGTTGTTTTTTATACAGATGTTCCTTCTGGGGATCGGGTTTTCCAGTTTTCAGCTCTTCCCCTTCTCCATGCTGCCGGACACTATTGAATTTGATGAATTCCAATCCAGGATGCGTCGTGAAGGCGTCTTCTCCGGCGTGTGGGCCAGTGGTCAGAAGACAGCCTATGCCGTGGGTCCCAGCCTCATCGGATTTACACTTTCATTGACAGGCTTTGTGGTGACTGGAGATCAGCCGGACAGCGTGGTATGGGGTATCCGCGTGATCTTCTGTGTGGCCACAGCGGGATTATTTTTGCTCAGTCTGATTCCATTCAAGTATTATGATCTCACCGAGAGCCGCTTTGCTGAGATTAAGGCAGAGATCAAATCTGCTGCTGTGGAGAATCCTGAAAAGAGCTGAAAGAACACGTTTTCCAGATCTGCACTGGCAAACGCGCGAGCAGCAGAACGTCTGATCTATTTTGCATAAGGGTATTGCCTTAATAATACATTTGCTATATCTGGCTATAGCCTGTTGAAATATGTGCTCAAAAAATCATTATCATTTGGTCAGATCGTAGGAAATGGCTGCTGGGTCTGAAAATTGTTTTCTTGTAGTGATTAGCGCTTAATTGTTCTCAGAACTTGTTGTATCTGCGGTGAACAGCCTGCTAACAGGGACAGGCAGTAATGCAGTACCACTCACTGAATAGAAAGCGGCGGATTTGTTAAAGAAATAATCGGCTTGAAGGGCACCTAAAAGCCAACCCCAGCCCTTGAGGTGGGTATATACCTGAACATCACCTGACTCCCGGTGAGTTACCCAGGCTGCGCCAAGGCCAATACCCGGCCAGAAGGGGATTTCTCCGGCAGACATCTGGGCATCTATATATTTGAGTGTTCTCAACTTGGATTTTCTAAAACCCGCGGTAACACCGACAACGGGTCCTCTCATGTTACCCCAAGCTAATCCATCTCCTTCTTCGAATTTGAAGGTCCCCACGCTGATCTGGCCTCCCCAAGTAAAGCCATCACCGAAGGCATAGCCAAGACTCATCCCAGGTGACAGATAAATCTCAGTTGTTGATGCTTTTGAATAAAGCTGTGCTTGAATAATTACGATGAACAAGGCTATGAGGGCAAGCTTATGCATATATATTCTTTCATTATTTTTGTTTTGAGCTGGTGATCTAAGACAAGTTTAGATCTTCGGTCGTCTCTGTTTTTGTTGAGGCACAATCGAGTAGGAGGATAGGGATTAATTCCCTATCCGTCCTCTCACACCACCCTGC
>JACKQG010001321.1_pt1 | contig 34560 bp, 35 predicted proteins | sample 8237621 | NCBI WGS metagenome assembly JACKQG01 (sample SAMN15677084, study PRJNA649215) | marine metagenome | biome: marine; feature: Black Sea; material: saline water; isolation source: suspended particulate matter (SPM) from the Black Sea western gyre | collected 2013-06-09/2013-06-10 | depth...
TTTTAACTTAATTTAAATCTTTTAATCCCTGAATATATAAAATGGAAATTCTTCTGCATTACGATTTTTTGATGGAGGCGTTATCGTCGAAAAAGAAGTCAATGGTTCTGGAGCTTTGTCAGGCGGGACGCTGTAAAGGCTGGGTTTCATCCACAACTCTTCCAATGTTGGCACGCGAATTAAAATTGGATGATAGAAAAAAAGTTCAACCTCTATTGGGCAGTCTGAGTGTGTCTACTCCAACAGCTATTGAGTTGGAAGAAGCTCTGAAAGATGAAAGCTTTGAGGAAAACCTGGCATTAAACCTGCTGCGGTCCTGCAGATACGATGCTGTGGTTACTACAATGCCGGAAAAATTTTCTTGCAATGATGGGGTCGTGTTAACACCCGAGCAGTTTGAATCTAAAATCAATGAACCTCTTGTTCCAGTACAGGAGGTAAAGCTCTTGGATATTTCTGCTTCCTACCACCAAATTTTAAATGTCGTTGAAGCAGAAATCGCAGATACCACGCGAACAGGGCAGTTTATTTTGGGGGCCAAAGTTGCAGAGATGGAAGAAAAAATTGCGGAGTATTGCCAGACGAAATATGCAGTGGGTGTTTCTTCTGGGACAGATGCTTTGCTTATATCCCTTATGGCGGCTGGGATTGGCGAAGGTGATGAGGTGATCACTTCTCCCTATACATTTTTTGCCACAGCAGGTTCTATTGTTCGGGCGGGTGCGAAACCCGTTTTTGCAGATATAAACGATGTTACCTTTAATTTGAAAGCTGAACATATTGAACGATGTATCACTTCCAAAACGCGAGCCATCATGCCAGTGCACTTGTATGGGCAATGTGCAGATATGGAATCAATTGTAGCATTGGCAAAAAAACATAACTTATATGTAATCGAAGACTCAGCTCAATCCATCGGTTCTGAGTATAAAAATAAACGTGCGGGTTCTTTGGGTGATATGGGTTGTTTTTCTTTCTTTCCTGCAAAGAACCTGGGCGCTTTTGGGGATGGAGGGGTTGTGACAACTTCATCCGAAGATCTTTATGAAAAACTAAAAGTTCTTAGAGTGCATGGATCTAAACCAAAATACTATCATAAGACGATAGGAGGGAATTTTCGTTTGGATGCATTACAAGCAGGGGTTGTGAAGGCTAAGCTGAATTTCCTGGAAGATTGGACAGAAAAGCGGCGAAAAAATGCATCGGTCTATAATCAATTATTTCAGCAGAATGCTTTGATCCAGTATATCCAATTGCCGCCCGAAGTTTTTCCGCGTCATGTATACAATCAATATGTCATCCGAGTGGGAAGTCGTAGGGATGAACTACGCTCTTTTTTGAACGAAAAAAAGATAGGTTGTGAAATCTATTATCCTCTCCCGCTCCATGTTCAAGAGTGTTTTCAGTCTCTTGGTTATAAAAAAGGCGATTTTCCTGAATCTGAAAAAGCAGCAGATGAAACATTAGCTCTTCCCATTTCTCATGAAATTACCCAGCAACAACAGGAATATGTTGTGGAAAATATTCGAGAATTCTTTTTAGGTGACTAATCCCCCACTACCGTGGGAGGGAGTTAGAACAACGCACATCCAGAAGCCTAAGGGTAGTATCCGCCTAATCAGATTTGACCTGTTGACGGTATCGGCATGCTACTAAAAAAGAGGGCGGGTTTCTTTTTCAGGCAGCTTTTCTTGCGGAGTATGTACCTGGCTTTCGCAAATCATGAGAAGATGGTACCCCAGCTTGCTTTGTATGGGGTCGGGGAGCACTAATTTCTCCAACTTCATTACTTCTTCTAAAAGTTCATCTGTGATTATTTGTTCAGGGAGTGTCATTCCACGATAGACCCAACCTAAATCTCCTCCGAGTTTTTTGCTTTGGCATGTACTATATTTTTTAGCAAGGCGAATAAAAAACTTTTCGACTTTTTCCCAATCGTGAAAAGGTTTATCTGGATCATCCATTTCTTCCTTTGCTAAATCATTTTGGAAGTCTATCAGGATATCCCAAATCATTTTTGCGGATTCTTTGGAGGTTAGCCGAATATTGCGAACCCGGTGCTCCATGGGTTTGTCGGTAGTGAAAGTCGCTTTTTTAGGGACAAAGACTTTTTTAATTTTTGGTTTTGGCTTGGCCGGAACTTTTGGGGCATCGGCAACGGGTTGTGGTTCTTTTGCAGTCTTATCGCGCTGGTATATGGTCTTTTCAGATTCTTTGGGTTGTTCAGACATTTAATATTCCAATTTAAAATGGGTTGTTTCTATTATACTTGTTTTTTCAATTTCTGAAAAGTTTATGCCTTGTCCCAGATAGATTCGAGAAAGTCTAATACGGCACCTTCTCGGTTGTAACCTATTATCTGATTGGCGGATTCTTTTAGTTCTGGCAAGGCATTTTCCATTGCAACCGAGTACCCGGCAACCCGGAACATATCTAGATCATTTAAATAATCACCAAAAACCAAGGTTTTATGCAAGGGGAAATTTAATCGTTCAACCAATTTTTTAACCATGTTTCCTTTGTTAGCTTGTTGGTGGAATGACTGTAGCCAAAAATAACCTTCCATTGAAACATCTTCTGCAAAATATAGGTTGAGATGGTCGAAATGTTTTTCTTTAAGGCTTTTGTATATTGGTTCCAGGTTTTCCAAGGTGCCTATCAACAAAAACCCTGAAATATTTTCATTTTTGTGAAATGCAAATTCAGAAATTTGTTTAACCCTTCCATCTTTTTCAAGACTGTTTAAATACGCCGTAGACCCGTCATTGGTTGCCTGGCGGTAATAAACTTGATGGTTTTCTCCAAAGGTATAAATAAAGGGCTCGATTTTATGGGTATCGGCCAGTTCCAACATGCTGTCTACCACTGCTTTGTCAATGAACTGAGTGTGTTCCAATATGTTTCCACTATGAAAGTCAGCTAGATAAACTCCGTTGAATAAAATAACGGGGAATTTTATATTCAGTCCATTTAAAATGGGATGAGCGGAATCATAATTTCTTGCTGTGGCTATTGTAAATCGCAGGCCGTCGTCGATGAGCCGATTCAGACGTTCCTTGTATTCTTTTGGAAAGATTCCATTGGGAAGCAGGAGCGTCCCATCCAGATCTGAGATAAATAAAAAGTCTTTCGCATTGTCTGGGCTAAAGTTCTTTGTTTTGTTCACGTGGATTATTACTTTCAGTGATATTATTGAAATGGGAGCATATTGTTATAAACCCCATGCATTGTTTGTAAGGAAGTTTCCCCTTGTAGTACTAAAATTAGCAGAGAATATTTAATGATACTAATGAAGGGACTCGAAATATGCAAAACAATTTCAATGTTAGATATTGGGCCGTGAGAAAAATTAAAATTTTAGCCCTCTCCCTGATATTTACTTTGATCGGGGTTGGGCCAGTTTCAGCTTTTGATTTTTCAGATTGGGATGCTTTGATTAAGAGGCATGTCAGTCCAAAAAAAGTGGATGGTATTTTAATTCATGCTATCAATTATGAGGATTTAAGAAAGGACACTGAATTTACAGACCTTGTGTCCAGATTGCGGTCTGCTCAGTTGGATTCCTTAATGTCCCGAGATGAAAAACTTGCATTTTGGATCAATACTTATAATATTCTTGCCGCTAAAATGGTGGCCGATCACTTTCCGATAAAAAGCATAAAGGATGTGGGAAGTTTTTTTAGTCCCGTTTGGAAGAAAACGGCGGGCAACGTGGCGGGAAAAGAAAGGACCTTGGATGAAATCGAGCATAAAATTTTGAGGAAGATGGATGAACCGAGAATTCATGTTGCCATTGTTTGTGCATCCGTAAGCTGTCCCGACCTTAGATTGGAAGCTTACCAAGTAGAATCCTTGGACGAACAGCTGAATGATCAGTTGATAGAATTTCTAAAATCTTCTGAGAAGGGAATGAAGATTGATAAGAAGGGAAGACGTGTTTATCTTTCGTCAATTTTTAAATGGTTTGAAGATGACTTTGAAAGCAGGGGAGGGGTGTTGAAATTTATCAGTAATTATGTTCTTCCCAAAGTCGCAAAGGAATTATCTCGTTCCGATATTAAAGTTTCCTCCCTTGATTATACCGGGAATGTGAACAGCTAAAACCCCCCCCTGAAACGGCGGGTTTCCCCGCCAGTTTCACTGGTAAGTGGTCCACTAGTCTGCGTGCTTGCGTAGAAACGTTGGAATGTCGAAGTTTGCATTTAAGATTCCAGGGTCCTGATTCTCCTCTTTAATTGAGGACGCGAGAGACTTGAGATGCTTGTAAGATGAATCAGTGTGGTCGCTCATGTGCGGATCACCCCCAACTACTTTTTTCAGAGCCGGTCTTTCTTCCACAAGTGAAGCTGCGGAACTTTCGAAGCCGGTGGCGATCACCGTTACACGCATTTCGCCTTCCATTTTAGGATCTATCACAGCCCCAAATATGATGTGGGCATCATCGTGTGCGTTTTTCTGAACCATCAGGGAGGCTTCATTAATTTCCATTAGAGTCAAATCTTCGCCACCTGTGATATTGATCAGAATACCTTGGGCTCCATCCACCGTAGCTTCGTCGAGCAATGGGCTGGAAATAGCTTTTTGCGCCGCTTCGACCGCTCTATTTTCACCCGTAGCGATTCCGCTTCCCATAAGTGCTTTACCCATACTACCCATGATGCATCTCACATCCGCGAAATCGAGGTTGATGAGACCTGGTATTACGATCAAATCAGAAATACTGCAAACTGCCTGCTTGAGAATATCATCCACCATGGAAAATGCCGTAGTGAAGGAAGTCTGTTTTCCTACATAGCTCAAAAGTTTTTGATTTGGAATCACGATCAGGGTATCGACCGCTTCTTTTAATTCCATGATTCCTTCTTCTGCCTGGCGCATTCTCCTTTTACCTTCAAACGCGAAAGGTTTTGTGACGACTCCCACAGTTAAAGCTCCGGTCTCTTTTGCTATTCGAGATATAACGGGTGCTGCACCTGTTCCAGTTCCGCCACCCATTCCAGCGGTGATGAATACCATGTCTGCTCCATCCAGCATATCGCGGATAATATTTTCGCTTTCTTCGGCCGCATCTCTCCCTGTTTCTGGATTGGAGCCAGCACCCAGGCCACGAGTTAATTCTCCGCCTATTTGGATTTTCCCAGGACACTCAGATTTCTCCAAGGACTGCAAATCCGTATTGGCGATGATGAACTCCACTCCGCGAAGGTTATCGCGAACCATGGAATTGACAGCATTCGTGCCACCGCCTCCGACGCCAACAACCTTAATGGTTGCTGTGTAATCATTATCATTTTCAAACTCTATTGAACTCATGTTGTCCTCCGATTTTAAAAAAATTCGTCTGCCCAATCTTTCATACGTGAAAAAATTTTATCAAATAAGTTACGACCTTGAAGTTCTCTTACTGGTCCAGTCTTAACCCGCTTGGAACCATACTGGATCAAGCCGGTGCAAGTGGCATACATTGGATTATTTACAACATCTATCAATCCTCCGAGGCCAAGGGGTGTTCCAACTCGCACTGGGGATTGGAATACATCTTCAGCTAATTCTGCCATTCCCTGCATACTTGAAGCACCACCTGTCAAGACGATTCCAGATGAGATAATTTCTCTGTACCCGGATTCATTTATTTCGTGGTCGAGCAATTCAAACATTTCCCGTGTACGCGCTTCAATAATTTCGCTTAAAATTTGTCGAGGTACTGTTCTGGCTTCTCTTCCGCCAACACTGGGAACTTCTATGTTTTCGCCTTCTGCTACGAGAGGCGAGTAGGCGCAACCAAATGAGTGCTTAATTTTCTCTGCTTCAGCATTGGGGGTGCGAAGCCCTATAGCAATGTCATTTGTCATTTGAGCACCTGCAATAGTTAAAACAGAAGTGTGTTTGATCGCACCCTGATAGAAAATTGCAAGATCAGAGGTGCCTCCTCCAATGTCTACCATGGCAACGCCCAACTCTCTTTCGTCTTGCGATAAAACGGATTCACTGGAAGCCAATTGCTCTAGCACTATGTCTGATACCCCCAGTCCTGCTTTGTTTACGCATTTAACAATATTTTGAGCCGAGGTCACTGCAGCGGTAACGATATGAACTTTTGCTTCAAGGCGCACACCCGCCATGCCGAGAGGAGTTTTAATTCCATCTTGATTATCAACGATATATTCTTGGGGAAGAACGTGGATGACCTCGCGATCCAACGGAATTGCAATAGCCTTTGCAGCCTCAATCACCCGGTCTACATCTTTTTGGTTGATTTCTCTGCCTTTTGCCGCAATGATCCCATGGCTGTTAAGGCTATTGATATGGCCACCTGCGATGCCGACATATACCGAATCGATTTCACATCCAGCCATGAGTTCGGCTTCTTCAACTGCATTCTTGATGGACTCGACGGTGCTATCAATATTGACGACGACTCCTTTTCTAAGGCCTTTTGATGGATACTGACCGAGACCAATAATATCTATTTTTTCATCATCGATTACTTCTCCAATGATGCAACAGATTTTGGTAGTCCCGATATCTAACCCGACAATGTAATTACTTTTTTTGGACATACGTCCTATCCCCTTCTAGTTGGTTTGACTCTTTGTCGAAATTAATGTTGAGCTTGGTTTAAATCTTTCTCTGATGACAACCTGATCTTTATATGATAAATCTATCATTTGTATCTTAAGATTTTCTTCCTCCAAGGAATCAAGAATTATCCTAAAGTTTTTGAATCCTTCGTTTAGTTCATCCATGGACATTTGAATTTGAAGGTCCCGATTCCTAGTGACAAACAGGACTCTGGAATGTCCAACAAGCTCTGCAGCATCCAAAGGATTGTTCTCAAAAAATGAGAGTTTATTGAAATAGTGCATGATTTTTAAGCTTTGCAAAACTTTGCCGTTCAACAAGTTTTCTTCTTTGCTTTCCTGCATGATGATAAGAGGCAGATGTCTGTATTCAGGCTTTTCTGGTGATAGAATTTCACCGAAATTATCCATCAGATAAATCTGGTCTTTCATAATTCTTGCGTAGGGAACTCTTTCTGTGAGCTCAATTTTTAATCCATGAGGATACTTCCTTTGAAGAGAGGAAGATTGAACCCATGGGTGCTCTGAAAGTCGTTGGTTCAATTCAACTAAATCAATTGCCAATAAATTTTTACCTTTTAAAGCACCTAACCATTCAAAAATTTCTGAATTGCTCAATACATGATTTCCCCGGAAGGAAACATTCTGGATTTGAAACCGGGGACTTGAGATTAAAAAATTGTATCCTGCAAAAAGAAGATACCCCACGACTCCTGCCAGAAATAGTTTGGAAGTAAGCTCCGCAAGGGTGCGTACCCAAACACCAAATTTTGGCTTTCCAGGAATCTTCTTGTTCAGGCTGCTGCCGCGCTTTTGCTTTTTATATCTTTCGGAACGAAAATCGTCCCATCTAGCGGCAGGTCCTTTTTGTTTTGCCAGAGCAAAGCTCATACCGTGTCACCATTATCCAATTGAGCTGTTTTCAAAATTTCCATTACAAGCTGATCAAAATCCATCCCCATTTCAAGCGCGGCCATAGGCAAGAGACTGGTAGGCGTCATTCCTGGGATAGTATTCATTTCCAATACATACGGTGTCCCATTCTCATCAAGAATAATATCCACTCTGGGAATTCCACGCCCGCGCAGTACTTTAAAAACTTTTCTGGACACTTCATTACAGTTGTTAACCTCGCTTTTACTTAAGTCTGAGGGACAAATATATTCGGTTTTTCCGGAAGTATATTTGGCTTCATAATCATAAAAACCGGATTTAGGGCGAATATGAACAATCGGCATAGGTTCTTCACCATTCATTCCTATCGCTAAAAGCTTTCCTTCAATAAATTTTTCCACAATAATTTCTTCAGAATATTGAAATGCATTTTCCAGCGCAGGTTTCCATTGATTTTCTTCGGTCACAATACTTACACCGAAACTGGATCCCTGGTTGGTGGGCTTAACCACAACGGGCAATTCCAATTTTCGCTGGATCGTTTCTTTTTGACTTTTATAAAACACTTCGTGATCTGCTGTCGGTATTCCATGAAATTTTAAAATTTCTTTGGCTTTTAATTTGTCATAAGCCAAAGCACTACCTGTAACTCCTGATCCCGTATAGGGAATTTTTAAATATTCCAACAATCCTTGAATGCAACCATCTTCACCATAAGTTCCGTGTAAAGCGATAAAAGCTAGGTCAATATTCTGTAAATTGTTGGCTACATTTCGATCCGCATCTATAGGGATAACGTTTAGTTCCATTCTGGTTATGGCATCACAAACCGAATTTCCGGTTGAGAGAGAAATTTCCCGTTCTGATGACAAACCACCCATTAAGACACCAATTTTTTTGTCGTCAAGATTTTTCAAAAATTTTTCCAGCTTTAAAATAACAGGTCCGCTCCGGCCCTTGGCCAAAAGGGCCGGAAGCAAAGGAAGGAGGGGTTACCTTTGCGCGGACCTTCAAATAAAAATTCCTCCGAAACTAATCTCCTACGATCACAATCTCCGTTTGCAGATCTATATCTTTTTTTTCTTTTACTTCCTTTTGAATATGCTTGATCAATTGAGTTACATCTTTGGCTGTTGCTCCGCCTTTGTTCACTATGAAGTTTGCATGCCTGATAGAAATGCCGGCATTGCCAATGGAAAAACCCTTGAGTCCTAACGATTCAATAATTCTTCCTGCAGCATCCCCTTCTGGGTTTTTGAAAATTGAACCCGAATTGGGAATTGTAAGAGGTTGGGTTTGTGACCTTCTTGAAATATGACGATCCATAGTTGTCATAATTTCTGAGCGATTCCCTTCTTCTAGTTCAATTTCTGCTTCAAAAATGATCCCCGCTTCACCGGGGAAAATAGTTTTCCTGTATTCAAAAGATAGGTCTTCGCGTCTTAAAGTTTCTATTTCTCCATTCCGGGTAACCCTGGTTACGCTCCTAAGAACAGAGCTTATTTCTGTTCCTTCCGCACCAGCATTCATGATAACGGAACCTCCTAATGAACCGGGTATTCCCACTAGATGCTCCATTCCAGCTAATGAATAACGAGCCGCATGCTTTGCCAGATAAGACATCTTAGCTCCAGCACCTGCTTTGATTACCGCGCGTCTCGCTCCGTCTTCTTTTTTAAAGAATAAAGGTCGTTTAATTTCTTTAAAACATTCCTTCAAGGAAATAACGATTCCTCTTATTCCGCGGTCACTTGCCAGTAAATTGGTTCCTTCGCCTAAAATATAAATCGGTGTCTTGCCTCTGTTTTTTAAAATAGTCTGTATGTCTCGAATATCTTTCGGGAAAATCAAAACATCAGCAGGACCTCCAATTTGAATGGAAGTATGACTGGCAAGTATTTCGTCTTGCAGAACTTTTCCTTTTATTTTGTGCAACCAGGGGAATGTATGGCTCATAGTTTTACTCTGATGAATTTTTTGTCCCAGAACGGTTTTCGGAAACTCCATTCTGGTTTTGAGATTAAACTCCTTCCCAGATCCAGAATGCGCAATATGTATTAATCTTCGTTTCCATGCTTCGTTCAACATAAATAAAAATCCTCTCTGTTTTTAGGCTGTCAATCATGGAATTGAGCGGCAAGCTTGTGTGCCAATTCCCCGATATTTCCTGCACCCAGAGTTAAAACAACATCACCGGGTTGCAGAGAATTTTTTAATTGTGAAACCAGTGAATCCATATTTTCTATATGGTCCACGTTCTTATGTCCAAACTCTCTAACGCCTTGTGCTAATTTTCGAGAGTCAATTCCTTCAATAGGTTGTTCTCCTGCGCCATAGATATCTAAAAGTATTAATTGGTCCGCATCATTGAAGGATGAGTAAAAACTTTCCAAGAGATGCTGGGTCCTGGAAAAACGGTGCGGTTGAAAAACCACTACTAATTTTCGATCTGGCCAGACTGTTTTTGCGGTGGCCAAGGTGGCTTCAATTTCAGCCGGATGATGGCCATAATCATCAACAATGATCAAAGAGTCCGACTGATGAAGAATTTCAAACCGCCGTTGAACACCGGTAAAGCTTTTTAAAGCATCAGAAATTGCGGGAAATTCCATGTTTAATTCCATACCAACCGCGATGGCGGCCAATGTGTTGCAAACATTATGATTTCCTAATGATGCCGATGAAATTCTTCCCAGTTTTTCTCCTTGGTGAAAAACGGTAAAGTGGGTTTTCAAACCATCTACAGAGATTTCCCGAGCTGTATAGTCAGCTTGTGTTTTAAGTCCATAAGTGGTCGTTCTTTTTTCAATTTTTGGAAGGAGAGATTGGAGATTTGGATCATCCATGCAAATTATTGCACTTCCGTAAAAAGGAACCTTGTTTAGAAACTCCAGGAAAGCTGATTTCATATTCTCCATAGTGTGGTAATAGTCCATGTGTTCTTCATCTAGAGTCGTAACCACTGCGAGAGTAGGAGAGAGCTTTAAAAAAGATCCATCGCTTTCATCTGCCTCGGCCACCAGGAATTTGCTTTGTCCCAATTTTGCATGGCCGCCCATATTTTTTAGTTTTCCCCCAACAATTACTGTTGGATCTAGATGTCCACCGGCTAAAACAGTTGCCACCAGAGATGTGGTTGTCGTTTTTCCATGAGTTCCAGCAATAGCAATTCCGTGTTTCATCCGCATTAGTTCTGCCAGCATTTCTGCTCTGCGGATTACGGGGATCATTTGCTCTCTAGCAGCTTTCACTTCAGGGTTGTCATTTCGAATCGCGCTGGAAACAACCACGACATGTTTGTCCAAAACATTTTCTGCCTTATGATTAAAATGAATTTCAGCGCCTAAGGATTCAAGATGGTCGGTTACAGAAGATTTAGATTGATCCGAACCACTTACCTCATAGTCCTGATTAATTAATACTTCAGCGATTCCGCTCATTCCCGAACCTCCGATTCCAATAAAATGAATCCGTTTTGTTTTTCCTAAAAACATGACAAAACATAATTTCCTTGCATTTTTTTTGTTCTTCCCGATTTCCTGTAAGTTTCTTTCAGCAACTCCATGCAAAGGAGCCTTACTTTTTCGGTCGCGTCTCGATTTCCAAGTTTGTAACTGTTTTCTTCCATGGTTTCTAAACGCTCTGGTTCTTCCATAGCCTGGATTATGGATTTCGCAATTCGTGGTCCAGACAATTCTTCATCCAAAACTAATTCTCCTGCATTGGCGGATTCAAGAATGCGCGCATTTTTTTCCTGATGATTGTGCGCCGCGTGCGGGAAGGGAACCAAGACAGACATTTTTCCACAGGCAGTGACTTCGGCAAGAGTAGTTGCACCCGCCCGGCAGATAACTAAAGACGCTTTCCTATACTGGTCTGCCATGTCATCTATAAAGGGACGAACATCAGAAGAAAACTTATTGTCTTGGTACTGCTTATTCACCATTTCGAAATCTGCTTCACCCGTTTGGTGAGTAATGTGCAAATCCCCTTTTTGTTCCGAGAGCGATTGTAATGCTTCGACCATTGCCATATTTATTGAATGCGCACCTTGACTACCGCCAAGAACCAAAACCCTGAACGGACCATCTACTTTTGGGAATTCTTCTTTTGGTTTGCAAAATTCTTCACGGATCATATTTCCTGTGACTTCCACTTTTCCCCTGGGAAATGCTCCTGAGGAATCCTTAAAGGAGACAGCGATTTTGTCGGCGATTTTCCCCAGCCACTTATTTGTCATGCCGGGAATGGAATTTTGCTCGTGGATTAATATTGGGATTCGAAGTATCCATGCAGAGAGAACCAGTGGACCAGAAGCATATCCACCAACACCCACTACGAGCCCGGGACGTTTTCTTATTAAAAAACACATTGATTGCGCAGTCCCAATTGGTAACTTGAACCAAGACACCCATTTAGCAATTTTCTTTTTTCCTAGCAAACCTGCCGAAAGAATGGTTTTTAAATCGAAACCCTCGCGGGGCAATACTTTTGCTTCGAGACCTTTTTGGGTTCCTACAAAAGAAATTTCAATATCCATATCGTGCCTCATGAGTGCTCTGGCTAGAGCAATTCCGGGATAAAGGTGGCCACCTGTTCCACCACCCGCTATAACAACTCGTTTTTTCATTAATTCATCGTCAACGTTTTACAGCTTGCTCTGAAATATTAAGTAAAACACCTACTGAAAGCATCGTCACCAGCATCGACGATCCCCCCATACTGATAAAAGGTAAGGTCAGGCCTTTTGTTGGGAGAAGGCCCGATGCCACTCCCAAGTTTATAAAAGCCTGCAAACCAATTAATAGAGTCAGCCCTGTTGCTAAATGAGTTCCAAAAGGATCTTTGGCCCGGTAGGCCGTCATAAACCCTCTCCATATGAAAATTGAGAACAAAAGAACGATTGCTGTGGTTCCTACAAACCCCAACTCTTCGCCGATCACTGAAAAAATAAAATCCGTATGCGCTTCTGGAAGGCGAAAAAGTTTTTGAGAGCTTTCTCCCAAACCGGGTCCCCAAAACCCGCCTCTTCCAAATGCGTAAAATGACTGAATGACCTGAAATCCTATTCCAGAAGGGTCTTCCCAGGGATTGAGAAAGGCGATGATTCTTTTTGTTCGATATTCCGCGGTTAGAATTGCCGATGCTATAAAAGGAACTATTGCCAGAATGGAAAGGAATAGAAATTTTTTCCTGAGCCCAGCTATAAACAGCATTGTAAAAGTTACTGCAAAAATGACCATGGCTGTCCCAAAATCGGGCTGAAACAAAATGGGAATGAAAAAAAATCCCAATACGATTAAATTGGGTAAATAACCATAAGCAAAATTTCTTAGCTTGTCCGCTCGTTTTACTAAGGATTTTGCAATAAACAGAACGAGTGTGAATTTTGCCAATTCTGAGGGTTGAAATGAAAATCCCCCTAATGTCAGCCACCGACGAGCTCCCCCCACTTTTTTGCTGAATTCGGGAAACATCACAATGATCAATAGCAGGAATGTGATAATCATGATGGGATAGGTGTATTGATGAAGCTTGTGGTAGTCCAGGTTTTTTGCCAATAAAAGTAGAGCTGTTCCTAAAACGCACCATAAGACCTGTCGTTTCAGGAAATAATAAGAATCGTTGTGATCCCTTACGGTGTAGGCAGCACTTGAGCTGAACACCATTACAATTCCAATGAGAACCAGAATGGCTACGGTAATACATAGAATTGAATCGCAACTTGTTTGCCTGGTTTCGTTCAACGCTCATCATCCTTCCAGATTATTTACAATAGATTTAAATTGGTTTCCCCGGTCGATATAGTCTTGAAACATGTCAAAACTTGCGCAAGCGGGAGAAAGAAGAACTACATCGCCTTCTTCAGCTTTATTTCTTGCGAGATGGACGGCTTCTTCCAGCGAATCAGATTCTTCATAACCAAAAGAGCCGTTCAAAATGCTTCTAAATTTCGGTCGTGTTTCTCCGATTAGAATCAAGTGCTTTACCTTCTTTTTCATAATATTTTTTAATTCAGAAAAGTCGGTGTTCTTATCTTTTCCCCCGGCAATTAGAATAATAGGGCGGTCAAAAGTATTTAAAGATTTGCATACGGAGCCGACATTGGTGCCTTTCGAATCATTAATGAAGTCCACCCCATTGCGTTTGCATACCCATTCCAGTCGATGCTCCAAACCCACAAAGCTCCCAAGAACTTTTTGAATGTCTTTCAAAGAAATGCTTAGAAGTAAAGCTGTTGCTACAGCCGGTAAAACATTCTCTATCTGCCAGCACAATCCACGAGATAGAGAACTCAAGTCACATACTTCTCCATCAAAATCATTGATGTGTGCGATAATTTTTCCATTTTCTATATAGACTCCAAACTCCAATGGATTTTCCACGCTGAAGAAGATTTTTTTTGCAGGACAATCCTTTCCCAGATCACGCGTGCCAGGGTCGTCATGATTTAAAATAAGGAAATCGCTTTCAGTTTGGTTTACGCAAATTTTCTCTTTCAACGCTGCGTATTTCTCAAAGCTCTCATGTCTGTCCAAATGATCAGGCGTGATATTGAGGATGATGGAGACCTGAGGATGAAAGCTTTGAGTAGTTTCCATTTGAAAGCTGGATATTTCCAGAACTCGATATTCCATCGACTCTTGATCCAAAAGAGAAATAAAAGGGGTACCTAGGTTCCCGCCTACTTGAATATTTTTTCCACCCTCTTTGAGTATTTCGCCAACCAAACTCGTACAGGTTGATTTGCCATTGGTGCCAGTTATTCCTATGAGCGAGGTGCTATTGAATCGACTTGCAAGTTCAATTTCGCTGATAATTTCTGTTCCCTTTTCGCGAGAGTTTTGAAGAAAGCTCGCATCCCTGCTTACCCCTGGACTCAGCACTACCATCTCGGAATCAAGAAGCGGCGCACAGTTTTGATAGACAACTTTGACTTCCGGTAAAAGCTGTCCGACCAGTTCAGATAATTGCTCGTGAGATTTATTATCCATAATTGAAACCTTTGCGCCTCGCTGACTGAGAAAGTTTGCAGTTGCGATACCTGTCTTTCCCAAACCAATAACTGAAACAATTTTATTTTTTAAGTTCATACTTATCTGAGTTTCAGAGTGCTTAAGCTGATCATTGCCAGAATGACAGCCACAATCCAGAATCGAACAATCACTTTTGGTTCTGACCAGCCCAATTGCTCAAAGTGATGATGGAGAGGAGCCATCCTAAAAAACCGCTTCCCCCCTGTATATTTAAAATAAGCCACTTGAATAATTACGGACAATGCTTCGATAACAAAAACCCCACCAATCAGAATTAGTAGTAATTCGTGCTTAACAATCACCGCTATGGTTCCTATCAACCCTCCCAGGGATAAGGAGCCAACGTCACCCATAAAAATTTGCGCGGGGTAGGAGTTGTACCAGAGAAATCCCAGGCTGGCACCGAGCACAGCGGAACTGGCAACTGCTATTTCGCCTGCATCCTTTATGTATTGGATGCGAAGATATTCCGCAAATTTGACATGGCCACAAATGTAAACAATTCCTGTGTAAGTGAGCGTCGCGATTATGATGGGGCCAATCGCAAGGCCATCAAGACCATCCGTCAAATTGACAGCGTTCGAGGTGCCAACAATGATGAAAACGATAAATAAAAGATATAGAAAGCCGAGGTCAGGCTGAAACTCTTTGAAAAAAGGAACAGATAAACGTGTGGCATAATCAACGCGCGCCGGATCAAAATAAAGTAAATAAATGCCTACTCCCAAACTAACTAATATTTGCAACAAGAGTTTTTCTTTGGCGGAAATCCCATTTCCTTTTCTCAGCTTCAGAATGTCATCTCGAAATCCAATTGCACCAAAACCAATTACCGTAAAAATGATGAGCCAAATGTACCGGTTCTCTAGGTTTGCCCACAATAATGTAGACCCCAAAAAAGTAATCAATATAAGAAGGCCGCCCATCGTAGGCGTTCCTGATTTCGAAGCATGATGCTCAGGTCCATCGCTACGAATTTTTTCCCCGATCTGAAATTTTTGTAGAATTCGAATCATATAATTTCCAAGAATCAAGCTAAGCACCAACGCAGTAACACCAGAGTAAGCAGAACGAAAAGTAATGTATTTGAATACATTTAAAAATGAAAAGTCAGAGCTAAGTGGATAAAACAAGTGGTAAAACATTTTTTATTATTCGTTCTTTAGGTTTTAATAAATTCTTGAATTACATTTTCCATTCTTGCGCCACGAGAACCTTTGATTAACAGGCAATCGCCTTTTTTTACTTTCCCCGTCAAGTAATTCACCGCTTCCACGTGAGTGTCGAACTTTTCGATTTCCAATTGTTGACCCCTGTTTGCTTTTGCACTTTCTGCCGCTAAGGAAGCGAGTGATCCTACTGTCACTAAATAATCTACTTTTGAGAGGGAAATCTCCCTTCCCAGATCACGGTGCGCAGTTTCTGATAAAGGGCCGAGCTCCAACATGTCCCCGATAATCAAAAATCTTTTTCCCTTTGTGTTGATCTCTGATAAAGTTTTCAAAGCTTCCCGCATTGATTGCGGGTTGGCGTTATAAGCATCATTGATGAGGGTTATTCCTTCAAAATAGATCTGTTCATTTCTCTGGGGAATCTGCTGGTAGTTTTCAATTCCCTTTTTCATATGCGTCCCGGAGATACCCATGGAATGACCGGTGGCTAACGCTGCCAAGGCGTTGTAGATATTGCAATAACCAATTTGAGGCAGCTTGACGGGGATCGTTTGATTGAAAATTTTTGCTGTGAACGTGAAACCCTTGCTTCCCTGGTTTTGAATGTCGGTTGCTTGCACATCCGCCGATCGCTCTATTCCATAGGTGATTTGTTTTGCCCGCAATGAATCCGCCAATTCTAGAACCAATGGATCGTCCGCATTAACAATTGCCGTGTCCTCTTTATCCAAGGAATCAAATAGCTCCCCTTTTGCCGCCTGAACCTCTTTAACTGTTTTTAGCTGGTCGAGGTGACCGGCAGAAATATTTGTGATTACCCCTATGTTGGGTTTGGCAATTTCAGCCAGCCTTTTAATTTCTCCAGCAGCACTCATGCCCATTTCAAGGACACCCACCTCATGCTCAGGCCCTCTTGCTAATAAAGTTAAGGGGAGCCCAATATGATTGTTGAAGTTTCCCTGTGTTTTTAGAGTTTTAAATTTGGTTTCAATGATTGCGGCGATCATTTCCTTAGTTGTAGATTTTCCATTGGTGCCGGTTATAGCAACGACTTGGAAAGGGAATCGGTCCCTTTGGTAGCTCGCCAGGTCTTGCAAAGCCTTTAAAGTATTATTCGACTGAACAACGAAAGGCCCATTTTTTCCGTTAATCATTTCCTCGGAAAAATGCTTGGGATCGGATAGGATAATTCCTGCCGCACCTTTTTTAATGGCTTCGCCAAGAAAATCATGGCCGTCAAAATTTTCGCCTTGAATGCACACGAACAACTCTCCCTCTTGGATGGTTCGAGAGTTTATTGAAACTCCACGAAACATCTTTGCATTGTTATCTCGCAACAACTTTCCACCTACAATTTCCAGACACTCACTTGCTTTGCCTGTTATCAATGAACTCGCTTCCTTAAAAATTCCCTGGCAACTTCCCGATCATCAAAATGCACTTTTCCCTCGGCCAAAACCTGGTAATCTTCATGGCCTTTGCCTGCAATTAAAACGAGATCATTTTCTTCCGCCTGATTGATTGCATACCCGATGGCTTCCCGTCGATCTGTGATCGTTACGTACGATCCGGTCGCGGGAATTCCTTCGCGAATGTCGTCAATAATTTTCTCAGGGTCTTCTGTGCGCGGGTTGTCCGATGTAATTACAGTGAAATCGGCGTTCTCTAGCGCAACTCGACCCATCTCTTTTCTTTTTCCCTTGTCTCTGTCGCCACCACAGCCAAAAACGACGATGACGTTTCCTTTGGTAAAAGCTTTAGACGCAACGATTGACTTGAAAAGCGCATCTTCTGTGTGGGCATAATCGACCAGAACAGAAAAATTCTGACCACTGTTGATCAATTCGAACCTTCCAGGGATGGAAGGAATATTTTTAAAGGCATTCTGGATTTTTTCGAGTGCCATACCTCGGTTCGAAGCACAAGCCGCAGCAGACAGAAGGTTGTAAATATTGTGCCTGCCCAGGAGATTGGTATGTATACCGAAAGAACCATTGGGCGTTTTGAGGCTGAATCGACTTTCGGTAGCTGAAAGAATAATATTTTCTGCGGAAAAATCAGCAGCAGGGTTTACTCCGGTTGTAATTGCATCGGACTTAAACTCTTCGGCGAACTCTTTCCCGGCAGGATCGTCTATATTAATGATAGGAGTCTTAACCCTGTTTTCTCTGAATAATTTTGCCTTCGCATTTTTGTATTCTTCCATGTTGCTATGAAAATCAAGATGATCTCGACTCAGGTTTGTAAAAATACCTGCGTCAAAGCTCATTTCGTAGACCCGTCTTTGAGATAGAGCATGCGAAGACACTTCAAGAAAACAATCGGTAACTCCCGCATCTGCCATTCGCCTGATATTTGAATTAAGATCAAGAGATTCCGGTGTTGTCATAGCTGCAGGCATAACAGTTTTCCCGAAATGGCAATCGATGGTTCCTATTACCCCCGGATACCTGCCATCAGCTTTAGAAAGAGACTCAAGAATATAGGTCAGGGTGGTTTTGCCATTGGTTCCGGTTATTCCTGTCAGACTCAAATCTTCAAAGGGCTGGTCGTAATAATTCGCGCTGATTATCGACAAAGCCTTCCGAGAATCTTCCACACACAAAGCCGTAACATTATTATTTTTAGCAATAAGGGGAGATAAAGAATTGAGGGTGGATTGCACGACAATAGCAACTGCACCTTTATCCAGAGCTTCCCTTACAAAGGTTGCTCCGTCGTGTTTTTTACCCGAAATCGCAACGAAGAGGCTTCCTTGTTTGGTTTCCCTGGAGTCGAAAGCGATATGCTCGATTTCGCGGTTATGATTCCCAATAGAATCTACTACCTCAATTCTAGCCATTAAGTTTTTAAGATTTTTTTCAAGCATATTTTTTCCAAGGGAAAAATCTTTCTCCGAAAACAAAAACCATTTTGTAGTTGAAGTTTGTTTCATTAGGCTCGATCAAGAATAAAGACACGTTCTTCGCTTGAAGGAACATTTAAATAACGCAATGATTTCTTTGCGATCTCTCGAAATACAGGGGCCGCTACAACCCCGCCCCAATTCACCCCTTTCGGGTTGTCAATCATAACCAGGATCACCAGTCGCGGCGCATCAGCCGGCGCATAACCAATAAACGAAGAAATGAATTCTGTTTTGGAATAGGATCCGGTTTTCGAATTGTATTTCTGTGCGGTCCCCGTTTTTCCTGCGACATCAAAACCATCTATTGCAGCTTTTTTACCCGTCCCCTCTTTGACAGTGAATTTTAATATTTCCATCATTTGTCGGCTGGTTTTTTCTGATATAACGCGTCGAATTATTTTTGGTTTTGTCTCTTTTACGATTTTTCCGTCACGCATCAGCGCTTTGGTTATGTGTGGCTCCATAAGAGTTCCGCCGTTCGCAATGGCACTCAGAGCCGCAACCATTTGCAAGGGGGTGACAGCTATTTCGTGCCCAAACGATATTGATGCTAAAGAGAACTCTGTCCAATTTTTTCTTTTTCCAAGCAAACCAGATGACACGCCTGGCAGCCGGACGCTTGATTTTTCTCCAAAGCCAAATTTCCGAATGTATTCGTAAAAGGAATCCTTGCCCAGCTTCTGGGCAATTTTTATGGCGCCTATATTGCTAGATTTGGCAATAATTTCCTGCATAGTAAGCAGACCAAACTTATGATCCGAAGCTTCGCCGATATTTTTTCCGCCGATTTTAAAGTTTCCGTTTTCGCAAAAAAACCTTTCATAAGGTTGCGAAATTCCTTTGTCCAGAGCTGCAGCAGCAACAATAGGTTTGAATATTGATCCCGGTTCATAGGAGCTTACGACGGTATTATTTTTTCTTACCTCGGGGGCAAACTCATTAAAGTTATTTGGATTGAATTGAGGCACATTAGCCATGGCATAGATTTCGCCAGAATTAGGATCCATAACAACAGCCATTCCAGAATCCGCTTTGTATTTTTCAACTTGTTTTCTTAAATGGTGCTCAGTCGTAAACTGGATTACCTCGTCAAGCGTGAGCATCAAATCGTAATTGCCGAGGCTGGAACGGGAAAGGTTCCCAAGAATTTGAATGTTTCTTCCCTTTCCGTCTTGCTCTATGGGTTGTGTGTAGGTGATTCCTTTCAACTTGTCTTGGTAGGTATGTTCTATTCCCGCCAAACCCAGGTCGTCTGTGCCCACAAAGCCTATTACATTGGCCGCCAACTCGCGTTTGGGATAAAACCTTTTTTGTTCTGAGCGAAAACCGACTCCGGATAGAGCAGATTTTTTAAGGTGCGCTATTTCATCTGCGGGAACTTTCCTCTTGATCCAGGTAAACTGTTTTTTTGACGATACTTCCCTGTAAACTCGATCATAGTTTTGATTCAAAGTGGAGGCGAGAACCTTGGAGGTGAATTTTCTGTCACGCACCTCCTGAGGAATGACAAACACGGACTCGACTTCGAGGTTTGTGGCCAATTGATTTCCGTTACGGTCAAAAATAGCTCCTCTACCCAAGTGAGTTTTCAAGGTTCCCTGGTGAGGCTGCTTTTCTGATTGCGCCAAAAGGCTTTCGTGTTGAACAATTTGCAAGTCGGCGAGTCGAGCGATCAAGGTTATCGCGAAAAGCAGCAATAGACTGGATACAAAAATCAATCTAGCCTTTACTACACTCCGAAAGGAGCCTGAAGCTGGTTTTTTGTTTTTTGGCATCGGTTTACTTTAAAAAAATAGTTGTTACTTGCCCCTTTTTGGGTTCAATCATTTTCACTTCTTTTTTGGCTAAAGCCTGAATGCGGTATAAGGACTGCAAACTTTCCTTTTCCAGACGGAGAAGGTTGTTTTCACTTAACAACTCTTCTCTCTCAGCCGCGAGAGCGTGATAGTCATAAGACAGTTTTACTTTCCTGACATTCGGCCACACCAGCGCCAATGCTGCCAGCAGCATTAATACTGAGACCAGGGAAATAATTCGAAAACCTTTCGGCGCAATATAAAAATTCCCGCGGGCTATCTGATGAGATCCGTTAAACATGAATTCTCTCCGCGACCCTTAATTTTGCGCTGATCGATCTGGGGTTCAACGCTACTTCCTCTTCAGAGGGGCAAATAGGTCGGCGCGTTAAAATCTTTAAAGTTTGCTTGTTCTCACAAATACAAATGGGCATTTTTGGTGGACATCTGCAGCCTTTTTCCTCTTCGCGAAAAAATGTTTTTACAATTCTGTCTTCCAACGAGTGAAATGATATCGCCACAATACGAGCGGATGAATTCAAAAGGTCAACAGCATCTTTTAAAACAATTTTAATTTGTTCCAGCTCGTTATTAACCGCTATGCGCAAGGCTTGAAATGTTTTTGTTGCAGGGTGAATTCTTGAATGCCTTGGCGATCTAACCACTCCTGAAATGGTCTCAGACAAATGGGACGTTCTGGTGATTGGCCCTTTTTCCTGCTCCCTGCGAATAGCGCGAACGATTTTTTTAGCAAATCGTTCTTCACCAAAATTTTTTAAAATTGAAATCAATTCGACATCCTTAAGTTCTTCAAGAAGAGTTGCTGCCGTGGTGACTTGCGAATTGTCCATTCTCATATCGAGCGGGCCATCATTTCGAATGCTGAATCCGCGTTCAGGCGTGTCTAGTTGAGGGGAGGAGACACCAAAGTCGAGCAGCAGCCCATTGATTTTGGAAATGCCGGTTTGCATTGCAAGGTTTCGTAGGTTTTCGAATGAACCTTGGGCAAATTTTACTCTGCCTTCGAACCCATGAAGCCTTTTCTCGGCTCTCTCAATGGCAAAATGATCTCGGTCAATGCCGAGCACTTTGGTTTTTGGCCCTGTGTTTTTGAGGATGAATTCCGTATGTCCTCCATCCCCTAATGTGCCATCCACGATTACACCCTCCATGTGAATATTTAGATAATGAAGCACTTCATTTTTCATTATCGATTCGTGGTACGTTGGCATGATTTTTCTCGGGACGATCCAGTGACTAATAGGATGCTAATTAAAGTTTTTTCCGGGGTCCCGTTCCTCACTCGCCTCCCTGCTTGTCCCATCTTTCGGGAGACCAGATTTCAAAAGTTTTTGACATTCCTACTAAAACGGCTTCTTTTTTAAGTCCGGCTATTTCTCTCAAGTTAAGAGGCAGTAAAATTTTTCCTGATTTCATTTCACAGTCCGTGGCACGTGAATAGAACTCTCGTAAATGAGTGCGGTCTTCTTTATTGAAAGCATTTAGATTGCTTAACTTTTCTTCGTTTTCAGCCCATTCCTTTTGAGGAAAAACAACCAGGAACGGAGCCATGGCACATACCACTAGTTGCGGGCCGGACTGCTCTAATGTCCCTCGAAATTTTGCGGGGACGTTAAATCGGCCTTTTTCATCCAAACTGATATTGTATGTACCTAAAAAACCACTCATTGAGTCTTCCTACGTATTTAACAGAAAGTGACATATAATTACATTATTAGACACTTTATAGCACAATCCTATCATAACCCGACAAACTGTCAACATAAATTGAGGTAAAAATGCTTATTTTCATAGGGGTGAAAATCGCATAAGTTTTTATTAAAACAGGGGTTTCAGGGTGGGGGGGATGGTATTATCCAGAAAATAGGAGGAAATTATCTATATTTTCAGTGTGACACTTCGGGGATTTTTAACCTGCCAGAAGGGCGAGGTTATTTAAGAATTTGAAAAATTGGCTGAATGACATAGAAATGGAGTATGTTCATTATATATATAAGAGGTTTGATGCAGCTAGACTCGAATCTGCATTTACCTCTTGCGATTTCAATGGATTTGCTTTGACAAGCCTAAATTCCTGATGCTACTATGAAAAAAGCCTCAAATGATTATGGATATTACCTAATTCCAAAGGATTAGAACCGATTATGAAGCAGAAAAAAGTCAGATTTCTGGTAGGGAGCTTATTGATTGTAGGTGCAATCGGGTATTTAATTACGATGGGGATCAGCAATACCTCGCAGTACTTTTTTACCGTTGATGAATTGCTAAGCCAAAAGACTTCCTATACGGGAGCAGGTCTCAAGATCAAAGGCAATGTGGTAAATGGTTCTATTCAAAGAGATCCTAACGATTACTTAAAAGTTAAATTTTCAATTGAGGAGAAGGAATCCTCATTAAAGGTAGCCTATCAAGGGGTAACACCTGACATGTTTGCCGATGGCCGCGAAGTGGTTGTGGAAGGGACATTGGGAAAGGATGGTGTATTTCATGCAAATACTTTGTTGACCAGTTGCCCTTCAAAATATGAAGCGGAAAAAGAGGCTGGGAAAATGCATCCTGGAAGTCTGGGTACCGATAAGTATAAGGAGCCCGGCCTGAAAAATGCGGACGCCTTACCGAAGACAACGATTTAACCTTCCCTTAAATTTCTAGAAAAGCTTTCTTCTCTGTTTTAGAGAGAGGCTTCTATTTTTAATGAACGATATTGGTGAATTCACATTACTTGTAGCTTTGGCCACCGGTATTTATGGCTGTGTTGCTTACATCATGGCCGCGCGTGGCAACCGGATAGACCTTTATTTAAGTGCAGATAAGACTCCCGTGATCGTTTGGGGTTGTGTGATGATCTCTTCTATTTGTTTGTGGAGAGCATTCCTTACTAACGACTTCAGCCTGCAATATGTATGGGCTTATTCCAATATTGAGCTCGATACATTTTATAAGTTTGCATCATTCTGGGGTGGGCAAAAAGGCTCGCTGCTGTTTTGGACATTGCTTCTTACTACCTACACGCTAGTGGTTCATTTCCAGAACCGAAAAAAAAATCTTCGCGTTATTCCTTATGCGATGGCAGTGTTGCTGACCATAATTGTCTTCTTCCTTTTACTGATTAACTTAACTTTTCGACCAACCCGTTTGAGCGCATCCCATTGCCTCCCGAAGATGGTCGGGGCTTGAATCCTCTATTGCAAAATTACTGGATGGTTATACATCCACCGACTTTATATCTTGGTTATGTCGGGTTTACTGTTCCTTTTGCATTTGCCGTTGCCGCGTTGATAAGCAAAAACCTGGATGATGGTTGGATTCGATTGACAAGAAAGTGGACGCTGATTTCATGGTTTTTTCTTTGCATGGGAAATCTGTTTGGAGCTTCATGGGCTTATGTCGAACTGGGTTGGGGAGGCTATTGGGCTTGGGATCCTGTGGAAAATGCGGCTTTCATGCCTTTGTTGATTGCAACCGCTTTTTTGCATTCGGTAATGATCCAAGAAAAAAAGGATATGATGAAAGTCTGGAATATGTCGTTGATTCTCCTTACTTTTGTGATGACAATTTTTGGAACGTTTATAACGCGTAGTGGGCTTATCCAGTCTGTTCATACGTTTGATGAAGCTACCCTAGGTTATTATTTCCTCGGATTTTTGTTCGTTATACTTTTTTCTTGTGCGGCATTGATCGTTGCTCGCCTTCCATTATTAAAAAGTAAGAACCAGTTAGACTCATTTCTTTCTCGCGAAAGCAGTTTCCTTTTTAATAATTTACTGTTGTTGGGAATAGCATTTGCGACATTCTGGGGAACTATTTTCCCGATTATTTCAGAAGCGGTTCGTGGAATAAAGATTACGGTAGGTCCGCCTTTTTATAATCAAGTCAACGTTCCTATTGGACTTGCCCTTTTGGCCCTTGTTGGAATTGGACCTGTTATTGCCTGGCGGCGAGCTACTTTCTCCAATTTGAAGAAAAACTTTTTCAAACCCGTGGCAGCGGCTTTCGTTGCTGCAGTGGCGATGTTACCCGTTATTCCTCTGGGAAGCCGAGTTGAAAACTACACTTACGTTACTTTTATCCTTTGTGTTTTTGTGTTGACCTGTATCCTCATTGAGTTTTACAAAGGAACAACTTCAAGGATGGGTCTGCATGAAGAATCCATGTTTGGAGCTTTAGCCACGGTTACCTGGCGGAACAAAAGACGCTATGGAGGTTATATTGTTCATATCGGTATTGTTCTCATTTTTGCAGGGATCGCAGGGTCGCAGGCTTATGGCACCCATATTGAAAAGCATCTAAAGACAGGGGAAACTTTTAAGATTAGAGGGTATGACATTACTTATGAAAAACTGATAGCTGTCGAAGCAACGAGTGTCAAGACACGGGTTATTGCCCAGCTTCAAGTTGAAAGAAACGGCAGCCATTATTGGACGGCGCGTCCAGAAAAAGAATTTTATAAGGGGCAAAACCAGCCTGTATCCGAAGTGGATGTGCTCTCTACCTGGAGAGAGGATTTATATATGATCCTTGCTGATTTCAGGGAGGACGAGTCGGCTACCATAAAGGTCTATGTGAACCCCATGGTAAGTTGGATGTGGACAGGGGGATGGGTCATTGCATTCGGCACCATGATATCTATGTGGCCGGACCGATTGGAGCAAAGGCGTCGTTTGGACCGTTTTCGCAGAGAAGAATCGCTGTTTCCTTCTCCCGCGCAGGAGTAAAAAATGCAACTATTTAAATTTATGTTCAGCATTTTTATTGCCTCATGGTTTTTAGTGAGCACTCCTGATGTCTCATATGCGGGATCACTCTTGCAGGATTTGGAAAATGCCTTGATGTGCAAATGCGATGATAAGTGTGGCAAAGTGCTTATCAATTGTACTTGCTCAACCTCAGATAAAACCAGAGTCAAATTTTCAAAAATGCTTGAATCGGGTCTTACCGTTGAGCAAATCATAAAATCCCAAGTGGATGAATATGGCGAAACCGTTTTATCTGCGCCGACCAAATTTGGATTCAACCTCACGGCCTGGGTGATGCCGTTTATTGCGCTGATTGCAGGTGGAGTGGGCGTTCGAAAAATTATTAGTTCCTGGGTGGGGAAAAAAGACAAGGACGAATCTCAAAACGAAGCCGAAGAAAAATCTACACCTGGGAAATATTCCAAACGTTTGCAGGATGAACTAGATGGGATTGAGTTATAGGAATGGGATTCATCCACTTCTTAGAATTGATTTTCGTGGTTACTGTCCTGCTTGTTGTGGGAATTCCTCTTTTTGGGAAACTGCAATTCAAAAAGCTGGTGGAAGCAGTTGACCCCGATATTGATGAGTATAAGCATCTTTTGGTTCGGAAAGAGGAAACACTCATATCTATTAAGGAACTTGAGTACGATTTTGGTGCTGAAAAAATTTCGGAATCAGATTATCAGGAGCTTCGAAAAAAACTAGAAGCGGAAGCTAATGAGATAATCGAACGATTGGATCAGTTGGAACAAGGTCGAGAAAAAAATAAGTCTGCAAAAGCCCGATGATCTCCCTCCTCCCAGGCCACTTCAATGGAATCCCATGAAAATGCAATCGAGGTTCGACAATTACGAAAAGCCTTTGGTGTTTTAAAGGCCGTCGATGGCATTGATTTCGAATTGAAGCAGGGAGAGTTCCTGACCGTATTTGGTCCCAACGGCGCGGGAAAAACCACCTTGATAAAAATTCTTTCCGGTTTGACACAACCCACTTCAGGAACCGCAAAGGTGGCTGGTTTCAATATCACCGAAGGGAACGCAAAAATGCGCAAGGAGATAGGGGTTATCTCTCATGCTACTGCATTATATGCAGACCTGACGCCCTTGGAAAATCTGATGTTTTTTTCCCGAATGCACGGTCTCGACAAACCCGAAGAGCAGTCTCTGAAAGCTATTGATGAAGTAGGGCTGAGCCAGAGAAGGAATGATCGAGTCAGAACTTTTTCTCGCGGTATGTTGCAACGTCTCTCCATAGCCAGAGCCATTCTTCATGACCCTGCCATTTTGTTTCTGGATGAACCTTTTACAGGGTTGGATCTTCACGCTTCGAATGTGCTTAAAGAGCACTTGAAAAGATTACACGACAGACGCCGAACCATTTTAATGACGACGCATGATATTTCCTGTGGATTGGAAATGTGCGACAAGGTTGCATTACAGGTGCAGGGTAAATTTGCGTTCATTGAAAATATTGCAGATGTGGATAGAGATCAATTTGAGTCCATGTATTTTGATGCGGTTCGCGATAACCAATTTGTTATGGGAATCGGTCCTAATTGAATGAGAATATAAAAAATAGACCATGAACTTGTACCTAAATCAAATTGCTGCGATTGTCTGGAAAGATTTTGTTACCGAGTTGAAGACTCGAGAGCTACTCAGTGCCATGTTTATTTTTGCATTGTTAGTGATTTTGATTTTTATCTTCTCCATAAATCTGAGTATTGTAAAGGCTAGTGAGGTAGGGCCAGGGATACTGTGGGTGGCATTTTTGTTCGCAGGAACAATTGGGTTGAATCGCTCTTTTATGTTGGAGAAAGAAAATGGCTGTCTGATGGGTTTGATGATGGTTCCCGCAGATAGGACGGCTATTTATTTTGGGAAGTTGATCAGCAATCTTATATTTTTATCGATCATGGAAATTTTCATCCTTCCCTTGTTTATGATATTTTTTAACGTTGATCTTTTGGCGCACCTGGGGCCTTTATTGGTTGTAATAGTTTTGGGAACTTTGGGATTTTGTGCTCTGGGAACATTGTTGTCATCGCTTTCATCCAACCTGAAAACCCGGGAAATAATGTTGCCTATTCTCCTTTATCCACTGATGATTCCCATTGTTATTGGGGTAGTGAGAATGACGGGCCAGCTTCTTGAAGGCGTGCCGCTTCTTGATATGATGAAATGGATAGGATTGACGGCTTCCTTCGATATCATTTATATTGGGGTTTCCATAATGACGATAGACCATATATTGGAGGAGTGATTGAATGGATAACTTTGGGTTCCTGTTTGCCGCAAACGCATTTGTTTGGGGGGGTATCATATATTATGTTTTTACCCTGAAACAACGAAACCGAGAACTTGAAAAAGATGTGGAATTATTAAAAGAAGCCATTGGTAAGGAATCTCGTTAATGAATCAGGAAATATCTGAAGAGTCGAGTGAAGAAAGTTCGATTCTAATTTGGTTGACTGGCATTGCTTTTATTGTGGCAATGGCGGCGATTTTCATTTTTGTTCCCACAGAAAAAACGGAAGGTCCCATCCAGAGGATTATGTATCTTCACATTCCCTCTGCCTGGCTTTCATTTTTTGCATTCTTTATTGTGTTTGTTTCTTCTATCCTCTTTTTGTGGAAAAAGGAAAGGGAGTGGGATATCTATGCCCATGCATCGGCCGAAATTGGTGTGATTTTCTGTTCCTTGGTTTTGATTACCGGTCCCATTTGGGCTAAACCCATTTGGGGAACCTGGTGGGTTTGGGACGCGCGGTTGACCTCTACTTTAATATTATGGCTGATATATGTCGCCTATTTGATGTTGCGCGCCCAAACAGACGCCGGGTCCATGCGAGCTAGATATGCAGCGGTACTCGGGATTGTGGGTTTTCTAAATATCCCGTTCATCCACTTTTCAGTTTTATGGTGGAGGACTTTTCATCCTCAACCTAAGGTGATCTCGTCTGAAGGATTTGGGAAGGGGATGGATACCAGTATGCTTGTCACCCTGGGGATTTCTCTTTGTGCATTCACTTTGCTATATTTTTTGCTCATGGGACAACGCATTCGGCAGGAAAAATTAAAAGATGAAATCGACAGTCTTAAAAGAGAAAAGCTTTATTCATCTTAAAAGACATAGTCTACTTTATTTGCTGCTCGCTATTTCAGTAGCTGTAGTAGTTTATCGTACGCAGACCCCTATCGCGTCTCAAGTTGAAATCACAGAACAAGAAGGCTTGCAAGTCGGGAAGCAGGCTCCAGATTTTATTCTAAGAAATCTGCATGGAAACCTAGAAGGTCTGAGTGACTACACAGATAAAGTCGTAGTTTTAAACTTTTGGGCTACTTGGTGTGCTCCCTGTCTTGAGGAAATGCCGGCTTTCGAAAAACTTTATCGCAGGTATCGCTCCCAGGGGCTCACCGTGCTTGCCGTAAGCCTCGATAAAGGGAATAATTCGAAGGTCAAAAAGTTTGTGGATGAAAATAGTCTCACTTTTCCAGTTCTTTTGGACTCAGAGGGAATTGCGGAACGGCTTTATCCTTCCTTCACTATTCCATTTACCTATGTGATAGATAAAAAAGGGAGAATCGCTGCGCGAGTCGATGGTGCAAAAAACTGGGCATCGAGTGAAACATTTGCAGCTTTGGATATTTTAATAAAAGGGTAATCAAAACTCCTCTGTAATTAAAGAAAGTATTCCATGATAAATGAAGACAAGGCCATTGCAGCGAATGAAAGTTTTTATAAGGCTTTCAATGCCCGAGATTTGAATGCGATGAAAGAGGTTTGGAGTTCACATCAAAATGTAACCTGTGTTCACCCTGGTTGGGGTCCTTTAAATGGATTCGAACCGATTTTGGATAGTTGGCAGGGGATATTTAAAAATTCGGGGAATATGGATATCCAAATTTCGGATATCAATGTGGTTGCCTCAGATGATTTAGCCTGGATATCCTGCATTGAAAAACTGTATACCATTGCTTCGCATGGTGTTTTAGCCTCGAAGGTTTTCTCTACAAATTTGTTTAGACTGAATGAAGGTAGATGGGAGATGATTATGCACCATGCTTCCCCACTGCCATCCGTGCCTGAGAGCGAGGAAGATTAAAATTTCCTTGTCATTCTTTTAAAAAACATGCCAAAAAATGACCGGGCGCAACCTCTTTAAGAGCTGGTTCCATCTCTTCACATTGTTTTTCTTTTAAAGGACAGCGGGTGTGAAATGAGCAACCCTGTGGTGGGTTCGATGGGTCGGGGATGTCTCCATGTACCTTGATTTTTGGTTTTGCCTTTTCTGAATCCAAACCAGGTATAGCGTTTAGCAGGGCCTCGGTATAGGGGTGGCCAGGATTTTTATAAATTTCTTCGCTTCTCGCAAACTCAACAATTTTCCCTAAATACATAACTGCTACTCTGTCGCAAAAATATTCTACTATGCCCATGTCGTGGGAAATAAAAAGGTAGGACATCCCCAGTTTATCTCTTAAATCCATCATTAGATTGACTACTTGAGCTTGCACTGAAACATCAAGGGCGGAAACAGGTTCGTCGGCGACTATCAGGCTCGGATTCAATGCAATGGCCCTGGCAATTCCCACCCGCTGCAATTGTCCCCCGCTCATTTCATGCGGGTATCTATTCGAGTGGTCGGGTGATAGCCCAACTTGATTTAGAAGGTCCTTCACGGTTTCAGAGATATTCCCCTCAAAACCATGAATCTCAAAGGGTTCACGCAAGACATCGGCAATTTTTCGTCTTGGGTTTATAGAGGAAAAAGGATCTTGAAAAATCATTTGCATTTCTTTTCTCAGGTCTCGAATTTCAGTTTCTTTAAGGTCGGCAAGATTTTGCCCTTTGAAGTGGACGGAGCCTGAGGTAGGAATTTCCAGGCGGAGCAGTGTGCGTGCAGCGGTCGATTTCCCACTTCCACTTTCGCCTACGAGGCCCAGAGTTTCTCCTTCTTGGAGTGTGAAAGAAATTCCATCAACGGCTCGAATGGGGAGAGTTGCCTTTCCTAAAAAAGGTTTGTCTGGATGGTAATATTTTTTAAGATCTTTTACTTCCAGGAACGAATGAGTCATATGGACCCCGGATCAAGATGGCAACTGTATTGACGGTTTTGTTCGAGAACTTGTGAAGAGGGCTTTTGTGTTTTGCATTGCTCCATGACCCAATCGCAGCGTGGATGAAAAGAACAACCCGGTGGGCGTTGATATGGAGCGGGAACGTTCCCTGCGATCTCTGTCAGTCGTTGTCCCTTTCTTCCTTCAGATCCCAGATGGGGCCGAGAAGAGATCAAGCCTTTTGTATAAGGGTGATGGGGGTTTTTTAGCAAACTCTGTGTGGGGCCTGTTTCAACCTCATCTCCTGCATACATAACCATGACCCTTTCAGCAATTTCTGATACAACACCAAGGTCATGCGTAATAAGTAGCATAGACATTCCGGTTTCTTCTTTAAGATTTTTTAGAAGCTCCAGAATTTGTGCCTGAATAAGAACGTCCAATGCTGTGGTGGGTTCATCGGCGATTAAAATTTTGGGCTCACAGGCGAGAGCCATGGCAATCATGACGCGCTGTCTCATGCCTCCGCTCAATTGATGAGGATATTGTTTTAATTTTTCTTCAGGGGAGGGGAGCTCCACCTTGCCCAGCAATTCTGCAGATTTATTTAACGCTTCTTTTTTGTTAAGACTTTTATGTTGTGAAAGAGTCTCGATAAGTTGTTCGCCCAATGGCAATACGGGATTGAGGGAGGTCATGGGTTCCTGAAAGATCATGGCTATTTCTTTCCCTCTAATCCTTCTCATCTGTTTGGAATTCAGGGATAGAAGGTTTTGTCCTGAATAAATTATTTCGCCGCTAATTATTTTTGCAGGAGGTTCGGGAAGAAGTCTTAAAATTGAAAGGGCACTTACTGTTTTACCGCAACCAGACTCGCCGACCAATGCTAAAGTTTCACCACTATATAGTTGGAAGCTAACTCCGTTGATAGCCGAAAAGTTCCCTTGAGGAGTGGAGAAGGAAACTTCTAAATTTCGGACTTCCAGTTCAATCTGGCTCATGGGAGGAAGAAAAAAAGGGCGACCCCATCGGGATCGCCCTTTTAAATGGTTTAGATGATACTATTTAGATTTTTCAAGACATTCTTTTTCAAGCTCTGCACTTACAATATTATTGCACTTCTTGGGATCACCAGTTACTACCGCATAACAATAAGTCTGGCTGTCTCGATTTAAAATGAGGGTACAGTAGTAATTACTGTGATCCTTATGTGAATAGCGAGATTCTGGATTTTTGATGGGGGACAATGCCAGGCACAAATGGCGTTGGTCTTCCTTCGAAACGGTTCCGGAAGATTTGGCTGCAGCGGAATAAATTCCCGAGCGAACTAATTCTTTAGTTGGCCCAACACCATCTCTCACTTCAACCGGTGCGACACCGGGTCGACCTTTTCGAACACTTGTTCCATCCCCATCACATGCTGTGGGGTCAGGTACCTCGGCGGCCATGGTGGGTAATGCCAAGGCTATAATAAAAAAGGCTGACATAAAAACCTTCAAACTGGCTCGTCTATATTGCCACATACATTATCCTCCCTAAGATAATTGTGTTGTCTGTTTTTTTTTTGAAATGCGATCTAAATTACAAGCGTAAATCCAAGGATACCCTATTTTTTAATCAAAAACCACGGCTTTCAGTTAAAAACCAACAAGGCATATAAGTAATTGTAATTAAATGATTTACTTTGAGTTCCGTGCAGGATTCAGACCTCAATTCCCAGGAAAGTTCTATTCAAATAAAGAAGCCGAAATCTTTCTTTATATGTAGTTATTATTAATTGAAATGGCCTGCTATTATGATGAATATATTAAGGAAACGAAATTTTTTTTAGAATCAAAATAATGAATTCTGAATCCGATATTAATAAATGGAGTAAAAGGAAAATTCGGAGATTGCTGGGGCCTTTGCTGGTTGTTATAGGTCTCGGTTACACCTATCACTCTCATTTAACCGGATGCCCGCGCTATGTAATTTTTGGTGGCTGGGCTATGGGGCCGCCGATATGGTTTGTTATCGAGTATTGGTTTATATTTGATGCTGAAAGGGAAGATTTGCAATCCTTTAAGCATTATCAGTCTTTAGGCCGAAATTTATGGCTGGGTTTTTTGGCTTACCTTGCCGCATTTTATCTGGGAAGCTGGAAATAATAACGCAGAATATTTTGAGATTAAAAAGTTTCTCATTTCGATTATACTAGCCGACTTAAAAAACTGGACTAGGAACCAATTAATTCCGAGATTGGTTTCTGCAACTCCCTTCAATTATATAAATATATAAAACTCCATGCGAATATTCAGTTGGAATGTAAATGGCTTGCGCGCAGTAGTTAAAAAAGGATTTTTTGATTGGTTAGATTCTGAAGCACCGGATGTCGTTTGCCTGCAAGAAATAAAGGCTCGTACTGAGGATCTCGATGACAGCATTTTAAATCCAAAGGGTTATTACACATCTTGGAATCCTGCCGAGCGTAAGGGTTATAGCGGGGTGGCTGTTTTTACCAAGAAAAAACCATTAGCCGTTCATCTGGGAATTGGGATTGAGCGTTTTGATTGCGAAGGCCGGGTTATCAGGATAGAGTTTAAGGACTTTGATCTTCTCAATGTATATTTTCCCAATGGCACGAGTGGATCGGAGAGGTTGCAGTATAAAATGGAGTTTTATGATGCTTTTCTGGAGTATTGTGAAGAATTGCGTAGACAAGGAAAAGAACTCGTTATAACAGGGGATGTGAATACAGCTCATAAGGCCATTGATTTAAAAAACCCCAAGGCAAACCAAAAGAATTCAGGATTTCTTCCCGAAGAAAGGGAGTGGGTGGATAAATTTGTTAATCATGGATATGTTGATAGTTTCCGCGCTTTTAATCAGGAACCCGAGCAATACACATGGTGGAGCTATCGCTTTAATGTTCGGGCAAAGAATGTAGGATGGCGTATAGATTATTTTTTTGTGACTGAAGGCTTGATGAAAAAGGTGAAAGATTCTTTTATTACCCCTACAGTCATGGGCTCTGATCACTGCCCTATTGGACTCGATATCAAGGCCAAGTAAATAAATTATATTGGATCGTTCCAAGACCATAAGCATCTAAATCAATACTATTGGGAATTGGTGTGTTGCCGTTCCACATTATTACTGGAGAAAGCCATTTATGAGTTTTGAACTCAATCAAAGTTATAGCGGTTTTAAACTAACAAAAAAGGAAGAGATCAAAGAGTTGAAATCGCTCGGTCTTTTTTTCGAGCATGAAGGAACCGGTGCAGAAGTGATGGTGCTGGAAAATGACGATGATAATAAAGTTTTTAGTGCAACTTTCAGAACTCCCCCAACCAATGATGCGGGTGTTGCCCATATTCTAGAACACAGTGTGCTATGTGGGTCCAAAAATTTTCCTGTTAAAGAACCTTTTGTTGAGTTGATGAAAGGAAGTTTGCAGACTTTTTTGAACGCCATGACGTTTCCAGATAAGACAATGTATCCGGTAGCAAGTAGAAACCGAAAAGACTTTTTCAACCTGATGAACGTATATATGGATGCAGTGTTTTATCCGATAATTTCTGAAGATACTTTTAAGCAGGAAGGTTGGCATTATGAACTCACAAAACCGGATGACAAGATTGTTTATAAAGGTGTGGTGTTCAATGAAATGAAGGGAGTGTTTTCCGATCCGGAAAGCTGTGTCGACAGGGCGCTGGCGCATTCGCTGTTTCCTTCTACGACTTATGGTTATGAGTCAGGAGGAGACCCCAAAAATATTCCCGAGTTGACCTATGATGAGTTTAAGGGGTTTCATAAGAGGCATTACCATCCATCCAATAGCCGTATTTTTCTATATGGAGATGGCGATACGAAGGAATACCTTTCATTTCTACATGAAAAGTATTTAAAAGACTTTAATCGCATTGATGTGGATACATCCATACAGCACCAGCGGTCCTTCAGAAAACCAAAAAGAAAAGCATTTAATTATCCGGTATCCAGCCAAGAGTCTTTAGATAAAAAGACCTACGTATTGGTAGGAATAAAGCTGGACAAGGCGATCAATTATGAGCATTGCCTGGGTTTTAGCATTTTAAGTCATCTCCTATTGGGAACTTCTGCCTCTCCGCTACGCAAAGCACTTATTGACTCCCAGTTAGGCAGTGAAATCATTGGGGGTGGGTTTGATGATAATCGTGCAGACACCTTATTTGCTGTGGGACTGAAAGGCACCGAGGCAATTCACGAAGAAAAAATTCTGAAGATCATAGATTCTACTTTAAAGGATCTTGTGAAAAACGGGATAGAGGAAGATATGGTTCTATCTGCCGTTAACTCCGTGGACTTTCGCCTGCGGGAAGCAAACTTTGGAA
>JACKQG010000112.1_pt1 | contig 34552 bp, 31 predicted proteins | sample 8237621 | NCBI WGS metagenome assembly JACKQG01 (sample SAMN15677084, study PRJNA649215) | marine metagenome | biome: marine; feature: Black Sea; material: saline water; isolation source: suspended particulate matter (SPM) from the Black Sea western gyre | collected 2013-06-09/2013-06-10 | depth...
CCGACGCGCCGGACACCCCCGACACGCCAGACACACCAGACGCCCCCGAGCCCGCCGGGCGGCGTACCTGGCCCCAGCGCATCCTCATCGGCGCAAGCGTGTTCTTCGCACTCGGCCTCATCTACGCATCCGGCCGCCTCGACTCCTTCGAGGAGGCCATCGGGTCCATCGTGCGCATCGACGTTCCCACCGGCGTGCTGGCAGACCCACACGCCCCGGTCGCCGCAGACAACGGCACAGGCGTCCGCGAGCGCCCCGCCGTGAAGCCCGGCGAGACCCCGGCCGGCCCGGCACGCAACTTCCTCATCATCGGCACCGACAGCGCCGTCGGGCTCGACGACGACGATCCCGCAGCCCACCGCGACCGCACCGCCAGCGCCGCCCTCGCCGACGTCATCATGCTGCTGCGCCTCGACCCGGGCCTGAGGCGGGCATCTCTGGTGTCGGTTCCACGCGACCTCTACGTACCCATCTGGCGCGGCGGCGTGCCCGTCCGAGAGGAGAAGATCGCCTCGTCGCTGCTCGTGGGCGGCATGGAACAGGGCGCACCCACCCTCGTCGAGACCATCACCAACAACTTCGGCGTTCCCATCCACAACTTCGTGGTCATGGACTTCCATGGCTTCGAACAGGTAGTCGACGAGTTGGGTGGAGTGCCCGCATGGTTCCCGTACCCGGTGCGAGACGTCGGCTCGGGCCTCAACGAGCCCTACGGCGGCTGCACGCTGCTCGATGGCCAGGAATCCCTCGCCTTCGTGCGCAGTCGCAAGATCGAGGGCTACTTCGACGGCCGCTGGCGCCGCGTCGGCGTCTGGAACGACCTTGAGCGCAACCAGCGCCAGCAGAGCTTCATGCTCATGGCAATGGAGCGCGCCATCGACAAGGGCGCCCGCTCGGTGCTCGTGCGAAACGACCTCATCGAGGCCGGGGCCGCAACCGTGGTGCTCGACGACCGCCTCACCCTGCGCACCCTGTTGGACCTGGGCCGGGCCTTCTCGTCGTTCAAGCCCGACGACCTCGACCGCTACGTGCTACCCGTGCTCGACGACAGCGTCGGCAACTCGTCTGTGTTGCGCCTCGGTGACAACGCCGCACGCGTCTTCGACGTGTTCCGCGGTACCGCACTCCAACCCGAGGACGTGGTTGTCTCGGTGGTCGACGGCCGCGGCGTCGACGACGAGCCCGTGCCACCCACCGTGCACCTGGGCACACAGGGCTTCTCGGTCAACATGCGCACCGGCCCCATCGCCGCCCGCACCACCATCAGGGCCGCCATCGCCGACTACGACGCAGCCGTCCTGCTGGGCCGCTACATCCGGTCCGTGCCCGTCTTTGACTTCAGAGACGACCTGGGCCTCGAACCCGGCACCGTTGAACTCCGCATGGGAACCGACTTCTCCGAGTTCCTGACCCAGCCACACACCTTCGAGGCCACCGACGCCGTGGCACGCGACTACCTGCCCGGCGTGCTCATCGAACAGGCCGCCAAGCCAGCTCCACGCCGCGCCCTCCAGGACGAAGAGGCCACGACGACAACGACGACAACGACGACCCTCCCGCCCGAGGAGTCCACGACGACGACGACCCTCCCGCCCGAGGAGTCCACGACGACAACGACCCTCCCGCCCGAGGAGTCCACGACGACAACGACCCTCCCGCCCGAGGAGACCACAACCACCACCCTTGCCCCGGAGGAGTCCACGACGACAACACTGGCTCCAGACGAGGTTCCAACGACGACCCTTCCCGCCGAGATCCTGCCCACAGAGACCACCACCACGCTCCTCGACGGTGAGACCCTCGACGAGCTGGTCCCCGAACCAGACCCCGACGCCTACAACCTCTCGCCGATACTGGATGCCCGCCCACCAGCCGGGGTCAAGTGCTGAACCCCATCCACGCCGCCTTCCTCCTGGAGCAGTGCTGGCACACCGTTCCCGGTGGAACCGCCGTGGCCGCCGCGGGCCTCGCCGCAGCGCTCGCCGACCTTCCCGGCATCGAGGTAACCGGCATAGCCGCCCGCCACAAGGAGGCTCCCGTCGGCCCGACACCGCCGGTGCCCGTCGTCCACTCCCGGCTGCCCCGCCCCGCCCTCTACGAGTCCTGGCACCGCACCGGCAGGCCCCGGGTCGAAAACATGGGCGAAGGCCAGGGAGCCGACGGCGGCTTCTCCCTCGTGCACGCCTCCGGTGGGGCGGTGCCCGCCACGCGCCTGCCGCTTGTCGCCACCATCCACGACCTGGCGTGGCGCCACGAACCCGGCCACTCCACCAAGAGGGGCAGGCGCCTCTTTGAGGCATGGCTGGCCGATGCACGCAGCGCCGACCACGTCACCTGCCCGTCCGAGGCCACCCGCGCAGACCTCCTGGCCGCCGGCTTTCCAGCCGACAAGGTGAGCGTCATCCCCCTCGGAGCCGACCCGGTTGTTGTCGACCCGGCCGCACCGGCCGCCCTGCGCGGCCACTACGGCCTCGACGGGCCCTTCGTGTTGTGGGTGGGAACCACCGAACCACGCAAGAACCTCGTCAGACTGGTCTCTGCCATGGAACAGATCCCAGACATCCCCCTCGTGCTTGTCGGCCCTCCCGGCTGGAAAGAGGACGCCGGCCGCGTCACCGCACCGCTGGGGGAGCGGGCCCGAATCGTCGGCCGCGTCGACGAGGCCACCAAGCACGCCTGGTACGCCGCCGCCGACGTGTTCGCCATGCCCAGCCTGCTTGAGGGCTTCGGCCTGCCGGTGCTCGAAGCCATGGGCCACGCCACCCCGGTAGTGACCTCGGCGGGCACAGCCACCCAAGAGGTCGTGGGCGCGGCCGGCATCACCGTCGACCCAACCGACGTCGACGCCATTACCGGCGCCATCTCGGGCCTGCTGGCCGACCCCGCCGAGGCCGCCCGCACGGGCGAGGCCGGCCGGGAGCGTGCAGCCACCATGACCTGGGCGGCCGCCGCCACGACCACGGCCAACGTCTACCGGCAGGTGCTGGCATCGTGAGCAGCCCGGCCCGTATCGCCGTCAACCTGTTGCACCTTGTGCCCGGCGGCGTCGGCGGCTCTGAGGAGTACGTGGTTCGCACCCTGTCGGCGTTTCGCCGCCACGGGCCCAGCGACCTCGAACCGGTGCTCTTCGTGCTGAAGGGAATGACCGAGGCCCACCCCGAGTTGTGTGAATCCTTTGAGACCGTGGTCTGTCCCATCGACGGCACCAACCGGCCGCTTCGCATAGCAGCCGAGTCCACCTGGCTGGCCAACCGCACCCAGGGCTTTGACGCCGTCCACCACCTGGGCGGCAGGCGACCCGCAGCCACCGCCCGCCCCGCCGTCGTGACCGTGCACGACCTGCAACCCCTCGACCACCCCGACTGGTTCAGCCCCACCAAGCGGGCCTTCCTGGGTTGGTCCCTGCCGCGCACCCTGCGCAGTGCCGACGTGGTCGTTGTTCTCTCAGAGAGGGTCAGCCGCCAGGTAGTCGACCGCTTCGGCGTCGACCCCGACAGGGTCGTGGTCGTGCCATGCGGTACCGACCACAGGGCCGACTCGCCCGCCGAACCCAGCCGGGCACCCGTCGTCATCTACCCGGCCGTCACACATCACCACAAGAACCACGCCATGCTCATCGAGGCCTTCGCCCGCGTCGCCGGCCGCCACCCCGAGGCCAGCCTCGTCTTCACCGGAGCACCCGGGTCCGCCGACGCCGAGGTGCGTGCCGCAGCCGAGGCCAGCGGCATCGGCCCCCGCATCACCTTCACAGGCCGCATCCCCGCCGCCGACCTGGCCACGCTCATGGCCGGCGCCACCGTCATGGCCTACCCGTCGCGCTACGAGGGTTTTGGAATCCCGGTGCTCGAGGCCATGGCCGCCGGAGTGCCGGCAGTCGTCGCGGCCGGCACAGCAGCCGCCGACCTCGCAACAAGTGCCGCCGTGGTCCTCGAACCAGACGACGTGGCCGGATGGGCCGAAGAGCTCGACCTGCTCATGGCCGACTCCGGCTACCGCAGCCAGGTCGCCCGCTCCGGCCTGGTGAGGGCATCCAACTACCCGTGGGAGGTCTCGGCCCGGCAACTGGAGAGGGCATGGCGCCTTGCCCTCGAGGTCCCCGTTCCCGGCCCCGACGACCCAGCCACCACCTGAGCGCCCTGGGCCAGCCATGCGCCTGCTCGTAGTCACCCCCCACTTCCAGCCCGACACCGCCCCCACCGGCGACGTCGTCGCCATGGTGGTCGAGGCGCTGGGCCAGATGGGCCACGAGACCCACGTGGTCACATCGCTGCCCTGGTACGGCGACCACGCCGTGGCCGACGGCTGGCAGGGAAGCCCCTGGCGAACCGGCCGCCATGACCACGGCACCATCACCCGCCTGCACCCGTTCCCGACCGACAAGAAGAGCCTCGTCGCCCGCTCGCTGGGCTTTATCGGCTTCAGCGCCCTCGCCGCCGGCGCCGCCGTGGGCGCCAAGGGTCCCTTTGAGGCCGTGCTGGCCCTCTCGCCGCCGCTCACCCTGGGCGTGGCCGGCTGGCTGGCCGCCGAGCGGCACCGCTGCCCGCTCATCCTCGACATCCAGGACGTCTTCCCCGACGTGGCCATCCAGGTTGGGGCCATCACCTCGCCGCCACTCATCGACCTGTTCCGACATCTGGAGCGCTTCTGTTACCGGCGAGCCGCCGCTGTGCGGGTCCTCTCAGACGACCTGGCCGACAACGTGGGCGCCAAGGTCTCACGCATGAGGCGGCCACCCCGGGTCGAGGTCATCCCCAACCCGGTCGACACCGGCGCCCTCACGCCCGCCAACCGCGACACCGCCTACCGCCGCGAGCTGGGCCTGGGCGACGCCACCGTGTTCATGTACGCCGGCAACCTGGGTCACTCCCAGTCCCTGGACCTCGTCATCGAGGCCGCCCGTCGCCACGCCCACCGCAGCGACATCGCCTACCTCGTCAACGGCGGCGGCGTCATGGCAGACCACATGGCAAGGGCCGCAGCCGACCTACCCAACCTGACCGTCGTCGGCTACCAGCCCCCGACACGCGTACCCGAAGTGCTCGCCACCGCCGACGCCCACCTGGTTTTGCTCAAGGCGGGCCTGGGAGCCTCAAGCGTTCCATCCAAGGCCTTCTCGGCCCTCGCCGCAGGCCGACCGCTCATAGCCGCCATCGACCCCGGAACCGAGGTGGCCAACGTGGTCAACGAGGCCGGAGCCGGCATGGCCGTACCACCAGACGACACGGACGCCTTCGTGGCAGCCGTTGAACGCCTCGCCGACGACCCAGGCGGACGCCTGGCGATGGGCGAGTCCGGCCGAGCCTGGATCACAAAGCGACGCTCCCCGGCGGCCGTCGCAGAGGCCTTCGCTGCCCTGGTGGAGGACCTGCGCTCCGGGTAGTCGACCTGTCCGGTGGGCCCCCAATCGGGCCACCTCCGCCCGCATAATCGCTCCCAGCCACCGGTAGCGTGTTGGCCCTATGGCACGAGGAGATTCACGCAGCAAGGTCGCGCGCGCAGCCAAGGCCGGTTCGTCCGGCGGCAGCGGCGAACCCCGCAAGTACGGCTTCCCGGCGGCGATCACCATCGTCGTCGTGCTCGGCGTCCTGCTCGTGGGCTGGGCACGCGAGAACCGCGAGGCCACCTCGGCACCCCGAGTCGGCGACCACTGGCACTCCGCCTATGACCTCTACGTCTGCAACGCCCCCAGTGCCGGAACCTGGCGCTCCAAGATCCTCAACGAGAACGACCCCAACGGCATCCACACCCACGGCGACGGCCTCATCCACGTCCACCCCTTCAACTCCCTGGCATCGGGCGACGACGCCACCATGGGCGAGTTCTTCTCCTCCTTCGGCGCCATCGACGACACCTCCATCACCCTCGACACCGGCGAGGTCATTACCGAGGGCTTCGACTGTGGCGGCCAGCCGGCGGTGCTCAAGGTGGCCCGCTACGACGCCCAGGACCGCGACCGCGAGCCCGAGGTCTTCACCGAGAACCTCGCAGGAATTCGCTTCATGAAGAACCTTGAGGCGTTCACCATCGGCTTCGTGCCGGCTGACGAGGTGCCACCACCACCACGGCCCGAACGCTTCACCTTCCTGGAGTCGGTCGACCCGAGGGCCATCGAGTCCGAGGTGCCGTTCGTTGATGCACCCGCTGAGGCCGATCATGACGACGGCGACGACCATGCCGAAGGCGACGACCACGACGAAGCGCCGACCACCTCGGCGGCCGGGTAGCGCCCTTCCCTAGAGGGGTTACGCCATGAGGGCAGTGGTGCTGGTCGGTGGACACGGCACCCGCCTCCGCCCGCTCACCAACGACGTTCCCAAGGCCATGCTCTCCATTGGGGGCGTGCCCATGATCGAACGCATGGTCGGTCACCTGGCAAGCCACGGCGTAACCGAGGTGGTGCTCTCCATGGGCTTCATGCCCGACGCTTTCAGCGCCGCCTACCCCGACGGCACCTGCGCCGGCACGCCCGTCCACTACGCCGTCGAGCCCGAACCACTCGACACGGCCGGCGCCATTGCCTTCGCAGCCGCCCACGCAGGCATCGACGACACCTTCCTCGTGCAGAACGGCGACATCCTCACCGACCTTGACCTGGGCGCCCTAGTGGCGGCCCATCGTGAGGCCGGAGCCGAGGGCACCATCGCCCTAACCGCCGTCGACGACCCGTCCCGCTACGGCGTCGTCCCCACCGACGACACCGGTCGGGTCATGGGGTTCGTGGAGAAACCAGCCCCCGGTGAGGCACCCACCAACCTCGTAAACGCCGGCACCTACGTGCTGGAACCATCGGTGCTCAGCCGCATCCCGGCCGGTGTCCGGGTCTCGGTCGAGCGCCAGGTGTTTCCCGAGATGGCCGCCGAGGGAACCCTCTACGCCCTGGCGTCAGACGCCACCTGGATCGACACCGGCACCCCTCAGACGTACCTGCGAGCCAACCTTGAGACCCTGGGGGACCCCTCCGGTTCGGTAGTCGACGAGAGCGCCCAGGTCGCCGCCAGCGCCGTCGTGGAACGCTCCGTCGTGCTGGCGGGTGCCTCCATAGGAGAGAATGCGGTCGTGACAGACTCGATCATCGGCCCCGGGGCCAGCGTGGGTGCATCAGCGCATGTGCTCAGCCACTCGGTGCTCGGAACCGATGCCGTAGTGGCCGACGGCGAACGCCTCGTCGGCCAGTGCCGCCCCGAGGTGGCCTGACATGTCGGTGCTCGTAACAGGAGGAGCAGGCTTCATCGGCACCCACACCGCCGTGGTGCTCCACGAGTCGGGTCGTGACGTGGTTCTCCTGGATGACCTCTCCAACTCGTCGAACGAAGCGGTCAATGCAGTCAGGTCCCTGACGAGCCCCGATCTGCCGTTTGTGGAAGCCGATGCCGCCGATCAGGCCGCGGTTGGCAGGGCAATCGTCGAGTACGACGTCGACGAGGTGATTCACTTCGCCGCATATAAGTCGGTTTCAGAATCGGTGGAGAAGCCTCTGGCCTATTACTCAAACAATGTTGGTTCCACCATCGGAGTGGTCCAGGCGATGATCGATCACGGTGTGTCACGCCTCGTGTTCTCGTCTTCATGCACCGTCTACGGCGAGCCCGATGAGGTGCCCGTCACCGAGACCTCGCCAACCCGGGCGGTAAACCCGTACGGGGCCACCAAGCTGGTGTGTGAACAGTTGCTTGCCGACATCGCTGCGGTGTCGGCACTTGACGTCATGCTGTTGCGCTATTTCAACCCGGTCGGTGCCCACCCCAGTGGCGACATCGGCGAGGATCCGAGCGGCGTGCCCACCAACCTGGTTCCGTTCCTCATGCAGGTCGCCGTAGGTCGACTGGACCGACTGAACGTCTTTGGCGACGACTACAACACACCCGACGGTTCAGCGATACGCGACTACATCCACGTTATGGACCTGGCCGACGGCCATGTCGCCGCTCTGGATGCCCTCACAGCAAACACCGGGTGCGTTGCGGTAAACCTCGGAACCGGAAAGGGGTACTCGGTGCTTGAGGTCGTCGCCGCAGCAACCGAGGTCATCGGAGCACCGATTCCGACCGAGGTGGTAGGGCGGCGCGCCGGCGATGTAGAGCAGATCTGGGCCGATCCGACGTATGCAGCTGAGATCCTGGGCTGGCGTGCAACGAGGAGCCTCAACGAGATGCTGGCCGACCACTGGCGCTGGCAGCAACAGCACCCGACCGGCCACAAGGATTCCAACTGACAAGGTAGACCTTGTAAATAATGGAGCAAGTCACAAGATATACCTTGTAGACTTTCTGCTCATGAAGACAACCACGGCAATGCGGCGTGCGCACGCCAGACACCGACTGGACTCCCGCTTCGAACAGTCAGGGCTGCAGAGCGGTGAGTCACGGCCTCACCGGGGATGGATTCGAGCCATTCGAGATGCCCTCGGAATGTCCGGAACAGATCTGGCCGTTCGCATGGGTGTCAGCCAGCAGGCCGTCGCCGATCTTGAGAGCAGCGAACAGCGAGACACCATCAGAATCGAAACTCTCCGACGTGTCGCCGATGCCCTCGACTGCAACCTCGTCTATGCCCTCGTTCCCAGAACCAGCCTCGACGAGGCAGTCCGGCGACAGGCCAAACGGAGGGCTGCTCGACTTGTTGGTGAGGCAGCCCACCACAACCGCCTCGAGGACCAGGCGATTTCGCCCGAGGACACAGACCAGATGATCAACGATCTGGCCGACCGCTTCCTTGACCGCCGTGGGCTCTGGTCCGAATAGCGCCAGTGGCAGATCCGCTAGATCCTGTTGTGCCGGGCGAGACAGAATTGGCCGACGAGGACCGGTTTGGGCTTATCCATGTACATATAGCGACACGAGCTGATCTCAACGTTCTCGAACAGGAGAACATCGCAGTGGCGCTTGATGGGCCACCTCCAACTCTTGAGGTATTGCTCGACGACAAGTACCTCCGCGACCTTCATCGTGCGATGTTCGGCGATGTCTGGGAGTGGGCGGGCCGCTATCGGACCCGAGAGACCAACATCGGTGTCGATCCTGCGACGATCTCGACAGCGGTGCGCACGCTCGTGGCCGATGCCTGCACCTGGGTCGACCACCAGACCTACGAACTTGATGAACTGGCAGTCCGGTTCCACTACCGCCTGGTCTCCATCCACCCGTTTCCGAACGGCAACGGACGCCATAGCCGGGTTGCAGCCAACTACCTCGTAGCAGCGCTCGGCGGGAAGTGGTTTAGTTGGGGAGCCGGGATGGGGAGCAACACCTCTGACCTGAGGGCCGCCTATCTGACTGGGATCCGAAATGCCGGCAGGGGCCAGATCGGCGAGTTGCTGCGGTTCGCCCGCTCCTGACCGACCGGTCCGGCGTTGGTTCGACAGGCGCTGACCCGGCCACCTAGCCTCGCTGCCGTGATGCGCCCAAGGCTCGGGACGGTGCTGGTCCCGCTGTTGGCAGTTCTCGCGGCCTGCGGGTCCACCCAGGTTGCAGAACCGGTCACCACGACAGCCGCACCGGCCACGACCACGGCGCCACCAGCGACCCCCGCCGCACCGGCCACCACGTCGGCCCCCGCAACCACTGCAGCGCCGGCCACAACCGTTGCTCCAACGACCACCGCGGCGGCACCGGCCGAAACCACCACCGCCGCACCCCCGCCGACCACGGCTGCACCAGCGACCACGACCGTCGCACCGGCTGTAACGACCACCGCTGCGCCTACCACGACCACTGCAGTCCCCTACGACAACGGCCCCTACCTTGCAGCCATCGACGACTACGTGGCCACCAACTCCGACTGGAATGCGGCCCCGGCAATCGGGACCTGCATGGTCGCCAACGCCGACCGCCTGCCCGAACCGGCCAGGGACCTGGTTGCCCGCTACGGCCTCATGAACTCTCTCGGGTCGATGGGTTCGCTTGGAGCGTCGGCCTCCACCTTCTTCTCGATCTGGAACGGCTGCATAACCGAGGGCGAACAGGCGACGCCGGTTACCTCCACAGGTGGCTCGTCGCCTTCCAACTCCTGTGCGGGGTCGCTGACCACCCTTCCCGTGGACCGCTCCAAGATCATGGGCGTCGTGCCGCTGGGCCACCTGGCACCGCCCAGCCACACCCAGTCCACCGACCACGTCTACTTCCTGCTTCCGGGATACGAGACTCAGAATGTGGCGAGCGTGGACGTGGTCGCACCAGCCGATGGCAACGTCGTGACGTTGGCCAGCTACACGAGCGACTACACCGGGTCCACGTTCACCGACTGGCAGGTGACCATCAGCACCTGCGCCGACGGAACCATCCGGTTCGGCCACGTGTCCACCATCTCCGATGATCTCTTGGCGCTCACCACGGGCCCGGCGGAGTCCTGCAACACCTACGGGTACACCGGCTACATGCACACCTCGTGTGTCTGGATGGGCCAGTCGGTCGACCTTGCGGTATCAGCCGGTGACTTCATCGGAACCGCAGCGGGCCTCAACACCCCCAACACCCAACTCGACTTCTGGGCCTACGACTGGGGAGGCGAACTGGCTCCAGCCATCGACCAGGCCGCCCAACCCGAGGGCATCCTGCGGACCGTCTGCCCGCTGGACTGGTTCAGAGACGACCTGCGCAGCGAGCTCTACGGGATGCGAATGGAGAACAACGGCATAGTGGCCGACGAGGCCACAGGCTGCGGCAAGGTGTTCCAGGACGTAGCCGGTACCGCCAAGGGCTTCTGGTACGCCACGGTCCCCGTCGACGGCAAGTGGCTGGACCACCTGGCGCTCGTCGACACCAACACCCGCAGCGACCACCAGGCCATCTCAATCGCCGCCCTAGTGGCGAATCCCGGGTACTGGATCTTCCAGAAGGCCTCGTCAGGCACAACCAACCTGGACTTCGCCCAGGTCACGTCAGGCTCGGGCATCCACTGCTACGACGCCTTCACCGCCGACTCCAGCGGCCCGACCGGGAGCCAAGACCACTTCCTCATCGAGGTGGTCGACGACGACATCCTCCTCATCGAGCACGGCTCGGGCAACTGCGGCGGGGGAGGGTCCTTCTCGAGCCCCCACACCTACTCCCGCTACCAAATGTAGCGGGCGGGCGTCTACCGGAAGAGGTCCTCGGCGGGGGTTCTGACCACGTCGGCCACCACGCTGCCTTCGCCGAACCACGACGGGTCCACACCCCGAACAACAGCAACCGGCACGGCGGCCGCCTTGCCCATGACCAGCTCGGCGGCTGCGGCGATCTCGTCAACGATGGCCACCTCGGTGACCTGCAGTTCACGGCCCAGGGCGTCGTTGGTTCCACGCAGGTCCACGATCGGTCGCAGGCCCGCGCAGCCGATCGCCACGTCGGCCACCCCACGCCTCCAGGGCCGCCCGAACGTGTCGCTCACAATGACGGCCACGTCCACGCCCAAACGGTGGAGCAGCGCATCGCGGATGCGGCGGGCCGAGCGGTCCGAATCCACCGGCAGCAGCGCCGCCCTGCCTTCGGGCACGTTGGAGAGGTCCACGCCTGCGTTGGCGCACACGAAGCCGTGGCTGGTCTCGGCGATAACCAGGTCGCCGCGGCGGCGCAGCACCCGTACCGACTCGGCCTCGACGATCGGCTTGTGGCCCACCTCTGGGTCCACGTCCACCATGCGGTCCTCGGCCTTTGAGACCACCTTCTGGGTCACGACCAGCACGTCGCCGTCGGCCAGGTCGGCCGCCTCGGCGATCATTCCGGCCAGGTCGTCGCCTGCGGCGATCTCAGGCAGGCCGGTCACAGGGATCACCCTGATCTCGCCGCTCACGAGGTCGCCCCCAGAACCACCTTGGCCAGATCGGCCGCCACCTCGGGCGACGACATGACCGTGTCGGTCACCACACACGCCATGCCCTCGGCCTCGACAGCCCCGGCCAGATCGGCGTCGGCCGAGTCGATCACCAGACAGGCGGCGATGTCGCGGTAGATGCGCGCCACACCCACCACCGAGGCCTCATGGCCCAGCTCACGCATCAGGCGGTCGGCGGGCCCCTTCAGGGCGGCCCCGGCGATGATCGGCGAAATGGCAACCGTGTGGTCACGCCTGGCCCGGATGGCGTCGGCAATGCCGGGCACAGCCAGCAGCGGCCCTATGGACACGATCGGGTTCGATGGCGCTACCACGACCACGTCGGCCCCGGCGATGGCGTCAAGCACGCCCGGCCCCGGAAGCGAGGCCTCAGCGCCGTCAAATCTCACCGACGAAACCGGCACGTCGTGGCGCAGTCGCACGAAGTACTCCTGAAAGCCCACCTCGTCGCCGCCCCCGGAACCGTCGGCGAGGGTCATCATCGTGGCCACCCTGTCCTCGGTCATCGGCAGCAGCGTCGGCTCCAGCCCCCAACCGGCGGTGATGCCGGCGGTCACCTCGGCAAGGCCCACACCGGCGGCCAGGTGGCCGGTCCGGTAGAGGTGGGTACCCAGATCCAGGTCGCCAAGGTTGAACCAGGTCTCGCCGCCGTAGCGGCCGAGTGAACCCATGGCCTGCCAGGTCTCGCCAGCGAGACCCCAACCGGTGTCGGGGTTGTCGGCCCCGGCCAACGTGTAGGTGACCGTGTCCAGATCCGGGCAGATGTGCAGCCCGTGCATGACCACGTCGTCGCCGGTGTTCACGACAGCGGTCACCTCAGACGGAGGCACCACCCGCACCAGGCCAGCCAGCAGCCGGGCGGCACCGACCCCGCCGGCCAGCACGGCTATCAACGCAGGCTCCTCACCCCGGAGGCCGGGGCGAACCCTCAAGGAGGGCAACGTCGGCGTCGACCATCATCTCCACCAGCTCGGCGAACCCGGTCTGGGGCTTCCAGCCCAGGCGCTCAGCGGCCTTTGACGAGTCGCCCACCAACAGGTCAACCTCTGCGGGTCGCAGGAAGGCCTCATCGACCACCACGTGGTCCTCCCAGTTCAGGTTGAGGCGCCCAAAGGCCAGCTCGCAGAACTCGCGCACCGAGTGGGTCTCGCCGGTGCACACCACAAAGTCATCGGGTTCATCAAGCTGCAGCATCAGCCACATGGCCTCGACGTAGTCGCCGGCAAAACCCCAGTCGCGCTTGGCGTCCAGGTTGCCGAGCCGCAGCTCGTCGGCCAGCCCCAGGGAGATGGCGGCGGCACCGTGGCTGATCTTGCGGGTCACGAACTCGAGGCCCCGCCGGGGGCTCTCGTGGTTGAACAAGATCCCAGACGAGGCGTGCAGGTCGTAGCTCTCGCGGTAGTTGATGGTGATCCAGTGGCCGTAGACCTTGGCCACCCCGTACGGGCTGCGCGGGTGGAACGGCGTGTCCTCGGTCTGCGGCACCTGACGGGCGTGGCCGAACATCTCACTGGAGCTGGCCTGGTAGTAGCGGATGGACGGATCCACCAGCCGCACTGCGTCGAGCAGGCGGGTCACGCCGAGGGCCGTGGTCTCACCGGTCAGCACCGGCTGGCCGAACGAGGTGTGCACGAACGACTGGGCGGCCAGGTTGTAGACCTCGTCGGGCCTGTGGGTACGCAGCACCTCTATCAGCGAGGCCTGGTCCAACAGGTCGCCGGGAACCAACTCCACGCTGTCGGCCAGATGGGCCACCCGCTCGGTGTTGACCGTGGAGCTGCGGCGCACCATGCCGACCACGTCGTAGCCCTTGTCCAACAACAGCTCAGCCAGGTACGAGCCGTCCTGGCCGGTGATGCCCGTGATGAGTGCCCGCTTCGACATGGTCCCCATTGTGCCGGTCAATCCCCGTCGAGAGGCACCCGGTCCGGTTGCGGCACCCTCGTGCGCCAGTCGTCCATCACGTCGGCAAGGGTGTCAGACAGGTCCGCAGCGGGCTCCCAGCCCGTATCGGTACGCAGGGCGGTGGGGTCACCGCACAACTCTGGAACCTCAACAGGCCTGAACAGGTCAGAATCGGGAACGAGGCGCATCGGCCTCGTCGCCAGCGCTACCAGGTGCTCAGCCACCTCCGAGATCGGCACGGCCATACCCGAACACACGTTGTAGGCAGCCCCGGCCCGACCGTCCAGCGCCAACATCCGGTAGGCCCTGACCACATCGCGCACGTCGGTGAAGTCACGCAGCGGCGTCAGGTCGCCCACCGGCACCTCGTCATCACCCGAGAGCTCGTTTGCCACGATCCGTGATGCGATTGCCGGGCACACGAACCGGTCGCTCTGGCCCGGCCCCAGATGGTTGAAGGACCTCGCCCGAACGACGTCCTGGCCGAAACCCCTGTGTGCCTGCTCGGCGACAACGTCGGCGGCCGCCTTCGAGGCCGCATAGGGCGAAACAGGCCGCAGCGGTGCCGACTCGTTGACCGGCAGGTCGCCCGGGTCAACCACGCCGTAGACATCGGCGCTGGTTACGGTCACCACCCGCTCCACGCCGGCCTCCCGGGCCGCCGCCAACACGTTGAACGTACCCTCCACGTTCACCCGCAGGGTCTCCACCGGATCGGTCCAGGACCTGCCCACGTCGGCCTGGCCAGCCAGGTGGAACACCACCTCGGGGGCTGCGTCGGCCACAAGGGCGGTCAGGGCGGCAGCGTCCAACACGTCGGGCCCACCATGGGACCGGTCGGTCTCGACCACCTTGTCGCCGCTGGCGCAGAGGTGCGCCACCAGATAGCGCCCAACGAACCCAGCCGAACCCGTCACCAGCACCCTCACCGGATGTTCCCGCCCCTATCGGAGCCGTAGCCCAGCGGCCCGACGTCATGTCCCTGCACGGGCGCACCATAGACCCTCCCATCGGTGGCGATGCTGCCTGCCGGGCGGGTCTACAGGGCTAGGGTCCGTTCACCGTGGACGCCGCCGAGACACAGGGCCAAAAGGGCGCGCCCGCCCCGCCCCAACAACCACCGGCCACCCCTGGACCGGCCGCCAGCCCGACGCCGCTCGTCGGCCTGGTCCTCGTGGCCCACGACCCGGGGGAGTGGTTCGAAGACGTGCTGGCCGGCCTGGCTTCACAGGACCACCGCCTCTTGGACGTGGTGGTTGTCGACGCCGGCCGCAAGGCCGGCCTGTCGGACCGGGTGCTCGAGGTCCTGCCCGACGCCCAGACGGTTTATGCACCCGACTCGCCCGGCTTCGGGGCCGCAGCAAACCGTGCCGTGGTCGGTACCGGTGCCGAGGCCGACAGCGGCACCGGCCCCAACCGCATCCCGGCCTTCTACCTGTTCATGCACGACGACGTCGTGCTCGACGGCACGGCAGTGCGACGCATGGTCGAGCGTGCCCTAGCGGCCAACGCCGGGGTGGTCGGCCCCAAGGTCCTCGTCGGAACCGACGGCCGCATCCTCGCCGACATGGGCTCCAGCGTGGACCGTTACGGCTCACCCGTTCCGCGCCTACACCCCGGCGAGATCGACCAGGGCCAGTACGACGCCAGCCCCGACGTGTTCGCCGTTGCCGAGGCCGCCATGCTCGTGCGTACCGACCTGTTCGCCGCCGTCGGCGGGTTCGACCCTGAGATCCGCTTCCTCGACGGCCACGTCGACCTCTGCTGGAGGGCACGCCTGGCGGGCGCATCGGTCACCACTGCACCCACAGCGGTCGGACGCACCGTCGGCCCCGACTCATCGACCAGGCGCGGCACCAACCCGTCGATCCTGCGCCCCAGGCACCGCCTGCGCATGTCGCTCACCAACCAGGCTTCGGGCCGATCGGCTGCCGTCGTCGCCGAGCTGGCCGTCGCCACGCTGCTCGGGGTCGTCTACGGCCTTTTGACCGGACGCTTCCGCCACACCTGGGGCCTGCTCAGCGCATGGCCGTGGAACCTGGCCCGCCGCTCCGGCATGACCAGAAGGCGCCGCATGATCAGGGAGAACCGCCGTGTTGACCCGGCCCTCGTGGTGGCCGGCCCCGACCTACCCCACCACGCCGTGAGACGTGCCGTCACCGGCCGCGCCCCCTACGGAACCGGCGACGAGGCACCTAGCAACATTGCCTTCCATCACCTCTGGGGCGCCCTGCTTGGTCCCGGCGGCATAGCCCTCATGGCCAGCGCAGCGGTGCTCGGCTTCGGGTCGCGCCACCTGCTCACCCGGGGCCTCCCCGCCGTGGGCAGGTTCCAGGCCCTGCCCGGAGACCCAATGGACCTGGTTCGTTCCTGGTGGCACGGCTGGCGGCCCACCGGTTTCGGCGTGGCGACCCCGGCTCCCGACGTCCTGGCGCTGCTGGGCCTCGTGGCCAACTACGTGCCCGGCGGCGACAGCCTGCTCTGGACATCCGTCGTGCTCTCGGCCCTTCCCATTGGGGCCCTCGGCATCTGGCGCCTCGTACGGCCCGTAGGAGGTGGCAGATCCCGGGCGGCGGCCGTGCTCGTCTACCTGGCGGTGCCGCTTCCCTACGACGCACTCCGCGAGGGTCGCCTTGCCCCGCTTGCGGTCTACGCCACCCTGCCCTGGATCGCCCATCGCCTCGCCGAGGCCCAGGGCGTCGCCCCATACGGCCACCGCGGCGGCGATCCCGGCCCCGGCACCCGTATCCGCAACATGGGCTCAGACATCCTGCTCACCGGTTTCGTCGTGGCCGCAGCTATCGCCGTCAACCCGGCGGTGGTTGTGGTGCTGCCCGTGCTGGTCGGGGGCCTCGTAATCGGCAGCCTCCTGGCCGGCAGCATCGCCGGCCTTGTGAGGCTGGTGGCGGTGGCCGCAGGGGCAGCGGTGGTGGCCGCCGTCGTCCAACTTCCACTGCTGTTCAACCTATTCGACAACAACCCGCTCGACTCCCTGGCGGTTCCCACCACGTGGCCCGGCGGCAGCCTCGGCACAACGGCCATGTTCACCCTCGACACCGGCTCGCCCATGGCCGGCCCGTCCTGGGTAGGCACCTTCGGCATTGACCGAATCGGCTGGGCTGTGCTGGTCGTACCCGTTCTGGCCCTCCTGACCACCTCCGGTTGGCGCCTGGCAATAACCATTCGGGCCTGGTTCGTTGTCGCAGGCGGCTTCGCTTCGGTCTGGTTGACCGATCAGGGCTGGTGGCAGGGCCCGACCCTTCCCGCCGAACTGCTGCTGGTGCCCGTGGCCCTGGGCCTGGCATGGGCAGCAGCTGCCGCCGTCGCCGACATGGGAACAACCGTCTCCATGCCGCGACGCGGCCCCGACTGGCGCAACGCCCTTCCCGCCGTGGCCGGCCTGGCCCTCGCCCTCACCGTGCTGCCCGTGGTCGTCGGCTCGCTGGGCGGCAACCTCGGAATGCCGCAGTCGGACCTGCCATCGGCACTTCCGTTCATCGCCGAGCCACGCTCCGGCATCGGCGAGACCACAAGCGGAGGCGATGACCGGGTGCTCTGGGTGGGGGAGCCCACGATCCTCCCCGCAGTCGGCGTACCGCTGTCTGACGGGGTCGCAATGGCCGTGACCGACGGCCGACCCGACCTGTTGGACCAGTGGCCCTACAACCTCGACGACGCACCCGGCGTGGCCGAGGTGAGGGACGCCCTTGCCGAGGCCCTGGCCGGCAAGACCAGCCGCCTCGGTGCAGCCATCGGTGCCTGGGGTGTCGGCCACGTCGTGCTCGTCGAGCGCTCGGCACCCGCCCCACACGAGGCCGTCGAGGCACCCCTTCCGCCCACCTACGCCGCCGCCCTCACCCGGCAACTCGACATGGCCCGCGTCGAGGGCCTCAACAGTGCCGTCACCATCTTTGAAAACATCGCCACAAAGCCGGTCCACGCCGTGGTGCGAGACCGAACCGGAAGGGCGGTGCCCGCCGCCGTCACGCCACTTTCCTACGACCGCCGCCAGGTCACCGCATCCGTCGACGGTGCCTACCGCTGGATCATTGGCCCCGAGGGCTCGTGGTCGTTCAGCGTCGACGGCACAACCAGGCCGCTCGTAGCTGCCGGTGAGGCCGGCGGGGTACCCGGGCGGCCCTCGGTGAGGGTGGCGTCGGGAACAATAGGTGAGCTCGTTCATGACGGTGCCTCGTCCCGCTCCCGCCGCCTCCTCCAGGTGGCCGCATTCTGCAGCGTGCTCCTCATGGCCAGCTGGCTGCGCACCGACCCTGAGTCGGAGTGGCCATGAGCGCCATGAACGTCATCCGGTATCCGGCTCTCGTCGTGCTGGTGGCCATGGCCGTGGGTGCCACCCTGTTCGCCTCAGACCCCACCGAGGCGGAGTTGGCCACCCTGCGCCCACCCGTCCACGCAGCGCTGTCCACCACCCCCGACTCCGGCGACCTCTGGTTCTGCATGGGACCCACCGTCGACATGGACGGAATCGCCGAGCGAATCGTGACCCTCACGAGCATCTCCGACGAGCCGACAATCGGCAGGGTCACCGTCAACGGCGACAAGGGAGCCGAGGTTGAAAGGGCCTTCCAGCTTGAACCGGGGAGGAGCCTCGAGATCCGTCCCGGGCCGTTCGTTCCCGGCGCGTTCTACGCCGGCGTGACCGTCGAGGTGCCCGGTGGCAGGGTGCTCGTCGAACAGCGCATCACCGGCGGAGGCAGCGACAGCGGGGCCGCTCCCGGAATCGGTACCGGGGTCGACAAGGCACCCTGCGGCACCATCACCTCATCAACCTGGCAGGTGCCCTGGGCGACCACGGCCGAACCCGGAAACCGTGCGGTGCTGCTCGTCTACAACCCCTTCAGGGCACCGGCCGTGGCCGACCTGCGCTTCATCGGCGACCTGGGTCGCCGCGAGACCCTTGACACCCGCGGCGTGGTCGTCGCGGGCCGCTCGCTTTCCGTGTTCGACCTGAACGAGCTGATCCCCGATTCGACGGTCGTGTCGGCCAGCGTCGACGCCCGCGTCGGCCAGCTTGTCGTGGCACGCCTGCAGGTCTCCGCCCTGCCTGCATCTGACACCGGGGCTGCCGGCGGCAGCACAGGTCTGGTCCTTACATCGGGCCTGCCAGAGACATCCCAGCGCCTGTTCCTACCGGGGGTTTCAAGGGAGTCGGGGGTCACCTCAGCGGTGATCGTGATGAACCCCGGAGACGAGATGACCGAGCTCGAGGTGTTGGTGCGCCCCGAGGTAGTCGACAACTTCGTGGAGCCATGGCGGGTGACGCTGCGGGGCCGTCAACGCCAGGTGATCGATTTGGATTCCGGCCGCATCGCCGAGGCCGGGCGTTTCGGTGTTGAGGTGCGGTCCCTCGACGAAACACCCCTAGCGGCTTCGCTCGTGAGCCGACCCGAGGGCGGAACCACCGGGGCCGGTCTGTCGGTGCTGCCGGCCGTCGGTGCGGCCGCCACCGACTGGATGGTTCACCTCACAGGCCCCGCCGACCAGGCCGCCCTCGTCGTCTCAAATCCGGGCGAGACCACCATTGCCACCGTGCGGCTCTCGCTGCTCGGTGCCGCATGGCCCTCCGACACACCCGACGTCTACGAGATAGACCCCGCAGGCCACGTAGAGGTGGAGCTGGGAGCAGCCATCGCCGCCGAGGCGACGGTGCTCGTGGACTCGACCGTTCCGGTCCTGGCCGTGATGCGCCGTGCCGACCCCATGGGGCGGTCCTCGTCATTTGGCATGGCGGTGGCCGGTACTCAGGCAAGGCCCTGACCCTGAACCAGCACCCGTCGCCGACCCGGCGATGGGTCAGTGGTCGCCGCAGCCCTCGGGCGTCGAGCCCGGCTCACGCACCTCGGCAAGCGAACCCCACAGGTGGGTGGCGCTGACCGGCCCCAGGTGGTGGGCCCTCGTCACGCCGTCGGCGTCGACAATTACCACCAGCGGCACGGCGTCGATCTCGTAGCGGTCGTGCACGACCGCATCTGCACCCACCTCAACCTCAACCACGGCCACCTCAGAACTGTCGAGCGGCAAAGCGCGCTCAAGCACGGCCGAACAGGACTGGCAGGTGGCCGACGTGAACACCGCAACCAGCCACGGCGCCTCTGGCCGTGCAAAGTCGGCCCGGTCCAGCTGGTCGGGCACGTTCCAGCCGGTTCGGATCGGTGCATCGGGGCCACGACGCGCCACGAGCGCCGCAACGGCAGATGCGGCAGCCGCAACGACGATGAGGAGCAGCAGGCGGTCCATGGGGTGCCCGGCGGGGGAGAGGGTCGGGGTCGGTCAGTCGACCGGGGTGGGAGACGGTGCTTCGACGGCCTCGGCGTTGGACGCCTCGGAATCGTCGTCCGAACCGGTGTCGGCGGTGAGCCCCAGGAGGCGGTTGACCTCTTCGCCTGAGATGGTCTCGCGCTCCAGGAGGGCTCTGGCGATCAGGTCCAGGGCGTTGCGGTTATCGGTGAGCAGGACCCTGCAGCGACCCTCGCTCTCGGTGAGGATGCGCTGGACCTCCTCGTCGATCATGGTGGCGGTCTCGTCGGAGTAGTCACGGGTTGACATGAGGTCCTCGCCGAGGAACACCTGGTTGTGGCTGCCCCAGGCCATGGGACCCACCCGTTCGCTCATGCCCCACTCGCGCACCATCTTCTTGGCCATCTCCGTAGCGCTGACCAGGTCGCTGCTGGCACCCGTGGAGATAACGCCGAAGACCAGTTCCTCGGCGATGCGGCCGCCCATGTTGACCACCAGCTTGTCCTCGATGAAGTCCTGGCGGTAGATGTGGCGCTCTTCTTCGGGAAGCTGCATGGTGACACCCAGGGCCATACCGCTGGGAATGATGGTGACCTTGTGCAACGGGTCGGCGTTGGGCAGTAGGGCCGCACAGAGGGCGTGGCCGGCCTCGTGGTAGGCGATTGCCTCCTTCTCGCTGGCCGTGAGGGCCATGGACTCGCGCTTTTGGCCCATGAGGGTGCGGTCGCGGGCGGCCTCCAGGTGGTCTGCGTGGATGGCGTCGGCGCCTTCGCGCACGGCCACCAGGGCGGCCTCGTTGATCAGGTTGGCCAGATCGGCACCACTCATGCCCGGTGTGCCGCGGGCCACGAGATCCAAGTCGACGTCGTCGCCCATGCGCTTGCCCTTGATGTGGACCTCGAGGATCTGTTTGCGGTCGTCGAGTTCGGGCAGCGGAACCACCACCTGGCGATCAAAGCGCCCGGGCCGCAGCAGGGCCGGGTCCAAGATGTCGGGCCGGTTGGTTGCGGCCAGCATCACGATGCCCTCGGAGCTCTCAAAGCCGTCCATCTCAGACAGCATCTGGTTCAGGGTCTGCTCTCGCTCGTCGTGCCCGCCGCCCATGCCGGCACCCCGCTTGCGCCCAATGGAGTCGATCTCGTCGATGAAGATGATGGCCCGTTCCATCTTGCGGGCCGACTCGAACAGGTCGCGGACCCGGCTGGCGCCGACTCCGACGAACATCTCCATGAAGTCAGAGCCCGTGACCGACAGGAAGGGCACGCCGGCCTCGCCCGCAACGGCCCTGGCGATGAGGGTCTTGCCGGTACCGGGGGGGCCGACCAGCAGCACGCCCTTGGGTACACGTGCGCCGATCTCAGAGAACTTCTCGGTGTCCTTCAGGAAGTCGACGACCTCGCGGATCTCCTGCTTGACACCCGCGTAGCCGGCCACGTCGTCAAACGTGGTGCCCGGACGCTCGCTGGAGTAGGTCTTGGCCTTGGAGCGCCCCACAGACATCATTGACGTCATCTGGCCCTGGGCACGCCGGTTGATCCACCAGAAGAACAAGATAATCAGACCCACCGGCAGCAGCAGCGGCAACCAGGTCTGCACGAAGTTGGGCTGAGGGGTGTCGAACTCCACGGCGGCACTGCTGTCGGCCAGCATGCCCCGGTCGGCGTCAGACAACTTGAGCGGGCCCGTGGTGTCAAAATCGACGCCGTCGACGGTGGTGAAGTGGATGCGGCCGGTCTGGTTGTCGACCTTGACCTCGGCCACCTCGTCGGCCGCCACCCGGGTCAGGAACTGGTCGTAGGAGACGACCTCGATCTCTTCGGCCGGCAGGAAGCTGGGGAAGAACAGGGCAGCGCCTATGAGGCCCATCATCAGCCAGATGCCCCAACGCGGCCATCCCTGGTCGCGCCCGGTGGCCGCCCCCTCGGGGCGACCCTTTCCCTGGCGCTGCTTGGTGGGCTTGCGGCTATCGGCCATGGGTCCATCGTAGAGGTACGGTCCGACAGTCGTGTTTCGGTTATATCCAGCCCCGGAGGCGCCGAAACCGGGGGCAGCGGTGCCGTGGGTAGGGTTCGGCCGATGATCGGCGCAGATCCCCATCCCACGGCCGAAAAGCGCCCCTGGGGCCTTCCCCATGTGGTGGTGGGCCTCTTCCTCAGCCTGTTCGCAACGGCCCTGTTCAGCGTGGCCGTGTTCGCGGTCGGCGGCTACGACTCCCAGACCGAGCTTCCGCTCTCGCTGATAGCGCTGCTCCAGGTGCCGCTCTGGACCGGCCTCCTGGGCGTTCCCTTCTGGCTGGTCACAAGGAGCGGCGTCTCCTGGGCGACAGATCTGGGCTTCACATTCCAGCGGAGCGATGTCCTGTCGGGCCTGGCAGTCGGCGTAGGGGCCCAGGCGGTCCTGGTGCCGCTGCTCTACACCCCGATTCTGTTCTTCACCGACGACCTCGATGTATCCGAACCGGCCCGCGAGCTGGTCGACAAGGCCGACGGCCTCGGCATAGCCCTGTTGTTCCTCGTTGTAGTCGTAGGTGCAGCCGTCATCGAGGAGATCTTCTTCCGAGGCCTCATGCTGCGTGCATTCGAGGACCACTGGCACCCGCGGGTGGCGCTCGTCGCCTCATCGGTCGTGTTCGGCCTGATCCACTTCCAGCCACTTCAGTTCCCGGCACTCGTCATGTTCGGCCTCATCTCCGGACACCTCGCCCAACGCCACGGCCGCCTCGGGCGGGCCGTCTGGGCGCACGTCGGGTTCAACGCCTGGACCGTTGGCATCCTGTTGGTCCTGTGAGCTACGACAAAAGGGCACGCGACGCAGCGGTCCGACTTCTGGCCGCCGTCAGGCGGGTGCCGTCCGCCACCTGGGTGACCCTGTTCGTGACCGGGCTCTCCACCGTGTTCGTGCTCTGGGTGGTCAACCCCGCCGGTGTTCTCTTCAGCGACACGACCCCCACCGGGGGAGACCTCGGCGCCCACGTCTGGGGCCCGGCGTTCATCCGCGACGAGCTGCTGCCCCGGTTCCGTCTCACCGGCTGGACCCCCGACTGGTACGCCGGCTTCCCGGCGTTCCACTTCTACATGGTCGTACCGATGATGGCCGTCGTTGCCGTCAACATTGGCCTCGTCATGCCGCTGGCCATCCCCGTGGCCCTTGCAGCCGCAGCCGGGGGCGTGTACCTGGAGCGGAGGCGACCAACCGGCTGGATCCCGGGCCTCTGGGCCACAGGCATTCTGATCGTGATCGTCATGCCCGTGTCCTACGGCCTCGCATTCAAGTGGGTCACCGTGGCCGGACTGGTCGCCATGCCGGTCGCCGCCTGGCTGATGGGTCGCCTCGCCGGCCTGCCCTTTCCCGGCCCTGCCCTCATGGGCGCAGCCACCCTGCCGTTCATCTTCGACCGGGCCTTCAACATCATGGGCGGCAACCTCATGTCCACCATGGCCGGCGAGTTCGCCTTCGCCCTGGCCGTGGCCGCACTGCTCGTCTACCTCGGCCTGCTGGTGCGCGGCATCGAAACAGGCCGCGGCCGAGGCTGGGCAGCGCTCGTGCTGGCAGTGGTCGGGCTCTGCCACCTGCTCGTGGCGTTCTATGCCCTGCTGGCCTCGTTCATCGCCGTGCTCACCCGCCCCAGCCGGGCCGCCTTCACATGGCTGCTCACAACGGGCATCGTCGCCGGCCTCACCTCGGCCTTCTGGGTGCTGCCGTTCTGGTGGCAGCGCGACCACCTCAACGACATGGCCTGGGACAAGCTCGGCGACAGCCGCTCCTACCTCTGGAACCGCGGCAACCTGGCAGCCGACTTCCTCACCAACGACCCGCCGCTCCAGGTGGTGATCGTCACCGCCGGCGTCGGCCTGCTGCTCTCCATGGTCTTCCGGCGCCGACTCGGCCTGATCCTGGCCGGCATGGTCCTCGTCCTTGCGGCGGCGTTCACCTGGCTGCCCGAGGGGCGCCTCTACAACGGCCGCCTTCTTCCCGGCTACTACCTCAGCCTCTACCTGCTGGCCGGCCTCGGCGTCACCGAGGTGCTGCGCCTTGCCGGTCGCCTGTTCGACGGCCTCAGGGCCCGCAACGGAAGAGGTGGCACGTGGCTCACCAGCGGGGGAGCCGTGGCGGTGGTCCTCTACCTGATCGTGTACCTGGGAATGCCGCTGCGGGCCATGCCGTTCGGTTCGATGGACGTCAACACCTACCGCTGGATGGGGCTCGAGACCACCGAACTGAACCTGGGGCGCTCCTGGGTGAACTGGAACTTCGACGGTTACGAGGCCCGCACCGGCGACGACAGCGGCGGCGGCTGGGATGAATACCGCGACATGGTGACCACCATGTCCGACGTGGCCGACGCCAACGGTTGCGGTCGACTGCTCTGGGAATACAGCAGCGAGCTGACCCGCTACGGAACCCCCATGGCGCTGATGCTGCTGCCCCACTGGACCGACGGCTGCATCGGATCCATGGAGGGCCTCTACTTCGAGGCCTCCACCACCACCCCGTACCACTTCCTCATGCAGTCCGAGCTGTCCGTGGGCCCGTCCCGTGCACAGCGCAGCCTGCCCTACCGCTCCTTTGACATAGACGCCGGCGTCGACCACCTAAAGCAGTTCGGCGTGCGCTACTACTCGCCATCGTCGCAGCGGGCAATCAACGAGGCCCGCACCCACCCCGACCTGACCGAGGTGGCGACAACCGGGCCATGGACGGTTTTCCTCGTTGACGACTCCGACCTGGTTGCGCCCCTCGCCCACGAACCCGTCGTCTTCAACGACGTCGACCACTCCAACTGGCTGGACCCGTCCGTCGACGTCTTCCAGGAGGGAACCAGCGCCGTCCAGTGGACCGTCGGTGGCCTCACCGCATGGCAGCACCTGGCAGCCGGCGAAGAGCCCGATGAACGTGTCCTGGAGCCCGTTCAGGTGACCGACATAGTCGCTGACGTCGACTCAATCTCGTTCCACGTTGACCGCATCGGCGTCCCCGTCATCGTGCGCACATCGTTCTTCCCCAACTGGGAGGCCGACGGCGCCGCCGGGCCGTGGCGGGCCACCCCCAACCTGATGATCGTCGTGCCCACCGAACCCGACGTCACCCTCACCTACGGCCGCACCACCGTCGACCTGGCCTCAATGTTGTTGAGCCTGCTCGGCCTGGCAGGAATGTTCCTGCTCAGCCGTGCGGCCCGACCCGACGACGAGACCATCGCCGGGCCCGACCTCCTCTCCCTCGGAACCGACGTGGACGCCGGCCTCGACGCATGGGTGGTCGGCTGCGCCGAGAGACGCCTGGCCGCACGTGAGGCCCACTCCAAGCTCGATGACGAACCGGTCGACGACGACCTGCCCACAGGTTGGAGCCTCGAAATCGACGAACCTGAAACAGCCTCCGACGGGCCGGAGCCCGAGGCCGGGCCATGAGGACCCGACTGAGGCGCTTCGCAGCCGTGGGAATCACGGCCACCGCCATAGACATCGGCGTGGCCGTCGTGCTGCTCCGGCGGGGTTGGGCCGTGCCGGCAGCCGACCTGGTGGCCCTGGCCGCCGCAGCCACGTTCGCTCGACCGCTGCACAGGGCCATCACGCTGCGCGACGACCCGTTCACACGCTGGATGCGCTCACCGGCAATGTTCGCCGCGGTGGTAACCACCGCCGGCCTCGTCGACCTGCTCGTCCTGTCATGGGTGCGGATCGACGGCACCCTCACCGACGACCTCCTGGCCAAGGCCACCGCCGTGGCGGCAGCCGCCATCGTGAGGGCCGTCGCCTACCGTTCGCTGCTGTTCAGGGTGGTGCGACGCGAACAGGAACACCCCGTGGCACGTCCCCTGCCCGACGGAACCCACCGCCTCACCGTGGTCCTGCCCGCCTACCGCGAGGCCGACCGCATCGGAGACACCGTGGCCAGGGTGCGCAGCGAGCTGGGCGCCCGCCTGGGCGACGCACCCGATGCCCTCCAGATCGTGGTGGTCGACGACGGCTCCGACGACGACACCTCCGGTGCCGCAGCCGCTGCCGGAGCCGACGTGGTCGTGCGCCTCAAGGAGAACAGCGGCAAGGGCGCAGCCGTGAGGGCCGGAGTGGCCACCGCAACAGGACGCGCCATCGCCTTCACCGACGCCGACCTTGCCTACTCACCGGCACAGATCGCCGACCTCCTCACCCTCGTCGAGGACGGCTACGACATGGTCGTCGGCAGCCGCCGCCACACCGACACACGCACCCTCGTGGCCGCCGGACGCCTCCGCGAGGCCGGCGGACGCCTCGTCAACCTTGCAACCCACGCCCTCCTGTTGGGCCAGTACCACGACACCCAGTGCGGCCTCAAGGCCTTCCGGGCCGACGCCGCCCGGGCCCTCTTTGACGCATCCCGCCTGGACGGGTTCGCCTTCGACGTGGAGCTGTTCCACCTGGCCGAACGCTGGCGCCTCTCCCTGGCCGAGGTTCCCGTCGAGGTCGAGCACTCGGACCGCAGCACCGTCAGCGCCCTCAGCGACGGCCTGCGCATGGTCACCGACCTGATCCGGGTGCGCCAGGCCGCCCGGCGCGGCGACTACCCGAACCCGACCCAGCCGGGAGCCGACACCGATGGGTGATCCGGCGGCGGTATTCCTCGCCTATGACATCAGGGGCCTCGTCCCCGAACACCTCGACGCAGACCTCTCCCGTCGCATCGGCGCCGCCTTCGCCCGCCTGGTTCGCCGTCGCGAGCCCGACACCGTACGAATCGTGCTTGGCCGCGACATGAGGGAAACCGGCGTCGAACTGGCCGCTGCCTTCGCAGACGGCGTCAGCTCGCAGGGCCTCGACGTGGTCGACCTGGGGCTCGCATCCACCGACATGCTCTACTTCGCCTCCGGTCACATGGACGCACCCGGAGCCGTGTTCACGGCCAGCCACAACCCGGCCGGATACAACGGCATCAAGCTCTGCCTCTCGGCAGCCAAACCCGTTGGTCGCGACACCGGCCTGGCTGAGATGCAGGCCGACCTGGAGGACCCAGACGCCGGTGGGCGAGCACTGGGAACCACCTCCACCCTCGACCTGTTGGACGCCTTTGCCAACCACGTGCGCTCCTTTGTCGACATCTCAGCCCTGGCGCCCCTCAAGGTCGTCGTCGACACCGCAAACGGCATGGGTGGCCTCGTCGTACCCGCCGTGTTCGACAGCCTGCCCTTCGACATCGAGATCATGTACGCCGACCTGGACGGAACCTTCCCCAACCACCCCGCAGACCCCCTGCAGGCGGCCAACCTGGTCGACCTCCAGGAGCGGGTGCTCGCCACCGGCGCCGACATCGGCCTGGCCTTTGACGGCGACGCCGACCGGGTTTTCCTCGTCGACGAGGCGGCCCGCCCAGTCTCCGGCTCACTCACCACGGCACTCGTGGCGGCAACCGTCCTTGGCCACCAACCCGGCGCCACCGTCATCCACAACCTGATCTGTTCGAAGGCTGTACCAGAGGTCATCGCCGAACACGGCGGCAGGGCCGTGCGAAGCCGCGTCGGCCACTCCTACATCAAAGAACTCATGGCAACCGAGGGGGCGGCCTTCGCCGGCGAGCACTCCGGGCACTACTACTTCGCAGACAACTACCGGGCCGACTCAGGCCTCATAGCGGCCCTCATGGTGCTCGAAGCCCTGTCAGCCTCAGGAGGAACACTCAGCGCCCTGCTGGCGCCATACGACCGGTACGCCGCCTCCGGCGAGATCAACTTCAGGGTCGACGACACGGTGGCCGTCATTTCGCGTATCACCTCACACTTCGAAGGCGGGGGCCGCCTCGACCACACGGACGGCCTCACCGTCGACATGGGCGCATGGTGGTTCAACCTGCGCCCCTCCAACACCGAACCCCTGCTGCGCCTCAACCTCGAGGCCCCAACCGCCAAAGACTGCGCCGACCGGCTTGCCGAGGTGTCGGCGCTCATCAGCCAATAGCCTCAGGTGCATGGCACTAGACCCGATGCTCCTCGAAATCCTGGCCTGCCCCGACGACAAGGGCCCGCTCCTCTACTTCTCGGCCGAGGACTCCCTCTACAACCCCCGTCTGCGACGCCGCTACGCCATCACCGACGACATCCCCGTGATGCTCATCGACGAGGCCGAGACCGTCGACGACGCCGAACACGACCGCCTTACAGCTCTCGCCGCCGCCGAGGGCATAGAGCCCACCTTCACGGCCTGACCGGCTCCGACCCGAAACCACCCGTGGACCGCCTGGCCGGCCGCCTCAGGCACTACGACTGGGGCTCGCCCACAGCCCTCGCCGACCTGCGCGGCCTCGAGCCCACAGGTCAACCCGAAGCCGAACTCTGGTTCGAGTCCGACGACCTCCCTTACCTCGTGAAGGTCCTGGCCGTCCAACAGACCCTCTCGCTGCAGGCACACCCCGGAGCCGAGCAGGCCCGACGGGGCTTTGCCGCCGAGCAGGCAGCAGGCCTGCCCATTGACCACCCCGACCGTTCCTTCGTTGACGACCGCGCCAAGCCCGAGCTGGTATGTGCAGTCACGCCCTTTGAGGCCCTATGCGGGTTCCGTCCCGTCGACGAGGCGATCACGGCCTCGGCAGCACTCGGCATCCCCGACGACCTCGTCGCCGTGCTGGCAGCTGATGGCCAACAGGCATGGCCGGCGCTGGTGGCCGGCGCTCTCAGCGGCCGTTGGAACAGCGCAATCGACACCCTCCTGGCGACATGTGCTGCCGGCGTCGGCCAGCCGTTCGCCGACATCGCCAACCTGGTGCTGCGCCTCGCCGACCAGCACCCCGCCGACCCGGCACTCCTCCTGGTGCCGATGCTGCACCACCACCGACTCCAACCCGGCCAGGCCCTCTACGTGGGCCCCGGGGTCCTCCACAGCTACATCGCCGGCATGGCCGTCGAGGTCATGGCCCCCGGCGACAACGTCCTACGCGGAGGCCTCACCACCAAGCACGTCGACACCGCCTCTCTCGTCGAGGCCCTCGACCCGGCGGCCGGAGAACACCCCGTCCAGACCCCCGCCGGCCCACTGCACCGCTACGACGTCCCCGTCGACGACTTCGCAACCTGGCGACTGGACGACACCGCAGTCGACATCGACGAGCGCATCGGACCCGATCTGGTGCTCTCCATGGCCGGCACCACCACCGTTGGCGGCCTCACCCTCGGCCCCGGCCAGGCCGCCCTCATCCCCGAGGCCGACGGCCCCTACACGGTTCAGACCGACAGCCTCGCCTGGCTGGTAACCGTCGGAGCCACCTGAGCCCCCGAACCACCTGAGCAGGCGACCCACCTCGGTAGGCTCCCAGCCGGAGGCTGCCTGAACCGGTGTCAGACGACCCCAGCCCCGTCCAGACAACCCAACCAGTCCAGACACGCAACAAATCAGGAGTCGTCATGTCCCTCCGGGATGATCACCGGGTCGCAGACCTGTCCCTCAACGAGTTCGGCCGCAACGAGATCCGCCTCGCCGAACACGAGATGCCCGGCCTCATGGCCCTACGCGCCGAGTTCGCCGACGCGCAGCCCCTGGCCGGCGCCACCATTGCCGGATCCATCCACATGACCGTCCAGACGGCAGTGCTCATCGAGACCCTCACCGCGCTCGGCGCCCGGGTCCGCTGGGCCAGCTGCAACATCTTCTCCACCCAGGACCACGCAGCCGCAGCCGTCGTCTGCGGACCCGACGGCTCACCCGACGACCTGCGCGGAGTGCCCGTCTACGCATGGAAGGGCGAGACCCTCGAGGAATACTGGTGGGCAACACGCCAGATCCTGATGTGGCCCGACGGTGACGGACCCAACCTGATCCTCGACGACGGCGGCGACGCCACCCTGTATGTCCACAAGGGAGCCGAGTACGAGGCCGCCGGCGCAGTACCCGACACAACCGACGACGACACCGAGGAGTGGGGTGTCGTGCTGGCAAGCCTCCGCCAGTCGCTCACCGAGGACCCACAGCGCTGGACCACCATCCGGGACGGGATCCGTGGCGTAACCGAAGAAACCACCACCGGCGTCCACCGCCTGTACCAGATGCGCGACGCCGGCACCCTGGCCTTCCCCGCCATCAACGTCAACGATGCCGTCACCAAGTCAAAGTTCGACAACCTCTACGGCGTCCGCCACTCGCTGATCGACGGCATCAACCGCGGCACCGACGTCATGATCGGCGGCAAGACCGCCGTTGTGTGCGGCTTCGGCGACGTAGGCAAGGGCTGCGCCGAATCGCTCCGCGGACAGGGAGCCCGCGTCATCGTCACCGAGGTGGACCCCATCTGCGCACTCCAGGCCGCCATGCAGGGCTACGAGGTCAACACCCTCGAACGCGTCCTCGACAAGGCCGACATCTTCATCACCTCGACCGGGTGCAAAGACATCATCACCGCCGAACACATGGGACGCATGAAGCACCAGGCCATCGTCGGCAACATCGGACACTTCGACAACGAGATCGACATGGCCGGCCTGGCCCGGATGTCAGACGTGCAACGCATCACAATCAAGCCCCAGGTGGACGAGTTCGTCTTTCCCGACGGCCACTCAATCATCATGTTGTCCGAGGGGCGCCTCTTGAACCTGGGCAACGCCACCGGCCACCCCAGCTTCGTAATGTCGGCCAGCTTCTCAAACCAGGTCCTCGCCCAGATCGACCTGCACGACCACGCCGAGGCGTACGGCACCGACGTCGTCACCCTGCCCAAGCTGCTCGACGAGAAGGTTGCCCGCCTCCACCTCAGCGCCCTCGGAGCCAGGCTCACCGAGCTCACAGACGAACAGGCCGACTACCTCGGCGTCAACGCCGACGGGCCCTTCAAGCCCGACCACTACCGGTACTGAAAGCCACCATGGGCGAACCAGCACGAGTGGTCGGAATCGCCGGTGGAAGCTGTGCCGGAAAGACCACCCTGGCCCGCGCTCTCGCAGACCGACTCGGCGACGCATGCAACTACCTGGCCTTCGACGAGTACTACCGCGACCACGGCCACCTCACCGTCGAGGATCGGGCACTCGTCAACTACGACCACCTGGACTCCCTCGACGACGGCCTCTTCCTACGCCACCTCGATGACCTGACGGCCGGCCGCCCAGTGGACGTTCCCGTCTACGACTTCGCAACGCACTGTCGAACCGACCAGACCCGCACGCTCCAGCCACGCCCCATGGTCGTCGCCGACGGCATCCTGCTCTTCGCCATACCCGGCATCACCGACCGCCTCGACCTGAGCGTGTTCGTCGATGCCCCCGAGGAACTGCGCCTCGCCCGACGCATCTACCGCGACGTACGCGAAAGGGGCCGCACCGCCGAGAGCGTCCAGGCCCAGTTCGAAGCCACGGTGGCTCCCAGCCACAGGCTCTTCGTGCAGCCCTTCCGCGAAGGCTCCGACCTTGTCGTAACCGGCGAGGGCGACCCCCGCCCCGTCGTAGACGAGATCCTCGCCCGCCTGACCTGACCGCTGGGCGGGCCCGGGCGGAGCATCTGGTTATGCCCGCCGGTCAGGCCGCCGAGGTGCGTCCGCTCCTCCTACTGGCGCAAAGTCGTACGCGTCCCCACCTCGGCACCCTGCCCTCCCAACCCGGCACTCCGCCCTGTCGGCCTGGTGTCCAGGTCAGATGGGCGACTCCCACCCGGGGGCGGGTTGCCGCGTCTGGCTGGCTGGTCGTCTCCTTCGCTCCGGTTGAGCCTGGGAGTCCAGCGGCACTTGAATTGCTGGGTGTCTCAGGGGGCCAACCTGTACCTGGAGTCCTCGAACACGGCCGTCACCTCGAGGTGCCCTCCGAGGCCCTCAACCACGTTTCGGAGCGTCGACAGCATCGGGTCGCCGCCGTTTTCAATTCCAGACAACGTCGGCTGGGTCACAGACAACCGGCTTGCCAGGGTTGCCTGCGTAGTTTCCAGAGTCCGTCGGAGCTCACCGAGGGTGTAGGCCAACTCCTCGGAATCCATCTCAGCCTTGTACCGCTCAACCCGCGCCCGACGCTCCGAATCGCGGTTGATCGGTTCTGCCAGCTCCCTGAACCTTCGTGCCATTGTCAGTTCCCTTCTCGGTCGCTTCGTTCCACCCTGATCCGAACTCGGCGGTGTAGTTGACCTCCCAGTTCAATTGCTGAGCATAGGGTTCGGCCAGTATTGGGTCAACCCTATAATCGGGAAGGAGTTGAGACTGCCTGTCACATCTGGCCTACAGAATGGCTCCATGGAAGTCAGCCTAGGTAATAACAGACTATTTCAGATCATAACAATCTGATGCCACCTCGTGAGGAGATGGGTCCGACTTACCTGCGTGGTCTGGTTCAGGTGTCCGCCTCCTGCCACCGGTGTCCTCTGGACCTTTCCGGGCCCTGCTCCACCTGCGTTCGCACGCTCGGGCCCGAACCGCTCCTGAAGGTCCCCACTGGCATCGACCGGGTTCGGGCCCTCACCACCTACCGGGGCCCCGGGGGACGCATCGTGCGCTCCATCAAGTACGCCAACGGCCGCACGCCCGTCGCCGACCTTGGCCGAGCCATGGCAGTGCTCGTCCCCAACCCACCCGACATCGTCACATGGGTACCCACCACCGTTGAACGCCGTGGACGCCGCGGCTTCGACCAGGCCCAGGAACTCGCCAGATCAGTCGCCACAGCACTCGGCCGGCCCTGCCGGCGCCTCCTGGCCCGCGCCCCGGGACAGGCCCAGACCAGGCTGGCCGTACGCCCGCGCCGACAGGGTCCACACCTTCGGGCCCGAACCGCAGCTTCCGGCTCCAGCGTGCTGCTGGTCGACGACGTCACCACCACCGGCGCCAGCCTCAACGCCGCCGCCGTTGCGCTACGGGCAGCCGGAGCCACCAGCATCGAGGCCGTGGTGGTCGCCGCCACCCAACCGGGGAATGAGCGGGCCCGATTGTCGGACAGGTCGATAGGGTCGGCCCGTGGAAGAACACGCTGACCAGCACACCGACTCGCTGCCCGCCGACCTCGACGTCACGGGCATGGTCGGCCCCTACATCTTCCCCGACAACTCCAGGCGCCGCCTGCCCGGCTTCATCTACCTGGGCCTCGCCGCAGCCACCATCGTTGTCACCCTCGCCGCGGGCGACTCCACAATGGTCAACGGCGGCCTCATCGTGGGGGCCATCGGCCTCGCCCTGGTCGGCGCATACCACCTCCAGGGCGGATGGCACCTCGAGGTCGACGAAGCCGACGCCCTCGTGGCCGCCATCAGGGCAACCGGCTTCCCCGTCGGCCACGCCTCGGCACAGATGGCATGGCGCGGGCTCCGCAGCCGACCCACCTGGCGAATCCTCGTCTACTCCAACGAGTCTCCACCCGAGAGCCGCGGCCTGGTCTTCATCGACGGCATCGACGCATCGGTCGTCGCCTGCCACACCGAGGCCCGACCCGACGATGACACCGGCGACTGGGAGTCCGATCCCACGCCCGGGTCTGCGGGCTAGATTCACCGGTCATGAACCAGGGCAGGGGAATCTTCATCTTCGCCGGGGCGGCGCTGCTGCTCTGCCTCGGCCTGTTGCTTACACCGGTCTCCTCACAGTACGCCGACCCCTGCGGGAGCGTCCTGTGGCCGGCCAAGGTCTGGTTCCAGTCCGAGGGCGAGCTAGTCCACGCAACCACCCCTCCGTGCAACGATGCCCGAATGGACCGCCTTCCTATGGCAGCCATCGTCGGAATCATCGGGCTCGGATTGGGCGTGACCGGCCTGGCCATGCGGCGCAGCGCAAGCGGGCAGGAACAGGCCCCAGAGCCTGCCCGCAGGTCAACCCGGCCACCCAGGTAGCCCCACACACCCTCAACTGCCCGCGCTGCTAGCGTTGGGGCGACCGCGCACACAGGTGAAACCCCATCGGGCACACCAGGTTGGGCGCCACAATCTTTCCCAGAGGGAGACACCACATGCTTGACGGCAACTGGCGGGCCGTCGTCGACCGGGGGCTCACCCCGATCGGCCGCAGCCTCAGACGCACGGGCATCAGCGCCGACGTCATCACCGTCATCGGCATCGTCATGGCCACCGGTGCGGCCGTGTCAATCGGTCTCGGCTACCTGCGCCTCGGATTCCTGATGCTTGTCCTGACAGGCATCCCCGACGCCCTCGACGGCGCCGTGGCCAAGGCCTCGGGCACAGCCTCAAGCCGGGGTGCCTTCTTTGACTCCGTGGCCGACCGTCTCACCGACGCATTGCTGTTTGGTGGCGTGGCATGGCACCTGGCCAGCACCTCCGAGAGCCACATCATGATGCTGCCCGTGGCGATCATGGGAACGGCCATGCTCATCTCCTACCAGCGGGCCAAGGCCGAACTGTTGGGCTATGTCGCCAAGGGCGGCCTCATGGAACGGGCTGAGCGCTTCATCGTGTTGGCCTTCGGCCTTTTGTTCGGCGAGATCCTGGTGCCGGTGTTGTGGCTGATGCTGGCCCTCAGCCTGTTCACCGCAGGCCAACGCTTCGCAAAGGTCTGGCGCCAGGCAAGCGTCGAGCGTGACACCCCCTACCAGAGGCGTGCAGCACGCCGCCGCCAGCTCCGTCTGGAGCGTCGCACCGAGCGGCAGCAGCGCATGGCCACCCGTCGCCGGGCAGCCGCCCGTCGCTCCTAGCACTTGGGC
>JACKQG010001323.1_pt1 | contig 34548 bp, 40 predicted proteins | sample 8237621 | NCBI WGS metagenome assembly JACKQG01 (sample SAMN15677084, study PRJNA649215) | marine metagenome | biome: marine; feature: Black Sea; material: saline water; isolation source: suspended particulate matter (SPM) from the Black Sea western gyre | collected 2013-06-09/2013-06-10 | depth...
TTGGACACGGAGGAGCACAGCATTGCACCATAGCAATTATAGAGAAAAAAGTAAAATGAAAAAAGCATTAACATACGACGATATAAACATAATACCCGCATACAGCAATATATCATCCAGAAGCAATATAGATTTAACAACCCAGTTTACAAAGAATACCGAAATAACTATTCCAATAGTTTCATCACCAATGGATACCGTAACTGGTTACGACATGGCATTGGAAATGATGGAATGGGGTGGTGTTGGAGTTCTTCATAGATTCAATACTATTGAAGAACAATCCAATATGATGAAACGACTTCATAGAGAATGGGAAAGTTTTTTTAAGATAGGTGGTGATGAAAAAACATTAGAAGATGTTCATGATAATTGGGTATCTCAAAGAGTAGTTGGGGCATACGATAAAGAAGATATTAGTGAGTTACATGAAGATTTAGAATTTCAACGTGAAACGAATCTGATGAATCGGAGATGGAAAAAGAAACCATTATGTGGAGCCATTGGAGTCACAGATGACTATTTAGAAAGAGCACAAGAATTAGTAACTAATGGATGTAACGTTCTACTTATAGATGTAGCACATGGTCACCATAAACTCGTAGGAGATGCAATTGAAAAAATCAAAAAGAACATACAAGGAATCGAAGTTGTTGCTGGATCAATTGCGACAGGAAAGGCAGCAGAATACTTATGTGAAAAGGGAGTTGATGGCATCCGCACAGGAATTGGAAACGGCTCCCTCTGTGAAACTCGTATTAGAACGGGTGTGGGGATTCCTCAAGTCACTGCTATTATTGATTGTGTATCTATTGCAGATACCTTTGGTGTTCCTGTTATTGCTGATGGTGGGGTTCGTAATATTGGTGATGTGTGTAAAGGATTGGCTTGTGGAGCTGACTCGGTTATGCTCGGTTCCCTTTTATCGGGTACGAAAGAAAGTCCAGGAAGTATTGAGAAGATAGGTCAATGGCCAAATGAACAGTTATATAAAAAGTATAGAGGTTCAGCGTCGTTAGATTCGAAACATGATAGAGGAGAAGAAAAGAATGTGGAGGGTAATCACAAAGTTTTGCCGTACAAAGGTAAAGTTAAAAGAATTCTCAAAGACTGTAGAGATGGAATTCGTAGTTCTTTCTCTTATATTGGTGCTAACTCTATTGATGAGTTCCATGCAAAAGTAGAATTAGTGGAGGTTACGAATGCAGGTGGAATTGAAGCAAAACCTCACTTACTTAATACTTAATAGATAAGTAAGTATAATGGAGAAAAATTTTGGAATTGGAAGAGATAATAGAAAAATTAGAAGAAGCAGTAGAATTGAATGATTGGGAAATAGTTGAGGAAAGTATTATTATGATACGAGAATTAAGTATTGGTAATCCAATAGATGATTATGAAGATGAATGGTAAATAATATGGGGTGGAAATGGCTTCGACTGGTGTTATTTGATAATTAGTGCAACAGAGATTGAGTAGGTCTCGTGACAAAAGACTCACAAAACCAAAATGGCGATAAATCGCTTGAAGGTTTGAACATTGATTGGCATTTAACCAATTCAGAAATGGGATTCGACAACTATGTTGAGACCACTTCCGATGTTCAATCATCTTACGCTTTCACGGCATAAGTTCTTGGGTTGTTTAACACCCAGGCATAAAAAAAGTTAAACAGAAACTCATAGTCAGAGTATAAAGCAGACAACAGTTAAACCATTCTGTGTAAAATGGGACATAGTGGGATTGTTAGTATGACTACTTATTTGGAAACTAACAAAAGTTGTATATCACTAATTATTGGAAACATACAGGACACGGGTTCGATTCCCGTCCACTCCACAAAAAAATAATTGATAATTGAAAAGTTAATAGATACTTATATAAAACGGGAGAAAAAACGATGAGTAAATTAAACGAACTAAACGAACAGATTGCAAAACTATACACAGAATTTTCAGAAAATCATGAAGCATATACTGAAAAGGGTAACAAAGCAGCTGGTGGCAGAGCACGTAAAGCTCTCGGTGAATTAAAGAAATTAGTTACAGGATATAGGAAGGCATCAGTAGAACATTCTAAACAATAAAATGATTAAAATGTTTAATTCTAAAAGTGTAATAGCTTTTATTATTTTCACTTCCATGATGAATGGATTTATTTCCATTAATATGATACAGAAAAATAAAAGAAATTATAATTCGTTGATTGAAATAATCAAAGAAGAAAATACATCACTTAGAAATCAAATTAATGAATTTCGAGGTGAGGGTATGTTGGTAACAGTAACAATGTATCATCCAGTAAGTCGTCAGACAGATTCTACACCGAACATTCTCGCAGATGGAACGCGCATTCGAGTCCAAAAGGCCTCAGATTATAAATTTATAGCGGTGAGTAGAAATCTACTGAAACGATGGGGTGGATGGTTAGATTATGGTGATTTTATTATATTACGAGGAACTGATATTAAAGATGGTATTTATCAAGTCAGAGATACGATGAATAAACGATGGGTTAATAGAATAGATATATTAGAATCTCCAGGTACTAAACCATATAAATTTACATCGGCTAAATTACATAAAACGGATTTAGTTTATCAAGATATTAAAAAATAACACTTGACTTTTACGATAAAATGTCGTATATTATAGGGTAATTAAAAAGGTTTTAACTTATGCAAACAATAACACGAGAATATGGATTCGATGCCGGTCACAGAGTAATGAATGAACGGTTTAAATGTTTCAATGCTCATGGACATCGCTATCATATTAAACTAACTTACTCTTTTCAAGATATGCATGAGATTGGTTATATAATTGATTTCAAAGAACTGAAACGAGTTGGCGTTCAATGGATTGATGATATGATGGACCATGGATTTATTGTTAATCCTACCGATACAAAATTAATCAATACACTAAAAGATATTGAAACTAAATTATATTTTATGAGTTTAAATGGTGATGAATATTGTAATCCATCAGTAGAAAATGTAGCACGTGAGATATTCTTAGCTCAAGAAATATTATTTGAAGATTATGATGGATTGGAAATTCATCATATTAGATTAAATGAAACTCCAAATTGTTATACTGATGTGTATAAAGATTCAATTCCAGAAGTTGAACGAGACACATTCTACGAATTAAGATATGATGATATTAAAGGTTATGCAAAAGATAAAGGTATTGTAGAGTATGACGATAGGAAAGTATAAAACACTTCCAATAAACGAAATTTATACTTGTTTACAAGGTGAAGGTAAATTAACAGGTATCCCTCATATCCTTATTAGAACTACTGGATGTAGATTGAGATGTCAGTTTGCTAATTCTTTTTGTGATACTCCATATTCATCTTGGGGACCAGAAAAAGGAACTTTTACTTATGATGATGTTGAACAGTTTTACATAGATAATCCGCATATAAAACACACTATGATAACTGGTGGAGGCCCTACTTTACATTCAAATATGTTGCAAGAGTTATGTGATTTGGCAAAAGAATACGACCATTATATCACTATAGAAACTGAAGGAAGTGAATTCGTTCAAACATCAGCAGACTTAATATCACTTTCACCTAAACTATCTAACTCAACACCAATTCCAGGAACTTGGATGCCATATCTTGAACGTGAAGTAACAGATAAAGATAAGAAACAGCATGAAACTTGGAGACGGAATTATGATTCAATGAGAACTCTTATTCAATTTCATCCTGACTATCAATTAAAACCTGTTATATCCAATTTAGAAGATTTAGATGAAGTAAAAGATATACAGAAATTATTAAATATTCCCAACAATATGGTTTGGTTAATGTCAGAAGGTTTAATTGGTGAAGAATTAAATAAACGAAGAAGATGGTTAGTAGAATTATGTACAGAAGCAGGATATAATTTTACGGATAGATTACACATATTGGCATTTGGAGACACAAGAGGAGTTTAAATGGTAGGTTGGGTAGGAGTTATTTTATTAATGTTTGCATATTTGACATTAGTAACAAAATGGGATAAATTATTTATTCCAATAGATGCGATTGCTAGTTATATTTTAACAATACATGCATATATTATTAGTGATGTGGTATTCATAATAGTTAATGGGTGGATAGCAATATTATTATCAATTAAGTGGTATAAAAAACAACTGAAAATATAAATATAAGGAATAAAAAAAAATGAAAAAAACAGCAGTAATTTCTTTATCCGGAGGAATGGATTCTACATCATTATTAGTTCATTTACTTGATAAAGTAAAAAATAATGAATATACTGATATTCACGCGTTATCTTTTAATTATGGTCAAAAACATAGTTTAGAGTTAGAGAGAGCAAAACAAAATATAGAATATCTTTCTGATAATGGATATGTTATATTTCATAAAGTGATTGATTTATCAAATATTATGGGATTATTTAATTCAGCTTTAACTAGTGCTGATATTGATGTTCCTGAAGGATTTTATGCCGAGGACAACATGAAGGCCACTGTTGTTCCAAACAGAAACGCAATTTTTAGTTCTATTGTGTATGGGTTTGCACTGTCAATCGCCACAGAACACAATACTAATGTTGATATATGTTTGGGTGTACATTCGGGAGATCATGAAATATACCCTGATTGTCGACCTGAATTCTATGACGCTATCAACACCGCCTTTGCTTTGGGAAATTGGGATTCGGAAAAAGTTAATTATTATTTGCCTTATATGGAAGGTGATAAATATACAATTTTACAAGATGCAGAAAAATCAATAAGTTCACTGAAATTAGATTTTAATACAATTTTTGTAAATACTAATACGTCATATAGTCCAGATGTCAATGGTCGAGCAAGTGGGCGAACCGGTTCAGATGTTGAACGAATTTTAGCTTTTCATAAATTGGGTAAAGTAGATCCTATTGAATATCGTGAGCCGTGGGATGTGGTTGTAGAAAATGCAATAATGTTGGAAAAAGAATATGAACAAAAGCATTCTTAAAACAATAGAAACACCAAAATTTACTATGAAATATGGTGTAAAAGTATATCCAATAATTAAGCTTGACAAAATAGTTCCATTTAAAAACATATGTAAAGTCACTGGTCAATATGAAGATATGAATATTGAAATTACATATATACCCAATAATAAGCTGATTGAATTAGAGTCATATCGGTTGTTTTTTAAACAAACTTTTAATGATTATGTGGAATCATTATGTGCCGACTTTTTTAATTTGTTTAATGATATGTTAAATTGTCCACCTCAATTATCTGTTAAAGTATTTTTAGAAGAAAAAACATTAACACCTTGGAATGTTACAGTAAATCTTAATGAGGAGTGGAAACATAATAGATGAATAAATTAAAAAATGCAAATGGTAATAAACCATTAACACAAGAACAAAAACAAACAATGATTGAAGAAGCCGCTGGATATTATGGTGAATATATGACAGCTCTTGGGTTTGATTGGAAGAATGACCCAAATAGTGATGACACACCCCATAGAGTGGCTCGAGCATTCGTTAATGATTTAGCCTCCGGTGTATATAATACCCCACCAAAGATTACTGCGTTTGATAATGTAGATAATTATGATGGAATGGTCTTTCAAGGAAACATTAAGATGCATTCATTTTGCTCACATCACCATCTTCCATTCATAGGAGTAGCTCATGTGGCATATATCCCAAATATAGAAGGAAAGGTTATTGGACTATCTAAATTGAACCGCATCGTTGAGTTTTATGCAAGACGACCACAAGTTCAAGAAAATCTTACTATGCAAATTCATTCACATATTAGTGAGACTTGTGAACAAAATGATGGAGTGGCGGTACTCGTTGAAGCAAATCATATGTGTGCGTGTGTTCGGGGAGTTAAACATAATTCTATAATGAAAACTGCAAAGTTAAGTGGAGTATTCAATGATGCCTCGCCACGAGAAGAATTTTATAATTTTGTAAGGGATTTAAAATAATGAAAGAATTTATTAGTTGGAATGTAATTGAGGAGTGTGTTAAAGAATTGGCTGGCTATTTACATAGAACTGGAATAGAATTTAATGGTGTATATGGTATCCCCCGAGGGGGTACTATATTGGCCGTGATGTTAAGTCATGAATTAGATGTACCTTATTTGTCAAACCTTGATAATTTATATGGTAAAGATTTTGTGATAATTGATGATATAGCAGATACAGGTAAAACATTAGAACATTATACAAAATTAAAGGTCTGTAATAAAGCACATTATGTTACAATACATGAACATGAACAATCAATAATTAAACCTAATTTTTCTATAATAAGTAAAGAAGATAAATGGATAGTATATCCATGGGAGACGGATGAGTCAAACGAGATACCAGATTATTTAAAGGATAATATTAATGAATAGAATTAATCATAATAATAGAAAGTTAAGCAAATTTAAATTCTTTCCATCATTTTCAATCGGTGGGTTCGGTGATTTGCTTAGGAAAGATTTTAGATTTAAAAATGGATTAACTTGTAGATTTTATGCCGATGACTTTCCAGAAAAATTTCGACACAATGAATTTTTAATATCGGGGGGGGCTCTGTACAAAGGTCATCCAGATGCCCGATCTGAAATGGGTCTTTCAGATACAAATTTTGTTATGGGTGATTCGGGAGGATTTCAATTTGCCACAGGGGCAATGAAATGGAAACCAGAACATAAAATTCCAATATTCGCCTGGTTGGAAAAAAATTCAGATGTTGCTATGAATTTAGATATACCGCCAAGATTTAAATATCAAGGAAAATTTGACGAGTGTTTACAAATTAGTAAAGATAATTATAAATATTTTGCTGATAACCAATCTAGTACAGAATATTTAAATGTTGTACATGGTGATGATGAGTTTTCATATAAAAAATGGTACGATGAAGTAAAACAATTCCCATTTCAAGGGTGGGCAATTGGGGGTGGGTCTGCTAGTATTCGTAAATTTATGTCTGGATTTTCTGTATTACTTGATGGCAAAGAACATTTAAATCCGGCAGTTAAATATTTGCATATATTGGGTACAGCAAGAATTGATTATTTTTTGTTATTGTTAACAATTCAAAAGACATTTGATGAGATGGGAATAGATATAACGGTTACTACTGATTGTTCGTCACCTGATAGAGGTGTAGTTTTTGGAGCATACTATGTCGGTGTAAATTTGAAAAGGGGTACGTGGGAATCTATTACATTCCCAAATGAAAAATTTCATGGAGCCGAAATACCAGTTTATAATAATTTGCAAGATCCGACATTCCCATATTGTACAGAGTTTGATGAAATATTGGCAAAACAAGTAGATTTTACTGATATGAAACAGAAAACTGGGTCAGAAGGAACTTATACTTGTGGTATGAGGATACATAATTTTATGTTATATAAAGACGTGTTAAGTAGATTAGAACATCTTGTATATGGACATGATTATATTTTAAAATCAGTAATAAATAATGATACATATGAATTATTGACCTCAGTAAAAGAATTAATTCGCAGTGATAATCCTATGAGTATTTTAACAAAATATCAGGCATTATATAGTCGTATAAGTGGAACATCCCCCACCAAAGAATTTAAAGCACATGAATTTTTTTAAATCAAGGAGTATAAAATGAATTTAACCCCCGAACAATTAAAATCAAATTGGGATAAACTAATTGGAATTGTAGAAGATACATTTGAGGGAACACGAAAAGATAATCTCTTGAAAATGTATAATTATTTTGAAGATAGAATGATGTTCGCTCCCGCAAGTGGAGTAATATATTATCATAATGCATTCCCTGGTGGATATGTATGTCATATTCTAAACATAACTAAGTTTGCATTAAAGCTATATGATATGTATAAAGATATTGGAATGCACACTTCAGAATATACTAAGGAGGATATTATTTTCTGTACATTACATCACGATTTGGGGAAAGTGGGTAATTTAGACCAGGATTACTATGTTCCTAATGAATCAGAGTGGCATCGTATCAATCAAGGTAAGATGTATAATTATAATGAAAAATTACATTATATGAGTGTAACAGATAGAACTATTTGGTTATTAAATTACTTTGATATTAAAACAAGTGAGCTTGAATTCATTGCTTTTCGTTTAGCCGATGGGATGTATGAAGAAGCCAATAAAGCATATTTAAAAGGATATGGTGAAGATAAAAACTTAAAAACTAATTTACCAATATTAATCCATAATGCTGATACGTTGGCCACCAGGTGGGAAAAAGAACAATATATGTTTAGTAAAGATTCTGATATAAATTATGGTAAAATCTTAAATTCTAAATTAGAAGAGGTGGTTTCAGAAAAAGATATTGTTGATGCCGCAGAACCAAGTACTGTACCGGATCCTGTCCCATCTGAAATTAAACCTCCAACCTCCAAAACTAAGACAATAACATCAAAAAATTCTAAGGATTTATTTGATGAACTGTTTGGTGATTGAAATATCAACTACTAAATGGTAATATGGTTCACAGGACAACCGGGAAGTGGTAAAACCACATTAGCTAAAGAAATAATTTCAAAATTAAATCATACAAAATTAATACATATTGACGGAGATGATTTACGTATCTTGACAGATAATAAAGATTATAGTTATTTGGGTAGAGTTACTAATATAAAACTTGCACAGAGTTTAGCACTATTCATGGAGAGTAAAGGTTTTATTCCAGTGGTATCGTTAGTATCACCATATAAAGTTCAACGAGAAGAATTTAAATCCAAAACCAATGTATTGGAAATATATTTACACACAGATGAAATACGAGGTAGAGAAGATTATTTCGTGGAACACTATATAGAACCAAATGAAAATTATTTAGATTTAGATACCGGAAAACTAACAATTAAGGAATCAATAGATGAAATACTCAATGTTTATAGGGAGATGGCAAACAATTCATGATGGCCATAGATGGTTATGGAATCAGGCATTAGACAGGGGTAAAAATGCATTAATAATGATACGAGACTGTGAGTTGGATAAAAATAACCCACTTACTGCCCCGGAAATATTATACAATCTAACAGAAGAATTTGAAGATGAAATTATAGAGGGAAGAGTTAAACTAATGATTGTTCCCGATATAGAGAGTATAAATTATGGTCGTGGTGTTGGTTATGAAGTAATAGAACATATACCACCACCAGATATTAAACAAATAAGTGGAACAAACATAAGAAAAATGAGGAATGAAAAATGATAATAGAAATATTATTAGGATTTTCAAGCATAGCACTGATAATTAGTGTATATGTAATTTGGAATTTACTAATGAAAACAGAGCTGCTTGAAAGTTGGGTTGAAACATTTACTAAAAAAATCACAACAATTAGAGATAACATAACAGAAATAGATTCTACTGGTCATTTTGAAGCAGATGATGAGATAGGAACAACATTTAAATTAATAAAAGATGCCATAGATGAATTGCAACAATTAGAAGGAGAAGAAGTAGATGCCACGTAAAAAAGCCAAATCAAAAATGTATTTCACACAAGAAACAGAGCGAGCTATTATTAAATATAATAAGTCCGATAGTCGGTCTGAAAAAAATGATGTGTATAAAGCTGAAATAGCATATCCATTTGATAAGTTAGCTGAAAACTTAATTCATACTTTTAAGTTTTATTATTTTGATATTCCATTGAGTGAAGTAAAGAATGAAGTGGTATCTTATTTGGTTATGAATATGCACAAGTTTAAAGAAGGTAAGGGTAAAGCGTTTTCATATTTTAGTATTGTGGCTAAAAATTATTTAATTCTACATAATAATAATAACTATAAAAAAATGAAAATACATAAAGACGTGGATGTTTTAGATTTTAATAGAAATATTAAATCGGAGGAGAAGGAATTAGAATCCATTGAATTCTATAATGAATTTGTAGACCAGATGGTTACGTTTTGGGAAAATAATTTAACTAATATATTTAAGCGACATAAAGATATATTGGTAGCTGATTCTGTATTGGAATTATTTAGAAAACGTAGAAATATAGAGAACTTTAATAAGAAGTCTTTGTATATTATGATTCGTGAAATGACAGGATCCAACACTCAACATATCACTAGAGTAATTAATATTATGAAAGCTCGATATAACGATATGTTGGTTGAATATAATTCGGTCGGTAGAATAGATACTCGTAGTACTGGATCTATTTTTTAAAATATACCTAACTTATATAAAACAAAAAACCCCGATTTTACTCGGGGTTTTTTATTGCCTGGACATATATCATTATACATCCTGTCCTATTTCGTTACTTATTTACGAAATAAACCCACCAACACCAATAAGGCCACGAGACCTGCAAATCCAGAATCCCCGAACTTATTTATAATTGATGTTAGGTTACCAATAACATTGACACCAAAGACGCCTGTTCCGAATATAATTTCGGATACGGCCCCAATGGCTACAAAGGACATAAGTAAATGAGCTAAGTCGTCTACCCAACCTTTTACCATTGTTATGATTTCCTTCATGGTTATTCTCCCGTTTGTTAGTACTACATATTAGACTTAAAAAAGTCTCATATATAACTATATAATTACATAGATTTATTGGGGTGGTATATATTTATATAATACAAGATAAATTAAACAGTTATATTTATAGTAGAGTACATCTATTGCAATTAACACAGGAACAATATGTCAGAATTTAAAGTATTTGAAGGTAAATCCTTATCTAACCTATTTGAGGATATTTATGTAAACTCCACTGATAATAAAAAACAATTAGATATTTTAATTAAAGAAATTGTTGGATTCATCAAAGATGGAGATACTGCGGTTCAACTTATTCCCGCCATAAAAGAATATTTAGAAATTAAAGTTAAAAATGATGATCAATTAGTCAAAATGGCGGCTATTGTACAACGATTGGTTAGTTCGGAAACCAAAAATTCAGAAGATGAGTTCGGGTTATCTGACAGTGAAAAGGAACAACTGATGGGGTCAATAGAACAAATAGCTCAAGATGCCCAAGGGTTTACAGATGAAATTAGTGAAAAAAATAGTACTGAGAATTAATGGATTATATAGATAATAATATTAAGATACCAGAAACCGTACCTGATAGTATTTTATCACCAGGCCAAATATTAAACTTAATAGAATCATATTCTAAAAAATATAGATATTTGCAGTTTGATATTTTAGAAGTAAAAAATGTTATTACTGACACTTCAAGGTTAATAGATACTAACAATGTAGTTAATCGGGGATATTATGGAGCAGTAACTGGTAGATTGGTAACATCACAATATAATTCTCCACTTGACGGTAAACTTATAAAGCCATTTTCTGTTAGAGATTTTGAATTGCCGTCAATTAATGAGTATGTATTGGTATTTGAACGAGGACAACCTGGTGGGACAAAACAAGCATCGGAATACTATTATATAAATAGTTTTACAACTGATAGAAGTTTAAATTTTAATATTTCTCAATTCGGTGGGTCAGGATTTTCTAATACGGATGAATTAAAAGAGTCAAAAACCAATTCAGATGCTACTGATTTAAAATCTGTACCCTTACCATTGTATAAAGCCGGTGATAGATTTATTCATGGTCGTTATGGACATTTTATTCAATTTACTAATAAAAAAAACAATCCGTGTTTAAGAATTACAAATGATATAGATACGTTTGATCAGAAAGGATTATTTGATTCGTATTTTAATAATGAGGGGAGTGTTATTTATTTAGATAACAGTCCGGACGATACTCCATTAGATTTAGATATTCGTGTTGGTGGTGGAACGCCGTTTCCTAAAAAATTAACTGGAAATCAAATTGTTATAGAAAGTGATAGATTAATTTTCCAGTCAAAGAAAGAAGAAATATTTATAAATGCCGCGAAAAAATTAGCAATAAATGCTCCAGAGATAGTTATTAATGGACATCATTTTATTCATGGAGAAGTTTTAAATGATACATTGGAAGAACTTGTTAAAGAAATTAATAGTATATCCACTTGGGCAATGACAATGGGATATATACCTGGTGAGAAACCACCTCACCCAGCACTGGGATTTTTAAGAACATTAATGAAAAATATTTTTAACCCCCGACATAGAGGTAGTCCATGGGAATCTCCAGAATCTAACGAAATAATACAAAAAGATACTAAAAAAATATTTGAAGATGCCACATCTACCAAGTCAACCACCACTTTATTAAAAAAATCATTGGGAACAATAACATTACCTTTAGGGACTGTAATGATTAAAAAATCCACACAATCTATTTTTAGAAAAGCTAAAGTAAATCAATCAGTATATGCCGGTGATATTATTAAAACAGGAAAAAAGTCGAGAATTGAAATTAAAACTTCAGATGGTCATAAAATTAGAATTGGCCAACAGCGAGAATTTAATATAACTAAATCAAATTTTATAATGCTAATACAGGCCGACGAGACCACTGTGGATGAACATCGGGAACCTACGGCTGTGGCCGCAATTAGAGGATAATTAAGTATGTCAGCAAAAACCACTGCCGGGAAAGCTTTGGAAAAATATTTACAAAAAAAGATTGAAGATACCCTCACTATAGCCACTAAAATAAAAATAGGAGAATATGAAGGTACACTGACTACAGAAGAGCTAAAAAAATTAAAATTAAAATTAGATGAACGTGAGAAAAAAGTTAGGGACACACAAGATACTATTGATGGATTTAAATTACAGGCCAAGGGGATGGATCTTACCATATCCACACAAGAAATCGCGGCAGTGGGGAATCCCACCGGAGGCATTTCAGCAGCAGCACTTATTTTACGAGAAAAGGCAAAAATAGCAGCAGATGATTTAAACGATGTGATTGACGAACAGGCTGATTCAGCTATCAATTCTATTAAAAAATCTTTGAGAGATTCAAAACGAACAATCAATTTGGCGTTGAAATCAACGTCTAAAAATAAAAAACGATTAACAGATTAAACAGTTATAATATGGAGATAATAAAATGAAGTTAGAAGCACTTAAAAAATATATAACAAAAGTTGTCCATGAAGAAGTGGAAAAACAGGTCAAAAAGATATTTATTACAGAAGGTACACATAGTACATCCAAATCTATGATAAGTTCTAAAAAACCAACTGTACGAGAGTCTATTGCTTATTCTAAAGATAAATCTATAAATGCTATTTTAAATGAAACAACCGGATTTACAGCTAAACCAAAAGCCGGATTTGAAGATTATCCTAGTTTAGGAAATGGTACATTTGATACTACAAAAATGACAGAGATGCTAGGATATGGTGATATGTCGGGTCGTGTGGGTGACAAAAAACAACAGCGTGAGTTTGGAGCAGTACAAACTATTAAAAGTGTTCCAGGAGTACAAGTAGATGATGTCCCTGAATCCACCCAAAACGCACTAACAAGAGATTATAGTGAATTGATGAAAGCTTTAAATAAGAAAGATAAAAAATAAATGCCAAGTTCAAGAGAAAAAGATCAAGACCCTGATATTTTTATAGGAATTGGGTTTCCTCTTGGATTTTCTAGTGTTGGAATATTCAATAAAACTAAAACAACATTAGAACAGGCATTACATAATTTAAAAAATCTTTTGCTCACCCAACCAGGTGAGAGAGTTGGTCATCCAGATTTCGGGTGTGATATCCGAGGCTTATTATTTGAACAAATATCTCCCGATATTGAAACAATAATTGAAGAGCGGATTAAGGATTCTGTAGATATGTGGCTTTCGTATTTATCTATTAATGTCATAGATATAAATCAATTAAATAATAGATTAAATGTAACTGTTCATTTTAGTTTAAAAAATGATATGACTTCAGAAAAAACAGTTTCTTTAACATATCAAATAGCGGAGTAGGATAATGGGAGAGTTTGACAAACAAGTAAAATATTTAGGGAAAGATTTCGGATCATTACGTAATAATCTGATAGAATATGCCAAAACATATTATCCTACAGTGTATAATGATTTTAACGAATCTTCACCTGCAATGATGTTAGTTGAAATGTCGGCATATGTGGGTGACGTGTTAGGGTATTATATAGATGATACTTTTAAAGAAACCCTTTTACCGTTCGCTCAAGAAAAATTTACAATTTATAATATAGCCCAATCCCTCGGATACAAACCCCGATTTGTTTCTCCTGCTATTGTAGAATTAACGTTAACCCAAACAGTTCCGGCAAATACAGATGATAATTTAGAACCCGATTTTGATTACGCACTTAATATAAAATTTGATTCCAGAGTAGTAGGAGATTCTAATGGAACTGAATTTAGATTATTGGAAGATTGTAATTTTAAAGTAAATAGTTCTTCTAGTCCTCGAACATTTGAAATAATCACCACGACTTCTACTGGCTCACCTTCTAGGTATAAATTGACTAAAAGGGTAAAAGCTATAAGTGGAGCTGTTAAAAGTGAAACATTTCCATTTGGTTCAGCCACAAAATACGACAGTGTTTTATTAAAAGATACAGACATAACCGATATTATATCTGTTACAGATAGCAATGATAGTGATTGGTATGAGGTTCCATTTTTAGCACAAGATACTGTGTTAAGTGATTTTGAAAACAACATAGATAATGATAAAAATTTAGTTCAATTTGCAGGAACTGTTCCTTATGTATTAAAATTATTAAAAACATCTAAACGATTCACAACGTTCAGACGATCAGATAAAAAAACAGAATTGAGATTCGGGGCTGGAATTTTAGTAACACCAGATGAAGAATTAGTTCCAAATCCAACCTCAGTAGGATCTACTTTATCTGGGTCACCCACAAAATTAGGAGTTACATTTGACCCACTAAACTTTACAAACACTCGAGCATATGGAGAGGCCCCATCTAATACGGTATTAACTGTAAAATATTCAGTTGGAGGTGATGTAACACATAATGTTAGGGTAAATGATTTAAATTCATTTTCTAATTTGGTATATGGTGTTATAGATTCATCAATAGATATCGGAGAAGTGGCCGCTGCAAAGGATTCATTAACTGTAACTAATTTAATGGTAGCCAGCGGGGGACAAGGTGAGGAATCTGTTGAAGAAATCAAATCAAATGCCCTATCGTTTTTCCAGGCACAGAGTCGTTCAGTAACACGAGAGGATTATGTGATTAGATCATATTCCATGCCGCCGAAATATGGGTCTGTTGCAAAATCATTTATAGTTCAAAATGATTTATTAGAAATTGGTAATAATATAGAATCTAATCCGTTGGCGTTAAATATGTATATTTTAGGATATACTCCTACTAATAAACTAACAACTGTGAATAATTTAGTTAAACAGAATTTGTCTAAATATTTAGGAGAGTCAAGAATTTTAACAGATGCTATTAATATTAAAGATGCATATATTATTAATATAGGTATAAAATATAATATTTTAGTTAAACGTGGTAATAATAAATATGAAGTTCTTTTACGAGCCACGAAAGCAGTCCAAGATTATTTTAGAATCGAAAAATGGCAAATCAACCAACCAATTGTCACATCTGATATAGCAAATGCGATTAGTTCTGTAGATGGAGTTGCGGGAGTGATACCTCCAAAAACAGATAATCCATTTAACCTACCGGTTGTTGTTGAAAATAAATGGAACATTTCTAAGGGGTATAATGAAGTACTATATGATTTCACTGACCCAACAATAGTTAAAAATGGAGTAATATATCCAGCTAAAGACCCATCAATATTTGAACTTAAATTCCCAAATGTAGATATTGAAGGTAAAGTAGTTGGGGATGTATTTTAGGAGATTATAGATGCATTATTTTATTTATGCAGATGCCGACGCCACAATATATGAAGGTAGCGCAACACAAAGCAGAAATACAGGTTTAGATGAAATATTAGAAGTTCGTAAAGATATGAATGATAACGCTTCGGTTATCAATGTATCTCGAGCATTAATTAAATTTGATTTAACAGAAATTTCAAATTTTATTTCGGATGGCTTAATTCCTGATAATGATAAACCAGAGCCAAGTGCTTCATATTTTTTAAATCTATATGATGCGGGTTCTACTGGATTGACCTCAACTTCACAACTTTTATATGCTCATATTGTCTCACAATCATGGACAGCTGGAGAAGGTGCTTTCCACGATGACCCAGAAACTACTGAGGGTGTTAGTTGGAGATATAGAGTTGGACAGAATGATGCTACACAGTGGATAAGTGGTTCAAATGATACAGGTGGAACTTGGTATAGTGGAAGTGCTGGACGTTTAAGATTTGCTTCCCAATCTTTTGATTATAGTAGTACAGATATGCGAATGAATGTTACTGAACCTATTAGTATATTGTTAGCTTCAAGTTCAGCTTATCCAAACAATGGATTTATTATAAAGAGAAGTGGTAGTGTGGGTAATGAAGATTCAAATGCTCCAGAGGGAGATTCTTCCAGATATGGACAATTTAAATTCTTTTCAAGAGATACAAATACAATCTATCAACCAAAGTTAGAAGTAGTTTGGAAAGATTTCTCATATAATGTTGGTTCATTAAATACATTAAGTGGTTCTCAATTAGATGATGTAGTTTTTTATATGAAAGGTAATAGAGATGTCTATAAAGAAAATTCAAAAATAAAATTTAGATTGGTTGGACGAGAACGATACCCAACAAAAACTTATGAGACTACACCTCGGGCATTGCAAATAAATGCATTTCCAAGTGGAACTCTATTTTATTCTGTTAAAGATGCACTAACTGAAGAAACCATAATACCATTTGACCAATACACTGCAGTGAGTTGTGATTCATCTGGACATTATTTTAATTTTTGGATGAATGGATTACAGGCGGAGCGTTATTATAAAATATTATATAAATTTGTAAGTGGTAGTGGTACAATAGATGAAATAAATGATATTCATGATAATAATATTACTTTTAAGGTAGAAAAATAATGCCATATAAATTAAGTGAATTGAAGAATGTTCCGTTATATCGTAAATTACGAAAAACTCGTATAGATAATAATTTTAATAAAATTATGGATTTTGTAAATAATACTATTACGGAGACAAATCAAATAGATGAACTGTATCCAATTATAACAAATGATGACAATCAATTAATTTATTTCCAATCAGGAAGTGGTGAAAATTATGATGAAAATTGGCAAAAGACAATTGTTAAGAATATTTCACCTGATATAGATGCATCTTTAATTTCACTTTATATCGATACAACATTTGAAGAGTTTTAATGTCAAGCATTCTTTCACAATCATTAATAACTAAATTAACACGTGGTAAAGTTAAACAGAGCAATCAGTCTGGTTTGAAATTTGGAAATTCGTCAATCACTTTACCCTCATCTGAACATACAGGTGATTTTGCAAAAATAATACAAAATGATTTCTTTTATATTACTGTAAATGATTTGAGTGGTGATACTTTATTATCCACTCAGATACCTGCAAATAGTTCAACATTTGAAACACTGGCCAATGATAGTCTCCTCATTAATATAGGAAGTCATTTAAGAGGTCTTGGATTTGAAACTGGTATTTTTAATGTTAGTTATGATTTTTTAAGAAGAAAGGCTGGATTTTTTGAAAGTTATTTTATTGATAACACTGGTGAACTTTATTTAGGCAATATAGATTTAGATGAAACTGGTCAAGTATATAAAATAGGTGAAGTACAAAATGATGACTCAGTATTAGGAGAAATAGAAGGTAGTTTAGAGATTGTTGATATTTCACCATCACGTACTGAAATAGCAGTTGGAAAATCGACCAATCTATTAAATAAAATATATTTAGATGAATCTACTGAATATTTTAATCCGTCATTTACATATTTTTTTACAGCTACAAATTCAACATATAGTGGTAATTGGACATTACCATATATAAGTCGTCATAGTTTCATCAACCAAGAAGTAATAGATAAGTTTGCGTTGGGTGGTATTTTATCTGGGCAAATATCACATAATGATGATGCAATTTTATTAGGTAAATCAAATAAAATAATTCAACGAGATATATTTGATAGTGTCTACCAAGATGGGAATACAAAAATTGTTTTAAAGGATTTTTTTGTAGTATCAATAGATGAAGTTCCAATAACTAAATCAATAATTAATACAGATATTGAAGCTCAACCGATGGAGTCTCCTATAGGCGTGAATGGAAATAATAATACAGATTTCACAGGAGCCCTAAGTGTAAAAGAACAGTGGGTATATGATGGAGCAGAAGATTCTTGGATTCCAAATCTAAATGTTATACAAACAGATGAGGATGGTAATTTTAATTTTAATACTTTGGTAGATGGGATACCATTACCTGTTGCGATTAAAAAGAATTTGATAAATTGGCCATTTGATGACAGTTATGAATTCGGTGGATCAGGATCAGGTGGGGATTCATTTAACCTTGGGACATTTCAAACTAAACTTCGTGAGTGGTTTCATAAAAATAAAAATATTTTATTTAAGTTTGTTAATATAAATGGAGAAAAATATGATTGGGGCCAATATGGAGTATTTGATGCAACTTCAACTCAAATAACTGAGGGATCAGTATTTCAATTTTTTGCTGACTTTAACATTCATGCAGATAGAATGCCAAGCTCTATAAATAGAGAATCTGAAATACAATCTAATTATTTTTATCTTGATGATATCAATGATTTATCAAAATTAGTAGATAGGACAGAAACAGAAATACTATTTGAAGAGCATAAAGTTTATACTGATTTTATAGCTGATATAAAAAGTGTTGTGTATGATGGAGATTTTGTTGATAGAATTATATTAAAGTATTCACCAAAAGAATTTGCAGAAAAAGCTGGTATTTTTCTATATGAAGAGCCAACTGACGATACTCTATATTCAGACAAACCTATGTTTTTTGAAAATTATAAATCTCAAATTCAAAATTTAACAACATATTTATATTTTAATTCTGGATTTAAAACTCTCATATGTAACAGTAAAACTGGAGACGGAACAACTGGTATTTTTAAATTGACGGATCCATTACCCGAAGATGTTTTTATCGGGGCACCTGTTTATATAGTAGAAGAATTGTTTTCGTCTAAAAATTATAATGTAGAATTAGTTCCATGGTTAGAATCACCAGTTCCTACCACAATATTAATACCTCCAGATAATGAGGGAGTCGGAGATGTAATTCAACCAGTAACCACCGAATACAAAACATGGTCAGAATTATCATTTCAAAGTAGTTCTCTATATAGAGATATTATAAATAAAGTTATTAGTGGGAGTATTGATGATACCGAATTAAATATAGATTATTCTATGTATGATAATTTTGTTCATTTCTCATCTGCAGAAAAACGGTTAAGAAATTTTAAATACAAAATAGACTTACTTGAGGGGTATGAACAAGAAAGCTCTTCAATGGTCGGACTATATAGTGGATCAGGAGATTTGGGAAATGACCCAAATACTGTGGTGACTGGATCACAATCTAAGTTAGATTCATTAGAACTAAAAATAGATGAATTAAAAAATAATTTTGATGGGTATGAAAAATATCTTTATCAAGAAAGTGCATCATATACAACAAGTAGTTTTGGGATTCATTATGACGCCACCTGGCCTAAATCCACAACATCTAAGCCACATACTTTATATAATTCTTCACAATCTATTGCATCTACATGGTACGATAACCAAATAATAAGTGCATCTGATTATGATACAGTAAATAAAGATTATTTAATAAATCATCTTCCTGAACACGTTATTGTTGATGGTGAAAATGAAGTATTTTTAAGGTTGGTGAAAATGGTAGGACAACATTTTGATAATATTAAAAATTATATCGATGAATTCGGTACTATTCATGATAGACAAGAGTCATTAACAAAAGGATTACCAAAACAACTCACATCCACTATTGCTAAATCTATGGGGTGGGAAGTTGCTGGTGGGTATGATCTGGTAGAAATTGACGAATACGCCACTGGAAAAAAAGTATCACCGGACAATTCGGTAGCCTCGTCATCATCTGTCCCGCTACAGGATGTAAGTAAAGAAATATGGAGTCGTATATTGACTAATATGCCTTTATTTTTAAAATCTAAAGGTACATTAAAAGCTCTAAAGGGATTAATAAATTGTTATGGTATTCCATCTACTATTTTGAGAGTTAGAGAATACGGGGGACCAACTAAAAATGAAGTCAATCCAGATTTTGAAGCTGTTCGTAGATTTTCAAAAGCGTTAGATTTCAAACAAGAGCAATATGTAGAAACAAAATGGAGTGATTCTTCGGATACTTCTATGAAACCTAAAACTGTTGAGTTTAGATTTAAGGCAGTATCAAGTTCTAATATGAATTTAATTCAACAAGACGATAATTGGAATATTTGGTTGAAAGAGAATGGGTCAGTAGATAATATAGGCTCAATAGCATTTTCAATTAGTGGGTCTTATAGTGGTTCTCAAGAAGTTACAAGTTCTGCACTACCATTCTTTAATGGAGATTATTGGTCGGTGATGTTACGGAAGGAATTGGTTAATGAAGATATATTGACAACAAGAATTCATTCTGGTTCGGCTGGGTCGGTGACGGGATCGACAAACTTTGAAACTGGAAGTTTACAAAATCCATTTGAATCCTCTGCTGGAAACGGAACATTGGAAGTAATTTCACAAAGTGCGTATATTTTTGATGGAAGTTATAGTTTAGGATTAAAAAATGATAATACTGCTGGTGAAGTATATACATACCCATATACAAATAATGACGATGGTACATTTGTTTCTACATACGGTGACGCAAGAGTAGCATCCGCATCGTTTGGAGAAACTTTTGAATTTAATGTATATGCCAGATCAAAGTCTACCGGAGCCAATATTCAATTGTGGGTTATGGAGTTGGGTACAAAGGGTAATATATTAGAAAATAGTTATACATATTATCCATCCTTACGTAAAAATTACGGATATGGAGCATTGCATCAAGCAGAATATAATGTAGGAACTAAGTGGGAACGATATAATATTAGAGCAAAAATAAATCACCCTAATACTCAATTTATAGGATTAAGATTAGATAATAACACAGGAAAATCAACGGTATATTTTGATAAGGGTGAATTGAGAAAACTTGGAAGCAATGCTATAAAGTTTGATATAATTGCTAAACAATTTGATGCTGGTAGAGATGTTATACAATACGAAACGAAAGAATCTTTAATAATAGATGGACTATCAAATTCAGCATCATCTTCTTATACTGGTAGTTGGGAAACTGATGGTGATTTATTTATAGGTGGAAAAGATAATACATTTGTATCGAGTTCAAATTCTACTGGAAATTTATTAAGTGGATCAATGATGGAATTTAGACTTTGGAGCACTCCATTGGATGAAAAGAATTTTGATGAGCACGTGTCGGCTCCTCAATCATTCGTGGGGAATAACACAACTGGGTCTATAAATGAACTGGTTCAGCGATTATCTTTTAATGAAGATACAAATCACGGTACAGGAACAGCCAGTGATACTAATATTAGAAATACTGCCGCAAACTCAAATTATCCATATACTGGATCAGCCAAAGTTTTTGCAGATGAGAATAATTACTCAAGTGTTGTTGATAGATTAAAAATAAAACTTCCAAAAATTGGTGGTATTCGTAGAAGTGCTAATAAATCAAGAATTTCACCTCGACAATTAAAGGATGAGTTTAAAGGAAGTTTAAATATTTCAACAAGATATCGTGTAGAGAAAAGTACAGGGACCATTGAGACAAAAGATTCTGAGAGATTGGGTATTTATTTTTCACCAGTAGATGTGATAAATGAAGATATTATTTTTACTTTATCAGATTTAGATTTAGAAGATAAGCTTGGAGATCCTAGAGATGATTCTAGAGATACATATGATAAGTACGGTGGATTGCAAGAATTATCTAATAAATATTGGAGAAAGTATACTGGGTCTAATAACTTTTGGGATTATTTACGATTATTAAATTATTATGACCATAGTATTTTCAATCAGGTTAAAAAGTTAATACCTGCTAGAGCAAAAGCCACCGTAGGTGTATTGATTGAAAATAATATTTTAGAGCGGAATAAAATTCGCCGTGAAATACCTTTCCGCGAGTATCCCGTGTTTGAAGATACGCTTTCTAAATTAAAAAGTAGTGGGAGTGATTATTTTGAGTTATTGGCTGAAACAAATACGTTTGAAAACACCCCCACTTCTTCAAACATATTTACAAGTGATGCACACATGGCAGAATTAAAATCTTTTGAAAATAATATAGAAAAAGAATCCAGCTTTAATGGTTCAGTAGTTAATTTTGGTAAAAATTATATGAATTGGGGAAACCAATACTCTGGAAGTTATGTGACCAATGGAGCAAGCAGTGTTTTTACAGAAAGTATTAAGTTGATAGTGGATCAACGAAGTGCTAAACACAATCAAGAAAAAGTTTTTATTTTTGATACCAAAGAACATTTTTACCAAAACAGTGCTTCATCAGTATCCTTTAATTCATCTAGTTTTGAAAATCTATCAGATGATCATGTGGGTACTGAGCGGTCATTTTTCTTAGGATCTAAGAATACTAAAGAAACTGCATTGCCTTCAAAAGATTTAAGTGGACAAATTACGTATGATGCCGTAACATCAGTACTAACAAATCCATATGTAACAGTAACAACAAATTCACCCAATGTTAAATTAACAACAGAATTAGACTTGGGAGGAGATAATTTAAATATTAAAGATGATGACTAAAAATATTAAAAACTTTCTATTTATAATAGACGATAAGAAATAGTTTCAAACTAATATTTCGAATATTTATACGAAATCAAATTTTAAAAAATCAGGAATAATTATGGGATATCTAAATAACACAACACAAGTATTAGATGCCATCTTAACAACAAAAGGCCGTGAGTTGTTAGCAAAAGGTGATGGTAGTTTTAATATTACAAAATTTGCATTAGGAGATGATGAAATAGATTATACTCTGTGGAATCCAGCTCACGCCTCGGGATCAGACTATTACGGAGCGGTATTAGAAAATCTACCAATATTGGAAGCCGTACCAAATGAATCCTCGGTAATGAAATTCAGGATACTCGCAGACACTACTCATTTGCAAGGGTCACCCGATCCGACACAGATGGCGTATTTAACAGGGATTAAAGATCAAGTAGATAATGGTATCTCTTTAGAATATAATACTACTGGAAATGATGGTAGAGGAACACGAACATCATCTACTATAAATCCAACTACTGCTAATATGAAATCTGCAGAACAGTATTCATTCACTTTATTAAATACCAACATGGCGTTTTTATATTTAAATGGCGACGAAACAGATTCTGGGGGATTTAGTAGTGAGTCGAGGAGAAAATTTAGAAGCTCTCAAACAATAGTAACTAGGAATCCCGGAGATTATATTAGTATTAAAGCTAAGGCAATTAGTTCTACTATTTCACCAGCGAAAACAACTTTAGTAGTTCGTGGGAGAACAAGTGGGGCAACTGCGAGTATAACAGTAACTAACACCTACCAAACAGGATAATAAATGAGTTTTTTAGATAAATCACAAGCAATTTTTGTAGATGCCATCTTAACAGATAGGGGCAGACAATTATTGTCTGAGGGTATACCAATTCAAATAACTAAATTCGCTTTGTCTGACGATGGTGTGGATTATTCTATGTTTGATGTTACGGATTCACGAGGACCAGATTATTATGATTCGGCTATTTTATCTCAACCCGTACTGGAATCTTTTACAAGAACAGCTGCAGCCTCTGAAGATGGTAGAAGTGTTGTGATGAAAACAATGTTAACAAGTGAATTAAATACTAGTAGATTTGAACAAGAAATTTCAGGATTACCTGAAGTATTAGATTTAGAAGGAGCACTCGACGGAGTAATTCTTTCTCCCGAAACATTGAATTTGAGTGAAAATGAAACCTACACCATAACTTTAAGTGATAATACATTTGTAGACTTATTTGTAGAAGGCGACACAATAGAAGAACCATATGTATCTACTGGAAGAAGGTAAAGGTAAGGAGGGAACTTAAATATGCCATTATCAGTAAAAAATGGGAAAAAAATAGCTTTGTTTTTAAAAGATAATATTCCAACCAATAAAGAATTCTTTACCGAACGAGAAGTTTGGGTAACATTACAAGGATCAAAAACTGGTAAGGAAACTAAAGTTAAATTAAAAATAAAAGCTGGAAAAAGGAAATTTCCATTACAGAGCAGTTCTGGTGCACTGAGATTAAATGAATTTGGAAATTATATTCCAGCCCTTTCAACAAAATTACCAGAAATTAATAAACAAGAAATTAAACGAAAAATTGCAGATAAGATAAAACGATTAGAAGATGAAAGAATTGCTCCTCCTACTAAAGAAGAAGTGCAGGCAATTGTTGAGGAAGAAGAAATTAAAGAAATTGTAAAGGAAGTTGCCAAGAAAACGGGTAAAACTATTCAAGAAGCAGCCGATGAAATAATTCCAAGGGGTTCTGATAAAACCATAGTTGATGAAATAGAAGACGAAGAATCTGATCCATTAGCTGGAACAGGAATCACTCCTGGACAATTTAGTGGATTAGTAAATACATCGACCTTAAAGAATTTAAGTAAAGGTGGATTAAATCTAGGAAATTTAGGTAATGCTTCTAAAAAACCAAGTTTTAAGAAAAAGAAAAAAGGGCGACGAGGCCGAGGACGAGATCGTGGGTAGATAGAAGTGTTGGAATATATCATAGTGAAAATAAATTTTAAAAATAATTATATAAAATATAATAGGAGTTAACAATGGCAGTATTTGTCCAATTTGGAAACGAAGGCGATATTCAAGAAACTACATCGACTGTATCAACAGGTTTATGGTCGGGAGGTGCAATTAAATTAACAGCGGGTGGTACAACTGCTGGATTTTTTACATCTTCACTACAAAGTGGGAGTAGTGGTGAATATTATTTAGATGTACATAATGAAGTTACATCATCAACAACATCAGAAGTTCAATTTAGTGTAGCTTATGGTCACTTTGCAGGAAGTGGTTCTAAAAATAGTCAATCTGGTAATAATCCAAGTCAAGCTATTTATAGACAATTCAAGAACTTAATTTTACCTCCATCTCAAACTTATTTTAAAATAGGTGCTGCTGGAGCAGAATCAAGTTCTACTGATGGATATTTTATTAGTGTGGGTAGAGCTCGTATGAGAGAAAAAGTGGATCCAGGTAATTGGGAACTCCACTTACAAACACTTAACAGTACAGAAGGATTAAATCTAATCGATGATAGTGATGCCACTACAAATCCCGAAACTGGGAAGGCTAACACATTTTTTAATATTGTGTCTGGTTCTATACAGGGGGGACAAGCATCATATAGATATTCAACTGGAACCACTAAAAAGTATTACGGAAGATTTTATCCATACTTAGGAGTGATATATCTTGATAGAAAAGTTTTAGATGATGCCCCATCCGCCGTACAAGCTGATGCCAGTGGTATAAGTCTAGGAACTGGATATTCTGATAATGCCGATAATTTTAATCACTCAAAATTGTTTAAAGCTTTTAAGGCTGATGCAAGTGGTACTGGATATTTTCAAGGACGTAGAGAAGAAGAAATTAAATCAACTCATTATTTCTGTAGAGTTAGGAATAATATGTTTAATTACAGTCAAAACCCAACGTATTATACGGGAAGTAATGGAGATTTAACTAATCCCAACTTCTTAACCGATCCTCGTACTTATGTGACTACGATTGGCCTATACAATAATACAGATGAACTGTTGGCTGTCGCTAAATTATCAAAACCGTTCTTGAAAACTCCATCTAGAGAAGCAACCGTAAAAGTTAGATTAGATTTCTAAGGAGATAGAAGATGTTCAAGAACCTTGGTGTAGGAGATTTCAAATTCACACCTTTCAAGGTTCATAAGGCTTTTTCTTTCACAGAGGTTGATTCTGGAAGTGGAGTCTTTGTTCTTGAAGGACATAGTGGAAGTTTCAATGGATTTAATTCATCAAGTGCGGCCTCACAATCAATAGGTCAATTTAGTGAAGAATCTAAATCTTTGGGATACCCTAAAGATGAATGGTATAGTGTTGGTACTTGGTATCACAACCCAGTATGGCATGCCATTAGACACTTATATTTTAAAGGTGAAGAATTACCTAATCCTTGGTCGGCAAATTGTCCTCAGGTTGATAAAATATTTGATGATGATGAATTTAGTTGGCCTCGACCAAATGAAACACGTTTATCAAATCCACGTAGACGTACATTGCACGATTCAGTAAATGTATTTAATATTCCTAGAAAATTTTTCGGAGAACAAATAGTACCAGGTACTGTTCGGATATTAGATAACAGCACTTCATCTACTTTGATATTAGTTGATGACGGATATGGGAATATTTACGACACAGCATATAGTTCTAGTTACGCATCGGGAACACCATCGAATGATAATAGTGGAAGTATGGTAGGTAATGTGTTTTACAACCATGGTATGATATGTATAACCGATACCGGAAGTTATACTGATGTAGGATTAGGGTCTGGTTCAAATGGGTGGGAAGTGGAATTTGAAAATACCAAAACCATATATGAACATGAATATACTGTAATAGCTAAAAGTACAGAATTCAATATTCCTACAAACAAAAGTGCAACATTTGAAGGTTCTGGTTCAGATTGGGTCGGAGGAAATTTAGAATATTTCTCAACAGTATTACCCGGAATTGAAGTTACCTCAAGTGCGTATTCGACAATCGGACATTATACAAAATATGAAGAATATCAATCAAACACTTCAATTAAACCTGCTCATAAATTAGAAAATTTTGTATCACATTCAGATTTTCATACTTATGTGACTTCAATAGGGTTATATAATGATAACGATGAATTATTAGCAGTTTCTAAACTGGCCAAACCAATAAAAAAATCAAAAAAATATGATATGGCCTTTACTATTCGGTTTGATTTATAGTAAATTGTTTCACTAATCTTTATATATATGATATTTATTATCTGAATAAAGTCTATACCTTTTTAATCTAAAAGGTTACATCAACAGATAATATAATGGGAGATTTACATTGCGTAAATTTTTAATATACCTACTAACGGTATTGGGATTAGTGTATTCTCAAACGCCAATTATTAGGTTGATGCAATCCAGGGAATATCAAACTACTAAGTTTTGGTGGAGAGAACGAGACACCTTCAAACTTAGGGGATATTTAGCAGACGATACCACTGGTATGAATACTACTAACACTGCCTCTGGTGTTGCACTAAAAAACAATAATTTTGACGCCTGGAGAGATTCGGTAATGACCGTTGCCGTCACTCTGGATGATAATGGTGCCGACATCACAACATTTCGTCTAGATATTATATTTGATAATGATATATTCACTTGGACACACGACTCAACCTCAGTAGAGAAGGGAGCATATCTATCGGCATACACAGAAGGTGACAGTTCTGCGGGTGATGATTATTCATATGAAGTAGTTTATTATAGTGATACTGGATACACCGATTCAATAGCGGCCGGTGGAGATGAAATATCTGCAACTGATACTCGATATGATTGGTTGAGAATAACTATGGTTTCTCATAGTGCAGATAGTATAACTTTTGGAAATGGAACAGGAGTCCAAACAGAATTACTGAAATTACATTTTAAAGTAGATGATGTGGTGGATGATTTTCAACCACAATCATTTAGAGTTGCAACGAAATATCAAGGAGCACAAGGATATTATACATATCTTACCGATGGAAACTATTTCGTAAATTATAAAATCTATGTAGATGGGAATACTGGTACAGAAGGTGTTGGTATTGGTGGGGCTCGTGGTGATATAACTCTACATCCAAAATTAGTTGATGTGGAAGGATTTTTTAGATATGTACAGGGCAATAGTAGAGCACACGGGGCCGCATTCACAACTGCCACCGAAAATACATATCCATATTGGAAAATCAAATTTGAGTTAGACCAAAATTGGGGTACAAATAGTGGTACGAATTGGTATAATATAGAAACAGTAGATAATGTTGCCAGTGTAACTGACGAAGATAATTCGGATGATGTGATTGGAGATAACACCTCTACATTTTATTATGATAATAAAGCCACAACGTCATTACAAACAACTCCAAACGAAGGTTTTCTTGGTATTAGTTATTACGATTCAACCTATACAGATGATAAAGGATATTATAATATTCAACTACCACGAAACAATCATTATCGGATGTCATTTTGGCCGCCTGATGAAAGTGATGATATAGAGACACATACTCAATCGGAATTGGATAGATATTCAATCACAAATATAAACGACGCTATTGCATCTTTTAATTTCCAATCTAATAAATTCCATTCCATCACCGGAGTAGACACATTAAACTCTATAGAATATTTCATCGGTGATGTAGATGGTGATGATTTATTTCACCTAAACGACACTTATATTTTATGGGCATATGTATCTCAAATCCTTACAAACTACACACACCACAACGGAAACTCATATGAGAATTGGGCCTCAATAGACACATTACATTCAGGTGGAAGTCCTCAGTCATATGGATATTACCAAACTGTAAACGGACAATCAAGACCACAACAATATGAATTTACTGTATTTGATGATGCAGACTTCAACCAATCACAGGCACTGACATTTGGTAAAGTAGAAATTACAAATACTTTAATGGATGATATAAAAACGGGATTAGATACTGTGAATGTTTCGATAGGGGCCGGTACTTCTACGTGGCATATCGACAAAGTAACCAACGATGCAAATCCAGATTACACATTAGATAGTCTGGCTTATTTCTTCACGGGTGATATAAATACCACAGGAACGAAAGTTGGAGATAACGCTTACCAATCATTAAACGGTACAACTTATTACAGATGGGCTGGTGGAACGGCACCAACAACATGGTCAAATAAGGTAAATACTCAAAATGACGATTTTGGTAAACTCAGTAAGTTAATGGGTGATGTTGATGTCAACTTATCACTTCCAGCCGATTCTACGGTACGTGTACAGTCAGGAAACCAGATAGAAGTTCCTCTTACCATTACACCCACCGACGGAATAAACATAGCAGGATTTGAATTTGAGGTGGAGTTTAAAGTAGATGAATTAGAATTTATAGATATGAAAACTGATGTGTTACCTGGACCTTGGATGACTTATTTACACATTCACAATCCAGTTGATGGGTGGCAAAAGGTTTCATTTGGTGGAATAGATTATTCACCAGGAAATGCACCAGAAAGATATTGGATAAATGAAGAAATCATTGGATTAAATTTATTATTCAAAGCAGATTTTCCAGATGCAGAGTGGACAAGTGCCCCAATTAGATTTGTGGGGAAATATGCTGCAGGAAATCCAAGTGGTAAAGATTTATTAATGAGTAGAAGTGATGGTGAAGTTTTGGTATGGAATAAGTATTGGGCTTTCGGTGGTGGTAAACCAGACAATTCTGAAATAACATATAACTATCCAAATCCATTTATAGACAACACAACATTTCAATTTTATTTGCCAAAAGGTGAAGATGTGAAACTCTACATATTGAACTCAATAGGACAGCGAGTTGGTACTGTACTGGATGAACACGTTATGGAGGGGTTACATACATTTGAATTCACCAATACACCGACAGTTTGGTTGCCTGAAGTGAGTGTGTATGAAAATCACCAAACATTAGAACCAGGAGTTTATATCTTCGTATTACAAACCAACACAAGATTAAAATCCAATAAATTTACGGTGGTGAAATAATGAGAAATATATTTTTAAGTCTATTATTAGTAACTTCATTATTCGGGCAAGTAAACCGAATACTAAACATAAGTCCGACCTCACAAGAAAGTTCAATTGGCAATCAATCATTAGTATTCCATAATCCAGCCAGAAATCTATTCAACAAAGACCAATTCAATTTCAGTAGAGTGAATTGGATGAGTAATATTGTGAATGATATGGGATATAATTATGTTGGCATGGATAGAAGTAATTTTGGAATAGATATTTTATTTTTTAATTATGGTGTACAAAATCAAACAGATGAATATGGTATTATACTCGGACAATTCACACCATTGAGTGCGATATACAATTTTAGTTATGCTCGTCAAGTGAATAAATACAACTTGGGAATAGACACTAAAATAATCACACATAACCTACACACTCAAGATGCATTGGGAGTTTTATTAGGAGTGGGATTGTTTTTACCTGATGTGTATAAAGAGTTAGATGTAGATGTGATGATACAGAATTTCGGCATGGTACCTAAATTTGGAAGTTGGAAATCAGAATTACCCACAAGTTTAAATATAGCATTCAGTTATCTATATAAAAACTTTATGTTTTATAATCAAGATAACTTTTATAAAGGATATTATACTTTTGGGTCTGGTATGAGTTATAATTATAATAATATGTTATGGGGAAGAATTGGATATTCGGTGGATAATACTCATAAATTAAATTATCCAACATTCGGAATAGATTTTAAGTATGATAAGTATCTTATTGGTATTAGTTATATTTATGGTAGTAAAGAGTTGCCTTTGGGTAACACAATTAAGTTAACAATAAACCTGGAGTTGTAAAATGGCAAAGAAACTGGTAGATGCTGAAGAGGCATTGGAAGGTATGAAAAACAAAAAGTTTGGATTATCTATTCAAAATATTGTAGCTATTGTAACATTCCTTTCAACGGTTATAGCAGGGTGGTATTCTTTCACAGGAAGAATTGACTCGTTAGAATCGATTGTAGAGGGATTTGCAGATGCAAGTGATATTGAATTAGTAACTGACAAGTTCACTAAGTATGATGAAGATTTCAAATATCTTCGTGAAAAAGTTGATGGGTTAAAATCACCTAAAATTAAATCATATGATAAAGATGTGATGAAATTACAAAATCAAATTAAAGATTTGAAACGAGAGATGAAAAGAATTGAAAAATTACTTGAAGATCCTTTAGCAGAGTTTAAATAGGAGATGATAATGAAAAATATATTATTATCATCTTTAATGTTGTTTATGGGATGTGCCGCATCAGTCTCAACAGAACAATATGTGGGTGAATACGAAAAACAAAAATCTATGGATGACGTTGTGGTGACTAAGGTTGATGGATTAAAACTTCTTGATGTTAAGTTTAACAAAGAGATAGAAGATAGATATCCAGAATTAGCCGAAAAGAGAGTTGCGTTTGGTCTAACTCAAGAGCTACAAAATGTAGTATCGTATATCGGTAGATTTAATATGATTGAGGCCGATAGAGATTTACAACTTGCAATTAGAAGTGATTTGAAAGCCAACAAAGCTAAAATCACTAAAGCAAAGTATTCTGGATATGTTACTATTTACGATTTTGCAGTAAATCTAAAAGAAGAAATCAAAGCTGGGAAAGTAGTAACAATCAACGAAACAATAGTTGGTATTCAGGTTAAACTAATCAATAACGAAAATACACAATATGTAGTTGGTAGTGGTCAAGGGAGGGCTTCCACAGTTGGTAGAGGATTTTTAATGAATCCAAATATGACGTGGAATCAATCTTCATTAAGTTCGGCATCAAACAAAGCTATGGAGACTGCAGTGGTCAATGTCATAAGAGCAATTGACCGTAGAGGTTGGTAGAAATGGATGTGGCAGAAATTAATATTTTTAATTTTATTTTGGAGTAGTGTTTCTGCCCAATCCATTTTTTATTCCTACATAGACCCCTGTGAACAAACTGTGGTTAGAAGTAACTACATAATCAATAGTGAACAACAGGGATTTCAAGTAACTTATTACAATCGTACTAAGTTTTTCACATTAGAAGAAGCATTACAAGTAAATGAGTTTGGTAAAACTGCAATAGAAGTTTGGGCCCAAAGTGTATACTCAGATTTTGAAGATTTATTTCCCTGTGCAGTAAAAGTTGCAGAAGAAATATTATCTTCGGTTATTGCCGAAAATGTTAGTGAACAATTTAGTAAAGATGATGGTGGAGGTGAGGATATATCGACTACACCTCAACAGGTAAATTATGCAATTCGTTCCACACCAGGACCAGATAATTGGATCACATCATTCAATAGTGTTTATACCGCTACGAGTTTTGATGGTAGCAAACGACACGATGGGAATTTTAATTTCACTAATGATTTTAGGAAGGGATCCGTCACATATGGACAGGGAATTAATTTTAAAGCTAAAAAACAAAATGTAGTTGTTAATGGGAGTGCATTAACTTATAAAACATTTGAAGGCTGGGATTGGTTAGTATCATCTTCATATGCAAAATCACTTCAAAAAAAGAATATGGAGGCGTTTGTATTCACGGGAACATATGGTAGAGTTAGTGGGAATAATTTTGGAAATATAACTATGGTGTATGGACAACGTTTCCCATTAGATTTGGGACAAATTAAATTCACATTTTCTAACTATATGGCATACACTCTTGTGAGGTATTATGGGGGTAATAATACGGGAGATAGATATTTATTATTAAGAAGTCCGATTATTTTCTTCCCAACATTAGGTATGGACTGGAAGTTAGGTCAAGCGTTTACATTTAATTTAGGTGTATCGATGGGATACAACACAGTAGTTAATGATTATGGAGAACGAAGTACAAGTTTCAGTTTATTGTTTGGAACTTATTTTTAGGAGATAAAATATGAAAGTTAGAGTATTTACATTGGCAATTTTTTGTGGAATTGCATTCGGACAAATTGATGGAAAATTATTAAAAGAGATTAAGGAGTCTCGTAAGTCCACCTCGGTAAAGAAGTCAATCACATCCCAACAGTCTTTACCATCACCATCAATTATTGGTGAAGATTTAATTAAACCAACACTATCTATATCACAATTTGTAAACACATCTGGGAATGTCGGAATAAAAGATGATAGAATTACATTAGGCATCAGAGAATTATTACAAGAACAATTCCAAGACAGTAGATATATTTTAGTTGAAGATGGTAATGCAAACTTTACTGCATCGGCTGAGATAGTTTATATCGGAAGACCAAATCAGGCATTCAGTATAATTGGTATATTTAACGGTAGAAAAACAAAAACACAAGTAAGATTAAATGTGTTGGTAAAAGACAATGCTACTGGTAAAGTTAGAAGTAGTAAAGGTATGGGTGAAATAGATACAAAAATATCTGCAACTGGATTACAAATAGTAGAAGATGGTGTACCGTTCAGTAGAAGTGAGTTAGGTGGAGCATTACGAAAGGCAATTAATGACGCCACAGTAAATTTAAAATGACAAAAGAAAAAATAATAGGTATTCTATTAAATGTTTTATTCATCACATCTATAGTTGGGATTAGATACAAATATGTAAAAGAAGAATACGACTTCTTAAAAGATGATAGTGACAGACAAGAATCTCTTATACAAAATAATAAAAATTCCATGGATAGTTTGTCATTGCTTATAGATGACTTGAAATTGGCAAATGAATTGCAAGACGACAGGTTGTTTGAAATGGGTCGGTGGAATGATAAGTACGAAGATAAAATACAACGATTAATAGATACACTTGAAACTATGAAGTTAGATATATCGAGTGTGGAATCGGCAACAGTTCCATTTTTACAGGAATTTGGAACACAAGATATTTATATTAAAGTGTTTGGTCGTACTGGTTTACGGATTCAAAATAATAAAATAGTAGAATCAAAAACCATTACAGATTTTGAGGGAAATATTGAATTGGGTTCTCCTGAAATAGAACAGTTAGGCAAATATGAGTTCAAAGCAACATATCCAAATAGACAGGTATTTGGGTTGTCGTTACGGGGTGGTGAAAGTAAAACTATAAAGTTAAAACCACCAAGAAATCAAATATCAATAGGGCCAATGTTCGGAGTTACATATAATAGTAGTACTGGATTAACTTCCCCGATTTGGGGAATTGGAGTGACTTATAATATGGTTAAACTCTGGGATTGGAAATAGTGGCATTTAAAGATATATTTAAAGATGAGAATGATTTTAATGAAAAAACTATAATTGGGTTTATGTCGTTTGCAATAATGACTATTTATAGTATGACAGATTTAATAACGGGGTATGTGGGTATGGAATTACCTATAAATGAGTTTGTGTATAATTCTTTTCTTTATATCACATTAGGTAGTTTTGGAATAGCTGGATTAGAAAAAGTTATAAGTGGCAAAACTGACCAAAATACAGTGGAGGAAGCAAATGCCGAGTAAAAAGGCAAAACAACGAAAACAAAAAAGAACCTTACTAAACAAACGATGGTCAGTGGAAGGTCGTACAGCAAAACAACATAAAAAGTGGTTAGCTAAACAAGACAATAACTCTACACCTATGTTTGGGAGACGATAATGATAAAACTAAAACAATTATTAACTGAAGATTGGTGGAGTGATTTAGACCAAG
>JACKQG010001324.1_pt1 | contig 34547 bp, 27 predicted proteins | sample 8237621 | NCBI WGS metagenome assembly JACKQG01 (sample SAMN15677084, study PRJNA649215) | marine metagenome | biome: marine; feature: Black Sea; material: saline water; isolation source: suspended particulate matter (SPM) from the Black Sea western gyre | collected 2013-06-09/2013-06-10 | depth...
CGGAAACTTCTTCGAGTTCCGCGACCGCTACATCCGAAGACTCGACGGTCCGCCACCGCCAAGCTCATCACCGTACCGTTGACCCCGTAAATTGAAATCAACCGGCCCGTCGCCGCGTCGAGCGACACGGTGTACCCGTTGCCGCCGGCGAAGAGCGTCTGCCCGGCCAAGGCCATCGGCCCCAGTTCACCGGCCACCGCCAACGGCCCCAACTGTTCACGGGCCATAAACCATTTCACCCGCGCGGCATTCAACGCCTCCTTTTCCTTGGAGATAGCCGTCAAGCGGCCGGTCGCCTGGTTGAGTTCGGTCGTGGCCTTGGCCAAGTCGTCGGCGTTGCCTGCCTTGGCGGCGGCCTTGTGTCGGTCGCGAATCTCCGCGATCGACTTGACCATGGCGGTCTCCTCCTTGTTCAGCTTGGGCACATCGGCGGTGGCCTTCGCGTTGGCTGCCCGGTCGATGGCATACAGTCCCTTCTGCGTGGCGAGGTAGGCGACCTCCTCAGTCATCACCATGTCGATGGAGGGAAAACTCGCAAACTGGTCACCGCGGTTCGCGCCGGAAGTGGCGTCGAATGTGATCTTCGTGTCGGCGCCCTGATTATCGTTGCCGGCGTACAACTCGTCCCCCGCCATTTGCACCCACGCTCCGCCAACCTTGCCGCCAGCGTGGAGAAATTTTTTGAACTTACCCGAGCGTTTATCGAACGCCGCCGGCATGCCGCGCCCGGTTGGCACATACAGGTTGTCGGCCGATGCCACGAGATAACCTTGCGGTGCCATGCCGCCGTATTGGTGGCCCCAAGCCTGGTCGCCCGAGGTGTCGTTCAGCCAAATCTCCCTCCCGGTCTTCGCCTCCAACGCTGCCACGTAAAGCCCCTCGTACGGGAAAATCCCGGCGGCGAGATACAGCGTCCCTCCCTCCATCAGCAACCCGGTCCGAACCGGCCAGAGCGAGATCATCCGACTGTTGCCGATCACCCGCTCGCCGCTCGGGCTGGGCCTGTATTTCCAGACAAGCGAACCGTCCGGGGCGTTGAGGCAGTAAACGTGTCCGTCATCGGAGCCGAAATATAGGCGGCCCCCGTGCACGACTGGCGCGAACCGAACCGATCCGTCCGCCGCGAAGGACCACCGCTCCGCCCCACTGCGGGTGTCCAGCGCGTAAACATGGTTGTCGACGTTGTTCCCGAAAAACAGCGTGCGCCCGGCCACCACCACGGGGTAATCGCGATCGGTGTGCATTCTCGGCGTCTCTTCACCCGGCATCGGCCAGGCGCTCACCGGCTGATGCCGTGAGGCATACACCCATTGCGGGTTCAACTGCCCTGACATCGGCTCCGGGCTGACCGACGAGCGGTTCCCGTCATGGCGATACGTCGGCCAGTCGGCGGCGATCACGCCTTGGGCAAACAATGCAATTCCGGGCAACACCAACCAGCGGTAGGATTTCATGCGCCGAAACCTGAAGTCGCCCCGTCGAAAAAACAAGGAGGAATCACCCCGCCAGCCAAGCGCAGGCTTGCACCCTGTGCTGCGATCAACCACGCTTGGCCAAGCGCACCCGTCATGATGAAACGATTTCTCCCACTATTGGCGCTTGGCTCGCTGGCCCTGCCCGGCCAAGCGGCGGAGTTGAAGACGCCCGGCGACCGGATGTTTGCCGACTATTTCAAAATCGAAACCCAGCGACTGGCCGACCACTGCCTCGCCGACATCGAGACGCTCGACGATTGGAATGCCAAAAAAAATCTCTACCGCACGCAACTCCTCGAGATGCTCGGCCTCGACCCCCTGCCGGAACGCACGCCGCTAAAGGCCACCGTCACCGGCACGGTGCAGCACGACGAGTTCGAGGTGCGCAAACTGCACTACCAGTCCAGCCCCGGCCTGTACGTCACCGCGAATCTTTACGTTCCGAAAAACCTCACCGGCCCGGCCCCGGCGATCCTTTACGTTTGTGGCCACGGCCGAGTGAGAATTGACGGCGTCGATTACGGCAACAAAACCTATTACCAACATCACGGCGCGTGGTTTGCGCGGCACGGCTACGTCTGCCTCGTAATCGACACAATCCAACTCGGCGAACTCGAGGGCATTCATCACGGCACATACCGGCATGACATGTGGTGGTGGAACTCGCGCGGCTATACGCCGGCCGGTGTCGAGGCGTGGAACTGCATCCGCGCGCTCGATTACCTCGAGTCGCTTGACGTCGTCGACAGCAGCCGCATCGGGGTCACCGGCCGCAGCGGCGGCGGCGCGTACAGTTGGTGGATCGCCACGATTGACGAGCGCATCAAGGTCGCCGCGCCGGTCGCCGGCATTACCGACCTGCAAAACCACGTGGTCGACGGCGTCGTCGAGGGGCATTGCGACTGCATGTACCACGTGAACACCTACGGCTGGGACTTCGCCCAAGTCGCCGCACTCGTCGCGCCCCGCCCGTTGCTCATCCTCAACACCGACGACGACGGCATCTTCCCGCTCGACGGCGTCAACCGGCTGTTCACGCAGGTTCGCCGCATCTACGGGTTGCACGGAAAAAAGAGCAACCTCGGCCTCGTGATCACCCCCGGCGGGCACGCCGACTCGCAGGAGCTGCGCGTGCCGGCGTTCAACTGGTTCAACAAGCACCTGAAGGGCAAGACTGTTTTGATCGACCAACCGGCAACCAAGCTGTTCCCCCCGCAGCAACTCAAGGTGTTCGAGCAACTCCCGAGCGGGGAACGAACGACGACCATTCACGACACCTTCCCGCGAATCGCCGCTGACAACGCCAAGGCCAAGCGCCCGGAAATCATGGCCAACCTGCGCGAGAAAACCTTTGGCGGCTGGCCCAGGCGCGGGGGGCAATTGCGGCTCGAGAATGTGTCGGACACCAAGCGCGACGGCGTGCGTGTTGCCGTGTATGAGTTCGACAGCCAACCGGGAATCCGGTTGCAAATGCAAGTCGCGCACAAAGTCGGCTTGGCCAAGGGCGCGCCCGTCCACCTCGTGGTGCTCAACGACGGCCAAGCGGAAGGCGTCGCAGGGGCTTCCGGCGTGCGCGTCACTTTTTCGCCACGCGGCATCGGCCCGACGCGTTTGTCGCAGAACAAAAAACACCTCACGCAGACCCGCCGCCGTTTCATGCTGCTTGGCCAGACGCTCGCCGGGCAACAGGTGTGGGACGTGCGCCGCTGCATTCGCGCCGTACGCACGCTCGAGCGCTGCGCCGGTGCGCCACTGGAATTGTGGGCCACCGGCGACGCCGCCAGCCTCGTCACGCTTGCGTCGTTGTTCGAGAGGAAGATCAGCAATCTCAACCTCAGCGACTACCCAGCGACGGACCGGGAGCAGCCGGACTTTTTGAACATCTCCCGCTTCGCCACGCCCGCGCAGTTGCTCGACCTCGCCAGGCGCAAAATCGGGGTGAGACTCCAGGGCGGGACGCAACGGTGAGCACCGCCATGCCGGGGCCATACGATGCGATCGTTGTCGGCGTCGGCTCGATGGGTGCGGCGGCCTGTTATCACTTGGCCAAGCGCGGCGCGCGAGTGCTCGGCATCGACAGCCAATCGGTTCCCAACACGAACTCATCCTACAACGGCGACACGCGCGTCATCCGGTTGACCTACCAGGAGCATCCCAACTATGTGCCGCTGCTGCGCGATGCCTACCGGCTTTGGGAGGAGATCGGGCAGGAAACCGGCGCGACACTGCTCCACAAAACCGGCGTGCTGTACATGGGCTTTCCGGACGGCGAGGCGATCCGTGGCGTCAGGCTCGCCTCCGAGACTCACAAGCTCCCCTGCTCCACGCTGACGCACGGCGAGTTGGCCAAGCAGTTCCCGCAGTTCACTTTGCACGACGGCATGATCGGCGCGCTCGAGCCGGAGGGCGGCTATCTGCTCTCCGAGTTGGCCGTCGAGACGTACGCGCAAGCCGCACAGCGGCTTGGCGCTGAACTGCTCACCAACGAGCCTGTCATCGACTGGGCGAGCGATGGCAACGGCGTAACCGTCCGCACCGCCACCGGCAGTCACGACGCGGCCAAGCTGATCCTCTGCCCCGGCGCGTGGGCCGGCGGATTGCTTCGACTGCCGGATGTGCCGCTCACCGTCACACGGCAGGTGCTCGGCTGGGTGCAGCCTGGGCGGCCGGAGCTGTTTCAGCCCGGCACCTTCCCCGTGTGGAATATCGACCCCAACGGCGACGGCGATCTCACCGGCATTTACTACGGCTTCCCGATGAGCGGCGACGGGCTCAAGCTGGCGCGCCATCACCCCGGCCAAGCGATGGCGCCGGACGCGATCACCGACGAAACCTTCCCCGCCGACGAGGAGGAAATCGTCCTGCCGCTGCGCCGCTATTTGCCGGACGCGCTTGGCCAAGTGCGGACGATCAAGGTCTGCAAATACACCAACTCGGCCGACGGGCATTTCATCATCGACCGACACCCGGAGAGCGACCACGTGCACTTCGCCTGCGGCTTCAGCGGACACGGCTTCAAGTTCGCCAGCGTCATGGGCAAGGTGCTCGCCGAATTGGCGCTCGACGGCAAAACCGAGCGACCCATCGACTTCCTCCGCCTGTCGAGGTACTCCCACTAACCAGCAATCGGCATTGCCAAGCGGTTGGCCAAGCGGCACGATTCGCCGCCATGAAGCGACTGCTGATAGCCCTGTTTCTGACTGCGCTTGGCCAGGCGGCCGCGGTGGCCAAGCCGTACAATGTGCTGGTCATCCAGACGGACGAGCACCACTTCAAGACGCTCGGCTGCTACGGCGGCAACATCGTCGGCACACCGCACATCGACTGGATCGCGAAGAACGGCGCCATCGCCACGAGCTTTTACGCCACCACCCCGGTCTGCTCCCCTTCACGCGGGTCGCTGATCAGCGGGCGGTATCCGCAGGCCACGCCGGTCACGAACAACAACATCCCGCTTGGCGACCACGTCGTGACCTTCGCCGAGGTGCTGCGCCGGAACGGCTACGCCACCGGTTACGCCGGCAAGTGGCACCTCGACGGCTTGGGCAAACCGCAATGGGCGCCCAAGCGGAAATTCGGCTTCGACGACAACCGCTACATGTTCAACCGCGGGCACTGGAAGAAATTTGAAATCACCGGGGACGGCCCGCGTGTCGCGGCCATCAAGCGCGGCAAACCGCATTACGGCGTCGAGAACGCCGACAACAAATCGTTCTCCACCGACTGGCTGGCCGACCGCCCGACCGACTTCATCAACGCCAACAAGGCCAAGCCGTTCTGCTACATGGTTTGCTTCCCCGACCCGCACGGCCCGAACACCGTCCGCAAACCGTACGACACAATGTACAAAAACGTGAAGGTGCCAATCCCGGTTTCCGTCAACAAGCCGCGCGCACAGACCCCGCGCTGGGGAGCGGGCAGCCCGAAGATCACCGCCGACACCGTGCGCGCGCTCATGCCGAAATATTACGGGATGGTGAAATGCCTCGACGACAACATCGGCCGCATCCTTGGCGCGCTCCGGAAAAACGGGCAGATTGACAACACGATCATCGTGTTCACCTCCGACCACGGCGACCTCTGCGGCGAGCATGGCCGACTCAATAAAGGCGTCCCGTACGAAGGCTCGGCGCGCATCCCGTTTCTTTTTTATTGTCCCGGCAAAATCCCGGCCGGCACCGTCGTCAACCAAGCGCTGAGCTGCGTGGACTTCGTGCCGACCCTCTTCGCCCTCACCGGCGACAAGTTGCCCGAGGGCGTCGAGGGCCGCGACGCCTCGGCTCTCTTTCGCGGCGCAAAAACCAAGTGGGACGACATTGCCATTCTCCGTTCGACCTCCGGCGTCAAGCCTTGGCTGGCCGCCGTCACCGACCGCCACAAACTCGTCTACTCCGCGCTGGGCGACCCGTGGCTGTACGACCTGCAAACCGACCCCGACGAGTTGCACAACGCATTCACCAATCCCGGTTCCGAAAAAATCGTCCGGCGACTCACCGCCAAGCTGGCCACCTACGCCAAGCGACACAACGACCCTTATGCCACCGACCCTCAGATTAAAGCCGACATGGCCCAAGCGCTTGGCCAAGCGCAGTGAACAACCCCGGCAAATCACTTTCCCCGGCCAAGCGGCTGGCAGCACTCAACCTGCTGGCCCTGCTGACCGCCGGTAGCGCCAACATCGGACTGATCTTTCTGAACATCTGGATCGTGGAAGAACTCGGTTTCAACATCCCGCTGTTCCCGCTGGTGATGATCGGCACGGCGCTGGGCTGCATCCTGTTTTGGCTGTGGTGCGCCAGCCGACTCCGTCTGGATCGTGCCGGGATCAGGCGGTGCGCGATTTTCGCCGCGCTGCCGTGGTGGAGTTTTGGACTGCTGGCACTTGCGGCCACGATGGTCTCGGTGTTCACCGCCGAGGACACCATGAAAGCCGCCGGCTGGGGCTTTCTCACCGCGCTTGGCCTCGCGGCGGGCACCGCCTGTTTCGTCGTCCACCTCATCGCCGCCAAACCCCACGACCCCGAGCCGTAACCCATCCGCTTGGCCAAGCGGGTCAGTCGCCGAGGAAAAACTCCGGCGGGAGGAACCAGAGAGGCGAATCGTTGCGCAGTCGAGTGGTGACGTTGGCCAAAGCGGTGGGCAGAACCGACCCGAGACGCGTATCGTCAAGGCCGATTTCACTGAACCGCTCGAGAAGGAATTGTTCCGTTCCCAACCCCTCGTCGTAGCCGGGGCGGCGGATGCCGAATGAGATGATGCGCCCGATCTCGTCGAGCATGCTGTTCGCGGAGAATTTCATTTCCGGTGCGTCCGTTGCAGTTCGCGCAGCGGACGGTAGCCGATCCGGATGATGCCCTGTTGCTTGACCAGCTTCTTCATCTCGGCGTCGTTGGTGAACGTCTCGTATTCCTCCCCGCGCGTTTTCCAACTGTTGGTGATGTGCCGCAGTTCGTCGGTCGGCTTGGCGGCGTGGATGAACAACTCAGTGACACCCGGCTTAAGATTTCGCAGCGTTTTCATCCAATACGCCTTCACCCCTTTTTTCGACTCGTCGAGATCGTCAAAAATAAGATCGTCCGGAAACACGATTCCCTTCGCGGCAAACTGCCCCCGCAATTCACCGAAACCAAACCGCGCCGCCGTGGATTGCGACGGCATCCGCAGCGGCAGGTCGAACTCCAGCGCGAGTTGCTGGTAAACCCGCACGTAGCGCGGGTCGTAATTCAGCGCGCCCATGTGCGTGTCGAGATGCGTCACGTCGATCCCGGCGTCGAGCGCCTTTTGGATCTGCGCGCGGGCCTCGACCAGCGCCTCCTCCGGCGTGGCGTGCTGGTAAACCTCCAGCACGGAACGCCACAGGTAGCCTTCGTTGTCCAGCAGGCCCGGCACCAGATCACGAGAGGCGACCGGCCCCCAGCGATACACCTGCCACTCGGAGGTGTGGGCGAGGTGGATTCCGAAATCCATTTTCGGATTGGCCTTGGCGTAGCGGGCGATCTCCGTGAACCACGGGCACGGCACCATGATGGTGGCGGAGGTCATGAGGCCGCGCTCGAGCGAGTCGATGGTGGCGTCGTTGGCGGCGTGGCACATGCCGGTGTCGTCGCCGTTGATAATCAGCAGCTTGTCGGTGGCCTTGTAGCCAAGTCGCTCGGCGAGCGTCGGGTCGTCGGCCTTGGCCAAGGGGGCGGCCAAGGCAGCGGTCAACGCCACGGCCAAGGCGTTTTTTGTGAGCCAGTTCATCGGGACAAATCGTCAAGGATGCCGTTGCGCCGGGCAAGCCCAAACGGCCAAGCGCTTGGCCAAGCGCGGAATTAGGGTTGACGAACCGGCGGCCCGAGGGGTACGGGTTTTCCCGATGAACAAACCATTGGACTTCTCCCACGCCAATCGCCGCGACTTTATCAAGACCACGGGCTCCGCGACGGCCGCCTCCGTGCTGGCCGGCGTCGCCCTCCCCCGCGTACACGCCGCGGTCGATGACACCACCCAGATTGCGGTCGTCGGCGCGGGCGGCCGAGGCACCGGCGCCGCCGACAACGCCCTCTCCGTCCCGGAAAATATTGCACGAAACCGGCTCGTGGCGATGGCGGATGTCTCCACGGCCAAAATGGACAACAGCTACAAGGCGCTCAAGCGACGCCACAAGGACAAGGTCGACGTGCCGGCCGAACGGCGCTACATCGGGTTCGACGGCCACGCCAAGGCGATGGAGCACCTGAACCGGGGGGATGTCGTGATCTTCACCACGCCGTGCGCCTTTCGGTGGGTGCATTTTCAACGGGCGATCGAGAAGGGGCTCAACGTGTTCATGGAGAAGCCGGTCTGCCCGGACGGCCCGACCGCGCGCCGGATGCTTGACCTCAACGAGGAGGCCAAGAAGAAAAACCTCAAGGTCGGGGTCGGCCTCATGTGCCGCCACAGCCGTGCCCGCGGCGAGTTGTTCAACCGAATCAAGGACGGCGAAATGGGCGAGATCAACCTCCTGCGCGCCTACCGCCTGCACGGCCCCGTGGCCTCCTGCTACTCGCTGCCGCCGAAGAAAAACGAGAGCGAACTGCTGTACCAGATCCGGCGCTTTCACAGTTTCATTTGGGCGAGCGGCGGCTCGTTCAGCGACTATTTTATTCACAACATCGACGAATGCTGCTGGATGAAGGACGACTGGCCAGTGAAGGCTCAGGCCGCCGGCGGCCGCCATTTCCGCGGGGAATACGTCGACCAGAACTTCGACGCCTACACGGTCGAGTACACCTTCGCCGACGGGGCCAAGCTGTACATGCACGGGCGAACCATGCCGGGCTGCTACGGCGACTTTGCCAGCTACGCACACGGCTCGAAGGGGCTGGGTATCATTTCCATGCGCGGCCACGCCCCGGCGCCGTGCAAGATTTTCAAGGGCCAAAGCATGAAGGACGACGTCGCGTGGGCCTACCCCGGCCGCGAGTCCAACCCGTACCAGGACGAGTGGAACGACCTGATGACCGCCATCCGGGAGGACACGCCGTTCAACGAGGTGGAGCGCGGCGTCATGGCAAGCGTCGTCACCGCGGCCGGACGCTTTGCCGCCCACACGGGACAGGAGGTCACCATCGACCAAGTGCTCAACCACGATCACGACCTATCGCCAAACTCGGACAAGCTGACGATGGACTCCCCCGCCCCGCTGCAAATGAACCCGGACGGGAAGTACCCGGTGCCGCAGCCCGGCATCATCAAGGATCGCGAATACCTCGAGATTGACGCCGACGAGGCGTAAGGCGCGCTACTCCCCGGCCCTTGGCCAAGCGCGGAACACCGGGGAGGCAACCTCCCGCACCTGGCCAAGTGCGCCGCGATACGCCACACGGGCGCCGAGCCGTTTGTCGCCGTTCACCAGGCGCAGCCCCTCCCCCGGCCCCAGCACGCTGATGGCGGTCGCGAGGCTGTCCGCCGTGAGGCCGTCCGGGGCAACCACGTGAACGAGCCGCTGTTCCGTCAACGCCCGGCCGGTGCGCGGATCGACGATGTGCGAATACCGTATGCCATCGATTTGCAAAAACTGAAACAAATCTCCCGACGTGGCCACCGCACCATTGGCAAGCCACAGTAACTCCGGTTGGGTCTCTGCCTCCAACCCGATCAATGCCACGCGCCAGCCCTCTTTGTCCGGCGGCGCATCCCCGGCCACGATGTCGCCTCCGGCCGAAACCAACGCCTGCCGCAGCCCATGTTTTTTCAGCACAGCCAACGCCTCGTCCAGCGCATAGCCTTTCGCGATGCCGCCGAGGTCGAGGCGCGTCCCCGCCTTGGCCAACTCAGCGGTGCACTTTTTTGCATCGAGATTCAGACTCCGAAAACCGACCGTTTTAAACGCCTTCTCGAGCACGTATAGCGGCGGCAAACGCTTCACCCGTCGCGCACGCCGCCATAGCTGAATCGACGCCCCGGCCGTGACATCGAACGCCCCGCCAGTCTGTTCTGACAGCGCCTGCGCACGTCCGAGCACGCTGTAAAGTTCGGCACTGATCTTTGCCGCTTTCCCGCTCCCGGCCAAGTCGGAGAGCTTGTTCAACTCACTCTCCGGCGCGTAGTCGCTCAGGATCTGGTTGAGCGTCGCCACGCGGTCGAACGCCGCTTTCGCCGCCCCGTTTGCTTTTGACTCGTCGCCCGAATAAACAACAATGCGAAACGCCATCCCCATCAGCGGCCGCGAATATTCGTGACGCTGCGCTTGGCCAAGCGATACCGCGAACAGCAATCCCAGAATTGGGATGACTGTCCCCAGCCGTCCGACCCCCCCGACGCGCTGGGGACAGTAAGCTCTACCTTCCTTTAACATTCCTCCTCCTTCAATTTTCGCTTTGCCTCGGCCAAGTCGGCGGGAGTGTTGATGTTGAACAGTTCCAGTTCACGCCCCGCCGGGGGGTGCCACGTCCGCGCCTTCAGCCGCTTGGCCAAGCGCTGCAATGACAATTCGCCGTTAACGATCTGTTTTTCGACAACGGACAGGTCGGCCCGAGATAGCATGAACGGAAAACCCATTCCGCGCTTGTGCTGAGTGAACATTGCACCCACGCCGCCGGTTGCTGCCGCGAGAAATTCACCGATCAGGTCGCCGGACACAAACGGCATATCGCAGCCGACAAAAAGCAGCCGCGAATGTCTGGCCGAGCGGAGCGCCGTGACGATGCCGCCGAGCGGCCCCAAGCCGGGCTGCAGATCTTTCGCGGCGACTCGCGGCTTGTGGCCAGCCGACTCCAGCACGGCTCTCGCGTGGCCGAGCAGCGTGCGTCGGCCCAGCCGGATGCGGCTTTTGTCTTGGCCCATCCGCTTGGCTTTGCCACCGGCCAAAATAACCGCGTCGGCTCCACCGCTGCCCGCTACGGCGTCGGCCTCGATCTCCACCAACAGCGCCGGATCGATCAACCGGTTGACTTCGACCAGTGTGGCCGCCGGTCGAGTCCGGCCAAAGACTTTGCTGTGCGCTTGGCCAAGCGCGTCGGCATTGGCGATGTCGGTGACGTACATTCGCGTGCGCACCACATCCTCGATGCTCGCGCCGAGCTCACCCAATGAACCTTCGATGATTTCAAAAATCCGCCGGGCCTGTGCGCGGACATCGCCTTTGCCAACCACCCTGCCCTTGGGATCCACGGCGGTGGTGCCGGAAATGAAAATCTGCCGCCCGACTCGCACCGCGCGGCTGTAACCAACCTTGGCCTCCCACTTGGCACCGGAGGAAACGAGTTGCCGTCTCATGGCTTGTGTTCAGCGCGCACGCGGTAAAACCGGACTCCCGTCGTTCCCGGTTCGGCCACCCATCCGGTTTGGAATTTGCCCGGCTCAATCGTTGCCTGATCGGTCCACGGGCCAAGCGCGTGGCCGGCAGATTGCACGCGGTACTCAAAGCCGTGGCGGCTTGGCCATACGAATCGCAGCGTGCCGTTGGCCAAGCGGCGGTAGCGCAAGTCAAAGTAGCCGTCGTATGAGTTCGGGTCGGTTCGCAACGCCTGCTCGCGGGCATTGGGCATGCCGTCGCCGTCCGGGTCGCCGGCCGCCACTTGGCCAAGCGACTGGAACTGATCGGTTTCCCAATCGTCGTCGAGGCCGTCGCTGTCTGTGTCATTGATCGCCGTCCCGCGCACGGTCAACTCGACCGCGCTCAACACGCCTGTGAAGTTCTTGGCCATGTCGCTCACAGCAACCGTCCAGTCACCTTGCGCCGGCTCGTAAAAAAATCGGTTCGACCAAAACGTCCAGTCGCCGCGCCACGCGCTGCCGTCGGGGACGTTGGCCTGCAGCACACTGCGCGTGCCGGACGGCGACTCGACGGTAAGCCGGATGTCGCCCCGGATGCGGTGGGTCATTTTGATGCGCACGCCAACCTGTTCGCAGAGCAACGTGTCCGGCACGTTCACCGCGACGACCGTTGAGGCGAGAGAGAGCATGGCCTTCGTGCCGTCATTTCCGGCTGTGGCCAGCAACTCTTTCACCGCGAGTCCGTCGTTTTGCGAGAGGAAGATGGCGGGGATCGGCGTGAAGTCCATGCCGCCCAAAATGAACCGCTCGGTTCCGTTTCGGTGGTTGTACAACACGGCAAACGTTGCCCCGGCCTCGGCGGCGTGTCGCACTTTTTCGGAGAAAAACGCACCGCCGCGCTCGATCAATGCCGCCTTGCCTGTGAGGTCGATATCCAGTTTCACAGTAGCCCTGCCCACGTCCACCAACGGCACCGACTTCGTCGGTTCATCCGCCACGAGACCGTTGCCGGGGCTGGCCGAAAAAACAGTTTCTTCGCCATTGACCGTCAAGCGCAGTCGCAGCCCGTCGTCCGGCACTTCGGTGAGAGCGTTTTGTTTGAACGTTTTCTTCACCAACGCACCGGCGCTTTTCCAGCGCTTGGCCAAGCGCACTGCCGCACCGGCATCCGGAACGCCGTAACCCGTGTTTAAACTGAACCAATAACCGGCGGCGTTGGGGCGCAAAAACGGATCGTCAAAGTCGAAATGCCGGGAGGCGTGAATCAGCAACTGCTGCACGTCGCGGTAGCTCAAGTCGGGGTTCGCGCCGAGAATCAACGCGACCACTCCGGCGATCTGCGGTGCGGTGAACGAGTTGCCGCCCCGGGTGATGGCGTGGTAACTGCCCACCTCCGGGTCGTCGCCGCTGGAACTGCGGTTCCAGCCCAGCGCACCCATGCGGTCCGTGGTGTAAACCGGGTGGTCGGCCGCCGTGCTGCCCATCAGGCCGGCGCACAAGACGCAGGCGCCGGGGTTGCTGAATGCGGCCACGCGCCCATCCGGCCCGACCGCCCCGACCGTCACGACACGGGGATCGTTCGAGTAGCCGTCGTCCGCGGCATTCCAGTCCTCCTCGCGGTTGTTGCCGGACACACGAATCATCACCACCCCCCGGCCGTCGCGCCCGTTCTCGATAGAATTTTCAATCGCTGCGGCTTCGACCGCCGGCACCTCGAGTTGCTCGATCGTGCTGTTTCCCCAGCTGTGATTCTGCACATCGATCGCGTTATTTTTGTACTGGAACATGTCGGCCACCTCCTCCTCCGTGCCGAATAGATCCGAGGCATTCCAGACGACCAAGCTGGCCAGCTTGGCCCCGGGCGAGACGCCGGCGATCCCGATTCCATTGTCCGCCCGTGCCAGCGCCAGCCCGGCAACGATGGTCCCGTGCCCTTGGTTGCTTGCGGCAGGGTTGCCGTCCCTCTTGCCATTGGTGAAATTGAAATGCAGATCGTCCGCCCCCTGTCCAACGAAATCCGTATGAGCCAAGTCCACCCCGTCATCGGCAATGCCGACCACCACGCCTTGGCCCGTGGACGCCGCCCATGCCTCGCGAATGTTGAATTCCGGGCCGAGGATTCCCCCCCCATCGGGATCGCGGTTCTCAAGCGGCCACTGCGTCGGGTAGAGCGGGTCGTTCGGGCGCTTGGCCAACGGCGCCGCTTTGCGCATCAGTCGCCGTCGCACGGGGTGGCTCACAAGCACTCCCGGCCGCCTGGCCAAGCGCTGGGATTGCTCGAGAGCCTCCGCCGCGCTGTCCGCCTGCAGGATGAACAGTCCCCCACCCAACTCGCGATCCGGCTTGATAGGGCTTCCCTGCAGCGCTTGGCCAAGCGCGACCCCGTCGGCCAGTTGCAACACAACCCGGGAACCGAACTGGACGCGCACCGTCGGCCGATCCCGCTCGCGGCCCGGCACCCATTGCCCGTTCAAGCCAGACGGGTCGACCAGATACAGCACCGGCCGCGGCGTCTTCAGCGCGCAGGCAACCGGGGTGCCTGATTCAGCCGCGCGCGGCATCAGCTCCGGCGGCGAGAGCAGAGTGGCGACGAGCAACGGGAGGGTTCGAAGGACATCACGCACGCCGGCAATCTACCAAACTCCCCCGCCCAAGCCCACACCAGGCTTGGTTTTGTGCGTCACGGCTGGCACAGTGGCCGCATGACGACAACAGAGCAGCAACTCCTCGGCGCACTCAAGGAACTGGAAGCCGTTGTCGCGGACATGAGCACAGAGCCGAAGCCGGATCTGATGTCGCACTTTGACCGCGTTGATGCGCTGAGCGCCTCGCTGCCAGATGGGACGGATGGCGAACTGCGGCATTATCTCCAAAAGAAAAGTTACGAGAAGGCGCGGCTCTTTCTCGAGGAACGGTTCGCGGAAATCGAGAAAGGCGGCTGCCTGCGATAACCGGCCGGCACGATGCTTGACGACACGATCGCCGCGATCGCGACCCCGCTGGGCCAGGGCGGGCTGGCCGTCATCCGCATCTCCGGCGGCAAGGCGCTGGCGGTGGCCGGCTCGCTGTTCGCTCCCGGCGGCAAATCAAAAAAAAAGCTCGCCGCGGCCAAGACGCACACGCTGCATTACGGGCATATTGTCCGCGACGCCCAACGGCTCGACGAAGTGCTCGTCTCGGTAATGAAGGCGCCGGCGACGTTCACACGGGAGGACATCGTCGAGATCAGCTGCCACGGCGGCATCCGCTCCACGCAGGCGGTGCTCGACGCCGTGCTCGGCGCCGGGGCGCGGCTGGCCCTGCCGGGCGAGTTCACCAAGCGCGCCTTCCTGCACGGGCGGATCGACCTCGCGCAGGCCGAGGCGGTCGCCGACCTGATCCACGCCCGGACCGACCTCGCACTGAGCGCCGCCAACGAGCAACTCGCCGGAAAACTGTCGCAACGCATCAACACGTTGCGGGACGACCTGATGCTGGTGCTCGCCCACATCGAGGCGCACATCGATTTCCCGGACGAGGATATCGAGCCGGACACGGTCGACGGGCTGGCCCGGCGACTCGACAACGCTGGCCGCCTGATTGATGAATTGCTCGCCACGGCCAACGAGGGGCAGCTGATCCGCCGAGGCATCCGCGTGGCGATCATCGGCCGCCCCAACGCCGGCAAGTCGAGCCTGCTCAACCAACTGCTGGGGCGCGACCGGGCAATCGTCTCCACCGTGGCCGGCACCACGCGCGACACAATCTCGGAGGAAGCGCAGATCCGGGGCATCGCCGTGGTGTTCATCGACACCGCCGGCCTGCAGGAGTCCGACGACATGATCGAGCGGGAGGGCATCCGGCGCAGCCGCGAGTCGCTTGGCCAAGCGGACCTCGTGCTGCACGTGCTCGACACCTCCGAGCCGCTGACGCCGGACGACCAGCGGCACCTGGAGGAGTTTGCCGGCAAGCCGCGCCTCCTTGTGCTGAACAAAAGCGACCTGCCGAACCGGCTTGGCCAAGCGATGAACGATGGCCAGCCGCCCGTGAGCGTGAGCTGCCTCGACGGCAGCGGGATCGAGGCGTTGAAGGACGCCATCCGCAGCCAGGTTTGGGACGGCGAAATCACGGCGGAAATGCTGGAAGTGATGATCAACTCGCGGCATCAGGAGGCGCTGCGCCGGGCCGCCGAGTCGATCCGGACGGCGCTGGCACAGCTCCGGGCCGGGACGCCGCCGGATCTGGTGGCGGTCGATCTTCGCATCGGCACAAACGCTGTCGGCGAGATCGTCGGACAGACCAGCACCGAGGACTTGCTCGACTCCATTTTTAGCACGTTTTGCATCGGGAAATGACCTTGCGCCTGGCCAAGCAGCTTGAAAAACGAGCCGCCAATGGGTAGGTTCCCCGCGCCCAAATTGTCGCTCCCCCATCGCTTGGCCAAGGGGAGGCGACCGGCTGACTGATGAAATACCTGTATTCATTCGTGGTTCTGTTCGCGCCTTGGCTAGTCTTGTCGGGCAAGTTCGACCCGCTGCACGTCGGCATGGGGGTTCTCTGCTCGCTGCTGGTTGCATGGTGGTGCGCGGATCTGCTGTTTCAGGATCGCAAAAGCAGCACCGGCGACCGTCTGCGCCAACTGGTCGCCTTCACCGGGTACACCGGATGGCTCTTCGTGCAAATCATTCGCGCCAACCTGCACGTGTTTCGCGTCGCGTTTTCACCTCGCATGAACCGGCTGCTTGCCCCGCGAATGGTCGAATTCGACACCGGGCTGGAAAAGGAACTGTCCCGCTTCGTGTTGGCCAATTCAATCACCCTGACCCCCGGCACCGTGACGGTCCGGGTCGACGGTAGCCGCTTTCTCGTCCACGCCCTGACCGAGACTGCGGCACACGATCTGCACGGCGCGATGGAGCGGCGCATCGCCAACATTTTTGAGAAAGGCCGTTGAACACCTTCATCACAGGCGCCGGCGTCGCATTGATCAGCCTGATGCTCCTTGCCCTGCTGCGGGCCGTCAAGGGGCCGACGGTCATCGACCGGCTCGTGGCCATCAATGTGATCGGCACGAAGTCGATCGTGCTGCTGCTCTTTGCCGGCATCCTCTTCGGGCAACTGGAGATGTTCGTCGACATCGCGCTGGGCTACGGGCTGCTCAACTACATCGTCTCCATCGCTGCCTCTCGCTATTACCAGCACCGCCGATGTCTTGAACCGGAGCCCCCGGCCGGAAGGGAGGCGCAAAGCTGATGGTGATCCTTGGCTGCATTCTCATTGCCGTCGGGTTGCTCTTTTTCCTGGGAACGACCCTCGGGCTGCTGCGGTTCCCCGATTTTTACTCCCGCATGCACGCCGCCGGCAAGGGGGACACGCTCTCGACGGTGCTGATCCTGCTCGGCTGCATCTGCCTCGTCTCGACGCAGGGCGGCATGAGTTGGCTGCTCGGGCTCAAGATTCTGCTGATCATCAATTTCGTCTTCATCGGCAGCCCGACCGCCACCCACGCGATGATGGACGCCGGCGACAAAGCAGGGGCCACACCGTGGAAAAGGGAGTCCGAATGATGCCGTCACTCCCCATCTGGCAGTTCGATCTCCCGCTTCTCGTGCTGGTGGTGCTGTTCGCGGTGGTGGCACTGTCGATCCGCAATCTGATGGGCGCAGCGATCGTCTTCGGCGCGTACAGCTTCATGATGTGCCTGATCTGGGCCGGCATGGGGGCGGTGGACGTGGCCTTCACCGAGGCCGCCGTCGGCGCGGGAGTCAGCACGGTGTTCATCGTGTCCACCATTTACAACACGAGCGCCACCATGAAGCGGCGACCGGGAGGGATGGCGTTCAAGCTGTTCATCGGCGTGGTGGTGACGGTGGCGGGCGGATTCCTGCTGTCGGCCCTGCCGGACTTCCCGGATTGGGGCGACCCCAACTCGCCAGTCAACGCCACCGTGGCCCCCTACTACATCACCCACTCCATCCCCGACACGCACGTGCCCAATCTCGTCACCTCCGTGTTGGCCGATTATCGGGGATTCGACACGCTGCTGGAGACGGTCGTGGTCTTCATCGCCTGCATCGGCATTTACTCAATTCTTCGTATCGAGCCGGCTAGGACGAGCATCGATGAAACGGACGAGGAGATTGCCGCGCCTGCGAGCTACGACCCCACCGACAGCCTGATTGTGCGGCAGGCGAGCCGGTTCATGGTGCCGTTCATGCAGTTGTTCGCCCTGTACGTCATCGCCCACGGGCATTACAGCCCGGGCGGCGGATTTCAGGGCGGCGTCATCCTCGGCGCGAGCCTGATCCTGCTGGCGGTTTCGTTCGACCTGAAATTCCTGCTGAGCCGATGGCGGGAGAAATCGTTGATGCTGCTTGTGGCGACCGGCGTGGGTCTTTACGCCGCCGTCGGCCTGGCCTGCCTGTTCATGGGAGGAAACTTTCTCGACTACGGCACGCTCGACGCGGTGTTGCCGGGCAAGCAGGACATGGCACGGTCGCACGGCATCCTGCTGGTGGAAATCGGCGTCGGCATCACGGTGATGTTCAGCATGCTCGCCATCCACATCAACCTAGCCTCGAACGGCCGCCTTGAGCGTGGGCTTTAATTCATGGAAAACCTGATCGCCAACTTCAACTACGTGATTGTCGTCATCCTGATGATGATCGGCCTGTGGTCGATGCTGGCGCAGAAGAATTTGATCAAGAAGTGCATTGGGATGGCCATCTTCCAGACCGGCATCATCCTGTTTTTCATCTCCATCGGGGCCAAGCGCGGGGCCAAGGTGCCGATCCTGACTGGGGACGAAGCACCGGTGGTGGAGCAGTTGGCCAACCCGTTGACGCAAATCCTGATGCTCACCGCGATCGTCGTCGGCGTCGCGACGCTTGGCATGGCCCTGGCGCTGGCGCAGAAGATTTACCGGCAGCATGCCTCCTTCGACGAGGATGAGATTCTCGAGAACCAGCGGAAATGACGGAGCAACTCCCCATCATCGTCATCCTTGGCCCGCTGCTGGCGGCGATCCTCTCCGCGTTCGCCGCCTGGTTCCGGCCCAAGTGGTCCCACCCATTGGTGGTCCTCGGCTTGGCCGTCTCGTGTGCCGCGGCATTGAAGCTGGTTTTCATTGTTGCCGGTGAAGGCGCGCAAAACTATTGGCTCGGCGGCTGGGGAAACCAAGCGCACGACTATGTCGTCGGCATTCAAATCACGGTGGATTCCCTCAACACCCTGCTCTTGGCCGCCGTTTCCGGCATCGCCCTGTTGACCGCCCTGTATGCCAAGCGGCTGGTGGACGCCGAGCTGGCCGGGCGGCAGCGCTACTTTTACGCGCTGTTCTCGCTGCTGGTCACCGGGCTGCTCGGCATCGGAATCACCGGCGACATCTTCAACCTGTACGTCTTCATGGAGATCGCCGCGCTGTCCAGCTACGTGCTGATTGCCTGCGGCAAGGGCCGTGCCTACATGGCCGCGTTCAACTATCTGATCATGGGCACCATGGGCGCCTGCCTCTACCTGCTGGGAGTCGGTTTTATTTTCGTCAAAACCGGCACACTCAACATCGACGATGTGTCGACCCTCCTTCCCGCGCTTGGCCAAGCGCAGGCTCTGTTCGTCGGCTTCGTGCTGATCCTGCTTGGCGCGTGGGCCAAGATGGCTTTCTTCCCGTTCCACGGCTGGCTGCCCAACGCCTACGCCCACGCGCCCACCGCCAGCGCGGCCGTGCTGGCACCGCTCGCCACCAAGGTCGCCGTCTACGCAATGCTCCGCATCATGGTCACGGTCTACTCGATCGACTACATCCTCGACTCCCCCGGCATCCAGTCCGTCGTGCTGCTGCTCTCCAGCATCGCGATCGTGGTTGGCTCGTTTTTCTCGCTGACACAAACCAACCTCAAACTAATCGCCTGTTATTTTGTGGTCTCAGAAATCGGCTACATGGTCGGCGGCGCCTGGCTGGCCAACGGGCCGGGGCTGACCGGCGCGATGTACCACGTCGTCGCCGACGCGGCGATGACCTCGGCGCTGTTCATGGCGGTTGGCTGCATCGTGTACCGGCTTGGCCAAGCGCAGCTTAACGACCTCCAGGGCGCGTTCTTCAAGATGCCGGTGACCATGGCTGCCTTCGTCGTCACGATGGCGGCGCTGATCGGCGTGCCGCCGACGTGCGGGTTCTTCAGCAAATGGTATCTCATCCAAGGCGCGGCCCAAGCGGGCGTGTGGCACTTCGTCGCCGCGTTGCTCCTCTCAAGTCTCGTCAAGGCGATCATTCTCTTTCGCATCGTCGAGATCGGCTACAACCGCGTTCCTCACCCGGCGGTCGAGGGCAACCCAGCCATCCCGCGCAACGAGGCCCCGTTGTCCATGCTCATCCCCACGGTCGCCATGGCACTTGGCCTGATCGCGCTTGGCCTCGCTACCAGCCCGCTCGTGAACACGATCATCAGCAAGGCGCTCCCCGACGGATTGGCACCGTAACGGCATGGACAACCTACCATCAACGACACCACTTTGGATCGTGCTGACCTCCTCACTGGCCGCGCTGCTGATCGCGCTGCTGGGCCGTTGGCCGAACCTGCGCGAGGCGTGCATCTTCGTCGCCGCGATCATCAAGCTTGGCCTGCTGCTCACACTCGCGCCCGCCGTGCTTGATGGCAAACTGTACGAATTCGAAGTCATCAAACTGTTGCCCGGTGCCGGCCTGGCCTTCCGGGTCGATGCGCTTGGCCTGTTGTTCGCGTTGGTCTCGGTGAGCCTGTGGATTCCCACCACGATCTTCTCAATGGGGTTTCTGCGCCCGCTCAAGCGGCACGCTCAAACTCGGTTCTATTTCTTTTTTGCCATCGCCATCTCGTCGGCGGTCGGCGTCGCCTTCTCGGCGAACCTGCTCACTCTGTTTATTTTTTACGAAATCCTCTCGCTCTCGACCTATCCACTGGTCACGCATCATCAGGATGACGACGCGATCAAGGGCGGGCGCAAGTATCTCACGTACCTGCTCGGCACGTCGGTCGCCTTGGCGTTGCCGGCGATGATTATTGTTTACCAACAAACCGGGAGCCTCGACTTTGCCAACGGTGGCGTGTTCGCCTATGGCACCAGCACAACCTTGCTCGTCGTGTTGCTGGTGATGTTCCTTTTCGGCTTTGCCAAGGCGGGACTGATGCCGTTTCACGCCTGGCTGCCCGGTGCGATGGTGGCCCCGGCCCCGGTCAGCGCGCTGCTCCACGCGGTGGCCGTCGTGAAAGTCGGCGTGTTTTCGATCCTCCGCGTGCTGACCGGCATTTTCGGGGTGGATCGTTTGACCAACACACCGTCGCTCAGCACCATCGTCTGCGTCTTGGCCGCGATCACGCTGATCGTCGCATCGTTCATCGCACTCACGCAGGACAACCTCAAGAGCCGCTTGGCCTACTCCACCATCGGGCAGTTGTCGTACATCATCCTCGGAGTCGGCTTGGCCACGAAAGCCGGCATCGCCGGCGCCGCGCTGCACATCCCGATGCACGCCTTCGGCAAGATCACGTTGTTCCTTTGCGCCGGGGCGATTTATCAGGCGTGCGGTGCGAAATACATCAGTGAAATCCACGGATTGGGACGAAAATTCCCGTTGACGATGACCGCGTTTTTCATCGGCTCGCTCTGCGTCATCGGCCTGCCGCCGACCGGCGGATTCATCAGCAAATGGTATCTGCTCAACGGCTCGCTAGAGGCCAGGCTGCTTTGGCCGTTCTGCATATTTCTCACCAGTTCCCTGCTCAATGCCGCCTATTTTTTGCCGGTTGTTTACAAGGCGTTCTTTGCCAAGCCATCCGACCCGGCCCGATTGGAGAAAGCCAAGGAGCCGCCGGCCATGACTGTCGTGCCGTTGTTCATCACCTCCGCCGGTTGCCTGCTGCTGTTTTTCTTTTCCGGCAAACTGTTCCAGTTCGCCAACACGTTCGCTGAAATGTACACAGGCCCATGAGCGAGACCCCCGAAAAACCCTTCGTTCCCGACAAGCCGACGGTGAGCCGCAGGTTCTGGCTTGCCCTGTGGTTGACCTGTGGCGCGTCCGTTTTGCTCGAGTTTTTTGTACACCGGCACGAGCATTTTACAACGAGCGAATCGGCTTTCGCATCGGCGACAAACGGATTCGGCTTTTACGTCGCGCTTGGTTTCGTCGCCTGCAGTGGTGCGATCCTCTTGGCCAAGGGCTTGGGATGGTTCCTGAAGAAGAAGGAAGATTTTTACGATGACACTCCTTAGCAACATCCCGCCGGGACTCATCCTGATCCTCGGTGCGATCGTGCTGCTGCTGCTCCCGGCAACGGCACGCAAGGCCGGTGCCATCGGCTTGGCCGCGCTGGGGTTCTTCGCCACCTCCCAACTTGATGCCGACGAGCAACTCTCGATTTCATTCCTTGGTTACGACCTCATGCTGCTTTGGGTGGACTCCACGAGCAAGGCGTTCGGCTACATCTTCACGCTCTGCGCGGTCGCCGCGTTTATTTTTTCGTGGCACGAAAAACGCCGCGCCGAGAACACCGCCGCCTTGGTTTACATCGGCAGCGCGCTTGGCGTGGTATTCGCCGGCGATATGATCACGTGGTATGTCTGCTGGGAGTTGATGGCCATCGCGTCCACCTTCCTCATCCTCGCCCGCAAAACGGACAAATCGCTCAAGGCAGCCCAGCGCTACATCCTCGTCCACTTGGCCGGCGGCTTGATTTTGCTCTCCGGCATTTTGCTCCACATTCACTTTACCGACTCGATCGAGTTTAACGCGTTACCCAAGGGCGAAATAGGGAGTTGGCTCATCTTGATTGGCATTTTGATCAACGCGGCGGCGGTACCGTTCTCCAGTTGGCTGCCGGACGCCTACCCGGAATCGACCGTCATGGGCGGGGTCATCCTGAGCGCGTATACCACCAAGACCGCCGTTTACACGTTGATCCGTGGTTTTCCTGGTTGGGAGATTCTTGTCGCGGTCGGCTGCGTGATGGCCATTTATGGCATCGTCTACGCCCTGCTCGAAAATGACATGCGCCGCATCCTCGCCTACAGCATCATCAACCAAGTCGGCTTCATGGTGTGCGGCGTGGGCATCGGCACCGAACTCGCCATCGCCGGCGTCGTCGCGCACGCCTTTTGCCACATTATCTACAAGGCGCTGCTGTGGATGTCCGCCGGGGCCGTTCTGTTTCGCACCGGCAAGAGCAAATGCACGGAACTGGGCGGCCTTTACAAGACGATGCCCCTCACGATGCTCCTCGGGACCATCGGCGCGCTGGCGATTTCCGGCGTGCCGTTGACCAGTGGGTTCGTCAGCAAAACACTCATCGTCGCTGCCGCCGAACATCAGAACTACATCTGGGCCTGGCTGGTTTTGGAGATTGCCTCGGCCGGTGTGTTCCTGCATGCCGGCATCAAGTTCCCTTACTTCGTGTTTTTCAACGTCGATCGCGGACTTCGCCCCAAGGAAGCCCCCAAGCCGATGCTCATCGGCATGGGCCTGCTGGTATTCCTCTGCATCTTCCTCGGCTGCCGCCCTGCCCCGCTGTACGACATTCTCCCGTTCAAGGATGCCATCGAGTCGACAACCTTCTCGGCCATCTACGTCGATCACTTCGCGCACGTGGTGACGATGTTCCAGATGCTGGCCTTTTCTGCGCTGGCCTTTTTTGTCTTCCTGCCGTGGCTCAAGCGCACGCCGACCATCTCCATCGACTTCGACTGGTTTTACCGCAAGGGCGCCAAGCTCTTTTACATGGCAATGGATCGGTCGCTCAACGGCCTGAACCGAGCCGCCGACAAATACGTGATCAAAACCTTCCTCCCGGCGCTGGCGCGGTTTGCGCTTCAAGCCCCAGCGGCCCTCACCGCCATGGCGCTCAAGCCGGTTTGGCGTGCGATCGATCCCGACGAGACCCGCTTGGCCAAGCGCCGCGACGAACTTTTGGCCCAGTTCACCACCGGCACGTTCCCCATCGCCTACTCCGCCGCTTGCATCCTCATCCTCCTCACCCTGCTCATCCTCATCGGCCGCGCCACCGCCTGACCGTGCGCTTGGCCAAGCGCTTGGCGGCGGCACTTTGAGCCTTGTACTTTTGGCGGCTTGGGTTGAAGTTTTTCGAGTCCGTACAAATCCAATAAAATCATGAAACTCATCCGTTCATTCAACCGCTCAGGCGCTGTTTACGCCTGTGTTCTCGCTGTTCTGATTGCAACACCGCGCCTGGCCACGGCGGAGATCACCGGGCAATGGAATTTCACCGACGGCTTGGCGGCGGAGATCGGGCAGGATCTCGAGTGGAATTATGAACAAGGCGAGGCCAAGCTTGGCAAAGCGAGCGAACTCAAGGCCAAGCCCATCAACGGCGAAGACCCGATGGTGCTCAGTTTTCCCAACAGCAACCCCGAATCAGAGTTCAGCGGGCTGGACGTCTACCACGGCGGCGAGCCCAACGGCGGCTCCGACTGGCTGCTCAACCAGTACACGGTCGTCATGGACTTATTTTACTCGACGCGCTCCTACAACAAGCCAAGGGCGCTGATCGCACTGAACGATTTTGAAGGGCCACAACTCCTGGTCAGCACCAGCAACGGGATCGGCAGCCGTTCGTTCCACGGCAAGCTGCGGCCCAACCGCTGGCACCGTGTGGCGCTGACCGTGGATCACGTCTCCGGCGAGGCCAACTATTTTGTCGACGGCGTGCATGTCGGCACCGAGCAGATCGGCAAAGCAACGGACAACGACGGCCGGCTCGCCATGGAAGATCTGTTTTACCTTTTCAAGCACCCCTCCGAGTCCTACGGCGGATTCATCAGCAGCCTGCAGTTTCGCGACGAGGCGGTGCCGGCGTCGGTGATCGAGGCGCTAGGCCAGCCGGACGCCGCCGGCATCCCCTCCGAGCCCCCGGCCAAGCCGTACCTGGTCTCCGTAACGCCGAAGCCGACGCCGTTCCGGCGCCCCGTGCCGACCGATATCCTGCCGAACACCGTCATCCAATCCACTTGGAAAGACGGCACGGCGTCAATGAAAGAAGGCACGGCCAAGCTGCATCTCAACGGCCAAGCGCTCGACGCCACGGCCAAGCGCACCGAGAACATGGTCACAATTTCCGCGATGCCGCAGGCGTTGCTCGAGCCGCTGGGCAACTACGAGGTGCTCGTGACGTTCGACGACAGCAACGGCGAGAGCCACTCGAAGCAATGGCGCTTCACGGTGACGGATTTTCAGAAATTGCCGGCCGACATCGCCCTGCCGGTCAGCATGGGGAGCGAGACCGGTTTTCTGGTGCGCTCGGCGCAGGCCACCGCCGAGGCGGCGATCCGGCATGACTTCAGCCGGGCCATCCACCAACTCGAGGGCATCCTGACCGACACCGCCGGCAACGCCGTTGAAAATGTCGCCTATCCGCCCGAGGGCGGCGGCGGGTTCGACCTGATGGAATGGGTCGATTTCCAGAAGGACGGGTCGATTTTCGGGCACTTTGAGATGGAGGAGTATTTCCCCGGCATCCCCGGCGAGGAGGATCACGACACGAATTTCAGCACCGAGGTGCTGACGTACTTGGCGCTCAAGGCGGGGACGCACCGTCTCGGTGTCACCGTCCACGTATCCAAGCCTGATCAGAATGATGAGGACCGGTTCAAGGTGTTCGTCGGCGCGAGCGCCCGCGACCGGTTCGCGCAGGAGATCGGCAGCTTCGAGTTGACGCTGCTTGGCTTCCGCGACGGGCCGAACGAGACGACGTTCGACTTCACCGTCGAAAAGGAGGGACTGTACCCATTCCGGATCGTGTACTGGAACAAATCGCGGAACGCCGCGCTCGAGTTTTACTCGGTCGATCTCGAAACCGGGGAGCGCGTCCTGATCAACGATGCGGAAAATGATGCCGCCATCATGGCTTACAGTTCGGCGGGGCAGGTTCGTCAACCGTACGTCGCCCTGGCCGGCCCCGCGCCGGGCACCTCCGGCAACAGCAAGGAGACACCGATCTCCATCGTGCTCGCCGACGACGAAACCAAGGTCGCTGCCGACTCGGTGAAACTGTACGTCAACCGCCGCCTCGCCAAGCCAAGCGTGACGAAAGACGGGCGTCACACGCACATCGAGTTTCAGCCGGAACACAAGAGCCTCAGCGAACTTGATTACGATGTGAAGCTGACCTTCGACGATTCCGCCGGCAACACCCTCACGCGCGAGTGGCGTTTTAGCGTCGATGCACGCGACGAAATCGAGATCACTGGCTACTGGAATTTCGGCAGCAAACTCAAGGCCGCCATCGGCAGCGACCTTGCCTATCTCGATGGCCCGAACGGCGCGACCGCCTCAGCGACGGAGTTTGGCACGACAACCGACTTTGGGCTGCCGGACATCGGCGGCAAGCCGGCCAGCGTGATGAAGGTTGGCCACGTCGGCTCCAACGCAAACTTTGGCTACCTCATGGAACACGGCGTCTCTCCCAATGGAGGTGGCAAAAAAATCAACCAATACACCCTTATTTACGACGTCTTTTTCACCGGCACCGGCAGCGGCTGGGCGTCCATGCTGAACATGGACAGCCAGGGCGACGGCGATCTGTTTTGGCGGCGCGGCGACGGCGGCCTTGGCCAAGGCGGCGGCGGCTACGAGCCGGACGACCCCGAAATCAAGGTCAACAAGGGCCAATGGCATCGCATCGTTTTGGCCGTCGACTTGGCCAAGGGCGTTTACGAGAAATCTGTCGATGGCCAATACCACTCCGCCCAGGCCAACGCCGGACTGGACGGGCGGCAATCGATGAAGCCAAGCGCGTGGCTGTTCAACGACAATGACGGCGAGAACGGCGAGGTGTACGTGGCGGCGGTGCAGGTGCGAAACGGCAAGGTCAGCCGCGACGAAGCCAAAGCGCTCGGCGCCGCCTCGGCGCTGGGCATCCCGATGCCGACGCCGGTGCGCGGGCTTTGGAGTTTTGACGAGGGCGACCTCTCGGCCACGCTTGGCCAAGCGCTTGGCTACCTCGACGGCGCGAAGGGCGCGACCGCCGGGGCCACCGAGTTCGGCACCACGGAGTCGTTCGGCATCGACGGCATCGACGGACAGACGGCGAACGTCATGAAAGTCGGCCACGTCGGCTCGAATGCGAATTTCGGCTACCTGATGACCCACAACATCGAGCCGAACGGCGGCGGCAAACGGATCAACCAGTTCACCCTCGCGTTCGACGTTTACTTTTCTGGCAAGGGTGGTGGATGGGCATCGCTCGCGAACTTCGACAACAAGGGCGACGGCGATCTGTTTTGGCGGCGCGGCGACGGCGGCCTTGGCCAGGGCGGCGGTGGCTACGAGCCGGACGACCCGGAGGTGAAGGTGAACACCGGCAAATGGCACCGCATCGTGCTCGCCTTTGACCTCGCGGCTGGCAGCTACAAAAAATATGTGGACGGCACATACCACTCCTCCCAGGCGAACGGCGGCCTCGACGGGCGGCAATCGATGGGCGCGACCGCGTGGCTGTTCAACGACAACGACGGCGAAAATGGCGAGGTGTACGTGGGCAGCATCGCGGTCTATGAACGCGAACTCACGGCGGACGAGGCCGCAGCCCTGGGGTTGCCGAAGGCCTCCGGCATCCCCACCGGCCTTGAATCAGCCCCCGAAGTCCTTGATTTGTTTTTCTATCAGGTTGCCGAGGGAAGCAGCTACAACAAACTCTTGGAAATACGCAACCCCACTGATTTGGAAATCGATTTGTCAGGTTACGCGTTTCCCAACCAAAACAACGGTGCCAATGACGCGGGTAGTTTTGACTACTGGAACCGCTTCCCGGAGGGGGCAACGGTTGCCCCGGGGGGGAGTTACATTATTGCGCATCCCGATGCCGATCCTGCAATCGTGGCGGTTGCGGATCATTTCCACAAATACCTAAGCAACGGCGACGATGCCTACGCCCTGGTAAAGGGAACAAAGGAAAGCTACGAGATCATCGATGTCATCGGTGACATCGCCGGAGACGATCCGGGAAGCGGTTGGAGTGTGGCAGGAGTGTCAAACGCAACCAAGGATCATACGTTAATCAGAAAGGACACCGTCAACCGGGGCAACACCGATTGGGCGGCGTCAGCGGGAACGACCCCTGAAGATTCTGAGTGGATCATCCTGGGCAAGGATGTATGGGACGGAATCAAAAGCATCCCAACAATATCCGTTATCAGGCAGGCAGATGGAGCGATAGGGATTGAGTTTGAAGGCAAGCTGCAATCGTCGGCCAACGCCACCGGCCCGTGGGAGGACATCGACGCCAGCAGCCCGGCATCGATCAGCGCCAGCGAGGCACGCCAATTTTACCGCGCCCGGAATTAACCCGCCAAGCGGTCGAGCAACCGCGCCGCGTCGGTTTCCATGAAGAACAGGTCGCGATGGTTTGAGTGCAGGAATCCGTCCCGCTCCATCGTCGCGAAGAAGCCGTCAACGCCGTCGTAAAAGCCGCCGACGTTGAGCAGCGCGACCGGCTTGTCGTGGTAGCCGAGTTGCCGCCACGTCACCGCCTCGAAGAATTCCTCCATCGTGCCGATGCCGCCCGGCAGTACGATGTAGGCGTCGCTCAATGCGTGCATCTTCGCCTTGCGCTCGTGCATGGTGCCGACCATGTGCAGGTCGGTGAGCCCTTCGTGCGCCAGTTCGCGGTCGACCAGTTTTTCCGGGATGACGCCGGCCACCTTCCCTCCCGCGGCCAAGGTCGCATCGGCCAAAACCCCCATCAGGCCGACGTTCCCCGCTCCGTAAACCAATCCCAGACCCCGCTCCGCAATCGCTTGGCCAAGCGTACGGGCCACCTCGGCGAACGCGGGGCGGTTCCCTGCCGACGCGCCACAAAAAACGCAGATATTCCGCACCGTCCGCATCGCTTGGCCAAGTTCAGCCTATTGCCGTAACCCGGTGCGCTTGGCCCATTCACCCCAGTCAGCGGCCAAGCGCTTGGCCAACGCAGGATGATTCGCCGCCAAGTCGGTGGTCTCCGTCCGGTCAGCCTCCAGATCAAACAGCGACCATCTCTTGTCGAGTTTGTCCCAGACCACCTTCCAGTTGCCCTCGCGCAATGCGCGGTTGCCGGACCATTCCCATGCAATCTGGTCGTGCCCCTCCCGCGTACCGCCGCGCAGCACCTTCACGAGGCTTTTGCCCTCGACCGGAAGGATCGCGCGCCCGTTGTGTTTTTCGGGATAACCGGTGCCAGCCAACTCGAGAAACGTCGGCAGGAAGTCGATGATGTGGCCGACCTCTTTCGTGATCGCCCCTCTCGGCACGCGCCCCGGCCACCACGCGATGCACGACGTGGCGATGCCGCCCTCGTGCGCCCAGCTTTTGTAGCGGCGGAACGGCGCGTTCTGCGCCCAGCCCCACGACGGGCCGACGGCAGCGTAAAACTCCTTCGGCCCGGGAACGATCTTCGGCGAGCGCCCACCCGGTTCCTCAGCACAGCCGCCGTTGTCGGAGAGGAACAGCACCAGCGTGTTGTCGGCCTCGCCGCTCTGCCGCAGCGCCGCCATGAGGCGGCCGATGTTTTGGTCCATGCTGTCGATCATCGCGGCGTAAACCGCCATCCGCAAATCTTCGTGGTCGTGGTTGGCCGACGCCCAGTCGTACGCCCGCGAGTCGCGGCCGGACAGTTTCCACTTCGGATCGATCAGGCCCATTTTGACCATGCGCTCATGTCGCTGCCGCCGCAGGGTGTCCCAACCCATCCGGAATTTGCCAACGTACTTTTTGATGTCCTCCGGCTTGGCGTGCAGCGGGTAATGCGGCGCGGTGTAGCAAACGTGCAGGAAAAATGGCTCCTCTTTTTTCGAGAATTTCTCGACGCACTCGATGGCGTGATCGGTAAAGGCGTCCGTTGTGTAGTAGCCGTCCGGAAACTCGGAGATGTCACGGTCGTTGTGGCCGAACTTCCGGATGCGCCCGCCCTTGTACTTGGGGTCGCGCTGATTCGGGTCGAAGAAATTGCAGCAGCCGTCGAGCAGCCCATAATAGTCGTCGAAGCCGCGCCGGTACGGGTGCGTCGTCTCGCCAGAGCCGAGGTGCCACTTGCCGCTGAGCGCTGTCCGGTATCCGGCCAGTTTCATCGCCTCGCCCAGCGTGACCATGTTTTGCCGCAGCAACCCGCCCTTGCCCCGGCGCGGATACAGCCCGGTCAGGATCGACGCCCGCGTGGTCGTGCACTTTGCGTTGTTGTAAAACTGAGTGAACCGCATCCCCTCCGCGGCGAGGCGGTCGAGGCTCGGCGTGCTGACCTCGCCTCCGTAGCAACCGATATCGCTCCACCCCATGTCGTCGCACATGATCAACACGATGTTCGGCCGCTCCGCCGTCGTGCGCGCCTCCACCGGAGACGACACGCCAAGACCTGCCACGAACCCCATGAAAACGCCCAGCCGGATTAGTCTGGATAAATGCATCGGCGACAAGCTAATGCACCCCGAAACACACAGCCAGTTTATTGTCGCATCACCGCTCAAGTGGTTGCGTTGCGCTTGGCCAAGTTTTAATGTCCCGCCCGCATGAACCGCTTGATATTTCCCCGATGTCTTGCCGCAACCGTGATCCTTGCCGTGGCCTGCTTCAACCCATGCCGCACGTTGGCCCAGCCCGATTCCCCCAAGATTCCCGGCTCACCGTGGCCGGAGTGGGAGTTGACCGATTTTCAGCCCAAGAGTCCCAGATTCAACGAAACGTACGGGCTGGATCATTTTCGCGGCCGAGTGACATTCGTCGCCCTGTTGGCGACCTGGTGTGGCTTTTGCAAGACCCAGATTGAGAAAATGGAGGAGATGCGAAAGGAGTTCGCGGCCAACCGCATCGAGGTCAACTTCGTCGTCGTCAACATCACCTCCGGGGAATCCGAGCAGAATGAGTTCATCTCGAGGAGCAGTTTTCCGCTGTTTCAGGACACCGCACTGGTTGACGCGTTCACACTGCACAAGGGCGGCAAGGATGACTACTACATATACAACGAGCGGGGCGAGTTGACGGACTTTTTCGCGTACGGAGGAGATCGCGAATCCAACCTCGCCACGGCCGAAGGTTTCGCAAATCTAAAACAGGCCGTTCTCGATGCGCCGTTCCGGAGCCGCGCGTCGGTGGACACCGTGGCCGCCGTGACGATCGACGGCGTCGCGGGCCGCACCTACCGGATCGACTTCAGCGAAGATCTCGGCGACAGCAAAAACTGGACCCCGCTGAAAACGGTCACCATCGACGCCGATCAGTATATTTACGTGGACCTCAAGGCGACCCGGTTGCGCAAACACCGTTTCTATCAAGTCGAAGAAGTCCCGTGAGGCAAAAAAAATACATCCTTGCGCTGGATCAGGGAACAACCAGTTCGCGGGCGATTGTTTTTGATGCGCTTGGCCAAGCGGTGGCGGTGGCACAAAGGGAGTTCCCGCAACTCTATCCCAAGCCCGGCTGGGTTGAGCATGACCCCGCGACGATCTGGAAAACCCAGTTGAGCACGGCCAAGCGGGCGTTGCGGCTGGCCAAGCTTTCCGCCGCCGATATCTCGGCGGTCGGCATCACCAACCAACGCGAAACCACCCTCGTTTGGGATCGGGCCACCGGCAAACCGATCGGCAACGCCATTGTCTGGCAGGATCGCCGCACCGCAAACTTTTGCGACGCATTGCGCCGGGACAAGGCCGACCGACTGATCCGCCGCAAAACCGGGCTGGAACTGGACGCCTACTTCAGCGCGACCAAGATCCGGTGGCTGCTTCGCAACACCAAGGGTGCCTTGGCCAAGGCGCGCGCCGGGCAAATGGCTTTCGGCACGGTCGACTCGTGGCTGGTCTGGAATCTCACCGGCGGACAAACCCACGTCACCGACACCACGAACGCCTCGAGAACGATGCTGTTCAATCTCCGCACCGGCGACTGGGATGATGAACTGCTAAACCTGTTCGGCGTGCCTCGTTCGGTGTTGCCGAAGATCGTTTCGTCGAGCGAGGTGGTTGCCGAGACGCGATCGCTTGGCCAAGCGATCCCCGTCGCCGGCATCGCCGGAGACCAGCACGCCGCCCTTTTTGGCCAATGCTGCCACAGGCCCGGCATGGTGAAGAACACCTACGGCACCGGCTGCTTCATGCTCATGCACACCGGCGACAAGCCGATGGCATCCCGCAACAAACTGCTCAGCACAGTGGCGTGGAAAATCGGCAACAAGACGGAATACGCACTCGAGGGCAGCGTGTTCGTCGCCGGTGCGGTGATCCAGTGGCTGCGTGACGAACTGGGCCTCATCAAGTCGTCCGCCGGGATCGAGCGCTTGGCCGAGCGTGTGCCGGACAACGGCGGCGTCTACCTTGTCCCGGCGTTCACCGGACTGGGCGCACCGCACTGGAACCCACACGCGCGCGGCACGATCACTGGGTTGACCCGTGGCACAAACAAGGCCCACATCGCCCGTGCCGCGCTCGAGGGTATCGCGTATCAAGTCAACGACATCCTCGCCGCGATGGAGCGTGACGCCGGCTTCAGGCTCCGCGAGTTGCGGGTCGATGGCGGCGCCAGCGCCAACAACCTGCTGATGCAATTCCAGAGCGACCTGTTAAACGTCCCCGTGATCCGGCCTGCAAACACTGAGACCACCGCCTTGGGTGCGGCGTACCTCGCCGGTTTGGCCGTGGGCGTTTGGAAAAGCAAGAGTGAGATTGCCAAGCAATGGAAAATCGCCAAGCGCTTCAAGCCCAAGATGAATCCCGCGAGCCGCAGGGAACGGCTCACCGGCTGGACCCACGCCCTGTCACAAGCCCAGCTTTGAGTCATGAAACTTTTTTTCACGCTTATCGTTTGCGCCACGGCGGCATCAGGCCTGAATGCCACCGAACTCGTCTGTCGATTGGTGGATTCCCAAACCGGACGACCCCTGGCCGCCCGGGTTTACATCGAGAACAACCGGGGCGAATGGTTCTTCGTGGAATCCAACGCCCCGGAAGGTTCGGCTGTGCTCTACGACAAGACGAACTGGTTCCAGAAGGAGTCGTTTGAGAAACACACGACTGTCTCGGCGCACCCCTTCCGGGCCGACCTCCCGCCAGGCGACTACACGATCACGGTCGAGCGCGGCAAGGAGTACTTCACCGAAACCCAGTCGCTGTCGCTTGGCCAAGCGGGTGTGCAAATCGAAATCCGGCTGCGCCGCTGGATCGATCTGGCCAAGCGCGGGTGGTTCTCCGGCGACACCCACCTCCACCGCACGCTGCAGGAACTGCCCAACGTCATACAAGCCGAGGATCTCAATGTCGCAATGCCGCTCACATACTGGGTGACCAAGTCCGGCACCCCACCGACGAGCGGCGACAAAAACATGGGCGGCGAGATTCCGGACGAGTTGATCACGGTCGATCCCACACACGTCATTTGGCCGCGTAACACGGAGTATGAAATATTCTCGGTTGGCCCGAAACGGCACACCCTTGGGGCGCTGTTTTTTCTGAACCACAAGTCGGTGTTCAACGAGGGCGTGCCGCCGTGGGGGCCGCTGGCCAGACGCGCCCGCGCGGAGGGGACGATATTCGACATGGACAAGCTCGACTGGCCGTTCTCGATGACCCTCCCACACAGTACCGGGGCGCGCCTTTACGAGTTGGCCAACAACCATCTGTGGCGCACAAAGTTCGCCTACACGAAGTGGAACTCCCGCGCTCCGGGCTTTCTCCAACCCCCGGCCGGCAACACCACCGGCAACGAGGAGGAATGGATCAACTACACGCTCGGGCAGTATTACACGCTGCTCAACGCCGGGTTCGACCTCGTGCCCACCGCCGGGTCAGCCAACGGCGTGCATCCCGTGCCGGCCGGGTTCAGCCGCGTGTACGTGCATTTGCCGGACGGGTTCAGCTACGAAGGATGGCTCGCCGGCTTGAAGCGCGGCCGCAGCTTCGTCACCACCGGCCCGATGTTGTTCGCGACAGCAAATGGCCAACAGCCAGGCGTAAAAATCGGGCTCCCCCCGAACGGCGCCGAAGTGGTCGTCGCCGGCGAGGTCGTCAGTGAAAAGCCGGTTGCCTTTCTTGAACTCGTCGTCAATGGCCGGCCGGTTCTGAAGGTTCACTCCCGGCCAGAGACCGCGCCTTCCGGGGCGCGCCGGATGGCCTTCTCTGCCACGCTGCCGATCAAAACCAGCGGATGGATTGCCGTTCGCTGTTACGAGGAACGCCCCGGCGGACGGCTGCGCTTCGCGCACACCGGCCAATGGATGGTGAACGTTCCCGGCAAGCCACTCCTCCCATCGCCAGAGGAAAAGGAGTACCTAGTCGATCGCGTGCAGACGGAGATCGACCGCAGCGAAGGCGTCATCTCAGCGGAGGCGTTGGCCGAATACAACGCCGCCCTCGCGCACTACCAAAACCTTGCAACAAGCAACCCGCTCACCCCCGAGGCTCGAGCGCCCAAGCGCGACAGCGAACTCGAGCGCTGGCTCGAGAACATGGTCATCCACCACCGGTACACGCCACACGAGGTGCGCGCCGCCACCGGCCTGCCGTTGGCCAAGGTGCGGGAACAATTTGCCAGTCGAAACCTCCCCGGCGAGCGCTTGGCCAAGCGAACCGCAGATGCACCGTTGAAAGTGCTGCCGTACCCCGGCGGACGCCACCCGCGCATCGGGTTCCTCGACGGTGCGCTCGTGCCCCAGCGCGACAGCAAGGTCAGCATCTTCGCCCCGTGGGATCCGCACAGCTACGCCGTGGTCGATGTCCCGGAAGCCATCTGGTCCAACCTTGGCCTGACCTACCTCGCCCACACGCACATCCCGACCATCTGGGATAAACAGGGCAAAAAACTCGAGCCGCTCGAGTGGACACCCAATCCCGACGGCTCACTCAGCCTGCTGCGCCCGTTACCCAACGGCATCGTGTTCGGCAGCCGGGTGGCCCCCGGCAAAAAGATCGTCAAGATGAAGCTTTGGATTCGCAACGGATCACCTGAGCCACTCACCGGGCTGCGGGCGCAGGTGTGCGTGATGCTCAAGGGCTTGTCTGGCTTTAATCAACGCATCCGTGCCAACAAAATAATAGACGGCAACTGGGTGGCCTGCCGTGATAGCGACGGCCAGCGATGGATCATCACCGGCTGGGAGCCGATCCACCGGCCGTGGGAAAACCCGCCCGTACCCTGCCTCCACGCCGACCCCTCCTTCGCCGACTGCCCCCCAGGCAAAACGGTCGAAGCCAACGGCATTCTCGCCTTCCACGAAGGCCCCGATGTGAAGCAGCGAATCCGCAAATTGAGAGCAACCCATTTTCCCGACCGTTAGCCAATCCGGTTGGTTTATGGTTCTTCGACACTTTCAGTGGGTGGAGAGTTGTGGGACTTTCAGTTTGCCAGCT